>WNFE01004004.1_pt1 | contig 10958 bp, 17 predicted proteins | sample 5400451 | NCBI WGS metagenome assembly WNFE01 (sample SAMN13153344, study PRJNA577476) | soil metagenome | isolation source: 200 cm saprolite under Douglas fir tree site 2 hole 2 | place: USA:California | collected 2015-04-18
CCCATCCGCCAGCGGTGTGTGGTTGTCGGTGCTGACTGTCGGATAGCTGGCGTGGGATAACTGCGTGAAATACCCGGTCGAGAGATTGACCATCGCGGTGGGGGTGGCCACCACGATCTCTGATCGTACGATGCCCGTGATCGGTGTGCCGTCGGGATTGCGGACGATTGGCACGTGCATGGTCATGCGATCGTTACGGGGGAGCACGTCCGCCTGCCAGCCGAACCAGACCAGGGTGTACCCCTCGCGCATCATGAAGCCGTCGCCGGGACTCGCCAGCCGGTTGTTCGCCCCCAGGTCACCCTCCATCCGAGCATTGTAGGAGGGCAGGCCGCCCTTGTTGCCACGGTTGACGACATTGAAGAACAGGACACCGTTGCTGCGCGCGGGGTCAGCCGGCTTGAGGATGTCGACGTCGGTCGCATACTCGACCAAGCCGCGGGCGTTCCGCGGCGCCAGCGCGATGTCCTGGATGATTGCGTTGAGCGGGTGCTGCGGGTCTACTTCGCCGTAGGCGCGTCCGATGAGACGCTCGTAGGTCCCGATCTCGCCGAAGCTGGCGCCGCCGAATGCGGGCGATTCCACCCGGGCGATCTCGAGCCGGGTGATGCGAGCCTGCACCGTGCCCAGCGCTGCGTACAACAAGATTCCTAACGCCATTGCCAGACGTATTCCAAGGATCAAAGCCATGCGCATAGTCTCCTTTGCTGTACAGCCATGCCATGCGCCGAACAACGGTATAAGCGGACTTTTTTCCCTCGATACATGCCTCTAGAAGGCGAATGTTCCTCCTCAACTTCTCGACAAGGGAGATATACAGCAATTGTTCCGGAGAAAAATCTTCCGACAAGGCGCACAGGGTTTTATCAGGCATATCTACCACAAACGGCCTCGCCTTGACAGACGGCGTATCATAGCATATAACTGGTTGCGAGTTTTGCTGATCCGCCGAACCTCTTGAAATATGAGGAGAAAATGCATGTACGTGCGGCTCGTACATCTCTGGGATGCACGAGCAACACATGCAGTGATCATGCGCCTTCCATCCTCCACGCTGCCTCGGCGTGCCGCGTCTTTTGCTGACGGCATCACACCCGGCTATCGTTCTTGGCCTCCACTATGGCCAAGGTGAGCGGTGTTGGCACTCGCGAAAACTCGCAACGAGCTCTCTATAATGCGCCCGCATCATGCATGGTTGAGCGCTGGTGCAGTATCCTGAAATGTGGGCCAATACCAAGGCGTCAGGGCACATCTGCCTGATACCCAATGGTGAGGGGCTTCGCCTGAGGAAATACACTCGCACCTTCTATTGATACCTACCAGGCCTCTCGGGGCTGCCAGGAGGGTCCACGGTGAATCAAGAAGAAATCATGGCGTATCTTGCCGCGTCGCACATTGCGGTGGTGGCGACCATGAATCGGCATGGCCATCCGCATCTGACACCGAATTGGTACCGGTACGACGGGAAAGTACTGACCTTGATCACCCGCACAGATCGGCTGAAATACCTCAACCTGCAACGGGACAATCACATCTCCGTGTGCATTTACGATCCGCCCGTCGCCTCGCATTATGTTGTCATCTCTGGCACAGCGACCTGCAACGACCAAGACATCTGGGACGAGGCCCGTCGCATCATCGAGCGTTACAGGGCACCTGATGAGGTGGACGACTATGTGGCGCGCTGGAAAACGGAGCCGCGCGTGCTCATCACGGTGACACCGGAACACATCGCAACACGGGCGCCTCGGTAAGCGTGCGTGAAGCAAGAGGCCGCATCTCCGCCACCTGCTGAAGGTGAAAGACACGAGAACATGAACGGGAAGAACCGCAAAGACATCAGGCCAGGTTTGAGGGTGCACATCACGCAGAAGCAGGATCAGCGCAGCGGAAGGCTCACCAATGGCGTCGTGAAAGACATCCTGACAACATCCGCCTTCCACTCGCGCGGCATCAAGGTCCGGCTCCAAACAGGCGAAGTGGGACGCGTGCAAGAGATTATCGAGACAAACCATATGGAAGTACGCGGTGACTGAGCGCGATGTCCACGCGTTGCGAGCAGAGGCGCTGGCAACGCTCGCAGAGGCGACGCGGGCCGCCAACGATGCGCCGGAAGTCGAGAGCGCCCTCGGGCACCTCACAGCGGCGACGCAGGGGGTCCTGGGGAATAAAGAGGCGCACCTCCGTCCGGGCGGGCTCAGGGCTGGTGAGCGCCAGTGCGTGGTCTCAGGCATCTTTCTCATCACACCGAACCGCCAGCACCATCTCCTGGTGGCCGAGCACGGGTTTCCGCCTGAGCAACACCGCCTGCGTATCCCCCTCGACCTGGGCCATCCGGGGTGGGTGGCGCAGCACCTGTGTCCCCTCGTCCATGCGAACACGGACGAGGCCCCGGACTTCCGACAGATACTCAAGACGTCGCACATGGGCTCGGCGCTTTTCGGACCGATGGTCTGGCGGGGCCAGATGCTCGGCCAGGTCCTCACCGCAGTGCAGGCCCGGAACACCTACAGCCCCATCGAGGCCCAGTAGCACTGTAGCTGCGATATTACCTAATAAGCTCTATATCCTTACGCTGCATAGAGTTGCAGGCGTCTCAGAGATGTTGACTGTCGCAGAGCAATTTCCCATTTCCGCTGGAACCGGCAACTTTCCCTGGTTTTTGGGTGTCTACAGGCGAGTTTTCACCCATTTTCGCCTCATATTGCCAGTGCAGAATATAAAAAGGGAAAAACTCTGCCTTCCCAACGCCCACTATTAGGTCTGGTCACAGCTTCCGTGTTACTGGGCCGTATTCTGGGCTTGCACGGCTGTCTCGAACGCGCGCGGTTTGCGTTTGATCCGGCCACGGATACCTTCTATTTCGGTCCCGCCTCCCCTGCGGTGTAAGCCCCTGGGATGCCCAGCAGGTGCCCTGGAAGGTGTTTCAGATCTGTTGATTTGTGTCAGACAGACACTCCAAACTCATACCGATTAATGAAGAGGCCAATCACCAGATCGTGCATGGTCGTCGTCTTGGAAAAACAGATTGTCCGGCGCACCAACCGCTTGATCCGCGTGCGCAAGTTGATGTGCTTGCTCTCGATCTTCTGTGTGTGTGCCTTCCCCACCGTGTGCTGCTCTGCCTCCACATGCCGCTCGTAGGCCCCCCAGCCGTCGGTGAAAGAGCGCGTAATGCCAAAGGGCTCCAACAGCGCTTTGAGTTCCAAACAGACCGTGTCCTTCCGTCGTCCGAACACATAGGCCAACACCTTGCCCGTGTGGTGATCAATGGCGTGCCATAATCAGCGCGGATTGGCTTTGCACGCCGGATGCGGGTATCTGCTCACGCTGGGCACGGTGGTGCTGCTCCTGCGCACGCGCGTGCACCCGCTGTGGCTGATCGCTGCTGGCGCGCTCGCGGGCGTGGCTGGGCTCGTCTAACCTTGCGGTCGGTGCTTCTCGCGTCCTTTAGTGGGCTTGGTCGGGTGGGAGCTTCCCCGTTCTGCATGGTGGAGTGTCCGCGAATCTTCTCTACAGATTTGGACAATTGAATCTGTAAAATCTGGCGGGCGACATGCTCAGGCTGGTCTGCGCACCGCCTTTGGCATGGCATTGTCAACTTGTTGACAATGCCGGCATAGAGGGTTCTGGTATTACAGAGGTGGCTTCGAACGCTTGTCTGCGACGCCTGCCCTCGCCACGGCCAGACCCACCAGGCCGTGCCCCACATGGACCCGCGCCGCACGCGGCCACAGGTCGACCTGCGCCGCGACGTTAGCGAGCTTCGCGATAGTCATGCGGCTCTTTGCTCTCCTGAAAGCCATAGCGGTGCTGCATGACCGCGTCGACCGCGTGTCGCCAGGCTGGCCTCGCATGGCACGCCGGGCACACCGCAGCGCCGATGGCCTGCTGCAGCGCCGCCGACAGCCAAATGTCGAAATACACCTCCGGTGCGCGCCGACCGCAGACGGTGCAGTGCCGGAGCCGCGCCGTGAAGGCATCATCGAGCGCCACCAGCCAGTCCTCGGCACTCATACTGGCCCGTACGGCGCCACAGCCACCGTCCCCTGCACCGCCTGGCAGCGGCGACAGCTCACCGTCAGGTTGCCTGCACTGTACCTCACATCCAGCGCGCTCCCATGCCGACACACCGGGGTGCGCGCAAGGCGCGTGGTGAGAGCCACCTGCACCACGGGACGTTAACCCCTCCAGCAGCGCAGCCCCACCACGGCGGCACACGGGAGTCCAGGCCACTCGTCCAGGTGCTCGATGCGCACACCGACCCCTGGGTGACACAGGGGGGTCAGAAAGATCGCGCTGCCATGGGCATGGGGACAGTGCGGGGTCTGACACCCCCGCTCCACCGCCTCGTCGAGGTGAGGCAAAAACAAGGGACGTGCCATCGGCTCATCTCCTCAGCGCGTGGCTATGCCCCATGCTGACGGGCTGCGACCGTGGAGGAGGCCTCGTCCACCTCCAGCAGCGCCTCTGCAAGCAAGCCCTCGAGTTGCCTCCCTTCGGCCTGCGCCAGGAGCTCCCGGCACAAGGCGTGCACCGTGGGGTTCGGAGCCCCAGCGGCGTCGAGGGATTCATAGACCCGTCGCACCATGGTGCGGAGGACGCCGCGGGTCACCGCTTCGACCTGCGCGACAGACACGTGCGTGTCCTCCGCTATGCGCGCTCGCTCCTGCCAATAGGCCGCCTGGTGTGCCCAAAATTCGGCTTGCAGCGTGTACCAGACCAAGACCTCCTGCGAGGGCTGAGCCCTTGGGGGGGCATCCGGAGCGGTCTGCAACTGCCCCAGGAGCCACTCGACCCGTGCCCACTCTTTCGCCTGCTGGGCTTGGACCGCCTGCCCAAGCAGGGCACTCCAGCGGGGCGCTCGCTGCGATACACGTGTCTTCGGCATGGACTCCCTCCTCTCGTTGCTGCTGCCCATTCGCGTTCGTACGTCCGCCGGGTTCGCACCGTGCGCCGCCGGCTGCTGCCAGGTGTCGATCCGGTCCGCGAGCCCTCGGAGCCCAGCGCCGCGGGGTCCTGCTCTCCCGCCTGCTCCGCGAGCAACGCCTTGTCCCGCGCCCGCGCCAGGGGTGTCAGGCTCTCGCGTAGCCATCGTTGCCGCTCTGCATCCCTCACGCCTTCTCCTGAGCTCGTTGCTATGGAAGCATAACAAAAAGGTTGCTATCAAGCCACGGCTCCCAGCGCTCACAGTACTGCACCTTGACCTTTGCTCTCCCACTCCTTACTGGCCATCATCGCTCGGATTTGTAACCAATGGCGTTAGTCTCTTACATACTAAGTAATTATTGTAGTATTTTACAAACTAAATTCAGCGATCGAGAGGGGCACGAAGCCCGACGCGTTGGGCTGTAAACCATGCCACTGGACCAGCACATTGAAGGCGGCCATGGTGAAGGCGAGTCGTGCGTGGAAATAGGCCCAAACCCGGTGCATCACTTTTTTGAAATGGCAGACTAAGGTCAGCATCGACAGCACCGTCTCCACCAGCAGGCGGTCCTGCCACGCGCCGCGCTGGCATAGTTTCAAGTTGGCGGGATCGCCTTCCGCCGCATGGAAGGCGGTATCACTGAGGACAATCATACGCCCATCAACCTGCTGAATCAGCCATTGAAAGGTGTTATCCGCGACATGCGCGGTGGCACACGCCCACCCCACGACCAGCCCCCACTGATTCAAGAAGAGACACAGTTTCCCGCCGACAATCCACCGGTGATTGGAGAGGCCTTTGCGGCCGATCTGCTGGGGGCTGCGGCCTTCGCGCATCGGGTGGATCAGCTCGATGCCGTAGGTATCGATGACCCCGAGCACGGTCGGAGTGGCCAAGAAGACCTGTGTCCAGTCCTGATGGGTCACGAAGAGGCGAAAGAGCCGCGTCCGTTCGGGGAGCCGCGGGAACAGTGTCCGATAGTCGCGCGTCAGCCAGCGATAGAACGCCCGGTTGCCCCCGCCTTTGAGGGCATGGAGCAGCCCCAAGGTGACGACCTCACTGGGCCAGAGGTGGGCCTCGGGGTGTTTGGGGAGCGCGTGCAGCTGCTCATCGATCTCGTAGAACAACGCGGTGATAAACTCCACTGTGATCATGGGCTCCTCCGTTCCTCGCAGGGTTGCACGCTTTCAACCAGCTTGGAGGAAGTGCATGCCCATGACAATAAGGCCAGCAAGGACTATTGTATTTATTGGTTTGTAAGCGACTAACACCATTGGTTAGTAATGGTATACTGAAGCCAGTTTCAAACGAGGCAAGGGTGAAGCGGGGATGGATGCCTACCAGGTGCGGACCTGGGAAGGCTGGCATCATCACATGGCCTTGTCCCTGATCGCGGTGTGGTTCTTGCTGGGGGAAACCCACCGAGGTCAGCAGGTGACGCCGGCCTTGACACTCCCGCAAGTGCGCTACGGGCTCAGCGTGTTGCTGATGGAGGTATTCAGCACGCTCAGCATCCCCTACATCTGTCGCCAAGTGCAGCGCCAATTAATGCGCAACGAGTTGGCTCGCTTTTACCATTATCGTAACCGCAACTGCTTGCCACCAAAGAAGTTACGTAGAGACATACAGTAAGTTTATCATGCAGGCGTTGCAGGGCCATATCATACACGTCTTCTGATACCCCCCGCTTTCCAACCATGCGCTTGTCCCCTCGCCCTTTCGGGTCCAGGTCAGGCGGTCGCCTCGAAGTCATCTGCCTTGAACTTCGGCCTCCTCGGGAGACACTTCACTCCGTGCGTGACATGGCGCCCGCGTTTCCGCGCATCCGGCGTTCCCATCCGGCGCCCTGGCGGGATTTTCGCCCCCTCTCCTGTGAGGAGCGTTCTGGTCGCCTCCTGCTACCCGCGCCTCGTTCGATGAGCCCGGGATGTCTCGACCCCTTCGCCCTGGGCAGGTCTTTCTCCTGCGCCTTGGGTGGGCGTGACGCCACCGACTACGACGGGTCCGCTGTCCCTGCTGTGGCATCGGTGACCTGTCCACCTCTCCCTTCTGGGGAAGTCACAACAGGTTCCGGCGTTGCGCGCCAAGCCATTGCTCCGTGAGCGGTAGGTACCCTTCTGATACCCTTCCCCCTGGCGTGCCAGGTCAGGAAGCTCACCTCAGAGAGGAATGGTCTGTGAGGTTCCCAGGTGTCGCACCCGTGGACGCGTCTTTGGGTCATCGGGCACGTCAACGTGCCTGGTGATGTGCTTCCACCACCCCATGAGTCACCTGTTGATCGAGCGCGTGAGACGGGCGTCACCCCACATCGCTCATCGCCGGGTGGTCCCATGAGTTGGATGTGGGGACTCGGGTTCGCCAAGAACCGGCTTACCATGGCTCACTTCCGCGATGTTGGCCTCTTGGCTGTGTGACGCAGCCTCACCACTCCTCTGTGTCCCCCCCAAGCTCATGCTCATGCCTACCTGAGTTGACCGTCTCCCAGGCTTCGTGGGGGTAAGGACAGGGCTGCCATTCCAGTCCTGGTAGAGTTCCTCTACGTTGCTTGGCGACCTAGCGCCGCGCCTCACGGTGGTCATACGGCGCTCCTCTCCTGGTCTGGTTTTACGCATACCAGTGTGGAGGAGTCGTCTGACGACTGCAAGCCCAAAAACGTGCACCATGAGTTTTTAAAGTTCTCTGCACATTTATAGTTTGTAAGATACTAACACCATTGGTTTATATGGGGCCGCCGCACGGCGTGGAACAAGATCTCAACGCGCGGCGTTGCGCCGCGCGAGCCAGCGCCAGATCAGAGAGGCGATCACCACGGCTACCGCCACGAGCGCTACCGCCCCCTCGAGGGAAATCCTGCTCTTGAGGTAGTCGAACAGCTGCTCGCCGAGCACGCCGACCAGGAGCCAATAGGGCGCCCAAATCGCCGCCGAGGTCCAGTTGGCGCTCTGGAACTTGACCGTGGGCATGTCCATCATCCCGGCGATTACCGGGATCACCGCGCGCACCGGCCCGAGGAAGCGGCCAAGGAAGACGCTGAGGATGCCCCAGCGCGCGAAGAACGTGTGGCCTTGCTCCAGCATCTGCGGGTGGCGCGTGAACGGCCAAATGGTGCCGATCGATGCGCGGAAGTAGCGCCCGATCCAGTAGCTCACCGCATCGCCCAGCGCCGCACCGGGGATGCCCCACAGCGCCATCCACCAGAAATCGAGCAGGCCCTGGCCGACGAGCACGCCGACGAACACCATCGCGGCGGTCGCGGGGAGGAGGATGCTGATGAAGGCGAGCGACTCGCCGAAGGACAGCCCGAACACAATCGGTCCCGCCCAGTCGCGATGGGCGATGATGAAGTCCTTGATCAATTGTTCGAGATCGCCCATCGCTGTCTCCGGAGTCGTGATAGGTGCTGGTACCTGACCACCGGTCTTAACCTTAAGGCTCTCCCCAAATGAGATATTCTAGCTGCTGGCGCTTACGATGATGCTGGCGCCAACGTTTGACGATGCCCAGGAGTTTGGCATGCTCTGCCAGAAACAGCACCAGATCGTCCGCCTCGCCACACTGTACGGCATGACTGTAGTGGTAGAAGGCACGAAACACCATCGCGACCGAGATGCGCTCCACAGGTTTCCCCAAGACCTCGGCTACTTGCTGGCAGAGCGTCAGCAGCACCGCATAGAAAATGACACATTCCCCCGGATTTAGTGATAAATCTTCAACTTACTGATATTGCTGAGGTTATTTTGTGACAGAGTGTATGACCACACGTCGGGTAGAAACGGGGAATCAAGGAGTGAGCTGCTCTCAGCATCTGAGGTCCACCTGTCCACCACTAAATTCGATGGAATGTGCTAAATCCGATGGAATGTGAGAATGTCTACTCTAGGAACCGGAAGCGTCAGGGCACTTGCAATGCCACAAGATTATAGGGGCGTTGTTGGGTGAGCAAACGTTGCACGTGCGCCCCTGGTACAGCCTCATGCAACAGCCCAAGGAGTTCTGCACGGGTATACAGCGTGTATTCTTCACTGCCACTCCATGCCAGGACACGCGAGACAACGCGGTTGACTATATGCAGAGGCGTATAGGAGGTGAAGCCAAACGGCGGGGCACACGCGTAGCGCCAGAGCGAACGTTCGGGATGCGCCACGACGATGAGGCCCCTGGTACAGAGGGAGGCCGCCGCAGTCCGCAAGGTGCATAAGGCCCGCGGACGCGGCATATAGAGACTGCGTTTGAAGAGCACAAGGTCGAATCCACGTCCGGCAAGAGCCTGCTCACGGATGCCGGCGAGCGTCTCGGCCTCATACGAGCCATGATAGACGAGTACCTTCCCACTCGCGATGTCTTGCGCCAGACGAGCTCTGGCACGTTTCATCATGCTGGCATTGCCGTCAATCGCCACGACGAGAGAGGCCCCAGCCCGCAACAGTTTCTCCGTCACGACACCAGGGCCACAGCCACAGTCAGCCACCAGAGCGCCTATCAGACGCTCTCCAAGGAACGCCAAGACGTCCTCGTCAATTTGATGTGCTACTTGGACGTAGGACCACTCATAGACGAGTGCGGAGAGATGCCAGGCCCAGAGGCGTCGCTGTGCTCGCTGTCGGTGCATGCCGCTCTCTCCCCAGCGTCCCTGCCACAGACGTTCATGACTGTTCCTGGCCGTTGGTGCTGCTCTTCGAGACGCCCTGCATCGGCCTTGCGTGCTCCTGCGCCTCCTCATCAGGCTGATCCATGGCACGTGTGAATTCGCGCAGCCCCTGGCCAAGGCCTTTGGCCATATCAGGAATTTTCTCACCGCCAAAGAACAAGACGGCGATCAGCAGAATGAGCATGATCTCCTGCACCCCTAAGCCAAACATACACCCTCCTGAGCAACGTTGGCCCTGTGCGAGGCGGCCCGTGCATGCGTCGCATGCGTACGGCACAAAGCCAGAGAGCCACGATGCACACGCCGCACGGCAACACGCGCAGAGACTCTCACGAGAAAACATAACGCCTCGATAGGCCCCTGCCATGGGCGCTCGGGCCCAATCTCTCTAGGCGATGCCGCCCAAATGCGTCTGGCTCCTCGACCTCGTAGGGTCGTCATGCAATGGACCCGCCCCTGTACGGATCGGCTTCCATAAGCCAGTCGCTCAATTTCTCACAACTTGTAGCGCATAAACCCTGGTTGAGACGCCGAGCATCTCCTCTTCATTGTGGCCCGTGAGTAGCAACGGAACAGAAAGTTCCGCGACGCACCGTCACCACTCCCCATCCTCACTGAGTTCGTCAGGATTGCGCAGGGGGCGCAGTTCGCCGCGGGCAACCGCCTCGGACAGCGCAAAGGAGTACCGTCCTTGAAAGTTGATGTGTTTATGCACCAGAGGGGAGAGGCGTGCAACATCTGCGGTCTGCACGGCGAGACCTTCTTCACGCACCTGCGTGAGGGCTGCCTCCATGTAGAGGGTATTCCATAACACCATTGCATTGACGACCAAGCCGAGTGTGGTTTGACAGGATTTTCGTGGATTCGGGCCCTATTTGGACCTACGGGAGGGAAACTGCGATATCCGGCAATAAGCTCTAAAGCCTTGCCACACACGACTTTAGATGCAGGTGTAAAACACTGAGAGTTTTTCCTACTTTGCCCGGAACCGGCTCTTTTTGCCTTCATTTGTGGCTGTGAGCCCTCAAAATCGGGCAAAAAGGCACGATAGTGCCAGTGCCGAATGGTCAAACGGAAATCGCCATGCCCTTATTGCCGTCCGTCGCACGTTCCCTCTTGTGGGTCCGTTTTGTGGACAGCGAGCGTTTGCTTGACACACCATCATTCACATGAGACACGAATACAATGGCTTACATAAAAATTACACGCTGCTCCCACTGGCCCCATGGGGGCGCCTTCGGTGTCGGCTCAGTCTCACAGTCGCCATGAAACACCGGTGAAAGCTGCATCTCATCAGTCCATATTCCTAATATTTTCAATAGGATAGAAACCATGTCCAGTAAACTGGACGCCTTAACCAGGTTTTCTGCGCCGTTGCTA
>WNFE01004006.1_pt1 | contig 10955 bp, 8 predicted proteins | sample 5400451 | NCBI WGS metagenome assembly WNFE01 (sample SAMN13153344, study PRJNA577476) | soil metagenome | isolation source: 200 cm saprolite under Douglas fir tree site 2 hole 2 | place: USA:California | collected 2015-04-18
GCATTTGTCAGGCTGGGCCCGAGCATAGCTAAGATGGCCATCGCCAGCAAGATCTGAGGAAAAGCCAGCAGGATTTCCATGACCGCCATGAGCACACCGTCCAGCAGCCCCGCGTAGAAACCTGCCAGGAGCCCAATCAGCGTCCCTAGGACAACGGCGATCCCGATCGTCACCAATCCGATTCGCAGCGAAATGCGGGCACCATGAATGACGCGACTGAGGACGTCCCGGCCGAGCTCGTCGGTCCCTAGGGGAAACGCGCGCGATGGCGGGTGGAGTACCGCCCCCGGGATGAGGACGGACGGATCGTAAGGCGCGAGGACAGGGGCCGCCAGCGCCAAAATGACAAACGACGCGAGGACCAGGGCCGCCCCGAGCACTACAGGTCGCCGGCGCAAATGGCGGAGCGCCTCGCGCGATGTCCGCGGCGCAGAGACGGACAGGACAACCCGCGGGACACCCGAGACGGCCGTCATCACTGATAGCGGATCCGCGGATCGAGGATCCCGTAGAGAATGTCAACACCCACGTTTACGAATACGTACAGAGCGGCCACGATCAGAACGATTCCTTGGGCGAGCGGGAAATCTCGCGCGAGAATTGCGTTCACGGCCAAGCGGCCCAGTCCCGGGCGCGAGAAGACGGATTCGACGATCACGGCCCCCGCAACCAAACCCGCGAACTGCAGACCGGCAACCGTGACGATCGGAATCAACGCATTGCGAAACGCGTGATGGTATACAACCAGCCGCTCGGAGACCCCCTTCGCTCTGGCGGTCCGGACGTAATCGTGCCGCAGAACCTCAAGCACGCTCGCCCGAGTGATCCGAGCCAGCACGGCGGCCGCCGGCGCAGCGAGTGTCACAGCCGGCAACAGGAGAGCCCGCAACCCCCCAGACGCCGTAATCGGCAGCCACCCGAGTGTCAGCGAGAACAACAAGATTAGCAGGAGACCGGACCAAAACGTCGGCATGGACAGTCCCACAAGGCTAATGGTCACGATCGCGGAGTCCACCGCCGGATGACGCGCGGCGGCGGCGGTCACGCCGGCGGCGACCCCGAGGCCGACCGCCAGCACCTGGGCCGCGAGCGCAAGCTCCAAGGTGGGAGGTAAACGCTCGGCGATCTCCTCGGCGACAGACCGGTGACTGCGGATGGAATCGCCTAAGTCCCCCCGGATCACGCGGCCCAGGAACTTCAAGTACTGGACGACGAGGGGACGATCGAGCCCGAGTTCCGTGCGCAGCCGGGCGACGTCTGCCGTTGAGGCGAACTCGCCGAGCATGATCGTGACGGGATCGCCCGGCGTCAGATGGAGCATTAAAAAGGTCGCCAAGGTGACCCCGAGCAGCGTCGGAACGAGCAGGAGGAGCCGCCGGGTCAGGAAGACCCGCATCTCGCGCTCCGAGCTACTTCAGCGAGATGTCCGACACGACCAGGAACCCGTCAGGATGGATTTTCGCGCCCTGCACATTGGGCTGCACGGCCGTATAGGTCATGTTGTTCCACAGCGGCACCCACAGGGCTTGGTCAACAACGTATTTCTGAATGTCACGATAGAGAGCGAGCCGTTTGCCCTGATCGGTCTCCCGGCGGGAGGCCTCAATCAGCCCGTCGAGTTGCGGATCCTTGTAGTGGCTGAGCGTCAGCCCGGTCCCGATGTTGGACGAATGAAACCAGATCTGGACGATATCGGGGGAGGTGTATGTATAGCCCATGAACTCGGCCGGGTGCTCACCCGCCTTGAGTTTGCTCAGCAGCGTCCCGAATTCAAAGGTCTGGATCTCCATCGAGATGCCGAATGCGCGCAGCTGCGCTTGCACAATTTGCGCAGAGCGAGTCCAGGTGTCGATTGGGGCCGTGTACAACACAAAGGAAAGGGGCCTGCCGTCTTTCGACAGCATCCCGCTGGGGCCGACCTGCCATCCCGCCTCCGCTAGGAGCGCCTTGGCCTTAGCGGGATCGTATTTGGGAGCGTAGTCTTTGATCCCCTCCCAGTACCCCCAGATCGATGGAGGAAGAGGCCCGTAGGCGACCTCCCCGAGACCTTCCAACCCGATCTGCAGCACACTCTTTTTCTCAATTGCATAGTTGAGGGCACGCCGAACCCGAGGATCCGAGAAGGGCTCTTTGGTCACGTTGAACTCCATGAACAAACCGACGCCCTTGCGCAGGAAGGAGAAGATGGGGTATTTGTTCGTGGCTTGCAACCGGCGGACGTCGGTTGGCGGGACGCCCAACACGGACAGCTCGCCCCGTTCAAACGCCGCCACCTGGGCCGCTGACTCCGGCATGATCCGCATGACGAGCCGATCGACGAACGGAGGCCCGGCGTGGGCGTAGGATGGCGCCCATCGGTAGTCCGGGTTGCGGGCAAAGATGATGCGATCTGCGCTGCGCCATTCTTGGAATTTGAACGGGCCTGTGCCTACCGGCGACCGGCCAAACCGGTCGCCCAGGTCGCGGACGGCTTGAGGGCTGACGATCATGGCCCGGGGGTCCGTCAGATTGTCCAGGAACGGCGCGAACGGCTCCTTGAGTTTGATGACCACCGTAAAGTCACCCGTCGCCTGGACGGAGGCCACCGGACCGAACAAAGACCCCGCGATGGGCGACTTGGTCTCCGGCGCAAGCGCTCGCTCGATGGACGCCTTTGCAGCCAGGGCGTTCAGCGGCGTCCCGTCGTGGAACTTAACGTCGTTGCGCAGCTGAAATGTCCACGTCAGCCCGTCTCCTGACACGGTCCAGGAGCGAGCCAGCGCGGGAATCGCGTTGCCCTGCAGATCCTTGGTGATCAGCGTGTCGCCGAGGTAGCGCATGAGCAATCCTGTCGCCGCAGTGCTGGTTTTCTGGGCATCAAGGGTGTCAGGTTCCTCGGTCGTGGCGAGGACCAGCTCGCCTCCGGACTGCGCATCAGCACGCGTCGCGGGCAGCGGAGCCAGCGACAGGACGACAAAGAGCAAGAGGGCAATGCACGCCCGCGCACGGTTTGCAGTCATCTTGGATTCCACCTCCATGGGGAATGTCGCTGGCTAGTTCTATGGACCGAAAAGCGTCCCCTCCGGGCTGCGATCGCGGGAACCATCTGCCCTCCTCTACCGCGTGTGAGTTGTAAGAGGGGTCGCATTGTCAAGCTCCTGTCACCCTAGACAATCGAGTCCGACCTAAACACCTATCTGCCTGTCAGAGGGATAGCGCGACGCAACCGGTCTCCTCCAGGCGAGCGATGGCGCGTGGAAGGAAACCTCTCCGCGCAGTCGAACACGCCGACAAATCCCCAACCTCTAGGTGCGCAACCGCGAAAGGAGCAGTGATTGATGCGCTTCCGATCGTCTCATCTGGCCCTGGTTTTGATCACTGTCCTAACAATGGCGACAGGTGGCTCCGTCCGCGCGGCACCTGCGAGCGGCGTCCTGCGCATCGGGATGGACGTCGATGCGGGGACGCTCGATCCTCGGCTGGCCAACGACACTACGGCTCGCCGCGTGATCGAACAGATCTACGACGGGCTGGTCGAGCTGGATCCACAGTTGCAGCCGCACGCAGCGCTCGCCGAATCGTGGTCGCAGGTCTCGCCGACCGTCTGGGTATTCAAGTTGCGGAAGAACGTGCGCTTCCACGACGGCACGCCCCTGACGGCCGCCGACGTGGTCTTCACATACACAACCCTTCTCGATCCAACCCTGCGCGCGCCGTTGCGGAGTCTCTACATCCCGATCACCAAAATCGAGGCGGTGGACGATGCGACAGTCCGCATCACGCTAAGCGCCCCGTACGCGCCGCTCCTCAAGTACGCGGACATGGGCATCGTGTCTCGAAAGGCCGTCGAGCAGATAGGAGCCGACTATGCTACGCACCCCGTCGGCACGGGCCCGTACAAGTTCGTCTCCTGGCAGCGAAACAGCACCATCACCCTGGAGGCCAACCCCGCGTATTGGAAGGGCACACCGCGGCTGAGCCAGGTCGTCTTCAACATCATTCCGGACAATACGACCCGGGCGGCGGCGCTCGAGGCCGGGGACGTTGACCTAATTCACTCGCCGTTGTCCCCGCAAGATGTCACCCGGCTGAAAACAGTCCCGCGCATCAACGTCACGGAGCTGACCGGCCTGGGCCTCACGTACCTCAACATGAACACGGTGGATCCGATCTTGCGGGACGTCCGCGTGCGCCGGGCGTTGGCCTCCTTGATCCCCCAGCAGACCATCGTGAAACACATCTATCGCGAGATGGATCGGCCCGCCACATCGATCCTCCTCCCCGCGTGGTCGGGCATCTTCACCGGTGACATCGCGCAGCCGACCCACGACATCACGCGTGCGAAGGCGCTGCTCGCTGAAGCCGGCTGGAGAGCAACGGATGATGGTACATTGAGCAAAGACGGCCAGAAATTATCGCTCGTGATTCGCACTCACAGCGAAGATCCCAACCGGATCCAGGTCGTCGAGCTCCTTGTGAGTATCCTCCGTTCCTCCGGCATCGACGCTCGCGCCGAGATCACGGAATTCCCTGCCCTCACGCAGGCGTTGCTGGCCGGGAACTACCAGGTCGCTCTATTAGGATGGCTCGGGTTAGTCGATCCGGACCGGGGCATGTTCAATCAGTTCAACAGCAAGGGGAGCCAAAACTGGGAAAAGTACAACAACGCGCAGGTCGATGCTTTGCTGAACGAGGGGCGGCAACAGTCGAACCCTGCCGACCGCGCGCGGATCTATCGCGAGGTGGCTCAGATCATCGCGACAGATCTTCCCTACTACATTCTGACCTATCAGGGCTATATCGTCGCCGTTCAGCGGAGAGTGGTGGGTTTTGTCCCCAATCCCACGGGAAACTTCCGCGCTCTGTGGAACACTAGCGTGCCATAGTCCCTCACACGAGAGGACGGCATGAGGGTCGCCCCCTCGTGGCCTTCACATGGGTCGTTACCTCGTCCGCCGCTTGCTGCTGCTCGTTCCAGTCATGCTCGGCGCTGCAACAATTGCGTTTGCCTTGGTCCTCTTGCTGCCGGGCGATCCGGCGATCGCGTTACTGGGCCAGGAGGTCTCAGGAGCAGAACTCGAGCGGTTTCGCCACCTCCTGGGCCTGGACCGCCCGATCCCGATACAGCTGGGATTGTATTTCCTGCGGATTGCCCGGGGAGATTTCGGGACGTCAGTCACGTTGCACACGCCGGTCCTGGGGTTGATCAGCTCGACCCTGCCCGCCACCCTAGAGTTGGCAGTCGCCTCGCTCGTGCTCGCTGTGGGGTGTGGCATCCCACTCGGCGTGTTCGCCGCGCGGCGGCGGGGACGGTTTCCGGATACCCTGGCTATGCTGGTCGCGCAACTGGGGGTGTCTGTCCCGGTTTTCTGGCTGGGCGTCCTCCTGATCTTGCTGTTTGCCGTGAAACTGAACTGGCTCCCGTCGTTCGGTCGAGGCGCACCGCTAATCGCGGGTATCGTCACCGGCAACCTCACCGGCCTCGCAGACAGCCTCCGCCACCTTCTCCTGCCCGCCGTCACCTTGGCCTTCTTCAACCTCGCCTTGCTCAGCCGCGTCACACGGTGGGCCCTGCTTGAGGTCTTGGAAGAAGATTACGTGCGCACAGCTCGGGCGAAGGGCCAGCGGGAGCGGATCGTGCTCACGCGCCACGCCCTGCGCAATGCGCTACTCCCGGTCGTAACCATTGTGGGCCTTCAGTTCGGCAGTGCGCTGGGCGGAGCGGTCGTGACCGAGACTATTTACGGCTGGCCGGGGATGGGCCGGCTTGTCGTGCAGGCGATCGGCCAGAGAGACTTTCCCGTGGTGCAGGGAGCGGTCTTGGTTCTCGCCCTGCTCTTTTCCCTAGTCAACGGCGTGGTGGACCTTCTCTATGCGTTTATTGACCCGCGCATCCGCTACGAGTAAGAGCTACGCTTCTCGCCGGCGCCTGACCGTGTCGGGGTGGGTGGGCGGAGGACTACTTGCGGTGATCCTTCTCGTGGCCTTCGTCCCTCGCCTCTTCACACGTGCGGACCCCCAGGACGGAGATATCATCACACGACTAGCCCCACCCTCTGCAGTCCACGCGCTGGGAACCGATCATCTTGGACGGGACCTTCTCACGCGATTGGTATATGGGGCGCGTTCCTCTTTACTGGTGGCTGTGACGTCCGTCGCCGGTGCCGTCGGCGTCGGCGTCACCCTGGGGCTGGCGGCCGGCTTCTATGGACGCGGAATCGATACGACGATCATGCGGATCGTCGACATCTTCTTGGCCTTCCCCGCGATTCTGTTGGCACTCGCGCTAGTCGCCGTTCTCGGCGCGGGCGTGGGTAGTGTGATTGCCGCTTTGATCCTGGTGTCCTGGACGCAGTACGCGCGGATCGTACGGGCGGCCACCCTGGCGGAGAAAGGACGCGCGTACGTCGACGCGGCACGGACCATCGGCGCCGGAGATCTGCACATCGTGGTCCGCCACATCCTGCCCAACGTATCGTCCCCGGTGGTGATTCTGGCCACATTGGGAATGGGCTCTGCGGTCGTCGCAGAGTCCACTTTGTCCTTTCTCGGGATGGGCGTACCGCCGCCCGCGCCCTCCTGGGGCTGGACTCTCGCCTTTGGGACGCGCTACTTGCGGGATGCGCCCCACATCGCCACGTTCTCCGGCCTGGCGATCATGGCGACGGTGCTCGGTTTCAACCTGCTGGGAGACGGGATTCGCGACCTGCTCGATCCCCGGTTCAGACCACAATAGTATTGGAGGCGCACACATGGTCACCAGAACGTATCGACCCATCCCCGTCTCGACGCTGGCGAGCGGCACGGAGTTGGTCCTGCCCATTCACGAGGTCACCGGCGATCGACCCGGGCCGGTACTCGGCATCTCGGCGGCGATTCATGGCGAGGAAGCAGTCGGCGTAGAAATCGTATACCGGTTCCTCACGTCTTACGATCTCCGCGGCTTGGCCGGGCGGCTGCGGGTCCTCCCGGTCGCTAACCCGTTCTCCTACGCGGCGATCACGCGCAACACGCCCATCGATATGATGAACCTCAACCGCGTCTTCCCAGGCAACCCCGATGGGATGCTCACCGAGCAGCTAGCGCATAAGATGGCCGAAGGATTCTTGACGGGACTCGACTACTACGTCGACCTCCACGCCGGGGGCGCGTATCCGACCGTCGACTATGTGTACATCCTCAACGCCGAACCCCTCTCCCGCGCGTTTGGCTCACGCCTGTTGTACCGGCCGAAAGATGCGCCGTCCGGAACGTCCATCAGCGTCACGCGTTCGCACAATACCCCCTCGGTCGTGGTGGAATTGGGCGGCGGAGATGTGGATCAGACCGCGTATGTCCGCCGCGGAATCGCGGGGCTCGCGAATATCCTGAAAACCCTGCGCATGCTCCCCGGTGATCCCCCGCCGCCTCCCGCGCAGATCGTGCTGCGGGAAATCGCTACCCTGCGCCCGCATCATGGCGGGCTGCTGTTGCCTGAAGTCACCACGATGGGCGGGGACGTCACCGGCGGGCAGGTGTTGGGACGTATCGTCAGCCCCTACACGTTCGAGGAGCTCGAAATCCTCCGCTGCCCGTTTGACCGGGGCATCGTCGTTCTCTCGCAGTTGACGGCCAACGTCGTCGAACCTGGAATCTTCGGGTACATGATCGGGAATCTGGGAACCGCAGAATAAGAGGGGATAGATGCGATCTCGTGAGGCAAGCGAGTCGAGGACAACGTGCAGCCCTCAGCATCGGGTCGGAGACAACGGGGCGAGAACGATGGCTCCCGCGACGAAATTCCTCTGTCTCATCTGGGGAGTGGTAACCCTCGCGGTGGCGAGCGGAGCGATCGCGGGAGCCGCGGAGTATCGAGTCGTCTTTGAAGCGGATAGCGTTTATCATCACATCATCGTCGCTGAAGACGGAGTCGCCCGGTACCTACGGTTTGATCGATCTCTGCAAAGCGGCATGTACCTCGCCGATCCCTTTGACAGCCCTTTCCTGTACGCGGCGTATATGCACCTGGGACTGCTCTTCCGGCCGCAGGCGACCCGAGTGCTCATGGTCGGGCTCGGCGGCGGCTCGGTCCAGAAACGATTCCGGCGAGACTACCCTCAGATGACGATCGCCGTCGCCGAACTCGACCCGAAGGTCGTCGAGGTGGCGCAGCGGTACTTCGCCGTCCGTGACGACCCGCGGCTACGAATCACGGTGCAAGACGGCCGCCTCTTTCTCCGCAAGGTGGATCAGAAGTACGACATGATCCTCCTGGACGCATACTTTGCGGAGTCCATTCCTTTCCACTTGACCACGAGCGAGTTTGTGCATCTCGCGCACACCCGCTTGGCCCCAGGCGGAATCGTCGTCTCCAACCTCATCGGCGCACTGGAGGGTCCGCAGAGTGCACTGTTCCGAGCGATGTATAAGACGTTTGCGACCACATTCGGAGGGCTGTACCCGTTCCCGACTGGATTTCAACCGAGTCGCGATCTGGAGACACTCCGCAACATCATTCTGGTGGCCTCTGACCAACGAGGCCTCACGCGCTGGGAGATCCTCGCGAAAGCGCGACAGGTCGCCCGGCGGGTCACCTTCCCGGAGTTTCGGACCTACGCGGGAGACTACTACGACGGCGAGATTCTGAGCGCGGATGTCCCGGTGCTGACGGATGATTACGCGCCGGTGGACACGCTTCTGCCGTACCGGAATTGGACCCCCCGCAAACCATAGACACCACCCTCTGTTTCGTTCGCCGGCGATCCGCACCGCCTCTCGTTTGACCGTCAACGCCTCCGAAACGGTTACGGGGGCAGGCACTCGGGCCGGTCTCGTGTAATCACCGGAAAGACACAGTCCACCTCCGGGAGGAACCTTATCGTGGGGATCCGCAGCATCGGTGCGGTGCTGGCCCTGGCGCTCGTCGTGGCGACGCCGCTAGCGGCGTGGGCCTTCGTCTTCCAGAATGGGGACACGGTCACCGCCGCCGACGGACTATCTGATGATCTGTATGCCGCCGGTCAAACGGTAACAGTCACAGGCCGCATCGATGGTGACGTCGCAGCCGCCGGCCGCGTGGTCACGATCACCGGCACGGTCACGGGCGGGATTCTCGCCGCAGCACAGGATGTGCGGATTACTGGCCCCGTCGGACGAACTGTGCGGGCAGCGGGGCAGTCCGTGGCCATCGAGAGTGCCGTAAAAATTGACGCCCTCGCCGCAGGCCAAGAGATCTACGTCCGCCAGCAGGCGCACATTGGGCGAGATCTGCTCGCCAGCGGCCAGACCGTCTACGTGGCCGCAACCGTCGATCGGTTCGCCCGCCTGATTGGAGATACGGTCGTGGTCGCTGGGCGGGTCGGGAAAGGACTGCGCGTGGATGCCCGCCATCTGACGATCATGCCCACGGCCCAGATCGATGGCGATGTGCGTTATTCGGCTGAACTTCCTGTCGACGTGCGCGCCGGCGCAGTGATCAAGGGCAAGATCGAGAGAGTCGCCCGCCCGATGCGACGTGAGGCCCAGCTGCTGGGCCTCGCCGTCCCGGTGGTGTTCCGGATCTGGGAAGCCCTCGCGCTTCTGTTGATCGGCCTGGTCATCGTCACCGTGATCCCGCACCGCGCCCGCGAGATTTCCACAATGGAGATCCGGCGGTTCCCCTACAGTCTCCTGGTTGGTCTCGTCGTGCTCCTCGCCTTTCCGGTGGTCTGCGCAGTGCTTACCGTGACTGTGATCGGCATCCCCCTGGCGGTTGCCATCGCGTTCTTGCTCGCCGCCGGCGTCTACCTGTCGCAGGCGTTTGTGGCTGCGGCCTTGGGCAAGGTGCTGCTCGTGCCTATCGGCCGCGGAAAGGATCTCTCCGCATCGCTCCACCTCACAGTTGCTGTCGGAACCGTGATCTTGGCCCTTCTCTTTGCCCTCCCGTTCGGGTGGGTGGTTCGGCTGCTCGCCGTGATGAGCGGGTGGGGGGCGGTATGCATCACCGTGTGGCGGTCGACCGGAGGATGGACGGGGATTACGGCAGGGTTGCGCCCCTCGCCATGAGTGCGGGGAAATAGTCGTTCGGCCTACCCCCGGACCGTGCTGCCCGCGGCAGGGTGCGGTAAGGCACGTCCCGCGAAAATGCGACGAGATCCGCCAAGGCCTCGCTCGCTCATCATCGACACAGACACCGGGATCGATGACGCCATCGCCCTGCTCCTGGCCCTCGCGAGCCCGCACCATCGGGTGGCGGCGATCACCGCGGTCAATGGGAACGTCCCCCTCGACCACGTGGTACGCAACATCGGCATTGTCCTCGACGCCGCAGGAGCTCCGCCGACCCCTGTGTTCCCCGGGGCAACGCGCCACCTTGTCGGCGAAGGAGTCCACGCTCGGCATGTCCATGGGGACGACGGGTTGGGAGATGCAGGCTTCCGGCCATCAACGCGGCTCGTGGAGGACGAACACGCATCCCTCGCCCTCATTCGGATGGCGCGGGAGAATCCGGGACTCCACACGCTGGTCACGCTTGGCCCGCTGACCAATATCGCACTCGCCTTCGCCCTCGCCCCGGACCTCCCTCAGCTGTTTGCCCGCATCGTGACGATGGGGGGCGCGGTGCACGGTCGTGGAAACGTCACACCCGCCGCCGAGTTCAACATTTTCGCCGACCCCGAGGCCGCGGCGATTGTCTTCGAGCGGACCCCGGAGTTGACGTTGGTGCCCTGGGAGACCGTCCTGGAGACCCCGGTCCCCTGGGACCAATGGGAGTCCCTGACGAGTGTGGGACCGCTGGGGCAGAAGTTCGTCCGGCCGATGACCGTACGACTGACGCAGCGGCATCGGTCGACGCGCGAGGGATTCTTGCTCGCGGATCCGCTGGCGATGGCAGTTGTCTTGGATGAGAAGTGTGCGACGAAGACGCGCGCAGCGCACGTCCAAGTGAAGACCGGCGGGCGTGCCCGGGGACTGACACACGCCGCAGCGCCTCGAGACCCGCAACGAGAGAACGCCCA
>WNFE01005056.1_pt1 | contig 10950 bp, 10 predicted proteins | sample 5400451 | NCBI WGS metagenome assembly WNFE01 (sample SAMN13153344, study PRJNA577476) | soil metagenome | isolation source: 200 cm saprolite under Douglas fir tree site 2 hole 2 | place: USA:California | collected 2015-04-18
TCGCCATCCTGATGGGCGGGCGGTTGGCGGAAGAACTCTTTCTGAATTGCATGTCCACCGGCGCGGGCAACGACATCGAGCGGGCCACAGAACTGGCGCGCAAGATGGTCTGCGAGTGGGGTATGAGCGAACTCGGGCCGCTGACCTTCGGCAAGAAAGAAGAGCAGATCTTCCTGGGCCGCGAGATCGCGCAGCACCGCGATTACTCGGAAGCCACCGCCATCCAGATTGACGAAGAAGTCCGTAAGATGGTCAGCGCCGGCTACAACACGGCCAAGCTGATCCTTTCCGACAACCGCGAGACTCTGATCCGGATTGCGCTCGCTCTCATCGAGCGCGAAGTGTTGGATGCGGTCGAGATCAAAATGCTGGTTGAGGGAACGAACCTGCCTCCGATCAAGCCTCTGCCGAGCAAGAACGACGATGGCGTGCAGCAGGTGATTAAGCCCGAACCCGGACGCACACCGGTCAAAGGTGGGGAGCGGCCGGCAACGGCTTAGGAGCAGTTCTCAGTTCCCGGTTCTCAGTTCTCAGTGGGCGGCCGTCTCAGGCTGCCCTTCTTTTTTTCGGCTACGGCTCGTGATGTTGTACATCAGGGCTCGCGAGGGACGCAAAGAACCGCCCCGGCTGGGACTCGCGGTTTTCGGGCTTTCGCGCAATACTGTTTACTCCTATGAACCTGTCTCTTGACTCGAAAGTCGCTCTCATCACGGGAGGCTCACGCGGAATTGGCGCCGCCGCGGTGTGGATGTTCGTCCAAGCCGGCGCCAAGGTGGTCTTCAACTACCAGTCGGCCAAGGCCCAAGCCGACGAACTGGTCCGGGAATGCGGCGCGGCGAACTGCCGGGCAGTGCAATCCGATCTTTCAACAACCGAGGCGGCGCAGCAACTGGTCTCGTCGGCCATCGCGGCGTTCGGACGGCTCGACATCCTCGTGGCCAACCACGGCATCTGGCCCCCCGATGACGCGCCCGTCGACCGCATGTCGGACGAGCAGTGGCATCGCACAATCGCCGTCAATCTCGACAGCGTTTTCTCTCTGGTAAAGCATTCGGTGGCGCAGATGAAAAAGCAGGGTGGCACGCCCGCCGGACACATCGTGCTGGTCAGTTCCACGGCCGGACAGCGCGGCGAGGCCTACCACTGCGACTACGCCGCCACTAAAGGCGCGCTCATCAGCATGGTGAAGGGCCTCTCGACGGAGCTGGCGCGCGATCACATCTACATCAATTCCGTGGCTCCGGGATGGGTAGACACCGATATGTCGGCTTCCGCGTTGAGTGATCCCCCCACTCGGGCGAAGATCTTTGGCGGCATCCCCCTGGGACGTGTGGGAACACCCGAGGAGATCGCCGCACCGATTCTGTTCCTTTGCACGCCGCATGCGGGATTCATCACCGGGGAAGTGTTCAACGTAAACGGTGGGGCGGTGCTGGTCGGGTGAGACGAATTTCAAAGGTAGAAAGAACGGCCGGCATCTCAACAGAGCTGCTTTCGGAAGGCTTTTCACCTCTGCAATCTGCCCTCTGCCCACTGACCTCGCCCCCTCAAGTACAATTCCATTGGATTGACCCATGGCCCTGAAAGCAGGAGATCACGCGGCGGAGTTTGAACTGCCCGCCGTTGCCGGCGAAACGCAGATTACAGTCCGCTCACGCGACTACCTGGACAAACAGAACCTCGTGGTCACTTTCCACCCGCTGGACTGGACCCCGACTTGAGCGGTGCAGGTGCCGGAATTCGATGCGCGCAGCAAAGAATTCGCGGCCCTCAATGCCCAGGTTCTGGACATCAGCGTAGATTCCATCGTCAGTCATATCGCGTGGCGGCAGAGGGAAGTGGGGCCGGTTAAGATCCCGCTTTGTTCCGATTTCTATCCGCACGGCGAGGTTACGCAGAAATTCGACATCCTGCGGGAAGGCGCTCCCGTGGCGGGCATCAGTGAGCGCGCTGCCTTTATCGTGGACAAGACTGGAAAGATCGTCTTTGCCAGGATCTATCCCATCGACCAGTTGCCGAACGTGGAGGAACTGCTACAGGCACTGCAGGAACTCCGCTAGAAGACTCTTGCAGGCCGTTAAGGTGCACAGCCTCTATCAGGATGTAGAGCCCATTGAGTCCATCGTAATTCCAATAATAAATCGTGCTCACCCCACCTTGGCAGACACGTCTACTACCCAGTACAGTAGTCTGTCTTTGTTTCCCCGGGTCTTCAAGCCCCTCAAAACAGGAGTCCGCTCCATGCGTCATGCAGTGATTGTGCTGCTTGCTGTCTCATGCATCAGCGTTGTCGCCCGCACTCAAACCGCCGACGAACTCGTCACCAAGAACATTCAAGCCAAAGGCGGAATCGACAAGATCAAGGCCATAAAAAGCGTTCGCATCGCCGAAAAGTTTGATGGCGGAGGCGGCTTTACCGCGAAGGCGTCTCAGGAGAACTCGCGCCCCAACCTGGTTCGCGAGACCTTCGCGCTTCAGGGAATGACCGCTGTGCAGGCTTACGACGGCTCGACCGGCTGGCAGATTCAGCCCTTCGGCGGACACAAAGATCCCGAACTTATGGGCGAAAACGATTTGCGCGACATTCTGCTGGACTCTGACTTTGACGGCCCGCTGGTCGACTACAAGGAAAAGGGCAACACGATTGAGTATCTGGGGCACGACATCGTGGACGGCGATGACGCGCTGCGCCTCCAAGTCACGCTTAAGAATGGCGACATCGTCTACTACTACCTCGATCCCGATACCTACCTGGAAATCCGCAAAGAGATCCGGCAGACGATCCGGGGCTCCATTCGGGAGCGCATCGTGGACCTGGGCTCGTACAAGCCGGTCGGCGGGGTGATGTATCCCTTCTCAATCGCTCAGGGTTCGAAGAGCAATCCGGGTTCCCAGACGTTTACGGTCGAGAAGATGGAAGTAAATGTCGCGGTCGACCCCGCCGATTTTGCTGTGCCGGCATCGCTCAAGCAGGCGCCAAAGTCCGCTGCGGATAAAAAGTGAGGCCGTCGCAAAATAGTGTTAAACGAAATTTCGTGCCTCAACCTCAAAGAGGATTTCTGACAATGAATGCTCGCGTATACGTCTCTGCCTCCCTGTCGAAGTTCATTTTGCCGGTGACTTTCGCCGCTCTGTGCGCGGCGCCGCTGGTCCTTGCCCAGGCCACCTACAAATTCGACGCCGCGACCGTGTCGGGACTGCCGGCCCGCAACATCGGCTCGGCCACCATGAGCGGCCGCATCGCGGCGCTGGACGCTGTGGAACAGGACGGACGCATCACCGTCTTCGTCGGAGCCGCCAGCGGCGGCCTGTGGAAGTCGGTCAATGGCGGCACGACTTACAAGTCCGTCTTCGATCGTGAAAGCGTGCAGTCGATCGGCGCGGTGGCGATCGATCCGTCCAACGCGAAAACTGTTTGGGTGGGGTCGGGCGAGTCCTGGACGCGCAACAGCGTTTCGGTTGGCGACGGAGTCTACAAATCGACCGACGGCGGCGAGAACTGGACCAACGTCGGATTGAAAGACACTGAGCACATCGCAAAAATCTCAGTCGACCCCAAAGATGGCAACAACGTGTTGGTCTGCGCCACCGGCCATCTCTGGAACGACAACGACGAGCGCGGAGTTTACAAGACCACCGACGGCGGCAAAACCTGGAAGAAAGTGCTGGCGGGAGCAAATGGTTCGACTGGCTGCGGTCTGATGAGCAGGAGCCAGCAGGAACCGCAGACCGTTTACGCGTCACTGTGGGACTTCCGGCGGCAGGGATGGACTTTTCGTTCCGGCGGTCCGGGCAGTGGGCTTTTCAAATCGACTGACGGCGGCGACCGCTGGTCCGAGATCAATAACAGCAATGCGAAAGGCCTGCCGGAAAAGCCCTGGGGACGCATCGCTGTGGCCGTTGCGTCTTCGAAGCCGCAGGTTGTTTATGCCGACATCGAGGCAAAGAAGAGCGCGCTCTATCGTTCCGACGACGGCGGCGCCTCCTGGACGCGCCTTGACGCCAGCAATTACATGATCTGGCGTCCGTTTTACTTCGGCAACCTGATCGTCGACCCCAAGGATGAAAACAGAGTCTTTAAGCCGGATCTTATTCTCATGTTGAGTACTGATGGCGGCAAGAGTTTCAGCCGCGTGTCCGGAGGAGCGCACGGAGATTTCCACGATGTGTGGATCAACCCGAAAAATACCAGCACGGTAATCGTCGGTGACGATGGCGGCCTGTGGCGCAGCGATGACGGCGGCAACCTCTGGAAACACCAGGCCAACCTTCCCGTTTCACAGTTCTACCACGTGAGCACCGACAACTCCGATCCCTACCATGTGTATGGCGGATTGCAGGACAACAGTTCCTGGGTGGGCGATTCGTCATACCCCGGGGGCGTGACGAATTCGCGCTGGGAAAACATGTACGGCGGCGATGGTTTCTGGATGTTCGAAGACCCGGCCGATCCGGATTACATCTATGCCGAGGCGCAGGGCGGAGAAATTGGGCGCGTCAACCGCTACACCCATGAGGTCCGCTTCATCAAGCCGTTGCCGAACTATGGCGAAAAGAAGCTGCGCTTCAACTGGAACACTCCGATTCACATGAGCCCCAACGAAAAGGGCACGGTCTATATCGGAGCGCAATTCCTGTTTCGCTCGCGCGATCATGGGCAGACGTGGGACCGAATCTCTCCCGACCTGACCACGAATGATCCGGAAAAGCAGAAGCAGGAAGAGTCGGGGGGCATTACGGTCGATAACTCGTCCGCGGAAATGCATACCTCTATCTACTCGATCTCCGAGTCGCCGAAGAGCGGTCAGATTATCTGGGTCGGCACCGACGACGGCAACCTCCAGATCACCCGTGACGGCGCGAAGACCTGGGCCAACGTCGTCGGGAACGTCCCCGACTTGGCAAAGAACTCCTGGGTTTCAACCGTCGAGGCCAGTCGCTTCGACGAAGGGACGGCCTATGCCACGTTCGACCGGCACACCTTTGGAGACATGAAGCCCTACGCTTACAAGACCACCGACTATGGGAAGACGTGGACATCGCTCCCGGTGCAAGCTCGCGGCGTGCGCGGATATGCGCACGTTATCAAGGAAGACACGGTCAATCCGAATCTGCTCTTTGTAGGCACTGAATTCGGCCTTTGGATCTCGCACGATGGCGGCCAGCGCTGGGCGCAATACAAGGGTAGTAACTTCCCGGCGGCGGCGGTGCGAGACATTGTGGTCCACGCGCGCGAGGCCGACCTGGTCCTGGCGACGCACGGGCGCGGTATCTGGATTGTCGACGACATTTCTTCGCTGCGCGCGCTGACTCCGGACCTGATGTCCAAGGAAGCGGCGCTCATTCCCGGCAAGCCCGTCATCCAGTACTTTCAGGCGAATGGCGGATGGGCTGAAGGTGACGAGAGCTTCGCCGGACGCGGCCGTCCGGATGACGCGCAGATTACCTATTACCAGCGCGGACGACACATCTTCGGCGACCTGAAGATCGAGGTTCTGGATGAGAATGGCAAAGTCGTCGATAACATCACCGGCAGCAAGCATCGCGGGCTGAACCGCGCCAGCTGGTCCATGCGTGTCAAGCCGCCGGCGGTTCCACCCGCTGCCACGGCGCTATTCGAAGCGGCGGTCGGCCCCCGGCTGCTGCCCGGCACTTACACGGTAAAGATGACGAAGGGCGACAACGTCTACACCGAGAAGCTAAACGTGGTGCTCGACCCGCGCGCGAAGTTCTCGGTGACGGATCGCAGGGCGCAGTTCGATCTGACGATGAAGATTTACAGGATCATCGAGCACATGACGTATTCAGTGGACGCCATCGAAGGCGTCCGCAACGCCGCCAGCGAGCGCGCCGCCAAGCTTCCGGAGAAAAGTCCATTGCGGTCGCAGTTACAGCAACTGACTGCCAAGTGCGAAGAACTTCGGTCCAAGATCGTAGCCACGAAAGAAGGCGGAGCAATCACGGGCGAGGAACGCATCCGCGAACTTCTCGGGCAGCTCTACGGCGCCGTAAATAACTATGAAGGCCGTCCTACGGAATACCAGGCGGCTCGCGCCGATTCCTTGGGCCACGACTTGGATGATGTAATCAGCGATTTCCAGAAGCTGACGCAGAAAGAGCTGGTCACGGTCAACGCGGGACTGAAAAGGAACAAGCTGGAAGCGATTTCCGTGCTCACGGAAGCCGACTGGAAAAAAAAGCGCGAGGCCGGGGGTGGTTCAGGATCGGGCTCGGGAATGCGTCTGGTGGGCGGCGGGATGTGGGAGAAGGACTGAGAGTCAATGAGCGTCAATAGCCGACGGTTTGGGTGGCGCAGCGCTTCAGCGCTGCAATAACTGGCTTTCTTTGAGTATCGGCTTCAGCCACCGAGGTCAAGACGCCACCGGAGTAGATCATGACGAAGCACTTTCCGCATTCCATTGCTATCTTAATTCTTGTCGTAATGCCGATGCTCGCAGCCGCTCAATCCAAGAAACCCACCGCCGCGGAGTTGAGCAAGAAAGAGACTGTCGGCTCCGCGCTGCTCGCCGAGGTTGCCAACCAGGAGTACGAAGTGCGCTCGGCGGCCGAGGCCATGCCCGCCGAAAAGTACGGCTTCCGTCCTGCTGAAGGCATGTTCAAGGGAGAGCATCCGGAGTACGGTCCAGCCGAGATGCGTACGTTCGGCGAAATCGTGAAGCACGTAGCCTGCTCCAACTTTGCATTCGAGGCTGAGATGGACGGCAAGACGCCCCCCGACCGCTGCGATATGGGTGGACCCTCTCCCGCAAAGACGCGGAGGGAATTGCTGGTCTATCTGCGGGATTCGTTCGCGGCGCTCGAGAAGTCAATCGGCGCAATCGATGCGAAGAACATGTTCGACCCGATCGAAGGGCCGTACGCGGGTCCAACGACACGGTTACGGCTCGCAGGGGTTGTGATCTGGCACGCGGCCGACCACTATGGGCAAATGACGATCTATCTGCGGCTGAACGGGATCGTGCCGCCCGTCAGCAGACCCAATCCGCCCGAGTTGAGCGACAAATAGTTCGGCGGCTCGAGAGTGGAAACGCTGACCCTACCGCTCCATGTGAAAGATATCGAGCACCATGAAGGTGCTTCGGTTTACCAGCACGATGTGCCCGCCGATCGCAAAGTTTCCATATCCTGGCGGAGGCGGAGGCAGACGCCTTTCGAGTTCCACCGGGCATGGAACCATCTTCTTACGCAATCCCGGAGGCAGCGTTCCACGAACCTGTAGCTGTCTTTCCAGTCCTGGGGGCAAGCGATCTCTCTTGGCAAGACCGGGCGGCAGATGATCGTCCTGATCGTGGTACCAACCACGGATCTCATCGCGGTCGTGATCGCTGTAACGATATCTGCCGTGGCCATGGCCGTGGTCGTCATCACGGTCATCGTCGCGGTCGTGATGCTTATCGCGGCCGTGCCCGTGGCCATGCTCGTCCGCAAGGGCCATGCCAGGCAAAGTCAGCATGGCTGCCGTCACGAGACCCAACCACCATTTCATTCGCATGAAATTCCCCCCAATAGAAAGGTAGTAGACCAAGATTATTGGCTGTCAAAATCAGGGGCAAATTACTAAGGACACAGACCCATCTGATGGGCCATCGAGATAGATATTACTCTCCGCCGACCGTGAGCCCATCAATCCGAATCGTAGGACAAGCCACACTGCCGCGGAATTCCAGATCGCTGCCGATCTCGGAGATGTTGTTGAAGATGTCCTTCAGATTTCCCGCGACGGTGATCTCTTCGACCGGATAGGCGAGCTCACCATTGACTATCCACAGTCCGGAGGCGCCGCGAGAGTAATCGCCGGTGACCAGGTTCACGCCCATGCCGAGAAACTCGGTGACATAGAGACCATCTTTAATGTCGCCAATAATCTGCTCGGGCGTCTTCGTTCCGGCGTGCAGGAAGTAGTTGCCGGGGCCGATGCCGGGGGTGCCGGCGAGCCCGCGCGATGCGTTGGCAGTGGTTTCGAGGCCGAGTTTCTTGGCCGTGTAAGTGTTCAGCAAATACGACTTCAGCACGCCGTTCTCAATGACAACCGTGCGGCGTGTAGGGATGCCTTCTCCGTCAAAAGGAGACGTGCCGAAGCCGCCGATCATGGTGCCGTCGTCGATCACGGTGATGTTACTGCCGGCAATCTGCTGGCCCAACTTGCCCGCGAGGAATGACGCGCCGCGATAGACCGAGTCGCCGTTTACGCCCTCAAAGATGTGTTCGAGCATCGAGTTTGCGACCATCGGATCGAGGACGACCGGTACGTGTGCAGTCTTCGCCTTGCGCGCGCCCAGACGGCGTAGCGTGCGGCGGGCCGCCTCTTTTCCAACCTGCTCGGCGGGATCGAGCCTTGCCAGGCTGCGCGCGACCGAATACCAGTAATCGCGCTGCATGTGGCCTGCCTCATCCTGGGCGATGGGCACAGCAGCGACTGAGCAATATGACCGCCGATATTCGCCGACAAATCCGTGCGAGTTGGCCAGCACTTTGCGGCCCGTGGCTGCGTCGAACGAGCCACCTTCAGAATTCTTGATGCGGGGATCGGAATCGAGCGCGGCTTTTTCAGCGCGGCGGGCGTAGTCGATGCGCTCGGCGCCTGCCAGCGAGTACACGTCCTCGTGGTAGAGATCGAGATCGCCGGAGAGCGAGCCGAGTTTGTCGGCTTCCGGAATGCCGGCGTAGGGATCTTCGGAAGTGATCTTCGCCAGTTCGAGCGCTGACTTCAGCATGCGCTCGATACCAGCCGACGAAAAATCGCTCGAGTACGTGGACGCGGCGCGCTGTCCGAAGAACACGCGCACACCGACGGATCGCGAGCCCGCTTCTTTGAGGGTTTCGACTTGTCCCAGCCGGACGACGGTTGAAAATTCGTCGCCCTCTCGGGCCACGCACTCAGCGGCCGTTGCGCCGCCTTGCATGGCGCGGCCGACGACGTCGGTGGCGAGCAACTTAAGGTCGGTTGCGACTTGCGGATTCGTTTCTAGAGTTGTTGTCATGTGAGGAATCTAAAACCTACCACGGAGGCACGGGGCGACGGAGCGAACTAAATTCATTCCTAACGATCTTGGCTACAGGTTTCCCGAATGGACTGCGGAGTCCACGAAGGAGCACGCATGATGTTGGTTTTCTCTGTGCCTCTGTGTCTCCGTGGTGAAAAGCCTTACTGCATGTACCCGCCGGTATCGCGCCGCGCAGTTCCGCCGACGGTGAGGCGGTCCACTTTGAGTGTAGGAATACCCACTCCCACAGGCACGGCCTGTCCATCTTTGCCGCAGGTGCCGACGCCTTCGTCGAGCTTCAGATCGTTGCCGACCATGGATACGCGCGTCAGCACGTCTGGACCATTGCCAATCAGGGTTGCGCCTTTGATTGGCGCGGTGACATGGCCGTCTTCAATCAGGTACGCCTCCGAAGCTGAGAACACGAACTTGCCGTTCGTTATATCCACCTGGCCGCCGCCGAAATTCACGGCGTAGATACCATTTTTCACGGAACGGATAATGTCCGCGGGATCGTCCTGGCCCGCCAGCATGTAAGTGTTCGTCATGCGCGGCATGGGGATATGTTCGTAACTCTCGCGGCGCCCGTTGCCGGTGTCGGCGAGGCCCATCAGCTTCGACGACAGCTTGTCGCTCAGATAGCCCTTGAGAATTCCATTTTCGATCAGCACGGTCTCCTGCGTGGGCTGGCCTTCGTCGTCCACATTGAGCGATCCGCGACGCCAGGGCATGGTGCCGTTGTCGACGACCGTACACTTCTCGCTGGCCACGCGCTTGCCGATCAATCCAGCGAACGCCGAAGTCTTCTTGCGATTGAAATCCGCTTCCAGGCCGTGACCGATGGCTTCGTGCAGCAACACGCCGGGCCATCCCGGACCGAGCACGACTTCCATGTCGCCGGCTGGAGCTTCGCGGCCTGGCGGGCGGCTTCTTTCGCGAAGTGCTCGGGATTCTTCTCGCCGAAGAAGAAATCGAGGGCGATGCGCCCGCCGCCTCCGGCGGTACCACGGCCGGAGTTGGCGTCGGTCTTGGCGATAGAAGAGACGTTCATGCGCGCCAGCGGCTGCGAATCTTCGGCAAAAGTGCCGTCGGACCCGACCACGAGGATGGTGCGCAGCTCGTCCGCGTAGCTGGCACGGACTTCTTTGATTCGGGGATCGAATGCGCGAGCGGCGCTATCGGCACGCATCAGGAGCTCGACCTTGGCAGTAATGTCAGCGTCCACGGAGGGCAACGTAACCGGATAGAGACTGCGCGCCGGTTTCTGCTGGAAGCCAGTGACCGTAGTCTTCGCGGGCGCGCTGGCAATCAGCGCGGCTGTCCGGGCGGCGTGCAGGATCCGCGCCGGAGTGAGGTCGTCGGTGTAGGCGTATCCAGTGCGCTCTCCAGAGACGACGCGAACGCCACAACCGGCCGAAATCCCCTGCGAAGCCGACTTCACCATGGACTCATCCACCATCAGCGAAGTGGAGGTCAGGTATTCAAAATAGAGGTCGGCGTAATCGCCCCCGGCCGACAAGGCGGCCGCCAGATATCTCTCAAGGTCTTGATTCGTAAGGCCGTAATGCTCGAAGAAGAAATGCTGTCTATTTTCCGTCACAGTGATTTTGATGCCCTCTGTTGGGAAACGACTCGCCGTCCCCACCACCATTATCCCATGAGGAAGCGTGGAGCGAGATTGCAGAAGTCAGAAGGAAGATTGCAGAAGTAATGCCAGTTCCAGAATGGACCGCGGCCCCTTTCGGAAGCTGGCTACCAGATCGCAGATTCAACACACATCCGCTGTTCACCTGTCACAGACGTGCGTGTGAAACTGATCAACAATCATGCATCATGACCCCCGACTCGCTCAGCCGGATGCTCTCCGACTTCCTTGCTGGAGCGCGCGCGGCGCTAGTGGTCGAAGACGGCGCCGTTGCCTTCGACCTGGCGGAGTCGAAGTATT
>WNFE01014769.1_pt1 | contig 10947 bp, 6 predicted proteins | sample 5400451 | NCBI WGS metagenome assembly WNFE01 (sample SAMN13153344, study PRJNA577476) | soil metagenome | isolation source: 200 cm saprolite under Douglas fir tree site 2 hole 2 | place: USA:California | collected 2015-04-18
AACTTGCGGATCCGACGGGGACCCCGCAGTCCGAGCCCGAACTGGACGTCTACTGCAGCATAGTCCTGTCGCTGTTCGGCACGCTTCAACAGGCCGGCCCGGACTTGACGCCACAGACGTTCGCCAGTGCCTGGTTCCACCAGCCCGACTCCAACGGCGGGGGAGACTTTGGACACTGGTCGTACGGGACGGACCAGTGGAGTCCCGATTCCACGTTCTCGCTGTGGTCGTGGAACGGCCAACCACGTAGCGCCTATGACGGTGGTACCGGAACCTTCGTTCGGTGCGCCGACAACGCCGACTACACATACCTGAACCCATCGCTGGGGAGTGGGCAATTGCACTGCCTCGGAAACTAATGCCAGCAGCGCGCAGCACCCAGATACGCCTGGTCGGCCAACTACAGGCCGCAACCCGCGCCCTGAGTCGATCTGGACGAAACCGGATGAGCGTCGGGGTAGGGCTGATCGGGCTGGCCTACTTGGCTCTCATGCTGATCCTACCGAAGGGCGTGCCCGTGGCAGCCCTGATTCCCGGCTTAGTCATCGGCGGTCTCAGCGCGTTCACTGCGATGGGTCTGGTACTGATCTACAGGTCCACTCGGATCATCAATTTTGCGCAGGCCAACATGGGAGGGGTTGTCGCGACATTGGTCGTGCTGCTGGTGACCGTAGCGCACTGGAATTATCTGCTTGCGTTGCTCGGCGGCGTCATCGCGGCATTGTTCCTCGGTGCCGGGGTCGAAAGAGGTCTTCTGGGTCCCTTGTCCAAGGCACCCCGGCTGATCGCGACGGTTGCCACTATCGGCGTCGCGCAGTTGCTCGCGGCGGCGACCATTTTCTTGCCGCGGTTGATGCACGCCCGTGCCCGACTGGGGGGGGCCGTGCCGTTCCACAGTCCCTGGGCTGTGCAGGCGCACATCGGTTCTCTGCTCCTCACGAGCGACCACTTCCAGGCCATGCTCGCCATCCCCGCCGTATTGATCGGACTGGTCTGGTACTTCAATAAGACAGACAGCGGAATCGGAGCCAGGGGAGCCGCTGATTCTGTTGAGCGGGCACAGCTGCTTGGGATTCCCGTTCGCCGCCTGTCTCTCACGACGTGGATGGTCGCAAGCCTCTTGTCGAGTTTGGGGGCCGTTCTTCTAGCAGGCGTGCAGGGTTTCCAAGTCAGCACGCTCGGGGGGCCCGAGACACTTGTCATGCCGATGGCTGCCGCCGTCATCGCCGGATTGGACAGCCTCACGGTCGCGTTCGTAGCGAGCCTCGGCATCGGGGTTCTGCAACAAGCCATCTTCTGGAGCTATCCGCAGTCGTCGGTGGTCGACCTAATCATGTTTGTGCTGATCGTGGTCGCGTTGATGTTCCATCGGAAGCCAGCTACGAGAACGGGCGGCGACGAACTTGGTGGTTTCATCGCTCTGCCGCGGCCACTCTCCCGTACTGTGGCCGCACTACCCGAGATCCGCGCCGGGAAGCTGGCCGGAGTCCTGGCCCTGCTTCTGTTGTCAACGGTCCCGGCCCTACGGTTCAACAACTCGCAGCTGACCTTCTTTTCCTTTGCGGCGATATACATGATCGTTGCTGCGTCGCTCGTCATACTTGCTGGCTGGGCAGGACAGGTCAGTCTTGGCCAGTTTGGTTTCGTGGGCATCGGGGCAGGTGTCAGCGGTTGGTTACTCACGAGCTACCACGCCAGCTTGCTTGTGTGTCTAACCGCTTCAATGCTCGTGGGTGTTGTCGCCGCATTGGTCATCGGTATCCCAGCCCTTCGGATCCGTGGGATCTACCTAGCCGCCGTCACGCTGGCGTTCGCCCTACCAGCATCAACTTTCTTTCTGAGCTCCTTGCATTTTCCGAGCCTGGCCCCCACTCGTGTCATCCCACCCGTGCTGTTCGGCCGGTTTGACCTCAGTCGACCGCGCGCCTTCTACTACCTCTGCATTGTAGTTGTCTTTGTTGCTTTCGGGCTCGCACGGAATTTTCGTAACAGCCGTTTGGGACGAGCGGCTATCGCCGTTCGTGACAACGAACGTCTGGCCGCCGCGGTCGGTGCTTCCGCGATTCGGATCAGACTGGCTGCATTCGCTGTGTCTGGCGCCCTCGCAGGCTTGGCCGGCAGTCTCTATGTCGTGGCTTCACGAGGGATACCGTTCAACGGGTTCGCCCCGCAATTGAGCCTACAGGCGTTCACGATGGTGGTCGTCGGAGGAATGGGGTCACTTTGGGGAGCGGTCCTTGGAGCGCTGTACGTGTACATCGCTCAGTACTTCCTCGGCGCTACATCGCAACTCCTCGTCACTGGTGGCGGCATTATCGCGGTCCTCAGCCTGGCGCCCGGCGGTCTCGCCGACCTTGGTTATCGACTACGTGATGTCGGGATTCGGCTTTTGTTACGCAGACGTAAACTAAGCACCAATCTGCTGTACGGAAGGGTTGACGACGACCAGGCGCCCTTGGTCTTGGGATGGCGCCGGGGAGCATCTATTCGGTTCAGCCGATTCGCCGTCGCGGTTGGCAACAGGGTCGGGATCCGCCGAAAGAAGGCGGATCCGGCAGCTGTTATCGACGGCGGGGCAGTCGCTCTTTGCTGCGAGCAGCTCGAGGCCGGCTACGGGCACCTCCAGATCCTGTTTGGTGTCAATGCGGAGATTGATGAGCGGGAGATTTTCGCTCTCCTCGGGACGAACGGCGCAGGCAAATCAACGATCCTTCGAGTCGTCGCGGGCCTGCTGCCAGCTCGCAGGGGCCGGGTCATCTTCCGCGGCACGGACATCACGAGACTGAGCCCAGCAGAACGTGTCGGACGTGGTCTTGTTCTGGTTCCCGGCGGGCGCGGAGTGTTTGGCAGCCTCTCCGTGAAGGACAATCTGCGTCTTGCAGCGTGGCTCGCGCGCCGCCGCGGCGACAAGAACTTCATCGACGAAACTACGAAGCAAATCTTCGCGCTTTTCCCGGTTCTCGAGGAGCGGCTAAACCAACGGGCCTCACTGCTGTCCGGCGGTGAGCAACAGATGCTCACGATTGCCCAGAGCCTTCTATGTAAGCCTCAGCTGCTCATGATCGACGAGCTCTCACTAGGTCTCGCCCCCGCCGTCGTCGGTGCGCTGGTAGACGTAGTACGAAAACTGAACGCGACAGGCATCACCGTAGTCTTGGTCGAACAATCCGTGAATATCGCTGCCTCGATCGCACCACGTGCGCTGTTCCTCGAAAAGGGCCAGGTTCGTTTCAGCGGTCCTACAAGCGATCTCGCCTCGAATGGTCAACTTGTTCGTTCTGTGTTCCTCGCTGACGCCAAGATAGGCCGAACGACTGCCGCGAAGGTTCACCGACGCGAAGGAGCCAAGGGCGACGCCGCTTCGCCGGAAGTCGTGATGGCGACGCAAGGGCTCAGGAAGGCGTACGGCGGGGTGACCGCGATCGATGGCGTAGATTTGGAATTGCGCCGGGGAGAAATCCTGGGCGTCATAGGTGCAAACGGAGCGGGGAAGACGACGTTGTTCGACGTCATTTCCGGCTTTGTGCGTGCTGACGCGGGTCGACTGTTGCTGAACGGGACGGACATCACGCGGGAATCGGCCGCAGCACGGGGCGCACTCGGCCTTGGACGAACCTTCCAGGACCTGCGCCTCATCCCATCGCTGACGGTGGCGGAGGCGATCGCAGTTGCTCTCGAGCGACACATCGACGTCCGCGAGCCCGTGGCTTCGACCCTGGGGGTGGGTGCTTCACTGAGGTCGGAGATGCGAGTTAAGGAGCGGGTCGATGGCCTGGTCGAAGAATTCCGGCTTGAACGCTTCGCGAATTCGTTCATTTCAGAGCTGTCCACGGGCACGCGTCGTGTAGTGGAACTCGCCTGCGCTTCAGCACATGAACCAGATGTTCTTATCCTCGATGAGCCATCGAGCGGACTAGCTCAGAGCGAAGCGGAGGCGATGATTCCACTGTTGCGAGAGATCAAGGATCGAACGGGAGCAACCATCGCAATCATCGAACACGACATTCCGATGATAAGGGAACTTTCCGACGAGATCGTCTGCATGCACGTAGGTCAGATCATCGCTCGCGGGACCGCTGAAACCGTGCTCTCCGATCCGAGAGTGATCGCTTCTTATCTGGGCGTGGACGAACTCGCACTGCAACGATCCGGATCGAGCCGGCCCGAACGGTCAGTTGCACGGAGACGGGCGGAAAAGGCTCCTGAGGTTCCGGTTGTCAGGCGATGAAGCCGTGCGCCTTGCCAATGCGTCGACTCGTTGCCGCGGCTCTCGGGATACTCTTGCTTCTCCTGATCTTGCCTTCAAGAACTCAGCCCGCCGCAGCTGAAGGTGCCGCCGCTTATGGATGGTGGTCCCAGACGACCCCCACGTCGGCAGTGACGCCCCCGGCCCCACCCGACGTCCCCGCGAACGGACTCTTTGTAGAGAACGGACCGAACGGTCCTGTCGCCCTTTCAGCGCTGACATTTGCCGTCCCCATCAATGCCCAGATCGGCGAACTGGCACTAACAATCGCTGGAACCCCCGCCCTCACTCGACCACCCGTTGCGTGCCTCGCCACCAGCGCATTCAGTCCGGTACAGAATGGAGCCTGGACGTCGCGACCGACCTATGACTGCGCCCACGAAGTTCCCGGCAACGTTGACTCGAACCGGACCGCGGTGGTGTTTCCTGTGAGCGGATTGGCAAAGAACGGCGAGTTGAGCATCGTCGTCCTCGCAGGAGGACCGGTTGATCGCATAGCGATGAACGCTCCGACGGCTAACGCACTTACAGTGACTGTCGCTCCAGGTGAAGTCCCGAAAAACCCGCCAGGACCGTCAACGGTCATACAGCACAACGGCCCGGGTCCGATGCCGGCGAGCTCGGCGCCGGTCTATCCGACGGCTATCGCCGAACCCCCGCAGGTCGCTTCCCAATCTCCGCCCGAATTGAGCCCGATGAGCCCGGGAAGCCGTGTGCCGAGTCGAGTCCAACCAGTCGCATTGGGAGGGCGCAACTCAACCACGAGCACGAATCCAGCCGGGACGCGGACCGAGCTAGCTACGACGCTAGGCCTTGTGTTCTTGTTGCTCGTGATCGTGTACTGGGCCGACGGGTTTGGTGCCGTTCCGCTTCGGTCGTGGGCCCTAGCTCGCTCGCGATCGTCCGTCGATGTCAAAACCGACGTGGATGGCCGATAGGGCGCGAGTGATCCCCTTCCGGGAGTGTGCGTAGTTTGAGGATGACGCACTGGTCGGAGAACGCCGAGGCGCGATCAAGAATTGCTCGATGAGCACGATGGTTGTCCCAGCATTGCGCGCCCGTTCGAGCCTGCTGTAGTCGGCGCCGGCCGAGGACTGGGAACAGTTCGAAGGCATAAATTGACGGCGCTCTGACGGTCCGCCTTGCGACTCAACTGGCGGGTGGCGGATCTTTTCTGACTCCGGTCATTAGGTTGCCCCGCGGTCTTCTCCGAGGTTCGTACGGTTGACCTTGCCGGCTTCGGTGCGCGGCACCCGGTCGACGATCTCGTACGTCTTCGGGGCCTTGTACGATGCGAGGCGCTCCTTGCACCACGCCCGGAGCTCCTCGGAGGTGGGAGGGTTCGCCGCGTCGGCGGGCTGGATAATCGCGTGCACGCGATGGCCCCACTCGTCGTCGGGCACCGGGACCACGACCTGGTCGATCACCCCCGGGTGCTCGCTGAGTGCCGACTCGACTTCGGCGGGAAACACGTTCGCTCCACCGGTGATGATCATGTCCGTGCGCCGATCGGCGATGTACAGGTAGCCGTCGTCGTCGAGGTAGCCGAGGTCGCCGACCGAGCGGAAGCCGTCGGGGGTGGGCTCGGGCGTGGGCATACCGAGGTAGGCGAACGTCGGTCCCTCGGCCGTGGGACGCATGAAGATCTCGCCCACCTCGCCGGTGGGGACCGGGTTGCCGTTCGCGTCGCGGACACTCAACTCGGCTCCCATCACCTTGCCGGTGGAACCCCGGTGATCCGGCCATTCGGCTCCGGTCATCACCGCGAAGCCGAGGCGCTCGCTCGACCCGTACGTGAATAGGAAGGCCTCGGGCTCGATGAGCTCGAGCCAACGGTCGACCACCCACTCGGGAACCGTCGCCCCGCCGTAGATCAGCCGCTTGATCGACGAGAACTTGTCGGGGGTCGCTTCGGGAAGCCTGGCTACCCGTTGCAGCATTGTCGGCACCATGACGGTGAGCTCGATGCCGTACCGCGGAACGAGTTCGACGAACTGGGCCGCGTCGAACTTCTCCATGACGTACACCCGGCAGCCTTCGAGAAGACCGCGAGCGGTGTAGGCGAAACCGTTGAGGTGATACAGCGGCGAGGTGACGAGCGTGATGCTGGCGTTGCCACGAATGGCGGCGAGGGTCGGCTCGGTCGCGACCACCCCGCGTTCCGCGGCGACGATCAGCTTCGGCTTGCCGGTCGACCCCGACGAGGCCACCCAGTTGATGCAATCGGAAATCGCATCGGGTGGCGGCTCGGGCGAGATCGTGTCGGTGACTGCAAGGGCGCTGAGGCCGAGAACCGGGCACGACGCGTCGTGTTGCTCGGTGACCAGCAGGGCGGGCTCGGCGATGTCGAGGAGGCGGTCCATCTCCCACTGGGGCATGTCGTGGCGAAGCGGAAGCACCGTGCCCCCCAGCTTCCAAATCGCGATCGTGACGAACACGTGCTCGGCACACGTCGCCAACGCGAGCGCCACGACGGAACCCTTGCCCGCCCCGAGTTCGACCAACCGGTGGGCGATCTGATTCGAGCGGGTCTCGAGTTCACGCCACGAGACCCCGCGCTCGAAACCGTCGCGTCCGATGATGACGAGATCTACATTATCGGGACGCTCCCCGGCGATCTGGGTGACTCGACTGCCGTACGACACCTCGGTCGCGGTGCTCGGTGAGGTCGACGACACGGATGCCGGACCTGTCAGTCAGCGCGTGGACGGCGGGCCACGACGTCGCGGAAGGGGACGTCGCGGTCAGTGGCAGGCTCGCGTGGCATGCCCAGGAGCCGTTCGCTGACGATGTTGCGCTGCATCTCGTTGGTGCCGCCGGCGATCGAGATGGACCGGGCAGACAGCCACCGTGTGCCGGCCGTGCCCCCGTCGGGAGCGTCGTCGGCCCAGATCACGCCGTCTGCCCCGGCGACTGTGAGCGCGATCTCGCGGCGTCGAAGCGTGTCGAGCGCCAGGCCGAGCTTGAGCAGCGAGCCCCAATCGCCTTTGAACTGGCCGGTGCGCATGCCCGTTCCGACCCGGTCGTTAGCGTGCTCGCGAGCCTGCTCGGCGACGTAGGCCTCGGCGATGAGTTGGCGCGTCGCCGGCTCGGCCACCGAGCCGGCGGCCGTCGCGTACCGGACCAGGTCCTCGACGCCATCGCTGTCGGAGAGTCCGTCGCCGTGACCGCCACCGAGGCCGAGCCCGTGACCGACGCCGGCGGTGGCGTTGCGCTCGTGGAACAGCAGGCCGTGAGCAACCGACCAGCCCTCGTTCTCCTGGCCGATCAGGTGATCCACGGGCAGCGCGACGTCGTCGAAGTACTCCTGGAAGAAGTGAGCCGGTCCGCCCTCGCTGCCCACGATCGGCTCGATGGTGACGGAAGGGTCCTTCAGCGGCACCGCGAACATCGACAGGCCCTTGTGCTTGGGGGCGTCCCAGTTGGTCCGGGCCAGGCACATGCCGTAGTCGGCGGACCCGGCCCCGGTGCTCCATATCTTGGCTCCGTTGATGATCCAGATGTCTCCGTCGCGTGTGGCCCGGGTCATCACCGCCGCCATGTCCGAGCCGCCCGACGGCTCAGACAGCAGCTGGATCCAGACCTCGTCGCCGCGCAGGATCCGCGGGATGTGGCGCGCCTTGAGGGTCTCCGATCCGTGATCGAGCAGGGTGATGCCGAGCATGCCGATGCTCACACACAACGCCGCCGGCACCACGTAGCCATCGACTTCCTCCGCCCACACCTTCTGGTGCTCGAGCGTGAGCCCTGCGCCGCCGTAGTCAGTCGGGACGGCGATGCCTGCGAACCCAGCATCGAAGATCCTGGACTGCAACTGCTTGGCTTGCTCCTCGTCGAGCTGACGCGGGTTGTCCGGATCGTAGCGCTCGAGGTTCGCCTGGACGAAGGCCCGGGCCCGGGCCCGGAACTGCTCGGGGGTCTCGATTGTGTCGGTCATCGTCGGTCTCCTAGAAGCCAAGCAGGGCGCAGATGCGGTCGCGATGGTGTTCGGGGGTGCCGTAGAGGGCCCGGTTGACCGAGGCGCGGCGAAGGTAGAGGTGCAGGTCGTGTTCCCACGTGACGGATATGCCGCCGTGGAACTGCATGCACTCCTGGATGATGTGCATGGCCTTGTCGGCAACGTACGCCTTGGCGACGCGGGCCTCGACGCTGGCGTCCTCGCGCCCGGCATCGATCGCCTCGACCGCGCCGTCGACGCAACCTTTGGCCGACTCGAGCTGGAGCAGCAGATCGGCAACGCGGTGCTTGAGGGCTTGGTACGAAGCGATCGGCCGGCCGAACGCGTAGCGGTCGTTCATGTACTCCAGCGTGAACTGGAAGACGCGATCGAGCCCGCCAACGATGTCGGCGCATTGCAGGACAAGAGCGATCTGGAGCTGGCGCTCGACGGCATCCGTAGCGCCGCCCACCTCTCCGACGACCGCCGACAACGGCAGCCGGACCCCCGCAAAGGAGACTCCGGCGAATCGACGCCCCAGGTCGATGCTGCCGGCGGGAACGATGCGCACCCCGTCGGCGCGGGCAGGCACGAGCACCTGGGTGAGCGCCTCGCCGGTGCGGGCGGTCACCAGGAGATGATCGGCAGCGTTTGCCGCCTCGACATACGCCTTCGCGCCGTCGACGATGATGTGGTCGCCGTCGGGGGTGGCGGTGGTGGTCATTCCGGCAGGGGTCCATGTGCTTCCGCTCTCACCGAAGGCCCACGTGGCGATGGCATCGCCGGCCACGATGCCCGCGAGCAGGGCACCGTGCGCGCCCGGCGCACCGGCGTCGGACAGAGCACTGGCCACCACGTTGACGGGCAGGAACGGGCCCGGAGCCGCGCCGCGCCCTATCTCCTCGGCGACGATCACCGCGTCGGCGAGCGGCTTGCCCGACAGCGATCCGCCGCCGTGGTCCTCGCCAACCAGCATCGCCGTCCAACCCAGCTTTGCAGCCTGGCGCCACCATGCCGTATCGAATCCCATCGGGTCATCGTGCAGCGCTCGCACGGTCGCGATCGGCGCCTCTGCGGAGATGAACCGGTGGGTCGTCTCGCGAAAGAACTCCTGGTCCTGTGTCAGCTCCAACTGCATGCCGCGAGACTACATCTGGGCAGTGCTGCGCTGATCCCGACGTCTAGCCTCGCCATCGAGGACGCGTGGCACACCGTCGGGATGCGCGCGACCGGAACAACACGATCGTAGGATCCGACATCTTCGTGCCCGACCGCTGCTTCCGCCCTCTCGATGCAGCCCTTGCGGGTGTGCAATTCTCTCCCAGAATGGCCCGAGCGCCCTCCATCGAGGACCAATCGTGGCCCTCGCGCTCGTTTAAGTCGGACCCATGTTGGTCCTGGCGCGGGCGGCAAGGATCACCGTGTTCGTCGAGGAGCGTGCTGATCTATTCGCTTCACGACGAGCGAAGGTCGACCGGCATCGGGCATCGGGCACGGTGGATGTCCGAATGGCGGCCCTGCCCGGGGTTAGCTCGACCGCGCCGTCGCGGCTACATGATCCGGTTGGGCTCCGCGGCGCGGTTGCCGCCTTCGGCCCAGCCGCGCACGAGCGCGTCCTGCGTGTAGGTGGCCACGAGTCGTCCGTCGGTCGACCACACGTTGGCTCGGCCATGGGCCCGCCCTCGGCCGGCCCAGATCGACTCGTTCGACATGAGCAGCCATTCGGCGGCGTCGAATCGCTCGTGGAAGTTCACGGTGTGGCTGATCACGCCCGTCGAGATCGTCTTGTGGGCCAGGCCCTCGTTGTAGCCTTTGTGTGGGAGCATCGAGGTGCCGATCAGGAAGCCGTCGGTACCCCACGCGAGGATCGCCTGATGCCTTGGCACCGGGCCGTCGGCATCGGCGTAACGGGTCCACACGTGTTGGATGGGCGGATGCAGCGCCTCGTCGCGGCGCGACGTGTGGAGACCGTCGACCACGAAACCGTCGGCGCCCGGGAAGACGCGGTCGTCCCGGCGATTGGCCGGATCGTAGGGGGCTGCCACCTTTGGCATGGCGACGTGCTCCGTGTGGCTGATCAGATCGGGCTCGTCGGTGGTCCACAGAATCAGCGCACGCGACATGACCCGGTCCCGCTGGGAGAAGGTGACAGTGTCGCTTCCCACCGTGCGGCCATCGTGCATGCGTTCGACCTCGTAGTCGATCGGCTCGGCGTAGTCGCCCGCCCTAGCGAAGATGGCATGGATCGACTTGACCTCCTTGTCGCTGCGCTGCTCGTGAGCGGGATCGGTACGGTCGGCGTGGGCCGCCATTATCATCTGCGCGAGGATCTGGCCACCGAACACCACGTTGCGGAGGTCGCCGTCGTGCTCGGGCAGCCCGCGATAGCGGTGGTCGTCGAGCTTCTCGAGTCGGAGGAGGTCGGATGGGGCATGGGCCATTGAAGCGCGCTCCGTGTGGGGCTGAGACCGATTGGTGGACTGTGATCGAGGCCGGCGGCGGTCGGTTGCGTGAGACTCCAGGCTGAACGATCTTGACGTTGATTTCAACTTCGGAGGAAGGTGGACCGCGTCCACGAAACGACAGGGGAGACGATGATCGATCTGGGACTGACGAACAAGCGCGCCATCGTCGTGGGAGCCGGGCACCGGCCGCCACGACCGGGGATCGGACGCGCGACCGCACTGCTCCTGGCGGAGGGCGGCGCCCGCGTGGCGTGCGTGGATCTCGATCACGAGCGTGCGGCCACCGTCGCCGGGGAGAT
>WNFE01004013.1_pt1 | contig 10945 bp, 14 predicted proteins | sample 5400451 | NCBI WGS metagenome assembly WNFE01 (sample SAMN13153344, study PRJNA577476) | soil metagenome | isolation source: 200 cm saprolite under Douglas fir tree site 2 hole 2 | place: USA:California | collected 2015-04-18
CGGTATGACGATTGATGTGCGGAAGATTGGAGGGCGCAACTCTGCCCCGAGAAGGGGGGCGCCGTCATCGGAACAGAGCTGCGCTAGCCTGTAAAAGGCTGAGATCACGATACAACGTCGGAGCGTCGGCGGCGGTCAACCCTCGGTGCCGGATTATCACGTTTGAAGGAGCGAACGAACAAGCGAACTGGCGAATGGAAGGCGTGTTCCCATGTTCTGGCTACACCGTCCGGGAGACCAAAATGATCCAAGAGGTCAAAATGAAATTCGCTTTAATCAGCGCTGCGGCTCTTGCCGGAGCCGCTTTCGCAACTCCCGCGCTGGCGCAAGCCGTCATCGAAGACCCCGGCTATTGTGCGCAATTCTACCCCAACGCGAACTGTCAGAACCTGGGGCCGGGCAATCCGTACACCGATGGCGGCTACTATCGCGACAATTGGCCGAACGGCTACGCTATGACGGAGCATCATCCACGGCATCACACGCATCGGCATCATCACCGCTAGAGCGGGATGAGATTAGGTTGGGGCCATAACGACGGCGCATTTTTCTTCTCGCGCCCGGACGCTGCGCAGCAGGAGTGCTGCGAGCCGGGGTTCACTCTACTTTGCATGGGGTTGTTTTCGTAATTTTTTGTCCAGGCCCTGCCGTGCACCGCCGGAGGGACGGTAGGCCGGGTCCGGGACACGAGATCGTTAGTGCCTCGCGCTTACGGGACGAATCGATCCAGTTCCAACACATCATGCTCTAACGCGCGGCAAGATTGTCGGCAAGGATGAAGTCAGACGCCGCAATCCGGATTGTCTAACTCGCTGAAACATCGCCCCGCCATCGTTCACCCTGCCCGTTTGCCGCGCTCGCCGGTTCCTCGCCGTCAGCGGCCGGTATATTTTGGCGATCGCTTTTCGACGAAGGCATCAAGACCTTCCTGGCAATCCTGCGTCGTCGCGACAAGCGCAAAACTCTCGGCCGCGTTCTCGATCGCGCGACGATAGTCCGCATCGACCGCGCGCATGAAGGCATCGCGGCCGATTTTCATGACAATCGGCGACTTTTCCGCGAATCGCCGCGCAAGGATTCGCGCGCGACTAAGTGCGGTCCCCTTAGGCACCACTTCGCTCGCCAGACCCATGCGAAACGCGGTCGCGGCATCGAATGAATCACCGAGAAACAGCGGGCCGAACGCCTGATGCTTTCCGACAAGGCGCGGCAGCTGCACAAAATGCAGGGCCGGGATCAGTCCCACGTCGATTTCCGGATAGCCGAACGTGGCGGCTTCGCCGGCAATGATCATGTCGCACGATATCGCGATCGTCATGCCCCCGGCGCGCGCCGGTCCGTCAACCGCGGCGATGGTCGGTTTGCCCATTCGATATTGGACGTCGTTGAGCGCAAAGTAGAGACGCTCGAGAAAGAGCTTGGTTTCAGTCCCGCGCTTGCCGCGCACGATGTCGAGATCGAGCCCGGCACAAAACACCTTGCGCGCGCTGCAGAGGATCACAGCGCGTACTGACGCGTCGTCTCTCGCCTTTTCCAAAGCTCCCAGCAAGGCGTCTATCAATGGCATGCTCAGCGCGTTGACGGGCGCGCGGTCGAGCGTGATCTGTGCGATCGCATCTGAGACGGTGTAGTGAACGAGTTCAGCACTCATGGCGCCTGGTCTCCGGTGGGTTTGGCCTAGCACACCGAGGTACGTACCACGCCGGCGCTGATGAAATTGTCGATTGCGTCGCCATCAAAGCCGGCATCCAGGAGAACCGCGCGGCTATCCGCGCCGACATCCGGCGCAGGCCGCAGTTTGTCCTCGGAAAGGCCCATGAAGCCCGGCGTGCGCGGCGCGTATACCAATCCAACGCCGGGCGTGTCCTGGCAAACCGCTGATTTCGTTGCCTCGACGTGAACATTATGCAGCCAATCGCCGGGATTGAGGATTCGCTCTGAGATAATATCCGCTGCATGAAGCCTGCTAAGCCAGGTTTCGGAGGATTGAGTCAGGAAGACATCGCGCATTTGCGCGATCAGCACATCAGCGGAATCCGCACGCTTCGCGAAATCCAGGAACCGCGGATCGCTGGCAAGATCCTCGCGTTCGATGGCAGCGCAAAGGCGTTTGTACTGCGACTCGTTCACCAGGGTGACCATGAGCCAGCCATCCCTTGTTTGATAGGAGCCCGCCGGTACATTGAGCGCGCGCGGAGTGCCCCCCTCCAGAACATGCTCGGCGACCTTGTGGCCAAGCAACGCAGCCGTCGATTGTGTGAGGCTGACATCGATCCAGCGGCCCGTGCCAACGGTCGCGCGCGCGAACAGCGCGGTTGCGATGGCCTGAAATGCGTAGACCCCGGTCGCAACATCCGAAATCGTCGTGCCAACCCTGTGCGGGGTCTTGTCGTTGCCGACGTTAACCGACACAAGGCCGGAAAATGCCTGCGCCACGGAATCCGAGCCCGGGCGCTTTGAGTACGGCCCGTCTTGCCCAAAGCCGCTGACCGAGAGATAGATCAGGCCCGGATTGTCACGGGCCACATCCTCATAGCCGATCCCGAGGCGGGCGGCGACGCCGGGCCGGAAGCCTTCGATGAAGACATCGCAATCGCTGGCGAGGCGTCTGGCGATCCGGATGCCTTCGTCGTGCTTCAGATCGAGGCACAGACTGCGCTTGCCACGATTATAGACGGCAGACAGCGCCGTATGACTCCCGTAAGTCGTCCCCAGATAGCGCGACCAGTCTCCCTCGGGGGGGGGTCGACTTTGATGACCTCGGCTCCGTAAACACCGAGCAACATGGCACAGTAAGGCGACGCAATCCCCTGCCCAAAGTCGAGAACACGCAAGCCACGATAAGGCGCGTCGTGCGTCGGCGACATCTTTCGTTCTATCAATTTTATTCTCCCAGTGAACCTAACGGTAACCGCTCGAAGCGGGTAGATCAAACACCGATGTCCGCAGCCAAAGGCCCTCGGTCCTGCGGCCACCGCCGCGCCGCTGCTCGCGCGCCGCGACAAGGTGACGGGTCATTTGCAAAAGAAAGAGTACGGAGGCTGGATGATCCATGTGCTCCGGCTGCTGGCGCGGTTCAAATTCCTGCGCGGCACGGCGTTCGATCCGTTCGGCTGCAGGGCGGAACGCAAAGCCGAGCGAAGGCAGATCGAGGACCACAGTCGTTGTGGACCGGCCGGCGATGCGGCGATTTCTCTCCGTTCCAGCAGTGCTGGAAACACCCTCTCGGATCACAGCCGCACGTTGGAGCAGATGGCGGCGGTACAGTGATGACAGCAATCGCACTGCGTCATTTTATTTTCGATGCGAGCAATGGCGGGACTTCGCAACCATCGGGCCAAATCCCTCCGACGTTCGTGCGTTTCTGTGCGCGCTCCTAACAAACTTGCGATGCGCAACGCGCATTAGGGTTAATCCCGAGATTCAAATTGCAATCCGACTCTTTTCAAGCGATAAATTTTTTCGACCGGCGCGTAAGCTCATGTTTGTTAGCAACCGCAACAATACGCTGTTAGCAAACGCAATAATGCGCGTGGCGATCGGTCGTCGGAAGCTCAGTAAAATGCTTTTTGTATCGCGTGATATCAGCGGAATTCCCCTCAACATCTGCAAATCCCCTGTCTACATGCAGAGGTGGTTTACCGATATCGCTGAGCAAAACGATGACACGAGAAAAATCGTAGTCACCGAGGACGGCAAGGTAGCCGGCAGCCTGATCATCGTGCTAGGACGGAATAGCCTCGGGATGAAGCAGGCGTACAATCTGCCCTGGGCGCGCGTGTGCGGTCCGAATATCCCTGAAGACACCTGCAAAACCAAGAAGGCTGAAATTACCCGTCAGTTGATCAAGCAACTACCGACGGACGTATCCTATTTCCTGACGCTGTCCAACGAGTTCGACTACAGGCTGTTTCTGTCGGAAGGATTCCAACCCGCTTTAGAGGAAAATTATACTGTAGCTCCGGATAAATCACCGCTGCTGCACGCCTCATTCTCGAAAATGACGAGGCGGCATATCCGACAGGCGCACGAGCATTTGATTGTTTCAACTACAACTCCCCAGGCGTTCATACAGACTTATGCAGCCGATCTTTTCCGTAGACGACGAAAGTCGTATGCACCGCTCACGATCGCGCACGATATTCTCAAGGAGGGCGTGCGTCGGGGGCAGGCCCGTATCTTCACCGCGAACAGGCGCGACACGGGAGAAATTGACGCGGCCGTGGCGTGTTTGTGGGACGACACCAATTATTATTATTGGATGACGACACGTCGGGTGCCGGCAGACGGGCAGACCAAACCCCACCAGGGGGCCGTCAAATTGCTCTTGTGGTCGGCAATTCAAGACGCCGCTGCCAGGGGTCTCACCTTCGACTTCGATGGTATCCCGTCCGAGTTTTCCTCCAAGGAAAACGGCGTAACAAGGTTATACGCTGGAATGGGCGGCCAACGATCCATTCGTTACAGGGTGAAGCGCGAAACACGGCTCGAACAATTACTCGGCCGACTTCGCACACCGGCCAAGCTGCTCATTACCAAGACAGTCGGCACATTCATGACGCTCAAGATGAACTACTGACGATGTAGTGCGGCTAGCCTTGACGCCGGCCAAAGGGCGTCCGCCTGTTTACTATTGTTGTCTTCAGGACCAGCGGCCGCCGCGGCTCTTGCCGTGCCAAAGCGTTCAAGAAATTTTGCGGCCCAAGCATCGTGAGCGCAGATTTCGATCGATAGCGCTTCGAGAATACTCTGAAATTAATATCGTAGTTGCGAGCAAAGCGCCGGATCAGGGCGACCTCTTCATCGTATCGCTTGAGCTTCCGATAGATCGTGGCCGCCTCCCAGTAATACCAGGGGACCATCGCGTGCTCGCCAGTCCTGCGGCCGCCCTGCTCTTCCAACCTCACCTCCGCGAGAGCAACCTGCAACGCCGTTTCGTACTCACCGATGCGCTTAAGCTAATTCACCTGATCGGCGGTGTCTGCTGATTTGGGCGCCTGTTTCTCGGGCGCCTGTTTCTCGTACCGCCATGAATTCCAGATCTGCTCGACGGAAGCCTTCTGCAGCGGTGCCGGCTTCTGCAGGAATGTAGGCGTCTCGGGGGCGCGGACGAAACGCGCTTCGCGCGAAATCGACCAATCAAGGTGCTGCATTTTGTGGCTGCTGTTCTAGCGCTTCGATTTCTTGACCCGCCCGAAGCTTCTTTGCGGTTTCCCACGTCCTCAACCAACTCGATTTCGGGATCGAATGGGCCGGCGGGGAAGGTCTTGTCGCCGGGCGAGTGCGAGGCGGGGTTTGGCGGTCCAAATGCACCGGCGGCAATGCACGCGCTAACTTTACGCTTTCTTCACCAATGCGGAAAATCCATCAAGCGCCATTTACCTGTTTGGAACCTGATAGGGAGCTACTTAATCCGAGTTGGATGTTGCTGGATCTTGTGATGTCGAAAAAGAACGCCGCAGATATACGGATCGATGCCATACACAGCCGCGCGATCTGCGATGAGATCGGGGAGAGGCTTCGTCAGGTGCTTAAGCGAGAGTCTGTTGGGCTCCCTCCGCGCCTGCAATTATTGGTCGATCGACTTGCCGAGCTCGATGGTGCGGCTGCGCCGTCGATCGTACCCTCTTTCGAGGAAATGCTTCCGCGGCGAGAACTTCATTCCTCATCGGCATAATGGCCACCGCATACGGCGGATTTCGCAGCCGCGACTAACAGCCGGTGAACCGTGGGTCTGGCCCCTCGTGCAATTCTTTCAGGTACGCCAGCGCATAGATGGCCAACTGATGCGTGTCGTTTTGTCCGGCAGCGCCGAGCTTGTCGATATATCGGATAATTTTCTCTCGGGATTGCGCAATCCGCGTGGCGTCGAGCTCGCGGGTCAACCCGTAGGTGTACAACGCATGATCAACAATTTCGTCCATCGAAAACTCCGAACTTACTGCACTGCGCTAGTTGCAATGCAGCATTCCGATTTCGCGGGGTCAAGCTCAATTTTTAACAATCTGCCAATGACGTTAGCTTGCGGGCCCGAATCGTTGGGGGTCGCGGCCTGCCCTCCCGATGATTTGCCGGCCTGAGTCGGCTTCAACTCTCGCTTGGTGCAAACGGCGCTCACACGCAAACCGCGATCTCCGGCGTCTTGCCAAGCGCGATGTGGCGGCAGCTCGCAGGGGACGTCCAAGAATGAAGTGTGCCGCGATGGCTGCAATCCTCATTTGCGGTTCCAGAATTAACCCGCAGCATCGACATCAAGCTTAACACGCGGCTTTCGTTGCGCGGTCATCTAGACCCGATAGCATCATCGCACCGAACATGATCCCGTGTTCGGATCCGCGATGTAAGCGATCATTCCCCGCTTGGCGTCTGTTATTGGTGAGACTGCAGATGGTCGCAGGCAGTCAGGATTTCGAACAAAATGAGAGTACGCGGTCGAAGCCGGCCTGGGTAGGCGTTTGGCACCTTTGGACGGTCGTCATTCCGAGGCGATCGATTGCGGGGCGGCTCGTGTATGGAAAGGTCTTGCGACGCCATGACGGGCGGCGTTGGACCTACAAGAAGTTCGTCGAGCCAACGAATGACCAAGCTGATTGAGAGACGCTCGGTTGGTAGAACGGCGGCTTCAAAGGGCGCGCTGCTGTTCTTTAGCGCCCAGCGCGGTGTATTTGCTTGCGAAGTGCAGGACGTCACCAATGCCGGCGCTCAGATCAGGCTCAGTGGCCTCAACGTGCTGCCGCCGAATTTCGAGTTGTCGTTCGACAATTTTCGCACCGTCCGCAAATGTCGGCTGGTCTGGCGCCGCGGCGATTTTATCGGAATCGCGTTCGAAAATTGATCACGTCGGGCTAACGCCACGTAGCGTTATCGGAGCGCTCCACCAGCGCCTACGGCCAGTCCGAAACTTCGAACTCGCGCTGACCTTCTTCCACAACCTTGGATATCGCAGCGCTGCATACTTCGCGCTCCGCCTTTCCATATTTGACGCCTTTGACGGCCCAATTGGCGCCGTCGGGCGACGCCGGAACAACGCGCTCGACAATAATTTCGATTAGACCCCCGCACTGTGGGTCACCTCTCCGGACGTTTTCGGCCAACGCCGACTCCAGAGCGGCGCGCGCGATCCACGTGCGCTTTTTTGTGAGTTCTTCCGTTTTCTTTTGGTTCATATTGCACTGCACAATTACGGGGCCGGTGCTGGCCAAGTCCCGATTATGGTCCGACTCGTCTTCCATGGCTCTGTCTATGTGCAGATTCTTCGCGGCCGCCTTGCCTTGATTATCGAAAATTTCAAAGCTTATCTTCTGGCCCTTTCGCAGATCGGCAAGGCCGGCCTCCCGGACCGCCGAGAGGTGAACGAACACCTCCGCTCCACCGGTGTCCGTTTTTATGAATCCATAGCCTTTTGCCGGATTAAATGACTTAACGGTGCCTGTAGCCATCATTTGGGTCCCAGAATCGTCGGCCTACCCGATCATAGCCCGGAGTTTGCGGTGCAACAAAGCGCCGCCGTCCCGGAAAACGCGCGGATCGCGCTACCGCGGAAGTTTTCCACTGCAAGCTGCACGACGGCTGCACAAAAACCCGGACGGGTCCCCGAAATGGTCGAATATTGTACACAATTGAAACATCTGGCGAACCGATTCGTTGAGTCATGTGCTGAACGCAACTTTGTTCGGCAGGGGACCTCATGTCAGAGTTTCGTAACAGACATTTCGACGCGCACCCGAGGAGCAAACGTACCGGCCCAGTCGGCCACGTGATCCGGGATGCAAGGTTTAGGACTGCGGACGACCTGCGGTATTCATCGGCGTGGCCGTGGATATCATCGTTCGCCATAAGCCTCGCGATTTGGGCTTCCCTGGCGTGGCTGATCTGGGGCAGGTAATTCAGACGCGGGCTAAGCGGATAGACGCCGGATTTCATCGAGGTAAAGCTGCGCGCTGCGTTTCCAGGAGAACAGCGCCGCTCGCTTTCGGCCTTGCGCCGCCATTGTCGCGCGAAGATCCCGGTTTCCTGCCAGGCCAATGATCGCGTCCCGCCAGCCATCGCCGTGGTCGGGATCCACGTAAGCGACCGCATTGCCACCTACCTCGATGAGACTTGCTGCATTCGAGCAGATAACGGGGCAGCCCCTGGCCATTGCCTCCAACGGCGGAATTCCGAAGCCCTCGGTCTTGGAGGGAAATGCCAGACATAGCGCGCCCTCGTAGAGAGCGGCCAGATCGTCGTCGCCCACATAGCCGGCGTGATGAATGTTGGCTTTCTGATAATCGGGCGCATTCGCGGAAAAAATGCTCGATGCCCCGCCAACGACGACGACGTCGATGCCTGCCGCATCAAGTCCTCTCGCCTGTTCGAGGATGACATGGACGTTCTTGTGCTTCGCGCTGCTGCCCAGCAAAAGGACGTAAGGGCGCTTCAAGACCTTGAGGAGCGGAATTTCGGCCCGCTTCGCATCCCACCGCAGCGCGTGCTCGTGGCCATTGGGCGCGATGAAGATCTTTTCGCGTCGGCAGATCCCATATTTGACCAGCATATCCGCGGAAAACTGCGACACGGTCGCGACCCTGCTGGCTCGCCTGCCGATCAACGGCAGCAGTGTGCGATAGGCCAGGCCGAAGGCGCGGGAATAACTTTCCGGTTCGATGAACGTGTTCGCATCATGAATGCATACGATGTGACGTCGCGCCAACACCGGACCGAAATTTCCAAGGCTCAGGACGCCGGATGTCCCATACCAAGGCAAAACCAATTGGTCCCAGGCATGACCCGAACCGAACTTAGTCTGGCAAACATCGATTTGCGAAAGCGCAAGTTTTACGTCCGCGCCGGGCGGCATAGCGAGCCGCAATCCAAGCCGCCTCGCGACGTCGCCGTCTTCCGAGGATATTTCGTCAAGCGAGGCAACGATTTCATACGCATAGCGTTGAACGCCGGTGATCCGTTGGGTCATGAACCGGCCGTTGATGGCCCAGATTGGCCTTCCGTCAACGCCGTCGTCAGAGCTTTTCATAATTGAATTTCGATAGCAGGTTTGCTGCTGAGCCTTGAGCGTCCCAGGTCCATTTTCCACGCACAGCCCGGACCAGAAACAACGTGAATCAACGTGGCCGCCGAGTTCGTCCGGTCCGGCATACCGTCTCTTCTCCAGTTTCATTTTTTCACACTGCAACTGCTGTCAGCCGAGAACCCGCTCCGCTTCAACGATGGCGCAGAGAATGTGATAAAATGAAGAGGCCGGAATGAAATCGACCAGCGATCGGCCGTCGCGATCGAATTGATCGTACCAGCCACCCATAACGGGATGGCGCAGATAGTGTCGATGCAGCCGAGCAAGAGCCTCACGCGCCTCGTCAGCCGCACCCTGCTCTTCCACCTCGGCCTGCGCGATCCAGGCCTTGGCGATTTCCGTTTGAGGCCAGCAGCGCCGGGTGAACTTTCTGATATTCCCGTCTGCGTCGCCCTCGTCGAACAGACAGCCCGTCACGTCGTCGCGATATCGCAAGGCCGAGTTAAGCAACTGCGAGCGATGCCGGGCGGTTGGACAGCCCGTGATCCGTTCAAAGCCCCTGAGCAGCCACACCCATTCCGCCTGATGCCCGGGTTCAACACTGACAGGCTCTATTCTCGACCAATCCTCCTCGAAATATTCGCCGAGAACCTGACGCTGCGGATCGTATAAATTCGCAACGAACAGGCCGTATAAATCGCCGGCGCGATTCTGAAAAACAGAATCCCTCGTCGCATCGAATGTTGCGATCAACGCCTCAAGCATATGCATCTGCGGATTTTGTCGGCGCGGCATCGTTGCGGGAATTCCCTCAATGAAGCCGCCATGAGGCGATCGCAGGTCGCGGTCGATAAACGCGAGCAAAGATTCGATCTCGCCCCGAACCTGGGCATCATTGCTCAACTGATATACCGTCGACAGCGCGAGCAGCACGAAGGCGTGGTCATAGGTATCGCGCATCGCGTTGATCGTGGAACCATCCGGACCGAGCAAGTGAACAAAGCCTGGCCGGCCATCCGGGCTTTTAGCTTTCGCCAAAAGATAATCCAGGCCCCTCATTGCGATTTCGCGGCCTTCCGGATACCAGCCGATTTGAGCCGCCTTGGCGAACGAATAGATCTGTCGCGCTTGAACCCGGACACGCCGCGGCTCCGCACGATCCGCCCTGCCCTCGATATCCAGCCTTTCGACAAAGCCGCCTGCCGCCGGATCCCAGCCTTCGCCGGACCATAGAGGCAGCGAATGGTCGATCATATGGGACTTCAGCAACCCGACGATGTCTTGGTGCCCTGACCCAGTCGTATGTGCGGTACTACCGATGCTACCCACTTCACCTTCCCTGCCGCGGCCATCACCCAACAAATGTTGCGCCATTCTTTCATCATAGGATCGGGCGACGCCTCGGATTCGCAATGCTATTCTACTGTGCGTCCTCAGGCAAATCGCCGGACCAAATCCCTCCGCGTCCGCCCAACCTCCGGACGATGCGCCGCCATAGCCGCAGTTCAGATCGTCGTTTCAGATGTATCCAGCTGCCTTGAGTAATTGACGGTTTGAAAGACTTCCTGAAACTCAAGATCCTCCCGTTTCGCCATACGTTGGGAAGAAGGAGATTTTCAACCGATCGCCTCTACGCGACGGGCTATCGACATCGATATGGCATTTCAGAACTGCACGAGCGCGGCTTGGACTCACTCACCGGGAAATAAGAGACTGTGAAGCGTTTGCGCCCTCAAGCAAATGCTTTGCTGCCCTATTGACCAGCCCCTGGACGACGCACCGGTGCAGAGAAAAACAGGCAGGTCAGGATTGGGCGGCTGAGACCAACGTCAGGATAGGGCGGCGTTGCATGCGCCATTTCAGCCGACGCGCGGGTAACTATCTATTTCTACCGTCGATCTGCATAAGGGCTTGGCATCGCAGATGCCAAGTGGC
>WNFE01005077.1_pt1 | contig 10943 bp, 11 predicted proteins | sample 5400451 | NCBI WGS metagenome assembly WNFE01 (sample SAMN13153344, study PRJNA577476) | soil metagenome | isolation source: 200 cm saprolite under Douglas fir tree site 2 hole 2 | place: USA:California | collected 2015-04-18
CTCAATTTTTCAACATTCTCCTGTGTCGCGCGGTGCTGCCACATTGTTCCATTCATGGCGGGCGCCAGCAGAATCGGCGCTCGCGTCGCGAGTGCGATCGCCGCCAGAGGATGACCAGCCAAACCATGCGCGAGTTCGGCGATAATGTGAGCGGTGGCGGGTGCGATCAGGAGCAGGTTCGCGCGATCGGCGAGCTCGATGTGGCCGGGCCGCCAATTTTCCTTTTCGTCAAAGAAACTGGTTGTCACCGGGTTTTTGGAAAGTGTTTGCAATGTAAGGGCGGAGATAAATTCGGTGGCATCCTGCGTCATCACGACAAAAACTTCGTGACCCTGTTTGACGAGCAGACTGGCGAGCTCCGCGGACTTGTAAGCGGCGATCGATCCCGTGACCCCGAGCACCACAGATTTTCTGCCCGGCGTAATGCGTACCACTTTTCGCGCGCTTGTTTTATCGCGTTTGCCTTTGGAATTTCTTTCCATGTAAGATCGACAAATTTTTCGCGGATCAAATCACTTCTGAACCAAACGCCGGCTCAAATGACTCTCCGCGCTCATAATGTGCCGAAACTTCTGCAAATTATCTTCGACCGATCCGCTGATGATAGTGTAGCGATAATCGCGCCATAATTCCATTTCGCGCGCGGCGGTGGCGAGACGAGAGTCAATTTGTTGCGCCGTCTCCGTTCCGCGCTTCAGCAGACGCCGGCGCAATTCTTCGAGGTCGGGCGGCATGATAAATACATCGCTCAGCGCCTCGCGAATGATCGGATCGTCGCAGTTGCGAATGGCGGTCGCGCCCTGGGTGTCGATGTCGATTAAAACATCCACTCCGCTTTCTAAGTTTGTGAGCACCGGCTTACGCAAGGTTCCATAGTAATCTCCGTGCACCTGCGCGTGCTCCAAAAAATCGCCGGCTTCGACTCGCGCCCGAAAATCTGTATCGGAAAGGAATTGATAGTCTTCGCCTTGAATTTCGCCGCCACGCGCAGCTCGCGTAGTGCAGGAGGCAGAATAAAAAAGGCTGGGGGTTCGGCGAAGCGCTTCCACCAGCGTGGTCTTGCCTGCGCCCGAGGGAGCAGAAATAACAAAGAGAATTCCGTGACGGCTGAACTGTTTACTCAAGATTTTGGACTTGCTCCCGGATCTTCTCCAATTCCGCTTTGCAGGCGACGACGCGCTGTGAAATGGCGGCGTCGTTAGCTTTCGCGCCGAGCATTCAAGCGTCCGACCCACCGGTTCGTTCCTGCGCAGATGATGCGCGAATTGTGCGAGGTGACTTTCCAGACGCGTCAATTCTTCCGAGACGTCAGCGCGATCGGCGAAGAAGGAAATTTCCTTCAGCACACGTTCGTCGTCGCTGGCAATCGGCAGCCCGGCCTTTTGAATCCGATCGAGGAGCGCCGCGCGATATCTTTTGACCACGTCGGGATGAAGCGCGCGGACCTCTTTCAGTTTTTTCCGGATCGCTTTCAGGCGATGGATCAAGTCCTTGGCGAGATGTTTGCCCTCCCGCTCTCGCATTTTGATTAAATCGGCGAGCGCGGCGCGTAGCGCCCGGTCGATGGCGGGCCACGCTTCTTCCACATTTACGACTTGCTCTGGGGACCGCATTACCCCTGGCGCTTGAAGGATTGTGGTGATCGTGATTTCACCCGGCGTGTTTAACTCCTTTTGCAAGGCGCGCATCGCTTCGTGGTATGAGCGGGCCAGCTCGGTATCGAGCGCCAGCTTGCGCGCGCCGTTTGCGCCGCTGTGAAAGGTAACGGTGGCATTGGTCCGGCCGCGCGAAATATTTTCATTAATCGTCTGGCGAATGCGCGGCTCAAGCTCGGCCAGATCGCGTGGCAGATTGATCACAATGTCGCTTTGCTTCCGGTTCACGGAATTGAGTTCGACGCTAAATTTTGTCCCGCCGTGATCGGTCTCGCCGCGACCGTAGCCGGTCATGCTTCTCATACGTCAGGGACCTTCTCTGTTGAGCCTGCGGGTGGCGCCACGTTTGTTACCTGGCATTCGATCATGCTTGAAAGAGGCTATGCATTGCGAGAGAGCTTCGCAAAGAAATTGTGCTCGTTGAAACCAGAGACCCAATCGGTTATGCACGCGCTGTGAATCACTGGCAACAAGAGCTCGTAGCAACCGTCATCTTCGGGATCACTTACGTTCTCATCAGCGGTCGACAACTCAAAATTCTGCCATTGAATCGTCCGGCCGCGGCTCTGCTCGGTGCTGTGTTGATGGTCTCCATCGGGGTAATGACACCCGAGCGCACCTATCGCGCGGTCAACTACGACACGATTGTGCCGCTGCTCGCAATGATGCTTGTGTCCGCGTACCTTTCTCTCGCGCGTTTTTTCGAATGGGCTGCTGACATTGTATTAGAATTTTCCCGCACACCTGGACGACTGCTGCTTACCTGATGCTCACGTCGGGACTCTCTCGGCGTTGCTTGTCAATGACATGATCTGCTTGGTGCTAACGCCGCTCGTCATCGCAGTGATCCGGCGTGGCAAACTTCCAGCGCCAATATCGGCAGTGTTGCCACACTTGTGGGCAATCTGCAAAACATGATCATCGGGCATTTTTCCCGAATCCCGTTTGCACAATTTTCCCTGGCGCTTGCACCGACAGCTGTTGTCGGCCTCGCGATCAATTTCATCATTTTGCGTATTGGTTTTCGAAACGCTCTACGAACAGCGACGGTTGAACGGGAACCTCACCCTGTCCCGAAGCTGGACCGTGTTTTGTTTACGATCGTCTGCATTGTGTTTGTGTCGATCTTCGCCTGCTTCGTCGCTGGGCTGAATCTGGCGTGGACAGCGCTCGCGGGTGCGGCCGTCGTGATGGTACTTGCGCGTCGCGATACGCATGAGGTGCTCAAATTGGTCGATTGGCACTTGCTCGTGTTCTTTGCAGCTCTGTTTGTTGTTGTTGACGGATTGAGCGATACCGGCTTGCCCGATGCCATTTATCGGCATCTGCAACCCGTCTTTGGATCGCACGTGACAGCACCGACTTGGAATCTCACATGGTTTTCCGTAGCTGGGTCGAACAGTTTCTCGAACGTGCCGTTTGTGCTTGTAGCAGGAAAATGGATCACGGGCTTTGTCGAACCCGTGTTGATGTGGAAAGTGCCCGCGTTGGCGACGACATTTGCTGGCAATCTCACCATTGTCGGCTCCGTCGCCAACATGATCGTAGTGGAATCTGCGCGGGAACATCTGGAAGTCGGCTTCTGGGACTATGCGCGCTTTGGTATCCCCATCACGGTCCTGACGACCGTCGCCGGCGTGATGGTGCTGCTGATACTTCGCTGAGAAGGTAGCGCACCGCCCTTCGATGAGGCGAAGGAATCGGAATCGAGTCGAGCGAATCGACTCTAATCCAGCGTTGTGAGTCCTTATCGATCTTCCACCGTCGATGCGCGTAAACGTTCAACGCGACGCGATGGTTGGTGAATGGAAAGGTCGACCTGTACACTGGACGTCGATTTACCAAGCTTGCTGGCAGCGGCGGCAAGATCCACATGCCGCGCCAGCGATGATTGGCTTGCTGAAGTAAAAGCGTTTTTTGCCTAACAATGAACGCGTGATTCTCTGTTAGCCGTAATGTTGGAGATCGCATTTTCTTTATCGGGAGACCTTCCGGATTTTTTGCGCGACAGAATTTTTTGACGGGACAAATTCCGCATTTTGGTTGACGCGGAAGACAGACCAGCGCACCGAGATCGACAAGCGCCGAATTGTAAATCCGGGCGGAGTGCCGTGGAACAAGGGTGCTCGCGTGTTCCCAAAGTGCTTTCCGACCAGCCGCTCGATCTATCGGGCTGCGGAGATTAAACAGACGTGCCAGAACGCGAGCAGTGTTGGTTTCGACGATTGGGACTGGCTGATTGAAGGCGAACGTCGCGACGGCATTGGCGGTGTAACGGCCAATGCCGGGCAATGCTCGCATCGCCGCGAGACCGAGCGGGAACCTGCGGCCGCGCTGGTTTTGCACGGTTATCGCAACCGCGTGCAGATTGCGCGCCCGCGCGTAATAACCCAGGCCTTGCCATGCGTGCAGGATGTCGCTTTCGGAAGCCCGAGCCAGCGTGCCGAAATCGGGGAAGCGCCGGAGCCAGTCATTATAATAAGGGATAACCGTGGCAACCTGCGTCTGCTGGAGCATGATCTCGGAGACGAGGATGGCGTAGGGGTCGCGAGTTTGGCGCCAAGGAAGAACGCGGCCGTTCTGGTGATACCAGTTCGTGAGCGTCGCCTGGAATTGATTTTTTCGGAAAGCCACAGAGAAGCACGGATTAACACAGATGACTGATTATGTCTTGCTGACTGATTCGGGCGGAATGCAATCTGTGTTTCATCTGTGTTAATCTGTGGCTGAATGAATTCGTATACGCATCCGCTTTCGTTAGGGCAGGTGACAAAGCTTCGCGCGCTGCTAGAAAAGCTCGGGTTCGAATTTTCTCCAAAGGAATACACGCTTCTTTTTGCGCAAAAAAATAAGCTGAGCGTCGCAGTTTACGAAAAAGGTCCAAAAGTGCTCGTGCAAGGCAGGGACGTGGAAGACTTCGTGCAATTTGAACTGGAGCCAAAGATTCTCGGCGAAGCGAAACTGGGCTACGAAGAAGTGCACTTGCCGGAAATGTTCGAGCCGCACTTTGGGGTCGATGAGAGCGGAAAGGGGGACTTTTTCGGGCCACTCGTGATTGCAGGCGTCTATGTTGATCGTGAAATTGCGCGCAAACTTCTCGATGCCGGCGTGCAGGATAGCAAGCGAATCGGCTCGGATGCGCGTATAGGTGCCCTTGCTCAAATCATTCGAAAGACTGCCAACGGCTTAGTCGAGACCGTGCTGATTGGTCCGCAAAAGTACAACGACCTTTACCAGAAGTTCGGAAATTTGAACAAACTTCTTGGATGGGGGCATGCTCGCGTGATCGAGAACTTGCTGGCAAAAAACCCAGATTGCCCTCGCGCCTTGTCGGACCAGTTTGCGGATGCGCGCGTGGTCCAGCAATCACTGCTACGACATGGCCGCAAGATCGACATCGAACAACGCACGAAAGCGGAATCAGATATCGCGGTGGCAGCGGCCTCGATTCTGGCGCGGGAAGCTTTCGTCAGTTGGTTGGAGCGGCGGGGAAAAGAGCTTGGGTTGCGACTCGAGCGAGGAGCGTCCGCAAACGTAAAAGAGACTGCGAAAAAACTCGTGGAAATGAAGGGATCTGGCGCGTTGCGCGACGTGGCGAAAGTGCATTTCCGAACTGCGCACGAGGTCGCTCCCAACGATTATGCGGCCCCGCCGCCGCGTGAGAATTGGCGAAAGTAAGCGCGAATGCCTCGGCGCAGGATATGGTGGACGCAAGTTTCTAGTGTTCTGGCAAAAGTTGCCATTGCGTTTCGCCTTCTTGTCGAGGAGGTTAGCCGGGTAAAAATTTCGTTTTTTGTGCTTAATTTAACCATCGCCATGACTATGTGGAGCGATTACTAAAGAGAATATGGCAAAGCTAACCAAACGCGACATCGTTGTCGCCATCAGCAACCAAACAGGCATGGTCCAACACGAAGTCTTCGATGTGGTCCAGCGGACGCTCGACAAAATCACCGACAGTTTGGCCAACAATATCCCGGTTGAACTGCGGAACTTTGGCGTTTTTCAGCCCCGGCTTACAAAGGCCCGCGTGGGACGAAATCCGAATCAACCCGGCAGCAGCTTCGTGATTCCACCGCGAGCGACGGTGAAATTTAAGGCTGGCAAGATTATGCGTCAGCGCGTGGAGAAGCTTTCACGGGAGTTAAAAGAAGCCGCTGAGCGGCAGAACGCTAGCCCGCCCGCCCGCAGCGGCCCGTAACGCAGATATTTGCCCGGCCGATTGAAGTCAGGATTTCGCGGTAGTCTCGAGATCGGGCAGATTTTTAATCGCCTCTTCCAACCGCTCAAAATTGATCGGCTTGGTCAGATGCTCGGAAAAACCTGCCGCTCGGGCTTCGTTTACGTCTTGTTCGGTTCCAAAGCCACTAAGTGCAATTCCGGGCAGAGCTTTGCTGCTTCGCAATTCGCGCATTAATTCATAGCCGCTGCGGTCCGGAAGTCCGATGTCGCTAATTAGCAGATCGAAATCCTGTGTGCGCACTTTTTCCACGGCCTGCTCGGCGGAATGCGCCACTGTAATTTCGTAGCCGCGGCGCTCCAGCATCCTCTTCATTCCGGTGCATGTATCATGATGATCGTCCACCACTAGGACGCGCCGATGCCTGGGCACAACCAAATCTTTTTCCGAAACGGCGCGTCGATCGCGTTGGACGCCATCGCCGTCGCCGCTGACAGGACTCGGCACCGTTTTCAGTTCTAGCGAAAACGTGGAGCCTTGATCCTTTCCGGGACTTTCCACGCGGATTTTGCCGCCATGCGCATCGATCAGCGCCTTCGAAATCGCAAGACCCAGGCCGAGACCTCCAAAACGGCGGGTGATCGAGGTTTGTCCCTGCTCGAAGGCGTTGAAGATTTTATCGATCCTTTCCGGCTCAATGCCCATCCCAGTGTCGGTAATCCGAACCTCAATCGTCTCCGGCGCGGCGTTCACTGTCTCGATAATGATGCGTCCTTTTTGGGGAGTAAACTTCACGCTGTTCTTGATCAAATTCCAAAAGACTTGCTGCAAACGCGCCGGATCGCCTGCGACATGCGTATAAGCAGCGCCAAGACGAAATTCCGCGTCAAGATGTTTCGCAGCAATGTCCTCCTGGCAAATCTCGTAAGCGCGGTGCAGGATTTCGTGCACGCAAACAGTCTCAAAGCTCAACTGCAGTTTGCCTTTTGCGATGCGCGTGACGTCGAGCAAATCGTCGATCAAACGCGCTTCCAGCTCGACGTTGCGTCGAATGATCTCGAGCGCCTCGTGAACCGTCGGGGAATCGGGAACGGTCGCTTCCAACTCCCCGACCATCGCGATCACTGGTGAGAGAGGATTGCGCAACTCGTGCGAAAGCAGCGCTAGGAATTGGTCTTTCGCGGCATTTGCACCAATCAGTTCCTGGCGCAGTTTGACATCGCGCGTTTTGTCTTCGACGAGATACAGCACGCCTTGGATGGTTTCTTGCGAGCCCTGTAGCCGGAGCAGGGTAATATCCAAAAAATGCGTCATACCCGTTTTGTCTTTCAAGGGGTGCTCGATCAACTGAAACGGTGTGCCAAAAGAAAGGACTTTCTCGATTGCTCCGGCGGGGGCGATCCTCACATCGTCGTAAGTGGCTTCCGTGATGTCATCACTCTGTGGCAGATCTCCGAAACGCTGGGCCATGTGCGCAAAAGCGTCGTTCGCCTGAAGGAAACGGCGGGACCTCGGATCGATAAAGGCAATGCCACTAGGCATGTTCGCCAGGATCTTTTCGTTAAAGACGACTTCACGTTCAATGCGCCGTGTAGATTCCAGCTGGCGCTGATAAAACCCGCTTCCGAGCCACGCGAGAACCGCCGTGAGAACAACCAACCAAGCTGCCAGGACAGTCATCCGTCCGAGCAGATCATGAACCGGTTTGTAGGCCAGATTTTTGGGCTGCTCGACTACGGCGACCCAACCGGTCGATTCGATAGGGCTGAAAGAATAAAGATTGCCGTGCCGTTCAAAATGCCCGCTCTTGCTCTGGCGGATTTCTTTGAGCAATATCCCCCCGTCGGGCGAAGTCGCGTTGGGATTCGGCTTGAAATCATTGGCGAAAAGAGCGTTGCCGTTTTGATCGAGCACCTCGAAAAGGAGCTTGTCGGGAAACGCGATGGTGGATAGGCGCCGACCCATTCTTTCCACCAGGACAGAGACTCCAACATAACCGAGGATCGTCCGGTCTGGCGCCTGCACGACACCGACGATATCGGTGGCCAGTCGCTTGTCCTGCAATCTGGGATGAACCGCCGAAACGAAGGCTTGGTTCGATGCCGCTGCCTGCTCTCGCCAGTGATCGGAATCAAAATCCTTGCCGATTATCTCCGGATCGGTTGGGATCGACGCACGCAGGCGCCCGTCTGGCGCAGTCATGAACATTCCGTCGATTTGCGGATGCGAATAGAACGCTGAGCTCACCCATTGCTGAGCAAGCGGGTCGGCGTCTGGCGTGCTCAAAACTCGGGCGACTTCTGGCAGCGTCTGATAATATCCAATGATGCTACTGATCTGGCTAAGCTCATGGCCGACGAGATGGCCCACCAATTGGATTAGGGTTTGCCGGTCGCGCAGGATTCGGGTTTCCAGAGTGTCGCGCAGGATCGTGTAGGAAACGATGAGGGTTAAGACCGATGGGATCCATCCCGCTAAAAGGATTGGGAAGATGACCTTGAAACGTTCGAAACGGTCCCGTCTTCGTTTCTTAAATGTGTCTCGCAATTGCATTCCCGTAGGTTGCGAAAATTAGCTCATCACCGTTAACCGGCTCGCCGCATCAGGCAAGGCGAATGTCGCCCACTCGCTTTGACGAATCGCGAGGTTTAACTCGCGCTTGGTCATGAATCGCCTTCACATCAGCCAAATTCAATCCCTCTCCGGTTGCTTTGCTGAAGGAAACGTGAATGGCGTTACCCCTGAGCGAAGTTTCTCAAAAAGTGGCCTGTGCGCCAGTGCTGGCGGTAATGTCTTCAATTCTCCCGCGAAGTAATCGACCAGCTCGTCGTGTTGCGCGAGGACCTTTGCCCGTTCGGTCGAAAAATCCAGTTCGATTGCCCCTGCGCTGATCTCCAAGCCTCGCAACCAGCCACCAAGACTGATCAAATGCGCCACTTTTGGATCGTGCAACTCGATCATCACCTGTTCAACATCTGCTTGTGTCGCGATGAGTTCTTTGCGTAGTGCGCGCCACTCGCCGCGACGCGTTAGGTCAATGAGACTTGGCCATGGCGTGTCCCCGATCAGCCACGGCAAGGCCACGAGCTTCTCTCATCAAAACCCCCAGGTTATCGACCGCAGTTTTCTTCTCTGCTTCGACAGTCAAAAATCCGTTGGCCATCAATCCTCCAAAGATCGGAGTTTTTCGCTCGCGGCTGCCAGGACTCGCTTTTGGAAATTCTCTTTGCAGTTGCCCGAAAGGCAACGGCCTGAGCTCATCGAGTGTTGAAATATGCGCGCGATCAACGGCGCAGTGTAAGCATTCACGCCCAGTTCCTCGCGCTCGTAGCCCTGTTCCGTGATTGGTTCCTCTTGCGCCATCACGGGTGTTGCAAGGCCGGTCGCACCCCCAATTACGAAGATCGACAATGAACACAACATTCTCGCTCTCTGCGCTATGCCCCGATGCTTTTTTCGTGCTACGGCCGCCATTTTCACGCGCAAACGTACGATTTTTTTGATTTGACGCACATGCTGGAAACGGCATCATGTCGCCCTTGCTGCCTCAACTAATAGCGGCGGTGGAAACTCCCATGCAAGGAAGCCTCGGACACATTATCTGGACCGTCTGCTATATGAGTGTGCTCATCGGTCTTTCGGGGTACGGTGTCCATCGCTACTTCATCATTTATCTGTATCTCAAAAACCGGAAGCGCGCACCGGTTCCGGCCCGTTACTTTGAACAACTGCCGACGGTGACGATGCAGTTGCCAATTTTTAACGAGATGTACGTGGCCGAGCGCTTGCTCCGTTCCGTAAGCGAACTGGACTACCCGCGGACGCTTCTCCAAATCCAAGTGCTCGACGATTCGACCGATGAGACGCGCGAGATCACCGCCTCGTGCGCGGAAGAACTGCAGCGGCGCGGCTTTAACGTTCAACGCATTCATCGGGTCGATCGCACTGGTTTCAAGGCCGGCGCGCTGGCCGTAGGATTGGAGGCCGCAGACGGCGAGTTCGTCTGTATTCTGGACGCCGACTTTGTGCCACAACCGGATTTGCTAAAACGCACCATCCATTTCTTCAGCGATCCGAAAATAGGAATGATCCAGACGAGATGGGGCCATTTAAATCGCGGGTATTCGCTGCTCACCCGCATGCAGGCGATTTTTTTGGATGGACATCTTTTGCTCGAGCAAACCGCGCGCAGCCGGAGCGGCCGATTTTTCAATTTCAACGGAACCGCCGGTCTCTGGCGACGATCCTGCATCGAGGAAGCTGGTGGCTGGCAGCATGACACTTTAACCGAAGATCTCGATCTCAGCTATCGCGCCCAGCTCGTGGGCTGGAGATTTATTTACTTGGCCGATGTTGTAACGCCCGCTGAGCTCCCAGTGGACATGAACGGGTTTAAATCTCAGCAGCATCGCTGGACAAAGGGATCCATCCAGACGTGCAAGAAATTGTTGCCCACAATTTGGCGCAGCCGGCTTCCATTTCCAATCAAGCTCGAGGCCACGGCGCATTTGATGTCGAACTTTGCTTACTTGCTGCTTGCTATTTTATGCGTCCTCTTGCATCCCTCTTCCGGAGTGCACGGGAGTGGTTGGCTGCGGACGCTGCTAATCGACGGCCCGATTTTTCTGGCGGCGTCAGTCTCGGTAGCGATTTTTTATGTTTTGGCGCAGCGGGAACTGCATCCGCGAACATGGATGAAAGAGATGCTTTTTCTGCCATGCTTGCTCGCTCTGGGCATTGGTCTTTCGCTCAACAACGCGCGCGCCGTGCTGGAAGCGATCTTTAATCACAAATCGGATTTCACACGCACGCCCAAGTATGGAATCGAGCGCAAATCGCAACCTTGGCGAAGCTGCAAATACCGGCCGCTGAAATCAGTCCTTCCACTCGCGGAACTGGGTTTTGCGATTTATTTCACTTATTTCCTTTGGTTCGCGATTGCGCATGGACAGTTTCTCGCGGTGCCCTTCCTGCTCATGTTCCAAGGCGGTTTCCTTTATGTCTGTCTCTCTTCATTCGCGAATTGCTGGCTCAAAACCAGTTTTGGCGGCTCACGGCCCGCTACCGTAATTTCCGCGTGACAAGACGCTGACCTTCGAGTAAGAAAG
>WNFE01004017.1_pt1 | contig 10942 bp, 12 predicted proteins | sample 5400451 | NCBI WGS metagenome assembly WNFE01 (sample SAMN13153344, study PRJNA577476) | soil metagenome | isolation source: 200 cm saprolite under Douglas fir tree site 2 hole 2 | place: USA:California | collected 2015-04-18
CGTTTTACCCGCGGCGCGTGCGCAATTGACGCAGCAGTAAATTTTCTCGCCCTGCTCGACTCCGTGTCCGATCACACGGCAATCACAATGCGGACACACCGGTGCCAGCGCATGAATCGCGCATTCGAAGCTGTCGAACGTGTGATGCTTCCCCTCGACCACCACGTCGAACGCCTTGTCATATTCGTTTTCGCAAACTTCGCATGTAGCCATACGTAATTGTTTCGCACGCAGACGGTCTTTCAGCGGTCTTATTATCCGCCGTTCCTGCCGATGTGGCGGAGAAACCACTCGGCTGCGAGCTTCGCAACTCTTTCGAGCGCCCCCGGTTCTTCGAACAAATGGGTCGCGCCCGGCACGATCTCGATCTTGCACTCGCATTTCATTTGCACGCGCGCCTGTTCGTTGAGCTCGATCACAACCTGATCTTCTCCGCCAACAATGAGCAGGGTCGGCGCTTTCACTTTCGGCAACGTGTCGCCCGCTAAATCGGGGCGACCGCCACGCGAAACGACCGCGCCGATTTCATTCGGCAATTCCGCCGCCGCAACCAGAGCCGCGCCGCCACCGGTGCTCGAGCCAAAATAGCCAATGCGAAAATCCTTGGTCTGCTTTTGCTGCTTCGCCCATTTGGTCGCGTAAACAAGTCTCTCCGCGAGCAAGCCAATATCGAAACGATGCTCTCGCGTATAAACGTCGACCGACTCCTCTTCCAGCGTGAGCAAATCAAAAAGCAAAGTCGCAAGTCCAGCGTCGTTCAGTGTGCGCGCGACAAATTGATTCCGCGGACTGTGGCGGCTGCTGCCACTGCCGTGCGCGAAAAGAACCAGCCCTTTCGCTTGAGCAACGATCGTCAGATTGCCGTCGAGCATCGCGCGGCCGGCAGGAATCCGCACTTCGTTCATGACGCAGGCTCGTCATTTTTCTGTGCGGCGCGAGCTAACAGTTCGCGCACTTCTTCGTCGCTCGTTTGCGAGAAATCTTCGTAATACTGACCGACCGCCTGAAAGAATTCCGGCGCGCTCGCGCAAATGACTTCGTCGGCTTCGTCCTCGAACTCGCGGCACGTGTCCAGTGGCCCGACCGGGACTGCGACCACAATTTTCGCGGCGCCACGTTGCCGCAATGCTTTGACCGCAGCGCGCATGGTCGCGCCCGTGGCCAAACCGTCGTCGATGAGTATGACCGTTTTATCCCGCAATTCGGGCGCAGGCCTTCCATCGCGATAACTTTCCTCGCGCCGCTGTAATTCAGCTGTTTCCTTTGCGGTCACTGATTCGATGATTTCGTTCGCGTTTGGCAACGCACGCGCGACGTCTTCATTCAAGACGCGCACCCCCCCGGAGGCGATCGCGCCCACAGCGAGCTCTTCAAATCCCGGCACACCAAGTTTGCGTACGATGAAAACATCGAGAGGGACGCGAAGCGCGCGCGCAACTTCGTAAGCGACCGGAACACCCCCGCGCGGCAGACCGAGCACGATCACGTCGTCGCGCCCGGCGTACTTCGAAAGCTTTAGCCCAAGCACTCGGCCGGCTTCGGCGCGATTTGAGAAAGGTCCTTCCATATGGCGATCACGGTTTGCCCCGAATCAATTCGTTGAGTGGCGTCAACTCGTGGATCGGTTCGGTTGCTTCGACATAATCGCGAAAGTCGGATGCAAACATTCCTCGCCGCAGAGACCACCAGGTTTTCACGCCCGGGCGGTGATAGTAGACCCGAATGTGAAGGTCCCAACCTTCCCATTGCTCTTGATCGAGCGTTCCCTGGCGTTGCTGAAACCATGCATTTTCGAAAAGTTTGAATGTGGTGAACAGCATGGACACAGCCCGGAGGCGATCTCCTTCAGTGGCGCCATACCAGTCCTCGGTCACAGAGGCAAAGGCGCGCATCAGATCGGGATTGGTCCCTTGCGGACCCAGTAGGTTAATGAGCGATTGGGTCAGCGAATCAACCACTACCGAACGCTGAGAGTGCGTGTTTTGGCGGATCTGTGCCGCCAGATAAAAAAGAGACGCGATCACCCCGATCGCCGCAATTATCTGCGCGATCGCGTTGATCGTTTCCAACCTCACATCTGAGTTTTAGCAGAACACTTCAACCCTGACGATGTCGATCTTGTATCAACGCGGCAGCGGCTGCTCTGAGTTCGCCATTGCGTACGCGAACACCGCCACCACCGCAGAATTTTCGGCCAATTCTTTCGGATCAATCTTGTCGAGCGTGTCCGCCGGCGTGTGATGATAATCAAAATAGAACCGGCTGTCCTGGATCGGCGCGAATGAGGGAACGTTAGCTTTTTCCATCGGCTCGATGTCAGCGCCGGCGTGTTCCGCGAGACTGAGCATTCCAGCGCCGGATTCCTGCAAAACCGCGCCGGCTGCCTTCAACATCGCCTTCACTTCCGCTTTTCCCTTGATATTGAGCCCGATGGGATGTCCAGCGCCGCCATCGGTTTCCATCACCGCGAAATGGTTCGCCCAATCTTTCTCGTGATCCTTGGCGTACTGCTTGGAACCGCCGAGACCGTTCTCCTCGTTCATCCACGCGATCACCCGGATCGTGCGCTTTGGTTTCAAATGCAATTTCTGGATCAGATTTGCTGCTTCCATTGAAACCGCGACCCCGGCGCCGTCGTCAATCGCGCCGGTGCCCAAGTCCCACGAATCCAAATGCCCCGAAATAATCACGACTTGTTCGGGATGTTCGCTGCCTTTGATATCGCCGATCACGTTCGCGCTTTCGACGTTCGGCAAAGTTTGCGGTGTGAGCACGAGTTTCATTTTCACCGCTCCCTGTTTCGCAAGATCGACAATCAATTCCGCGTCCTCGGCCGTGACCGCTCCCGCCGGAATCTTCGGCGCGTCATCCGCGTACTTTGTCTGGCCCGTGTGCGGGATCCGATAATCCGCGCCACCGACTGACCGAATCAAACACGCGACCGCACCTTGGCGGGCCGCTGCGCTCGGTCCATCACCTCGATAAACAACCGCTTCGCCGTAGGCTTCGCCGCCACGGCCTTCTGCTGCGATCCGTTTGTCGAACGGATAATTGAAGAGCACAATTTTGCCGGCAATCTTGTCGCGCGACATCGCTTTCAGTTCGTCGAAATTTTTCACGGCGACGACAGCCGCAGTAATTCCTTCGGACGGCGTCGCCACGCTTCCACCAAGCGCGCAGAGCACAATCTTTTGGGTCGTGTTTTCGGCCTGTCCAGGCCATTGCACCAGCGCGGCGGTTTCTTCACCGCGCAGCCAATGCGGCACTGACACTTTCTCGAGCTGCACTTCGCAGCCGATCGCTTTCAATTCGCTCGCAACGTAATCAACGGCCTTCGCCGCCTGCGCCGATCCAGTTAGCCGCGGTCCGATGTTGTCCGCGAGATGCGCCACCTGGCGATAAGCGTAATCGCTGCTCAGCGCAGCTTCTTGCAGTCGTTTCAGATCAGCGAGTGTTTGCGCTGAGAAAACAATCGGCGTTGCTGTTGGAGTTGGCGTGCCGTTTGATGTCGATCCTTCGATTGGACTTCCGCTCTGCGCGTTCGAAGAAGCGGCGAGAACCAAAAAGGCGAATGAAACAAATAACAGCGACATAAGATGCCCGTCCGGTCGAAGACTCGCCGTGGAGAGCTCGGACTTCATTGTTCGTCGCCGAAAAATTTCATCAAGGCGTGATTAAATTTGTCGGAACATTCAACGTGCGGCATGTGACCGCAGTTGTCGATTATCTCCAATCGAGAGCCCGCGATCTCGTTGTGAAAGCGCTCGGCAAAACTGAGCGGGATGAGTCTATCTTCGCGGCCCCACAGAATCAGCGTCGGCTTATGGATCGCGCCAACTCGGCCGTCCAGGACATCTTCGCCGCGGAGTATCGAGTCGAGAACCTGATTAACAGTGTAGCCGTCTCCGGCAGTCACCCGCTGTTTGAATGCAAGATCGACATCCTCGTAGAAGCGCTTGTCGTGAAATGTCAGTGGCCCGAGATGGCGAATGTCGTCACGACTCGCTAAGCGCAACGCGCTGAACGTGCGTGGATTCATGTTTTTAGCTACGGCCGCGTAACCCGCAGCATCGCACAGGACAAGGCGCTCGATCCGTTCCGGGTGCGCCAAGGCGAAATCTGCCGCAATCCAGCCACCCAATGAATTCCCGACCAGCGATGCCCGATCGATTTTCAGTTCGTTAAGAAATCCATCGAGGAAATCAACGAATGTGGCGGCTCGATAATCCAGCAACGGCTTGTCGGAACGGCCGAAGCCGACTTGATCGAGCGCGATGACCCGATGCTTTGCCGCCAGCGCGGGAATTACTGATTCCCAAACCCCGACGTCGTCAGCCAAACCATGTAGCAACACCACCACCGAGCCTGATCCAGCATCGACATAATGAAGTCTCGCGCCAAATACGGTAACGGAGGTTTCAGCAGGTCGCTGCTTCGGCTCCGTTTCATTCTGTCCGTTCGAACAAATCGAAAATAAGATCAGCGAGGTCGAAACCAGCCAGACCGGTAATCTCATTTCGAATCGGCGCCGTAAGAGAAATAGCGATAGACGATTTTCTGTTCCGCGCCAGCTCCAGTTGCACTCAACTGGGCGAGGGCTTCTTTGTCGGCCTGGTTTTGCGTTTCTCCACGGCCGACCACGTTCACATCTTTGCCCGATTTGGATTGACCGCGGGCAACGGCGACAAAGCTCGTTGAATCGGAAGACGAAAGAATGCGTGCCGTCGCGACAGCAGACTGGCTTCGCCTGCGTACATCGCGCAACGCGAACTCGCGACCTTGGGTCGAGGTTCGGTAATCCTTCCCGCCTTTGGGGGTAGCCGATCGAAAATAGGTCACGTCCGTCCAAACGCCGTTCGCGTTGTAGCCGATTGCGACTGCGTCACCGGCGACCAGTCGCGAGGCGGCGCACAAAACCCAGCAAACTAAAATGGCGATCAGGAAACCAGGATTCATCTGCGAGATCGGCGTAATCCGCGGTTAAGCCTTCCGGCCTTCTTCGAAATCCATCAAATCGGGGACACAGGCGATATCATGACGATCGGCCACGCCCTGTTCTTGCTTTAATTTTTGAAACCGCGGCGACATGAAATCGCGCCAGCCAAGTTTCGACGCGAACCCATTCCAGACCGCGATGTCGCCTTCATTCAGCCGGCGGCCTTTTTCGAAACACCACTCCAGAATTTCTTCATCGCTGCCGCCTTGCAGCACCCGCTCGCGAAGATCGGCATAATTCACCCGCAGAAAATTGCAGCACGCGCCGTCGGCCGCTCGCATCGCGCCAAGATTCTTATGATAGTCCTCGTGCAATTCGCCGCGCGCGTGGAGTCGAATCTTGTCCAGCATCCGCGGGAAATAAACCATGCCGTTTGTCGTTTTCTCGTTTGGGCTCTTCGGATATTTCGTGCTCATTTTGACAACACTAGTCGATACAAACTGCCAGTCCGGCTCGGACCTAAACCAGGCCCTGGTCCAACATCGCGTCGGCGACCTTAACGAACCCCGCGATGTTCGCGCCGTTCACGTAATTTCCGGGCGTTCCGTACTTCTCCGCCGTGCGCGCGCAAACTTCGTGGATCGTTTTCATGATGTTGAACAGCCGCGCATCCACTTCTTCGCGGGTCCATCTGACCCGCATGCTGTTCTGGGCCATCTCCAATCCCGACGTCGCAACCCCACCGGCATTCGCCGCTTTACCGGGACCGAAAAGAATTTTAGCGTCCAGGAACTCATTGATGCCCTCGATGTTCGTCGGCATGTTCGCGCCTTCGCAAACCACGTAGACGCCGTTCTTCAAAAGATTGCCTGCGTCCTTGCCGTTGATCTCGTTCTGGGTTGCGCTCGGGAACGCGCACTCCGCCTTGTGATTCCAGAGCGGGTTGTAATCGAGCTTCGGATTCACCGGCGTGAACACTGCGCCTTTGAATTTGTCCGCGTATTCGGACATTCGACCACGCCGGACATTCTTCAGGTCCATCACGAACGCCAATTTCTCGCGCGTGATTCCTTCCTCATCGAAAATGTAACCGCTCGAATCCGACATGGTGACCGGCTTCGCGCCTAACGTGATCAATTTCTCGACCGTGTATTGGGAAACGTTTCCACTGCCGGACACGAGCGCCGTTTTGCCTTTGAGATCTTCTTTCCGCGTTTTTAGCATTTCTTCCGCGAAATAAACCGCGCCGTAACCAGTCGCTTCCGGTCGAATGACTGAGCCGCCCCAGGTCAATCCTTTGCCGGTCATCACGCCGGTAAATTCGTTTTTAAGGCGTTTATACATTCCGAACAAAAACCCGATCTCGCGCGCGCCGACCCCGATGTCGCCCGCCGGCACGTCCGTGTCCGGGCCGATGTGACGGAACAGTTCGCACATGAACGCCTGACAAAACCGCGTCACCTCGGCGTCGCTTTTTCCGTGCGGATCGAAATCCGAACCGCCTTTGCCGCCGCCCATCGGCAACGTGGTCAGCGCGTTTTTGAAGACCTGCTCGAATGCGAGGAACTTGAGAATGCCGAGATTAACGGTGGGATGAAATCGCAGCCCGCCTTTGTATGGCCCGATCGCGCTGTTCATCTGCACCCGGAAACCGCGATTGACGTGGATCTCGCCCTTGTCGTCCTGCCACGGGACGCGGAACATGATCACGCGTTCCGGTTCAATAATTCGCTCGAGGACTTTGGCTTTCCGGTAATGCGGATTTCGATCCAGCACCAGGGCGAGCGACTCGACTACTTCCTGCACCGCCTGGTGAAACTCGGATTCGCCCGGGTTTTTGGCCTTCACCTCGGCCATCAAATTCGAAACGTAATTTTCCACGAGAGGCGGAAACTCTGGCAGAAAACTCCCCGTTCAGCAAACGCGGCCCACGATTTCACCACACAGAGGACACAGAGGTCACGAAGAGAAGAAACGGATTTTTTAATCAGGAACCCAGGAAGACAGGAAAAATCGGACAGGATTTACAAAATTCTTCAGAATCACCGACGCCGACTCGGCTTTTGTTTGAATCATGTCGATTCTGTTAATTCTGTCTCGGTTCAATCCGGCTGGTCACTCGTCACTGATCACTTGTCACTTCTTTTAGAACCGCCGCACCAGCGCTTTATTTTCTTCTTCCGGTGACATCAACCGTCAATTCGTAAATTAACGGTCGGTCGGCTGCGTCGCGGAAACGAATGTCAAATGTTTAGATACGACCCCGCTTAATTTCCTGGTTAAATGTTGAGATTTGACCGTGTTCTTCCCCCCCCGCGATAAGGCACCGGTCGGAAGTTTGACGGAAAGCAACGCCTTCGCGACTTACAAATATGCCGAGCTTTGCCTCAGCTGAAGGCGACGATATTACCGACCCTTTTTCAGAGCGTCGGAAGACCATGTTGTTGGATTTTGCGAACGTCACGGGAAGTCATTCTGCTGACCAAATCGGAAACGTGTGGGACCGCTACTACGAATATCTAAGCGGTGCTCGCGGTATCTTTGTTGTCGACGATCCAAAGCACGAGTTAAAGCTTCCGGGAGATCGCGATTTCGACGCGACGGGATTCCTGCGATGCTTAATGGGCAGCAGACGGCTGCTGAACATCCAGAACGTCGAAGGAGCGCGCGAATGCCGTTACAGCGCGCCAATTTTTTGCGACACGAATTTTGTCAGTTTTTGCGGCGCATTTTTCGCGGGTCGCGATCTGAAAGCAAACAAGAGAGCGTTCCGACAAGCTGTAGAATATCTTCTTCCGAGAAAAGAAAGCCTCAACGCGACAGCATATGTTATCGAAAACGCAGACAACCCCGACTTAGAGAAATTGCGTGCGTCGTTAGTTGGCTTCCTGGCACTTACGCGGTCGACAACACCGAATTTTGGCAAACATCTATTTAACAATAAACAGACAGACGATCTACAAAATGCCGTGACTCGCGTGCTAGAAAGTCTAAAGGACCCTGACTTCAAAACCATTCACGCTTGGGTTAAGGAGCGTTATGCTTGGTCTAGACTTATTCTTCTTAAGGCTACACTGATCGCTTTCACCGACGCGGGACGATCAATCGAGAATCGAATGCGGCAATTATTTCAGTTCCTCCATGACGAGTTCGCCCGCTTTATTCAATTTGAAATCTATGTGGCTTTTCGATTCTTTTCGCTGAATTCGCAGGAGCCGTTCTTCAGCACAATCCAACAGAACGCATCAGCCCTCGAGTCAACGCTGACGTCGATGGCCTGGGATCTAACTCATTGGAGCACGATCTTCGACATGACGATGATGCACTCTGGGCGTGCAGAAAACACTCCGTTTCCCGTTCCGCACTTTTTGTCATTTGACCGGCGATTCATTAGGCTAATCGACACATTCAAATTGGACGGAGTTATCTATGCTGGGAATCGCAAGCGATGTGAGCAGATTTACGCACGGCCAGTTTTGCAAGAAATCTCCACCCTCCTGCATGGATCGCTTGGCGAATTCTACACCGACAAGGCTATAGCGGAGCGTAAACGCCGCGTTGCTGAATGTGGCAACATCTTCGACGCCCGTCTGTCAGCTGTTATCGAAGCCCTATTGGAAGAAGTTCGAGATTTTGTGAATCGTCGGCGGCAAATCTGACCGGACGTTCAGGCTGAATCAAAGCGTTCGGCGCCACTACTTTGGAAACAAGTGAACACAATATAACTGCCAAAGCGCGATACTCAGCGCAACAACGCCAGTCGCGAAAAGCGGGAGCTGGCAGTAAAAAAGGCGCCACGTCCAACGGCCCATTCGAGCGGCGCCGTCTTTAAACTTTTTTATTTTCTCCTTATCCTCATTATGCAGTTCGGCGCGTAATTTTTTCGCTGTGAGGCGAAAGTCACGAAGGCGGGTAAATGTTGCCAGGATGCAAAGTAGAATTGTGCCGCCGAAAGACACCATCGCACCTAGAAAAAAATAAGAGGCCGGTGCTGCAAAATGGGAATCCTTGCTCGTTACATGCGTAATGCAGAATCCCAGCGATCCGACGGCAAGCGCCAGAAGAAGATTGATTGCTACTCCGAGGTGTTCGCGGCGTGCTTTCTCGAAGCGCCTTAGCCTTTCGCGTTTTTTTCCTTTTGCTCCGTGACTCGATGATCTTCGTGGACCATTTGTAGCGCCTGCCATCCAGGAAAGATAAGCTTAATGCAGATTTCAAGTCTTAGAATCGTTGTTTTCAACTTCGGTAAGGCTTTATCGATCGATTCGTACAACGCGTCGGTTACGCGTCGGATAAAGAAGATGTCTTGCGCGCTCGCCTGAACCACGCCCTTACCAGTTTCGAAGTCGAAGCTCTTATTGGAAACGTTTGGATTTTTGTAGAAGTCTTCCAATCGTTTGTTCTTTATCGCCAAGGTTTCGACACACGTGTGATAACTCTGTTCTGCCAAATGAATCTCCTGGAGGATGTTTGGGTATTCGGTGTTCGCAATGAACGTCAGGTCTTGAAATGGAACGAAATTCGGCGGACCCGGCGCATAGTACAGTGAAAGCTTCATAAAACGGTCGCGATCAATTCGGAATTTCTCGAGATGCTGGGTTCTAACATTCTCGAGCACGTTCCATTGAGACATCAGCGCATATTGAGCTGCCAATAACGCGCCATGGCGCTTTTCGACGGTCGTGTCGTTGCTTGATTAAGCCCAGTCCAAAAGCGGACAAAGAACCCAGAAGTGCACCGGCCGCAGCAGCACCGAATGCGTCAAAATGCTGTGCCAACTCGCCCACCATAATTAACGCCTAAAGCAAAACAGCCGGAGCCTTTCGACTCCGGCTGTTCGAATTCACATATTCTTTCGGCTTAGTAATCCATGCCGCCCATTCCGCCCGGAGGCATCGCGGGAGCTTTTTCCTTTTCCGGAATTTCCGTCACGAGTGCTTCGGTGGTGAGCAACAGGCCCGCGATCGACGCAGCGTTTTGTAACGCGCTTCGCGTGACCTTGGTTGGATCGACAATCCCCGCCTTGACCAGGTCGGTGTATTCACCCTTGGCGACGTCGTAACCTTCGTTACCTTTGCGCTTCTTCACTTCCTCGACAATGAGCGCGCCTTCCGCGCCGGCATTGTCGGCCAGTTGACGCATCGGCTCTTCGACCGCGCGACGCACGATCTGGACGCCGACTTTTTCATCGGCATCGAGACCGCGCATGTTCTCGAGCGCTTTCTGGGCGCGGATGAACGCGACACCGCCACCCGCGACGATGCCTTCCTCGACTGCCGCACGCGTGGCGTGCAACGCGTCTTCGACGCGCGCCTTTTTCTCTTTCATCTCGGTCTCGGTCGCTGCGCCGACGTTGATGACGGCAACACCGCCCGCGAGTTTCGCGAGTCGCTCCTGCAATTTCTCGCGATCGTAATCGCTCGTCGTCTCTTCAATCTGACGACGGATCTGGGCGACGCGGCCCTGGATGTCGGCGTTTTTGCCCGAACCTTCGACGATGGTTGTGTTTTCCTTGTCGATGGTCACGCGCTTGGCTTTGCCTAGGTCTTCGAGCTTGATGTTCTCGAGCTTGATCCCGAGGTCTTCGCTGATCATTTTTCCACCGGTCAATACCGCGATGTCTTCCAGCATCGCCTTGCGACGATCGCCGAAGCCCGGAGCTTTGACCGCGCAGACCTGCAATGTTCCGCGCAATTTGTTCACGACCAAAGTCGCGAGCGCTTCGCCTTCCACGTCCTCCGCGATGATCAGCAATGGACGTCCGGCTTTCGCCACTTTCTCGAGCAGCGGGAGCATGTCCTTCAAGCTCGAGATTTTCTTTTCGTAAATGAGGATGTACGGATTCTCGAGGATCGCCTCCATGTCCTCCGCGTTGGTCACGAAATAAGGCGACAGATAGCCTTTATCGAACTGCATTCCCTCGACCACTTCGAGGGTCGTCTCGATCGATTTCGCTTCCTCGACCGTGATCGTGCCGTCCTTGCCGACTTTGTCCATGGCGTCGGC
>WNFE01004019.1_pt1 | contig 10937 bp, 9 predicted proteins | sample 5400451 | NCBI WGS metagenome assembly WNFE01 (sample SAMN13153344, study PRJNA577476) | soil metagenome | isolation source: 200 cm saprolite under Douglas fir tree site 2 hole 2 | place: USA:California | collected 2015-04-18
TATACTAGGGCCCGGCTCGCTCGACAACGAAACCCGGCGCGAGCGAGCGACACAGCATGGCGACCTGCGCCGCCTTGCGGTCATCGCCACAGCGTCTCGCCGCGCTCGATACGCTGTTTGATCTCCGCCTGGAACTCGACCGGGCCGAAGGCGTACCAGTCCTCGCCGAGGCGGTAGAGCAGCGGGCGCCCGCGGCGGCGCGAGAAATCCTGGAGCCAGCGCAGCGCCTTCTGCTTCGGGCCGGCGCCGGTCGGCACGGCGACATCGACGGGCAGCCCGCGCCACAGGAAATTCGCCGGCAGCAGCACCAGCCCGGCCTTGTCCGGACGCATCCATTCCGGCAGCGGGCTGGTCGCCGCGAGCCAGCCGCAGACGAATTGCTGACACGGATCGCGTGGGTGGCGGCCATGGATGGTGCAGCCCTGGCCCGAACAGAACGGGCACGGCTTGCCAGGGTAGACGTCGTGCTCGAACACCTTGATGCGCAGCGAGCCATCGCAGCAGGCGACGCAACCGCCGCAGGCTCGCCCGCCGTTCATGACGGCGGCGCCGCCGGCAATGCGCCGTCGGCACTATCGTCGGCGATGCCGCGCCGCGACGACTCGGCCTCGTCCTTCAACCCGACGCCGGTGAGGCGCCGGCGCCGCGCCTCGCCGAGGAGATAGACGAGCTTGGCCGCGGCCTCGGCATAGCCCATGCCTTCCGGGCGGATGTTGGAGAGGCAGTTGCGCTCGGAATCCTGGCGGCCGATGGCCGGCGCCCAGGTGAGATAGACGCCGAGGCTGTCGGGCGAGGTGAGACCCGGCCGCTCGCCGATCAGCACCGCGACGATCGCCGCATCGAGCGCCGCCCCGATCTCGTCGCCGATGGCGACACGCCCCTGCTCCACCACGATGGCCGGGCCGAGCCGCCACTTGTGGCGCCGCAGCTCGGGCAGGGCGGCGTCGAGCAGCGGCAGGGCGTGCCGCTGCACCGCGCGCGCCGACAAGCCGTCGGCCAGCACGAGGACGAGGTCATGGCCGCGCACGCAGGAATCGAGCCGGTCGCGTGAGCGCTCGTCGAGGCGGCGGCCGAGGTCGGGGCGGACGAGATAGGTGCGACGCTCGCCGGCGGCGCTGGCGAGGTGCAGCGCGTCGAGCCCGCGCGCGCGCAAGCCGTCGAGCAGCGGCGCCGCATCGAGCGCATCGTGCACGGCGTCGCGCGCGCGGGCGTGGGCGAGCTGAAACGACAGATGCTCGCGCGTGGCGAGGCCGGACCCGGCGCGCGCCAGACCGATGCGCGCGGGCGTGTGTCGGCGCAGCCTCGCCCAGGCCGGATCGATCGGATCGAGCGGCTGCGCCATCGCCTCACTGTCCCGCCAGGAGCGGCGCGAAGGGCGCCGGCAGGCTCGCCGGGCGCACCAGGCCGTCCTCGGTCACGAGCCCCATGGCGCCGAGCCACGCCTCGAACTCCGGCGCGGGGCGGCGCCCGAGGAGTTGGCGCACGGCGAGCACGTCGTGGAAGGACGTGCTCTGATAGTTGAGCATGATGTCGTCGGCGCCGGGCACGCCCATCACGAAGGTGACGCCGGCATTGCCGAGCAGCGTCAGCAGCGTATCCATGTCGTCCTGGTCGGCCTCGGCGTGGTTGGTGTAGCAGACGTCGCAGCCCATCGGCAGGCCCAGGAGCTTGCCGCAGAAATGGTCCTCGAGCCCGGCGCGGATGATCTGCTTGCCGTCGAAGAGGTATTCCGGGCCGATGAAGCCCACGACGCTGTTGACCAGCAGCGGCTGAAGCGACCGCGCCACCGCATAGGCGCGCGCCTCGAGCGTCTGCTGGTCGCAGCCGTGATGCGCGCCCGCGGAGAGCGCGCTCCCCTGCCCCGTCTCGAAATACATGACGTTGTCGCCGACGGTGCCGCGCTTGAGAGCGAGCGCGGCGTCGCGCGCCTCGCACAGCAGTGCGAGATCGACGCCGAAGCTGTGGTTCACCGCCTCGGTGCCGCCGATCGACTGGAAGACGAGATCGACGGGCGCACCGTCCGCGATGAGGCCGAGCGTGGTGGTGACGTGGGTCAGCACGCAGGCTTGCGTCGGGATATCGAGCCGCTGGCGCAGATCGTCGAGGAGATGCAGCAGATCGCGGCAGCGACCCGGGCTGTCGCTCGCGGGATTGATGCCGATCACCGCATCGCCGCAGCCGAGCAGCAGCCCGTCGATGATGCTGGCCAGCACGCCTTTGGGATCGTCCGTGGGATGGTTGGGCTGGAGCCGCGCCGACAGCCTCCCGGGCAGGCCGATCGTGTCGCGGAAGCGCGTGACCACCCGGCATTTGGCGGCGATGGCGACGAGATCCTGCAGCCGGCAGATCTTGGACGTCGCCGCCACCATCTCGGGCGTCAGCCCCGGCGCCAGCGCGGCCAGCGTCTCGCTCGTCGCCGCGTCCGACAGCAGCCAGTCGCGCAAGCCGCCCACGGTGAGATGCGCCGCCGGCGCGAATGCGGCTGCATCATGCGTGTCGAGGATGAGCCGCGTGACCTCGTCATCCTCGTAAGGCACGACCGCGTCGGCAAGGAAAGCCTTGAGCGGCAGATCGGCCAGCGCCATCTGCGCGGCCACCCGCTCCTCGGCGGTCGCGGCGGCGATGCCGGCCAGCGCGTCGCCCGAGCGCGCCGGCGATGCCCGCGCCAGCAGGCTGCGCAAATCCGCGAAGGCGTAGCGGGTCCCGCCGAGTGTCGCCGCGTACATTGCCCGATTGTCCCACCTCGGCCCGTGTCCCGGCAAAGAAAAAGGGGCCCGCGCGGCGCTGCGTGGTTAACCGCGCGATCGCTGTCGCCAGCGGCTGCGGTCTCGCTTAAGCTTGCGGCAGAAGCGGCGTGCGCGCACAAGCAATGCCGGCACGCTCAGGGAGGAACCGCATGGCCGAGGACGTGGTCGATGTCTCGCAGCTGATCGACGAGCGCCGCATCAGCGGCTTCCAGATCCTGGTCGCGGTGCTGTGCGCGCTCGCCGTCTTCATGGACGGCTTCGACACGCAGATGGTCGGCTACGTCCTGCCCGCCATCGCCAAGTCTCTGCAGATCCCGCCCGCGGCGCTGACCCCGGTGGTGGTGAGCGGGCTGGTCGGGCTGATGACGGGGGCGCTGGTCTTCGGCATCGTCGCCGACCGGATCGGGCGCAAACCGGTCATTATTTTCTGCCTGATCGTCTTCGGCGTGTTCATGCTGCTGACGCCGACGGCATCGTCGGTGCATGGCTTGATGGTGTGGCGGTTCCTCACCGGACTCGGGCTCGGCGGTGCCATGCCCAACGCCATCGCCCTCACCGCCGAATATTCGCCGCAGCGCAGCCGCGCCACCGTGGTGATGATGATGTTCTTCGGCTTCTCGCTGGGCGCGGCCGTCGCCGGCTTCGCCACCGCGGGGCTGGTGCAGCATTTCGGCTGGCCGGCGGTGTTCTATACCGGCGCCCTCCTGCCGATCCTGTTCGCGCCGGCGCTGGCGGCGTTCCTGCCGGAGTCGATCCGCGTGCTGGCGCTCAAGGGCGACGCCCAGGCGCGCATCGCCGCGCTGCTCTCGCGCATCGATTCCTCGCGCGGGTTCACCGCGGCGATGCGGTTCGTCATCCGCGAGGAGAAGGCGGAGGGGCTCCCGGTGCGCCACCTCTTCCGCGAGCAGCGCGCGGTGTCGACCGTGCTGCTGTGGGTCATGTTCTTCATGAATTTGCTCTGCCTGTTCTTCCTGGCGAGCTGGCTGCCGACGGTGATCACCGGCAAGGGCCTGTCGCTCGAGATTGCCGCGATCGCCACGGCGCTGCTGCAGATCGGCGGATGCATCGGCACGCTGTGCTACGGCCCGCTGATCGACCGCTTCGGCGCGTTTGCCGTGCTTTCCATCAACTACGTGGCCGCATCGATCTTCATCGCGCTGATCGGCATCTCCGGCACCGAAGTGGCGCTGATCATCGCCACCGCCTTTGCCGCCGGATTCTGCATCGTCGGCGGCCAGAACGCGATGAATGCGCTCGCCTCCATCATCTACCCCACCTATATCCGCTCGACCGGCGTCGGCTGGGCGCTGGGCATCGGCCGCATCGGCACGATCGTGGGCTCGTCGGTGGGCGGCGCCTTCCTGGCGCTGCACCTGCCGATCCCCACCATCTTCATGCTGGCGGCCGTGCCGACCCTGTGCACGGCGGCGGCCACCGTCGCGCTCGGCCGCGCCGAGCGCCGGCGCCAGGCGGCGACCGGCCAGTCCGCCTACACGCCGCGGCGCAGCGCCACGGCCTGAAACAGGCTCAGGCGAGCTTGCGCCGGAGCAGCCGCTCGGCGTTGCCGTGGAAGATTGCGGCGCGGCCGGCGGTGTCGAGGTCGCCGGCTTCGATCGCATCGCGCGTTTCGGCGATCGGCCCGAACGGCGCGTCGCTGGCGAAGACGACATGGCCGGCGCCGAAGAAGCCGATGCCGCAATCGAGCCCGCGCGAGGCGCCGAAAAGGGCGGTGTCGGCGTGGAACATCTTGAAATAGTCGAGATGCGGCCGCTTCAGCGACGTGAGCACGCCGGAATAATCCTCGTCCCTGGTGCGGCTGCCGAGCACGGCGAGGCCGTTCTCGATGCGCTTGTCGAAATAGGGGATCATGCCGCCCAAGTGATGCGTGATGATGTCGAGCGTGGGATGGCGGTCGAAGAGGCCGGAGAAGGCCAGCCGCGCCATCGCCACCGACGTGTCGTAGGGCCAGCCGAAGCACCACCACAGCTCGAAGCGAGAGCGCGGCTCGGCGGCATAGTCCGTGGTCTCCGCGCTGCGCGCGGGATGGAGCCAGATCGGCCGGTCGTGGCGCGCCATCGCCGCGAAGAGCGGCGCGAATTCCGGCGCATCGAGCGCCTTGCCCTTGACATTGGTGAAGATCTGGACGCCGACCGCACCCAGCTTCCCGACGGCGCGGTCGATCTCCTGCAAGCAGGAATCCATGTCGGTCATCGAGAGCGCGGCGATGAACCCCGCGAAACGGTCGGGATGCCGTCCGACCAGCTCGGCCATGCCGTCATTGCCGATGCGCGCGAGCTCGGCGCCTTGCCGCGGCTCGGTGAAATCCTCGATCGGCGGGTTGGGCAGGGCGACGACCTGCCGGTAGTCGCCGAGCGCGTCCATGGTGCGGAAGCGCCGGTCGAGATCGTGCAGCTCGCGCACTTCCATGAGCCGCTTGAGCAGCCCGAAGCGGGAGCCGCCGCGCTCGAGCGCGGCGGTGAAGTCGCGCGGCAGCACATGGGTGAAGATGTCGATGATCATGGGGTTGCTCCGTTGCCGGCGCCGCGGGTGGGCGCTCGGCTAGATGTGCTGCGCCGCGCCAGGGCGAGGCGCGTCGGTCGGGGCCGCGTCGCTGCGCGAAGCGGTCGCGCGGGCCAAGACCTCGCGATAGCCGCGGCGCAGCTCCATGCGCGGCCCATGGCCCTGCGCCAGCAGGTGGCGGTGGAGGCGCGGCAGCCGCCAGCACGGCGCGAAGGGAAAGAGGTGATGCTCGAGGTGGTAATTGACGCGATAGGGCGCCAGCACGAGCCGCGTCAGCGGTCCCGCCAGCGTGGTGCGCGTGTTGCGCCAGGGATCGTCATTGTCGGGCACCACCGCGTGCTCGGCGATGTTGCGGATGCGGCTCACCAGCTGATACCAGGTCAGCAGCGGCAGCAGCCATAAGACCGGGTAGAGCCACCAGTAGCCGAGAAGCGCCAGGCCGGCGAACAGCGCGAGGTTGACCAGCGCCGCGCCGCCGAGACCCCGGCCGAGCCGCCTTGCGCGCTCGCGCCACGGCGTGCCGGGCGGCCCCAGCGCGTCGATGAGCTGCGCCTTGCGCCGCTGATACCCGGTCCGTCCCGTCAGGTCGCGCAGGATCTTGCGCCGGAGGCTCGCCCGCGTGATCGGAAACGGTGCCGACAGCACCAGATCGGGGTCGTCCGGCTGTTGCGTGAGCCGATGATGCTTGAGGTGATAAGGCCGGTAGAGCCGCAGGTCGGTCGCGACGGGATAGGCGCAGAGCCACTGCGCCACCCGATCGTTCGCCGCTTTGCGCCGGAACAGCAGGCCATGAGCGGCGTCGTGCATGAGGATAGCGAGGCCGAGCTGGCGCCCGCCGACGATCACGATCGCAACGACGAGGGTAAGCGGGTTCGGCCACAGCACGAACAGCGCCATCGCCGCTGCTATCACGATCCAGGCGTGCAGCACCAGCGCCGCGCCGACCACGTCGGAGCGGGCGCCGAACCGGCGGATTTCCGCCGGCGTCAGCAGACTGCTCGCCCGCAGCATCACTCCTTCCTTGCGCGATCGGCGTTTCCCGATCGTAAGCCAGAGCCGTCGCGCCGGCAATGACGGCGCTGCCTTCACGACGCGGTCTGCGTCAGGCCGGTCGGCGGGCCGTCGATCGCCGTCCAGCCGGCGTCGATCAGGAGCGTGCTGCCGCTGATGTAGCTGGCGGCATCGGAGGCGAGGAAGGCGACCGCGCTCGCCACCTCGCTCGGCGCGCCCCAGCGGCCCATGACCGTGTGCCGCGCATAGGTGTCGTAGATCTCCGGCCGCGCCTTGATCGGCGCCGTCAAGGGCGTCTCGATGATGCTCGGCGCGATGGCGTTGACGCGCACGCCGGCAGCGCCGACTTCCGCGGCGAAACCCTTGACCAGCAGCGAGATCGCCGCCTTGGTGGCACCGTAGACGGCGAGGCCGGGCTCGATGGTGGTGGCGCGCACCGAGGATGACGCGATGATGCTGCCGCCCTTCTGCTCGACCATGACGCGGCCCGCCTCGCGGAAGAAGAAGAAGGTTCCCTTGAGGTTGAGGTCGACGATGCGGTCGAACTCGTCCTCGCTGTAATTCAGCACCAGCTTGCGGATGTTGATCCCCGGCGTCGTCACGGCGATGTCGATGCGCCCGAGCGCGGCCTTGGCGCGCGCCACCAGCGCGGCGATCTCGTCGCCCTTGCTCGCATCGGCGCGCGAGGCGGCCGCCTTGCCGCCGGCGCTGCGGATCGCTGCGGCGGTCGCCTCGGCATGGGCGAGGTCGAGGTCGGCGCAGTGCGTCTCGGCGCCGAGCGCGGCCAGCGCCTCGGCCGACGCCTTGCCGATGCCGGAGCCCGCGCCTAGCACCAGCGCCTTGCGCCCGGTCAGATCGAACAGCTTGCGATAGTCGGTCATCGCCTCTTCTCCCTCTCCGCGCGGCCGCTTTCCGCAGCACCCTTGCCTGATTGACGCGGGTGCCGCCAAGTGAAACAGTAACAGTCGTGTCATACGATGACCAGACAAGGGAACCGATGCTGCTGGGACGACTGCCGCCGGCGCAGAGCCGCGCTAGCGGCCTCGTCGACCGGCTGGCGCGCGAGATCATCAGCCAGCGGATTGCGCCCGGCGCGCGCCTTCCAACCGAGCAGGAGATGATGGCGGGCTTCGGCGTCAGCCGGACGGTGGTGCGCGAGGCCGTGGCGGCGCTGCGCTCGGAGGGGCTGGTCGAGACGCGCCAGGGCGTCGGCGCCTTCGTCAGCCGCGACGTGCAGCGCCGCCCGTTCCGCATCGATCCCACCGAGCTGCGCTCGCTCGCCGACGTGCTGCATATCATGGAGCTGCGCACCGGCGTCGAGGTCGAGACCGCCGGGCTCGCCGCCGAGCGGATCACCACCGCGAGCCGCAACCGGATCAAGCGCGCCCTCGCCGCGGTCGACGCAGCACTCCGTCGCGGCGAGGCGGCGGTGGACGAGGATTTCGCCTTCCACCAAGCGATCGCCGCGGCGGCGCACAACCCGCAATTCACGCGCTTTCTCGAATTCCTCGGCCGCTTCCTCATCCCGCGGCACAGCGTCCGCGTCGGTCTGCAGCGGCCGCCGGACCTCAAGGCCTATCTCGAGCGCATCCAGGACGAGCATCGCCGCATCTACGCGGCTATCCGCACCGGCGACGGCGCGGCGGCGCGGCGCGCCATGCGCGCGCATCTCATGCGCAGCCGGCGGCGCTACCAGCGCTTCGTCAACGCGGCCGCGGCGTCGTGACGGAAGCGGCGGCGGAACCCGCTGCGGTGCCGCGCGCTGCGCCGGACGGCGTCGTGCTGCGCGCCGTCGACAGGCTGGCCGAGGGCCTGGTGGTGGCGGCGCTCCTCGGCGAGCTCGGCATCGTGCTCGCCAACGTCTTCGCCCGCGCCTACCTCCATCAGTCGTATCTCTGGGCCGATGAGGTGGCGCGGTTGACGCTGGCGATCCTGGCCTTCATCGGCGGCGCCGTCGCTTACCGCCGCGGCGATCACGCCTTCGTCCGCGTCTGCCTCAACCTAATGCCGCGGCGAGGCGAGCGCGGCTGCCTGGCGCTGGCCGACATCGTCGTCCTGTTCGTCGCGGGGGTGACGGCGGTGGCGTCGGTCGACTTCATCGCCTCGAGCTGGAATGAGCGCACGCCCATCCTGCAGTTGCCGGCGGCGCTGATCGCGCTGCCCCTCCCGGCGGGCATGGCGCTGCTCGCGCTCTACGCCATCGCCCGCCTGCGCCGCGAGCACGGGCGGGCGGCGTGGGGCATCGGCGGCGTGTTTGCCGCGGTGATTGCCGCGGCCGCGGCGACGCGCGAGCAATGGCTGCCCTGGCTCGCCGGCGACAATGCCATCATCGCCGCCCTCGCCCTCTTCTTCGTCGCCATCTTCGCGGGCGTACCGGTCGGCTTCGTCCTGCTGCTGGCAACGGCGACATATCTCTGGACGACCGGCGCCGCGGCCATGGTCGTGCTGCCGCAGAGCATGGTCAACGGCACCGGCAATTTTATCCTGCTGGCAGTGCCCTTCTTCATCCTCGCCGGCCTCATCATGGAGCGCGGCGGCATCAGCGTGCGGCTGGTGCGCTTCATCCACGCGCTCGTCGGCCATCTGCGCGGCGGCCTGCTCCAGGTCACCGTCGTCAGCATGTACATCGTCTCGGGCTTGTCGGGATCGAAGCCAGCCGACGTCGCCGCGGTCGGCACGGTGATGCGCGACCAGCTGCGCGAACGACATGGCGCCGCCGAGGGCGCGGCCGTGCTCGCGGCGTCGGCGGTCATGGGCGAGACGGTGCCGCCCAGCATCGCCATGCTCATCGTGGGGTCGATCACCAACGTCTCGGTGGCGGCGATGTTCATCGGCGGCCTCGCGCCCGCCGCGGTGATGGCGCTCTGCCTGATGATCATGATCTACTGGCGCGCCCGCCGCGCCGGGACGCCGCCCCTGCCGCGCGCGCCGCTGCCGCAGATCGCCCGCGCCGGTCTGGGCGCGGTGCTGCCGCTGCTGATGCCGGGCATGCTGCTGGCGGGCATCCTCTTCGGCATCGCCACGCCGACCGAGGTCGCCGCCTTCGCTGCGCTCTACGGCCTCGCCCTCGCCGTCCTCGTCTATCGCGAGATGGATCTGCGCGCCTTCCTGCGCACGGTGACGGATACCGCGGCGCTGACCGGCGTGCTGCTCTTCATCTTCGCGGCGGCGTCGGGCTTCTCGTGGACCTTGACCGTGGCCTACCTGCCGCAGCGCCTGGTGGCGCTGCTGCACTCGGCCGGCAACAGCACCGAGATCTTCATGATCGCCTCGATCGTGCTGCTCGTCGTCGCGGGCGTGCTGCTGGAGGGGCTGCCGTCGCTCAACGTGCTGGCGCCGCTGCTGCTGCCGATCGCCGTCAAGCTCGGCTTGAGCGGGCTGCATTACGCGCTGGTGCTGATCATCGCCATGGGCGTGGGCGGGTTCATGCCGCTGGCGGGCGTCGGCTTCTATGTCTGCTGCGCCATCATGCGCTGCGACGTCGAGGCCGCCTCGCGCGCCATGGTCCCCTACCTCGTGGTCGTGCTGATCGGCCTGCTTTTCGTCGCGTTCGTGCCGTGGTTCGCGCTGTTCCTGCCGAACTATTTCGGCTTTCACGGATAAAGGCGTCCAACAGGGAGGAAGCCATGGATCGCAGAGCATTTCTGAAGACCAGCGTCGGCGTCGCCGGGTTGACCTTGGCCGCGCCCTATGTCGCGCGCGGGGCGGCGCCGGTGACCTTGCGCTGGGCGCATTTCGCGCAGGAGGACCACCCCGCCAACATCGCCGCCAAGCAGTTCGCCGCCCGGATCGAGGAGCGCACGGCGGGCGCCATCAAGATCAACATCTTCCCCAACAATGTCCTGGGCGGGCCGCCCGAGCAGGCGCAGCAGATCAAGCTCGGCACCATCGACATGGGACTGCCGACGCAAGGCCAGCTCGACAAGTACGACATCGCCTTCGCCGCGGTGATGCTGCCCTTCGTGTTCGATGGCCCGGCGCATGTCTATCGCGTGATGGACGGCCCGGCGATGCAATGGCTGGCGCCGCTGGCGGAGAAGCAGGGCTTCATCCTGCTGCGCAATTGGGATTACGGCTTCCGCAACGTCACCAACAGCGTGCGCCCGATCAACGCGCCCGACGACGTCAAAGGCCTCAAGCTCAGGACGCCGCCCGAATTGCAGATCCAGGCCTCGATGGAGGCGCTGGGCGCGCTGGTGCAGGCGATCGCCTTCCCCGAGCTCTACCTCGCGCTCTCGCAGAAGGTGGTCGACGGCGAGGAGAACCCGATACCCGTCATCTACTTCAACAAGTTCTATGAAGTGCAGAAGCACCTCGCGGTCACCCGGCACATCTACAACAACATGATCCACACCGTCGGTATCGTCACCTGGAAGAAGCTCACGCCCGACCAACAGGCGATCTTCCGCGAGGAGAGCACGAGCGCCGGCGACCTCATGCGCAAGCTGATGGCCGAGGGCGAAGCGGACCAGCTCAAGAAGCTCGAAACCGCGGGCATGCAGATCACGCGCCCCGACCTGGCGCCCTTCCGCGCGCGCATGGACCCGGCCTACAAGCGCATCGCCGATTACGCCGGCGAAGCCAACGTGAAGAAATTCCGCGACATGGTGGAGCAAGGCCGCAAGGCGTAGCCGGCGCGGCGCTCCCCCTCGCCGCGAG
>WNFE01005592.1_pt1 | contig 10937 bp, 10 predicted proteins | sample 5400451 | NCBI WGS metagenome assembly WNFE01 (sample SAMN13153344, study PRJNA577476) | soil metagenome | isolation source: 200 cm saprolite under Douglas fir tree site 2 hole 2 | place: USA:California | collected 2015-04-18
TCGCGCATGCCGGCTTCGATCGCGGGGACGAAATGTGCGTCCTTAATCTTGTCGAACGGCGGGTAGTGATAAGGCAGCGCGCTTTCTTTCAGCAGCGGATTATCGACTGGATCGGCGGCGGACACGGCGGTGATTTGCGCAGCGCTGAGCAATGCGCAAGCGGTAAAGAAGTGAGCGAATCGCATAAGACTGTGTGATTTATCAGAAAACGTCCAACGCTCAACGCCCAACATTCAACGCTTAATTCAGATTGGCATTGACTGGCTCGACAGAGTCTCGTCCCACCAGCAAAGTGGCGTTGAAAAATGAAAAATCTTTTGTTTGTGCTCCTGCTCGTTCCGGCGATGGCTCTCGCGGCCGAAACGCCGGACTCCGCCACGGCGGATCCGTCCGCTGGCGGATTCGACGCAAGAGCGGCGGAGCGCTTCGCCAAACTCGCGCTCGCGTGCGTGCACAAAGAATATCCAAACAAGATCAGTCACGTGCTCAACAGCGATGCGGACGTGGCGCCGCCGCGAAAACTGACGCCGGCATTTTGTGGCTGTTACGACTGGCACTCGTCGGTGCACGGACATTGGTTGCTGGTCAGACTGGTCCGCACATTTCCGGGCGCGCCGTTTGCGAGCGCTGCACGCGACGCGCTCAAGCAAAGTCTGACCGCGGAAAATTTGAAACAGGAGGCGACTTACGTTCGAGGCGAAGGTCGCTCGAGTTTTGAACGGCCGTATGGGTTGTCGTGGCTGCTCCAGCTCTGCGCTGAGCTGCGCGAATGGGACGACCCGCAAGCGCACGAATGGCTACTGAACCTGACGCCGCTCGAAGACGCGGCGGTGGAACGGCTGACGAAATGGTTGCCGAAACTTTCGAATCCAGTGCGGATCGGCGAGCACGACCAAACCGCGTTCGGTCTCGGACTGATGTTCGATTATGCGCGGACGACGAAGAATGAAGCTTTTGCAAGACTGGTCCGCGACTCATCCAAGAAGTTTTTTCTGGCGGACAAGAATTGTCCGCTCAATTACGAACCTTCCGGTGAAGATTTTCTTTCGCCCTGCCTTGGTGAAGCCGACGTGATGCGGCGCGTCCTCCCCCAAAAAGAATTCGCAGGCTGGTTGAAGGGATTCATGCCGCAGATTCCAGTGACGGAAAATCCAGATTGGTTGCGGGTCGCGATCTCGCCGGACCCGAGCGACCCGAAGCTGGCGCACCTCGACGGACTGAATTTGAGCCGGGCGTGGATGTTGGAAGGAATTCTTTCGGCGCTACCGGAGGACGATGCGCGCCGGCCGGCGCTGCAGGCTGCGGCGGATGCGCATCGGCATGCCGGACTCGCAGCGGTGACCGGCGAACATTACGAAGGCGGACACTGGCTCGGCAGTTTCGCCGTTTATCTAACGACGCGGCGCGGGATTCCAACTGTCAAGACATCACCTTCACCCTCACCTTAATCCTCTCCCGAACAAGGGAGAGGAGAGAAGAAGCGCGATGTACCGTCTCCTTCGTTTGCAATCGAAAATCTGAAATCTACAATCTAAAATTCCGATGCCAGGGTGGCGAAATTGGCAGACGCGCCAGACTTAGGAATTGGAAATCAGCGATTTCAAAACATCGCTTTTCATTTCAAAAGACAATCGATTTACGAGAGGAAAACGCGCGATTTCCGAGAAATCGAGTTGAACACGAATGGCGAGTAGAAAACGGCTCATTCTAGCACGCGAAGCGATCTGCGCCGCAAGCCATTACCAAATGAGCTACCGATTGAATCGCCGCGACTTGGATTTGCCACGCGTTGTTTTGCTAAAATCCCGATTGACACTCGCCATTTCAAGACCAAAACGAGTCCGGCGATCCTATAAGACGAAAGTCCAACGGGCTGAATTGGCACATTTCGCCGATCAATTGGTATGAACATGATGGACTGTTCGGTTTTAGGAACGTTGGTCGTCAATCATGAGCCGATTGATTTGATCGACGTTCGGTCAAAGAATGAATTTGCCGCAATGCACATCCCGGGGGCGCAATCGCTTCCCTTTGGTGAGCTGGTGACGCCCGGGATCTTTCGAGGGCGACGCCTGACAGCAGAGCGTGTTTATGTCATTTCGGAAGACGGTCACGCCCAAGCCAGCCTTGCGACGGGGATACTTCGATCCGCCGGTTGCGTGAATGCCGTTCCGGTGGATGGCGGAATGAAGGATTGGGTCGCCCGGGGTCTTCCACTGTGGCGCAAGAGATCCTCCCTCGAGGCCCCAATCTATCTCATTCGGGGTGCGGCCTTGCCCGCGCTAGCAGCGTGTGTGGCCGCGGTGCTGCACGAGATTACGGTATCTGCGCTTTTTCTTGCCATTGCGGGATTGCTACTCCTCACGGCGAAATTTTCGTCGGAAACACGAGGAAAAAAAAGTGCTGGGCTCGAACTTACACATGCTATCTAAAGCCCCACACGCGTAATGACACTGGCTTCGTAGAAGGCAGACAGTGTTCGCATCTCGCCGGTCCATCCCGCGAATAAGAGCAAGGTCCCATGTGCGGGTTTCGCTCCTTGTCTCAAACTTTTGCCATGACTCAGGGGGAAATGCCCTATCGCCCGCCTGCTTAAAACAAATATCTCAATGACCGCGACCCTCGACCATCTATGAAAACAAGTGTTCTAAAAAAACCGGCAAGATCAACACACCAAACTCGTACGCAACGCACAGAAGATTATTGGATAGATGCGGCGCTCGAACCCGCCACTAGCACGCAAAAGGCATGGTTGATCGCGCACTCGCAAAACTTGCGCGCGCCGCTGATGGCGATGGGATCGATGCTCGATTTGATGGAGTTGCGGCAAAGGCTGGCCTGTGTCCGGCCACTGTATGACGAGCCGTCCGACTTCGACGAGGCAGCGTTCCGAAATGTCCGACAGAATTTTCAATGCCTCGTTCATTCCTTCAATGAGTTTGCTGACCTGACCGGACAAAGCCCTCTTCAGCTCGAAGGCAGTCCGCCTCCTCGCACCGACACCGACTTCGCCACGTTTATCAATCACGACTGGTGGTCTGGATGACGCAGAAGCAGAATAACCGGGCGGGGAACCAAGACTATGACCACAATTCATCCCGTCGGACTGGCAACATTGATCGACAACCGCGAACCTTTGGACCTCATTGATGTCCGGACGGAAAAAGAATTCGAAAGCTTTCACATTGCCGGCGCGCGATCGATTCCTTTAAAAAAGCTTTCTGCAGCCAAGGTGCTTCAAGACCGGAAGCGCGCGGCGACTGAACCTTTATACATCATTGGTGACGGCCGCGTGCAGGCTAGCCTCGCCGCTGGCATCCTTACCGGAGGAGGCTGCTGTCAGGCTGTCGTGGTTGACGGCGGAATGGACGTTTGGATGAGCGAGGGTTTGTCCGTGGTGCGCGAAAAACCTTTCTGGAACCACCCAACACTTCTGAAGCAGTGCACATTGATACGGATGAATGGCGGGGTGTCGCTCATCGTGCGCAAGACCGCTTAGGGTGGGAAGTGTCACAAGGATGTAACAATTACAAGCTTGTGTCGCGTACTCGCTTTTGATTACTGTAATCGCTTACCGAGCAATCGGTTAAGCCAATAGCAGACCGTTGGGGTAAATTCGTTTAATCGAGGGCTTTCGGAATAAGTTACCTTCGATTATGAGAGCGATTGCCCAGCCGCTGAGCGGCGGAATGTCGTCGCGCTGGGAAAGTGAACAGGGGCGGCTGGATTATCGACCCTTTTTCGCCGCGCTCGTGGTGTTCGCGGCGTATTATCTCGGCGCGAAGATCGGATTTGCGCTGACGCTTCGACCGCATCCGGTTTCAGTTCTCTGGCCACCCAACTCGATTTTGCTGGCGGCGCTTTTGTTGGCGCCCGTCCGCATTTGGTGGGTGCTACTGCTGGCCGCATTTCCTGCGCATTTGACGGCAGAATTGGAGAGTCACGTTCCTCCTACGATGGTTTTTTGCTGGTTCATCAGCAACTCGTGCGAAGCACTCATCAGTGCGAGCTGCATCCGGTATCTGATCGATCGTCCGGTGCGGTTCGATCGTCTTCGCAACGTCGGAATTTTTTGCTTCTTCGCTGCGTTTTTGGGGCCGTTTCTTTCTTCCTTTCTGGATGCGGCGTTCGTCGTTCTCAACCACTGGGGACATGACAACTATTGGGAAATCTGGCGAATCCGATTTACCTCAAACGCGTTGGCCGCGCTTACCTTGACGCCTTTGATTGTGATGTGGAGCGCGGAGGGAATCGCCTGGCTGGGCAAGATTCGTCGTCCGAGATTTCTCGAAGCCAGCCTTCTTCTGCTTGGTTTGCTTTCGGTCAACACCATCGTTTTCTATAAATTGGCACCGACGGCAGATTCCACGCTGCTCTATTTGCCGTTGCCATTTTTGATCTGGGCAGCAGTACGTTTCGGCTCACGCGGCGCGAGCGCGGCCATCTGCACTTTGACTTTTCTTGCGATATGGAGCGCCGGCCACGGGTATGGGCCATTTTCGACAAGATCGGCAGAAGAAAATGCGCTTTCGATTCAAATGTTTTTGATCGTCATGTCGGTCCCGCTCTTGCTGCTTGCGGCCGTCATAGAAGAGCGCGGCAAAGGGGAGATAACACTCCGGGAGCGCGAAGAGCGCATCAGTCTTGCCGCCGAATCGGCGGACCTGGCATTTTGGACGATCGATTTTGAGCGGAAGGAATCGTGGATGAGCGACAATGGTCGCGCCATCTTCAGCTTCGATCGTGACCAGCCTTTGTCCCGCGAGTTGTTTCTCTCTCGCGTGCATCCAGAAGACAGAATTGCAATGGACGAAGCCATCGAGCGCGCGCGAGCCGCGTCGCAAACATTTGAAATTGAATATCGCCTGCTCCGGCCGGACGGCGAAACACGCTGGCTAATTTCGCGCGGCCGTTATCTGCGCAACGATCGGGGGGAAGTGAGCGAACTGATTGGGGTAGCCATCGACATCACGGCGCAATTCAAAGCCGACCTCCAGCTACAACTGCAGCGCGAGGAGATGGCACACATGAGCCGGGTGTCGTCTATGGGCGAGCTAGCTGCTTCGCTCGTGCACGAACTTAATCAGCCCCTCTCCGCCATTGCCAGCAACGCGGCAGCCGGGAGACGGTTTCTGGCGCAAAATTCCCCCGAACTTGAAATGTTTGACGAGTTGCTCGCCGATGTTGCGGCTGATGCCCGGAGAGCGGGCGATATTATTCACGGGATTCACAATTTCGTGCGCAAGAGCGAGGGAACAAGGCGCCCGGTAAATTTGAATGGGATCATCCGGGAGGTCCTGCGGCTGCTCCATTCCGATTTGCTGGGACGCGCCACTTCGGTCGAGACGCAACTCGCTCCGAATCTTCCGATGGTGGATGCTAACCCGGTCAATTTGCAACAGGTGTTGCTAAATCTTCTGATGAATTCGATCGAGGCAATGCAGTCAAAGCCGGCGGCTAAACGCCGGATTCTCATTTCCACAAGATGCGAAGCTAATTCTGTCGTAACTAGCGTGCGGGACTACGGTGGCGGACTTCCCAAAGACAATCCCGATAAGATTTTCACACACTTCTATTCCACCAAGCCAGACGGAATGGGAATGGGCCTGACAATTGTTCGCTCGATCGTGGAAGCGCATGGGGGCAAGCTCGGAGCGGAAAATGCCGATGAGGGCGCGCGATTTTTCTTTAGCCTGCCGGTCGCAACAAAGAAGGAAACAGGAGAGGTTGCGTGAGCAGCGCGAGGGAGCTTGTCTGCGCAGTGGATGACGACCCGTCGGTGCGTCGAGGTTTGCGCCGCTTATTTAAATCCGCAGGGTTTGCCGCTGAGACGTTTGCTTCCGCGGAAGATTATCTGACGCGCGAAATCTTCCAAGGCCCAATCTGCCTTGTCCTGGATGTCCGCATGCCGGGTTTGAAGGGTCCGGGGTTACAAGAAGCGCTCGAGAAGCGAGGCGCTTGCGAGCAGATTGTTTTCCTTACCGGCCATGGCGACGTGCCGACCGCTACCCGAGCAATGAAAAAAGGCGCGGTTGATTTTCTGATCAAACCTTTCGACAGCGGGGAACTCATCGAAGCAGTCAACCGCGCTTTGGGACGTAGCAAGGAACAGCTGCGCAAACGCGAGCAAAGACGCGAGGCGCGTGGACGTGTCGATAGATTGACCCCGCGTGAGTTTGAAGTATTGCGTTTCGTCGTTATGGGCCTGTTGAACAAACAGATTGCGGCGGAACTGCACACGGCCGAGAAGACGATCAAAGTTCATCGCGGCCGCGTCATGCAAAAGCTCGGTGTCACCTCCGTGGCTGATTTGGTTCGCATCTCGCAACGCGCCGGCGTCTCGCCGGCTCGCAATCCCGCATAAGACTAAGGTCCACTACCCTGCCGAACTGTCGGGACGAATGTACGGTATAATCGCTACGTCCCACATTAAAAGCAGCGACTTAGGTTGGCCCGTCTCGTTCTGGTTCGCCGTTCTTAGTCCCGTGTTGGGGATCTTGACCGGCTTTCTCGCACTATTCCTTTTCTTCCGCTGACAACGTTACCCCAGAATTGTTGCATTCCGGCGGTCGCTACAATAACGCGGCGGGGAGTCTTCCGCGAGTGGGAACCCGGATAGGACTAAGGTCCAATACCCTGCCGATCTTTCGGGACTACCTTTCGGTATGATGGCTACGTCTTACATTGAGAATGAGGCGTCTGCACAAATGCTTATGACGCCCACTGAAAAACCTTCGGCGGAAATTGTTTGCCTGGTGGATGACGATCCCCTGGTGCTCAGATCCACCGGACTTTTACTCGCTTCGGAAGGATTCGTCGTTCGTCAGTTTGATAACGGCGAGGACTTCATTGCTTATGTCGCGTCACACAAGGTACCACTCGTCGTGCTGGACATTTGGATGGAAGAAATGACCGGCTTGGAAGTCCTGGCACGGCTATGCGCCATGTCGCCGCAGACCCATGTCGTCGTGATCACAGGGCGCGAAGATAGCGCCGCGCGGATTACCGCTACGCAAATCGGCACAGTCGCGTTCTTGATTAAGCCTTTCGATGACGAACAATTTCTCGAGGTGGTTCATCGCGGACTTGGCCACCCGCCTAAATCATCATCCATTAAACCATGATATCTGCGCTTGATCTGGCCGCTCCAGGGCAGCAATCGTACGGAGGCCGGGAGTTGGAACGCATGGAAACACATGGTTCCGTAGTTATTAGCATAGCCGTCTGGCTGACGATGCTTAGCCCGTTAATCGGTCTAATCATGGCATTTCTAGGCGCGTCGTTCTTCAGTCAGGCCAGCTCTTAAAAGCGCGGCGAAGCATTTCTCGGTGCTCGCGCGTGTGATGGCATAGGACTAAGGTCCAATATCCTGTCGGGACGTAGGGGCTAGTCTGGCGTTTCTGGATATGTCTAACCTTGAAAATGAGGCGGTCGCGTAAGCGTAATTGTGTATGACGCCCGTTGAAAAGTCCGACGCAGAGATTGTTTGCCTGGTGGACGATGATCCGCTGGTACTCAGATCGACCGGCCTCTTACTCGCCTCAGAAGGATTCGCGGTCCGCCAGTTCGATAAGGGCGAGGATTTCATTGCTTATGTCGGGGCACATGAGGTGCCTCTCGTAGTGCTGGACATCTGGATGGAAGAAATGACCGGCTTGGAAGTTCTGGCGCGGCTATGCGCTACATCACCGCAGACTCATGTGATCGTGATCACCGGACACGAAGATACCGCCGCGCGGATCCTCGCGATGCAATTCGGCACAGTCGCTTTTTTGATTAAGCCTTTTGATGACGAACAATTTCTATCCGCAGTGCGCGGTGCGCTGGCAATGCACGCTATTCAATGAGCGAGCGAGACAGAATCGACAAAGGAGACCGCGAGAAGGAAGAGCCCTTTTACGCTGGGCAGGGCCGAATTCTTGAGATGATTGCGGTGAGTGCGCCACTCGCGGACATTCTCACCAGGATCGTTCTACTGATGGAGGCGCAAACCGATGGACTACGCTGTTCCATCCTGCTTTTAAGCTATGACGGCAAACATGTGCGGCATGGCGCGGCGCCGAATTTGCCGGAAGCTTATGTCAAAGCCGTGGACGGCCTTCCGATTGGTCCACGGGTTGGTTCATGTGGGACGTCGATGTATTTGCGCAAGCCGGTGGTCGTGACGGACGTCCTGATCGATCCTCTTTGGTCTGATTATCGCGGCCTGGCCAAGAGCTGCGGCCTAAGAGCATGTTGGTCGACTCCGATTATCTCATCTCATGGCGACGTGTTGGGTTCGTTCGCCATGTATCGCCAGGAGCCGCGAGGTCCAAATGCCGAGGAGACGCGGTTGACCGAAATTGCCACTCACATCGCGGGTATTGCGATCGAGCGCCAGCAGGATCATGGCATGTTACGCGAACGAGAAGCCCGAATTAGCCTCGCCGCGGAGTCGGCGGATCTCGCGTTTTGGGTTTTGTACCCGGAACAAAACACGGCCTGGATCAGTGAAAAGGGGCGAACAATGTACGGCTTTGCCCCCGATGAGCCGTTAAGCCGCGAGTCATTCGTGTCACGTATTCACCCCGACGAACGTGTTGCGGTTCAAGCGGCTCTTGAGCAGGCACGAGCCTCCCAGGAGACGTTCGAGATTGAGCACCGGATCGTCCTGCCCGACGGTAAAACACGCTGGGTCATCACGCGCGGCCGAAGTCTTTGGGACGAGGATGGAAACGTTTTAGAAAAAATTTGCGTGACAATTGACCTCAGTGCGCAAAAGCAATCTGACCTGCAATTGCAAGTGCAGCGGGAGGAGCTGGCACGTTTGAGCCGCATCGCGTTGATGGGCGAAATGACCGCCTCGCTCGGGCATGAATTGAAGCAGCCCCTCACCGCTATTGCCAACAACGCCGCGGCCGCTCGTCGCTTTTTCGATCGGGGCCAAATCGACCCCGCGATACTTAAACAGTTGCTGGCTGATATTGCGGCCGCTAGCCATCGCGCCGGAGAAGTGATTAACGGAATTCGAGGGATGGCGCGCAAAGGTAAGAGCACCCGAAGTCTGCTAAACCTGAACGGTGTAATCGGCGATACCATACGGCTTGTGCGCTCCGACATTCTGATCCGAGAAACGACCGTGGTTGCGGACTTCGATTCTCGCCTGCCGGATGTGGAAGCTGACCTGGTCCAGATTCAACAGGTACTGCTAAATCTGATTATGAACGCGCTCGACGCGGTGGAAACGCTTCCGCCCGCCGAGCGCCGCATCATTATTAGTACGCGTTCACTTGAGGGAAAGAGCGCGGAAGTCAGTGTGCGCGATTTCGGCGCTGGCCTGCCAAAGGATCGGCCCGATAAAGTCTTCGATCATTTCTTCTCCACAAAAGCAGAAGGAACGGGCATGGGCTTGACCATCGTTCGTTCGATTGTCGAAGCGCACGCCGGTACGCTTGTAGCGGAAAACGTCGAGGGTGGCGGCGCGCGTTTCTTTTTCCGTATCCCTGCGGCACAAGGGTTTCTTTTTCCGTATCCCTGCGGCACAAGGCTTATCGGCAAGGAAAGCCGCATAAGCCGGAGCGAACCGTTATTGTGATCGATGTCTTTCGCCGCAAACGCGTGTGATTGTCATCACCGCTCGCGACGATCTGGCGGCCCGCGCCACCGCAATGCAAAGCGGTCCGGTGGCTTTTTTCATTAAGCCGTTTAGCGACGAAAAATTTCTCGTCGCTGTCCACGACGCGCTTACTCAAACAAAGAGTTCGTAAGGATCTGACTCGAACGTTCGCCGTAGTCGCATTCGATGGCGAACGCCTGGCCGGGAAATCAAAACGTACTATTCTCCGGCATACTTCTCTTTGTTTAAATGCTCCACGTCCGGAGCACTTGCCACGTTAACGTCCTGAGCGTTAACCGGAAAGTGAAGGCGGTAAAGGGCGGCGAACAGGGCGACGGAATTATCGCTCCATAATCCTCCATGCCCTGAAATGATCTCCTTCGGGACGCGCACGATCCAAAACGGAATGCGCGCGTTCCCGGTATAAACAATTTCCCATTTCCGCCAGACCTCGTGTTCCGGCGCTGGCTTTATCTCGTCGGGATTGTAAGTGGAACCGCTGCAGTATTTATTTTCATGGCCGTCGTTTTTCTCGCTCGTGTAAAAGATCCGGCCGTGCAGATTATGCACGGCATTCGCTTCGACGGCCCGGTTCTCAACTGCTTTCAACCCCCAGCGGCGGAGTGGCTTCTCCTCGGGGAACGACCTGATAGTTAACCAAGTATTTATTGTTCCCTGGCGTGCGCGTTTCGAATTCCTTTTCCGAAACCTTCTCTCCATTCCGGCCCGGTACCGACACGCGGGTCCAGTGATAGCGAAGACCTACCAGGTTGGCGAGACTCGCTCCGATCGGAAAAAATCCCCCTGTTGCCTGGTCGTTTTCGGCCTGCAACATAATCAGAAGTGGCCGGTTCTCGTCGATCGCGGCGACCTTGCCGACGCCACCGGCCCGGCCGACGTAAGCATGACGCGCCGGGTCGTACTTATAAAGATCATCCAGCTCCGACATTAGCTGGCGCGTACTGATGGAATCATCGGCGGAGTTAAAAGCGACCGCCATGTCCCATGGATTCGAATTCCGCTCGCCCGTGCTGTTGGCATCGAGAATCGAGTGAGAGATGGTGTTGCCCAGAACCAGGCCACCGAAGGAATGGCCCATCAGCACGTAATGATGCAATTTCTTGTCCGGAGCTCGCGCCGCCAGGGCCAGCTCGCTGATCGCGGCCAGGCAACCGTTTTGCGCGGCGACTTCTCCGCCCGTTGATTTACGATTCCAGAAGGTCAGCAGATCGAGCCCCGGAACCGTAAGGTCCTTGCCGCGCCAGGCGATGTAAACACCGATCACGTCAATCTTGTGTTCGCGCATCTCGGGAAAGCGCGACAGCGTGTCGAGAAAGTGTTC
>WNFE01004022.1_pt1 | contig 10936 bp, 6 predicted proteins | sample 5400451 | NCBI WGS metagenome assembly WNFE01 (sample SAMN13153344, study PRJNA577476) | soil metagenome | isolation source: 200 cm saprolite under Douglas fir tree site 2 hole 2 | place: USA:California | collected 2015-04-18
AGAGAATGCGCGCCCAGACATTGGCCAGCGCGCGGACCGCGACGGTATGGCTCTTGCCCTCGGCCCGCTTGCGTTGGTAATACTCTTTGGCCCAGGCTTCCTGCTGGGTACTTTGCCAGGCAAATTGGTGCAAGGCATTGCGCCAGGGCTTGATACAGCCCAGGCGCCGATGGGCTTTCTGGTATGTCCCGCTCTGGAAGAGCACCGGCGACGTGCCAGCCAGAGCTTGCAGACTGCTGGCGCTCTCATAGCGGCTGCGATCATCGCCCAGTTCGGCCAACAGTCGAGGAGCAAGACGCGCTCCAGCTCCGGGCAGGCTCTGGAACAGCTCGCTGTCGGCATGACTCAAAAAAAGGCGCTCAATTTCCTTGTCGTAGGCAGCAATTTGCTTGAGCAGTGGGTCCAACTGATCGACCAGGGCCAGCATCAGCCGCGCCTTGGTGCGCGTGGTCACCTCAGTGGCTTGCAGAGCAGGCTGCTGCAGGTGCCTGACAAGCTGCCGGGCTTTCTGCCGGGCGCCAGGATAGCGGGCCTGCTTGAGCAGCGTCGTCAGTTCTTCCGCCGAGGCCGCGCGAGCCGCTTGCAGCGTCGGATAGGCACGCAAGAAGGCCAGCGTCGAAGGCTGCTGCAGCTTGCCGAAGACTTCCAGCGCCACCGGGTAATAGGCTTTGAGGCAAGCCGTAAGCTGGTTGACCAGGCGCGTTTGCATCTGGATCAAGGCGTCCTGGTCGCGCGTCAGGGTCTTGAGTTCCTGGATCTGCTTGCTGTCGGGGTTGAGTCGGCGCAGGTCTGGGAAGTCAGCACGCCCCGTTTTGGCCAGCAAATAGGCATCAATGGTATCGGTCTTGGCTCCCGAGGGCGCTCTTCGCTTCTCCACCGTGCGCGGATTGACCGGGTACACCGGCCATCCTTGTTCCAGCAAATGGGCGATCAAGAGCCCATGCGTCGTTTCCACGATGCAGGCGATCTGCTGGCGGCCCTCAGGACCAGCAATGCCTTCCAGGTACGTGTCCAACTGACTGAGTCCTTCGGGGCTATGAGCCACGCGGATCGACCCCAGTTGGCGACCCGCCTCATCAATGCTGACGGCATCATGGTGATCATTGGCCCAATCGATGCCACAAAACTTCATGGGTGCGCTCCTTCTCTGAAAAACACCGCGTTTCTGAACTCCTGTGTCCTTATACTGTGGCGCTCGAAGCGTGACTCTCTGATGACCAGTCGTGTTCAGAAACCATGCCCGGGAAGGACGAGCTTTCTTAATCGGTCAAGCCGTGTGGAAGAAATAGCCTTTCCCCGGCAAGTTCGACAATCCATACGAGCCAGTGTACTCCTGGCTCTGGCCCCGTGTCGAGGGGGTCTGGATCAATATTAACGTATAAGGGAAGAAATCGGTGGGAGTGGCACGGCAGTACACGGGGACGGCGGGCAAGCGGGAGAACAGCCAGGTAGCCACGGTCTTGAGCTACGCGACTAAGGACGCCCACGTGTTCCTGGACCGAGAGCTCTATCTGCCGGAAGCCTGGGCCTGGGATCGCACCCGGCGCGCCGAGACACACGTGCCGGAGGAGGTGGGCTTTGCCACCAAGTCGCAGCAGGCCATCACCATGCTGACTCGTGCCTGGGAACACGGAGTACCGATGCGATGGGTGACGGGAGATGAGGTCTACGGGGACGCGCCGCGGCTGCGGGAAACGATCCAGGCCCATGGTCGCTACTACGTGCTGGCGGTGTCGGCCACCACACGGGTCTGGACCGAGCGGCCCGAGGTCGAGCAGCCACAGGAGCAGACCGGGGGGCGACCCCGACTCGCTCCGCGTGTGGTCAAAGGTGCCTCCAAAGCACGCATGGTGAGCGAGGTCATCGCCAGCTTGCCCAGGTCCGCCTGGAAACGCTTGGCGGTGGTCCAGGGAGAGAAGGGCATGATCACCTATCACTGGGCGCGCGTGCGTGTGGTGGAGAGTGGCGATCAACTGCCAGGCCCCGCTGTCTGGCTGCTTTCACGTCGTTCTCAAGCCGCGCCGGACAAGCTGGCCTATTACCTGGCCTATGCCCCGCCCAAGACCTCTCTTGAGACCTTGGTGCGAGTGGCCTCCACGCGCTACACCGTCGAGCAGTGCATCGAAGAGGCCAAAGGGGAAACCGGCCTGGATCAGTATGAAGTGCGTTTCTGGCACAGCTGGTATCGCCACGTCACCTTATCCATGATGGCCCATGCCTGGCTGGCGCATATCCGGCAGCTGGAGCAGGGGAAAAAAACTTCGCAACTGATGAGCTTGCTGGGCTGACGGTGCCGGAAGTGCGCCGCCTGTTGGCCATTGCCCTGCCCTTACCGGTCCGTTCGCCCGAGGTCCGGCTGGCCTGGTCGACCTTCCGCCGCCGGAAGCGGCTCTGGGCTCGTCAAAGCCATTATCGACGACGTGCGATCCGACGAGGCGCTCGTCCTAGCTCTCATGCGCCCTCATAACTACGGTTGTACTACTAAAATGCTTGACAAAGCGAGACAATGCCAGGTACACTTGAGGCGAGAACGAATGTTTCAAGAGGATATGGTATCAGATGGGACAGGCCACACGCACAACCAAACTCCTCCTTGATCTGGGCAAACGAGCAGAGGGAGGAGTCAATACCGGCAAACGAGCGCATTTGACAGCGACCGCCGAGGTGCTCACCCAGGCGCGGGCGTTTTATCTGGACTTCTTTCTGGCCCATGCCGAGAACCTGGCCGAGCAGGTGACCTACTACTCCGAAAAGCACCTGGAAATGCGCACACGTGCTCTTTCTCCCAATGAGTTGCAGACCTGGGCGGAAGCCCACACCGTGGCCACCCGTGAGCATCCGACCCCATGGGAAGGCTGGAGCTTTAGTGAGCGCTTTCCCAGGATGCCTTTTGTGTACCGGCGTGCCGCCATCAAAGACGCCATTGGGAAAGCTCGTGCTTATCTCTCCAACCTTTCGCGCTGGGAAAAGAGCGGAAAGAAAGCCGGGCGACCTGGGCTTCCAGGGGCGGCCAATCACCCCATGCTCTACGAAGGGACGGTCGAGCTAGATCTGAGCCGCAGCGGAAAGGAACACACGCGTTTTGTGCGGCTCAAAGTCTACACCGGGACGACCTGGATCTGGGCCAACTATCCCATCAAGAATAACCGGTATTTCCAGCAGCGGTTGACTGATCCGGCCTGGGAAAAGCAGAGTCCGAAACTCGTGTTACGCAAAGACGTCGCGGAACTCCATTTCGCCCAAACGAAAGAAGTAAAAGCGAAGAAGATCATCGAGAGCAAGCAAGACCCCGACCTGGTCACGGTAAGCGTGGACCTCAATGTCAAATTCCTGGCCGTGATTACCGTGAGGCAGAGCAATCGAATCATCGAAAGTCGCTTTGTCTCCGACAAGGGGCTCGATCAGGCACGCTACCGCCATCTCAAGCGCATTGCCAAAAAGCAATGGCAGTCGGGCAAGCCGGTGAAAGGCGAGCACAGCAACCAGCAGTTGTGGAGACATGTTCGTCGGATGAACGAGGACGCAGCACATCGTGTTGCCCGCGCCATCGCCAACGTGTGTGCCAGGTATCCCGGCTGCGTCTTGGTATTTGAACGGCTACGCAAGATTCGGCCCAGGGGAGCCAGCAAGTCGCGGCGGATGAACCGCAAGCAAGCGAACCAGCTGCGGGGCAAGATCAACCAGTATGCCAGAGAAAAAGTGTATGCGCTCGGCGTAGTAACCGCAGAGGTTAACCCGCACGGAACCAGTCAATACTGTTCCCGCTGTGGCACCAGGGGTGAGAGGTTCTCCTCCCTTGGCGGCCAGCGTGTGACCGTCAAATGGGGCAAGTTGTTCAGGTGCCCTGTGTGTCACTACGAAGCACAAGCCGACTTCAACGCATCTTCTAATCTTCATCACAGCTTTTATCAAGAGCTGCACTGGCAGCCTCGTTTGAAACGGAGTGGCTGAGCAGTGTCACGCCCTCCGTCGCTACACGTGATGGAGGAGAAGCTCGCTGGAGGGACACCCCAATGAAGGCGAGCCAGGCCGGTCTCGCAAGAGACACGTAAGGTGGTACGGCTATCGTTGGTTTCTCTGGGTGACGTCCCAACCCACTTCATCTTGAGAAGCAGCTCCTGATCTGATAACTTTCTGGAAAGTGGAAGGAACGCCGGGAAAGCTGGACCAGGTCAGGGCGGCGAGAACACTTTTGTCATGGTTTGTCCGACAAATCTGACAACTGTTGATACCACGTGAGAGTGCTCATTTAAAGAAGACGAGTCTGCTGGAGTATTTGTTCCCACAGTCACTACTGTTACGCTGAGGTCGCTCCTCTCTCCTGGGACTCCCGGTAGAGACGCTGGTGACGAACTACCAGAAGAATCGCGGAAAATAGTGCAAATATCAGGATGTAGAGCAGGGTGCTGCTGAGTACTTCGACGGTCGAGCCGGAGACTGCCTCAAGCTCATAGAGCGACGCGAGCTTTCCGAAGTGCGTCACTGCTCCTCCGGTAATGACTGGGAGCCAGGTTTCCACTTTTTGACCGTGATCGGTCAATTCGGCATACACGAACCAGCGTCCTCGGTCAGGCAGCTGGATGACTCCTTGAAACTGGCACGGCACCACCTGTCGAAGCGGGCCAGCGATCGTTTCTCCTGAGCGCCTGGCTTCCAGCGTCCTGGGTTCAAGCTGGTCGCATGCGAGGGTACTCGTCACGCTCGCTGAGAGAGTAGCCGTTGAACCACGCACCGTTGCGGTCAAGCGCATCTGACCAATCTCGTTGCCCTGTCCCGGATCATGCGCCAGCGCCTGACCTGGAACCAGGAGAAACAGGCAGCCCACCAGGAAAATGGCCGCTGGGAGGCGTCGTAGCTGGAGGGTCGGCGCTTCCACCACCGTCAGGACGAGCCAGTTGACGAGCGCCGCCAACGGCAAGCCGACCATGACATCAATGAGCGTGACGTGTATGCCGCCCAGCAGGAAGTTCAGGTAGGGGACGTAGCTGGCATAGACGGCCAGTGCGTAAAGAACGGCACGGATGATTCTGGGCCAGCGCCATCTCGCGGTTGCATCGAACACGAGCGCAGGGACGATGATGAGCGGAAGAAGGGGAAGCGAAAAACCAAGGAACAGCAGAAAGAGGATGATCCCTGCACGTAATCCAGTTGATAACAGGGCAGAGGCTGTCCCGATCCAGTGACGTTGAGAAGCAGCGTGCAGCAACGTGAGTGCAATGAGACTGCCAACGGTCAGGACTGGCAAATACCAGACGGACGCGAACTGTGGAACATCAGATTCGTACTCCATCACTGGGACAAGTGACACGCACAGGACCAGCGCTCCAACAGCGCTCGTCACAAGATAGCCACGACGTCCCGACTGCTGACTGACCGCCAGGAGCATACCACTCCCGACGGTCAGCAAGCCGACGATGCCCAGCAGATGTGGCGGGCTCCATAAAACCGCGTCACGCCCAAAGGCTGTATGCCAGGCGTTATCGATGGTCGCTGAAGCCAGCGTGACCACATCGCCGATCAGGGCTAAGAGAAGCGGCGGGTAGCGAGTAACTGACTGCAAACGATGCTCCTGGCGGAACAGAATCACTGCCCACAGCACGGCAGCGGCGCCGATGACAAGAACACCACCATAGAGCAGCAGATGCGGTGGAATCGTGAAGCTATCGCGCCCCCGGTCGGTATGCCAGGCATCGTCCCAGTAAGTGCCGAATAAAGCAACGATACCACCGACGAGGAACATCACCACGGTTAAGGGTGGAACAGGCCTTCTCATGTTTTCGGTTTCCTTTCTCACGTGAGACCTCTCCCTCTCCTTAAAAAAGGAAGATGCCTGGCGCTTCGACACAAGCCGATTCTCTGGCTTCTGAGATCATGGCCTGGACGGAACATCTTGTAGCGCGAGCGCCCGATAGACGAAACGGCAGGTTTCAGCAACATAGCTTTCTGCCGATAGTTCCGGGCGGTAGAGATAGCAGTCTTCCACTGCTTGTTCGACCAATGCGACGACCAATCGTGCGGCGATTTCTGGGTGGATGGTTGGTTCGATTTGACCAACGCCTTGCCAATGCATAATCCAGAGCGCAATCAGGCGATAAAAGGGATCGAAGAGCTGTTCCCAGTCGGCAGGGCTTTCAACTAATCCCCCTCCGTTATTGAGAATGGCATACACATCTGCATATTGTCCCATCTGTTCAAAAGCCGCCGTGACACCGATTGCAACCGCTTCCTCGAAGCTTTTGGCCTTGATGATGTCATCGCGCAGCTTCACCAGCACGCTCTCAAGCATCTCTTCTGCCAGCGCATAGACCGCGGCAAACTTTGAGGCGAAGTACACATAAAAGGTCCCCTGAGCCACGCCTGCGCGAGATACGATCTCCGAAATCGTGGTAGACTCCAGTCCTTTTTCAGCGAGAATCTTCCGCGTCGCCGTCAGGATGTCAGCACGACGATCTCTCGATGGAGCTTGTCGGGTTCGCACGCGAATACTCTCCTATGTTGAGATGATGAAACGTCATTCAAAATGACAAATTGTCAATAATGATAGAAAAGAATAACCCATTCGTATGGATTTGTCAAGAAGGTGTTCGAGGAGTGACCGTTAACAAGTTGGTAAAACTGGTGTAAAATCGGAGGAAGAGACAAGAAGAAGGAGGAGAGAAGGAATGCGTTTACACCTGTTGCTGCCCAAAGTGGAGCCTAAGGCGATCCCCATCCCGTCGAAGTGCGCGTATGCGGACTGTAGCAGCAAGCAAGTGCGGTTGCATCAACCGGTGAGGAAAGCCTTGCGCGATACAGTGCATCGGCAGGTCGAAGTGCATCGCTATCGCTGCCTCAAATGCGGGCGCACCTTTCGGGTCTATCCGCCAGGAGTCAGTCATGCCCAGAGTTCCGATCGGGTGAAAGGGCTAGCCGTGCTGTTGTATCTCTTGGGACTCAGTTATGGGGCAGTGTCGCTGGCGTTAGAGAGCTTGGGCGTGCCACTCTGCAAGACGGAAGTCTACGAGACGGTGCAAGCAGTCGCAGCGCGCGTTCCGGGACTCAAGCGCGAGCAGGTGTTCCAGGGAGTCAAGACCGTGGCCTTGGGTGGGGATCTGACGAGTGTCAAATGTGCCGGGCAATGGCTGCATCTGGGGTTGACCGTCGATAGCCTCTCGGGGCTGGCCTTGACTATCGACGAGGTCTCGGCCGAAGATGCGGCGACCCTCAAAGCCTGGATTGAGCCCATCGCGGCGAGGGTGGGAGCCCAGGTGTTGGTGACCGATGATGCCGATGGCTTCAAGACGACCGCCGATGAGTTGGGACTGCTGCATCAGGTGTGCAAAAGTCATGTGAAGCGCAATACCCAGGCCCTCATCCAGGAGTTACGTCCGCTGGTGGCCAAGGATGGCGATGGCTCCCTGCAAACCATTGGGGTGGCGTCTGCCCAAGCCGTCGCCGACTTAGTTCGCCTGGGCGAACTGATCGGCAGCCGACAGCCGGAGCAAGGCAAGGAAGTGGAGGGATTGCATCGTCGCTATCTGTTGGCTGCTCCTCCCAAGAAAGGGGCGGTGGCGAGCCTGGCCTATCGGCTGCGGCTCTTGTATCTGGATCGCTGGAACCTGTGGAGCCGCCTGACGCGCTATCGCAAGTGGCGTGGACCGGAGCGTCAGAGCAGTTGGATGGCACGAATAATGCCTGCGAACGAGCCATTGGCTGGTGGATTAAGGAACGCTATCGCTCGATGCGCGGCTACAAGGTTCCTGCCAATGCCCTACGCGTCAGTCGCCTGCTCGCCTAGTGCGGCAACTTCCTCAACAGTGGTGGAGCCAACCTGGCCACGCTCCTTCGGTAAGTGAAGGCAATCAGGGAGACACCTGGCTTTTCTCTCCCATTCCCTCATTTACCATTCTCTGAACGGTCACTTCGAGGAGGGAACGTATCTCTCTAAGGGTTGAGGAGGGAACAAAACAGGAAGCTGAAGAGTTTCCAGGTGATGAAGGAATCGTAGCAAACACATTCATCACGAGGAGTCTTCAGCAGTATGAGTAGAGCGTTTTCTCAAGGAAAGCTAAAGAGAGAGGAGCGCCAAGCGATGGTGTAGGCGCTCCAAAGCCAGATGCGAGCCTCTCATCACCCAAGGGGTGAGTGGTCAACCGCGTCTGATCGATTGGCACTGTGCTTTCTGTGGCGCGAGCGATGCGAACCAGTTCACCCGTGATGGTCATTATCAGCGCAGTCTGGAGACCGGATGGGGGCACCTGGACAAGTTGCGCGTGCCCATGGTGGAATGCCTTGGCTGTCAACACGATGTGGTGGCGCATTTTGCGATCTTGGAAAAGTACCAGCGCTTCTGGCTGGATGCGCGAGAGCCGAGCTATCTTTGGCAGTGGTTTGTGCCAGAGCTTACGCCACTTGAGCCGAGCCTCGGGCAGCCACGCTCGGATCAACCGTGGGACTACGGACGATCAATGAACGGATCAATCAGCTCGAAGCGCTCCTGCAAGAAGCCCATCGCGAACCAATCAACGATGTTCCGGCAGTGGTCCAGTTTGATGGCATCTGGCTCAGTCTGCAAACCCAGCAAGCAGGCATCAAAGAGGATAGCCGCAAGCGCAAGCGGCACCGGAAACGCGGCAAGCGCATCGTCGTGCTGGTCGCATTGGGTCTGTGGACCGACGGCAGCCACAAACGACAAATCCTGGACTGGGAGATTGCCGATCAAGAGGAGCAGCCTGCTTGGGAACGGCTGGTACAGCGCTTATGGGAACGGGGAGTCAAATTGGAAACGGGGCTGCAAGCGATTGTACGTGATGGGAGCGAGGGGTTGGAGCAAGCGCTAGACTATGTCTATGGCTCTGCCCTCGTTCAGCAGCGGTGCATCTTCCACAAGTTGCGCAATGTCAGCAACAAGTGTGTCGGCTTGGATCGTGAAGGAAAAAAGTCTTTGATCGAGCAAGCTGCTGCTGTCTATCAAGCTCCGACCGCGTCCGAGGCACGAGCACGACTCCTGGTCTTTGGGGAGCGCTGGCAAGCCACTCAGCCACAGGCAGTTGCCACCTTTGAGCGGGAGTTTGAGCAGACCATCCGCTACTATGCGTTGGAGGGGATGGTGCGCGAGGTGGTGCGCACCACCTCCCTGTTGGAACGGACAAACCGTGAGTTACGACGCAAGTTTCGGCAAGTGGGCTGTTTCGGCAGTCCTCGCGGAGCTGAAGTCGCAGTCTACATCCAGGTGACTCACCTGAATGCCGAGTCGGGCTAGGTCGAGTTGGTGGGAGGTCTCTGGCTCCCTTGCGCTCGCGCTTCTCAATATCAACCCTTAGAGATGGATACGCTACCTCGAAATATGTTCCCTTGACAAAGTGTTCTGTCCTGAGCTATACTATGTATACCCCTACCAGGGGGGTATGGGATTCACGAGCAAGCAAAGATCCAGGTGAGTAGAATGGCTTCAGAAATTAAGCTACCAATAAAAAAGACAGTAGAGGTATCGCAACCTGATTCAATTGAGGAGGCTCGCGCGACGCTGGCCCTGGAGGGGATGACCTGCGCGTCCTGCGCGATGCGTATCGAGAAAGGACTGAAAAAAGTCCCAGGTGTGAGGAATGCCAGCGTGAACTTTGCGACAGAACAGGCGACGGTGACATTTGACCCCGCACAGACGGGCATCGAGCAGATGGTGCAGAAAGTAGATGCGGTCGGCTATAAAGCAACACCGCTGGTCCTACCAGCGCCGAAACCTGCCCAGAAAGCGCCAGAAACCGAAACGCATCTTGTCCTCGATCTTGAGGGGATGACCTGCGCGTCCTGCGCCATGCGCATCGAAAAGGGCCTTCAACGGGTCCCTGGCGTGATAGAGGCATCCGTGAACCTTGCTACCGAGCGGGCTGATGTCACGTATGACCCGTCTCAAACCGGGATCGAGCAGATGGTGCAGAAGGTCGAGGCGGTCGGATACAAGGCGACGCAAGCAGCCACTCCACAACAGTCAGCGCAGCAAGTCGGCGCGGTCCCTGTTGCCGGTATGCCCACTAAACCTCTCACGAGCGTCTTCACGGAAGACGAGCAGAGCAGGCGGAAACGGGCAGAGATCACGCGCAAGCGCAACCTGTTGATCCTGGGTATCGTCCTTACCTTGCCTGTTGTCATGCTCAGCATGTTTTTCCTGAATCGCTTCCCGGGAGAGAATTATCTCCTGCTGGTGCTCACTACACCGGTCTGGGCCATCGTCGGCTGGGAGTTTCATCGTGGAGCCATCAAGACCTTGCGTCACGGCAGCGCCAATATGGATACCCTCATCTCGGTCGGCTCGACCGCAGCCTACATGATGAGCGTGGTGGCGACATTTCTCCCGCACGTCGTTGGCGGCATCACTTTCTATGATACGACTGCACTGATCGTGACGCTGATCTTCCTCGGGAAATACCTGGAGGCGCGCGCCAAGGGGCAGACCAACGAAGCCATCAAGAAGCTGATCGGCTTGCAGGCGCGCACTGCCCACGTGATGAAGGCAGGACGCGAGGTCGAGGTGCCTATCGAGCAGGTGCAGGTGGGCGATGTGCTGGTCGTGCGCCCTGGCGAGAAGATTCCTGTCGATGGTGTCGTCCTATCCGGCCTCTCTTCCATAGACGAGTCGATGATTACCGGGGAGAGCATTCCCGTCGAAAAGGCTGAGGCAGACGCGCTCATCGGCGCGACGGTCAACCAGCGTGGACTGCTGCGCATGCGCGCTACCAAAGTGGGAGCCGATACGGTGCTGGCTAACATCATCCGTATGGTGGAGCAGGCGCAGGGCTCGAAGGCACCAATTCAGCGCCTGGCCGACACCATTTCGGGCATTTTTGTGCCGATCGTGCTGGTCATCGCGGCGCTCACCTTCATCGGCTGGGCCATCGTTGGCAATGTCACCGCGTCAAGCGCCGCGGCTGCCGGTATAGTCAGCGCCAGTAATCCCTGG
>WNFE01004025.1_pt1 | contig 10930 bp, 11 predicted proteins | sample 5400451 | NCBI WGS metagenome assembly WNFE01 (sample SAMN13153344, study PRJNA577476) | soil metagenome | isolation source: 200 cm saprolite under Douglas fir tree site 2 hole 2 | place: USA:California | collected 2015-04-18
TGGAAGGCATTACGAAGTCGGCGGCGATCGAACTCGCCGGCACAGGCGTTCGTGTGAACATCGTTGGCCCTGGCCCGGTGGAAACCAGAATGTTCAACCACTTTGCGCAAACAAAGGAAAACAAAGCTAATTTCCTCGAGGCACAAGTTCCTAACAAGCGCATCGGCACTCCCGAAGAAATTGCAAACGCCATCGTATTCATTGCCTCTGACAAGGCGTCCTACATCATCGGTGCATCCCTGGCAGTTGACGGAGGAATGACCGCGGACTAATTCCGAGTCGCCTCCAAACGGCCTCAGCTATCGCCGTTTTCCAACAAGGACGCAGGATCTGCGTCCTTAACATCACCTCAACAAAGAAGGAGTGTTTATGTCAGAGCAAGTAGTTTTGATTACGGGAGCACTAACGGGGATCGGACGGGCAACTGCGATTGTTTTTGCCAGAGCAGGGGCAAAGATTGTGGTTTCGGGCCGTCACGATAAAGAAGGACAGAAGCTTGTCATCGAGCTTCGCAATCTCGGTGCTGAAGCGGAGTTTGTGCGGGCGGATGTGCGCCAAGAAGGAGATATCCAGAAACTTGTTGACTACGCCCGGTCTCGCTTCGGCCGCTTGGACGTGGCGGTCAATAACGCTGGCACCGAAGGCAAACCGGGACCATTTACAGACCAGACGGCGGAGACCTATGCCGCCACGTTTGACACGAATGTTCTCGGCACACCGTTGAGCATGAAACATGAGCTGCGGGTCATACTCCCTCAGAGCCATGGCAGCATCGTCAACGTTTCCTCAACCTACGGAAGAGCTGGTGCATCAGGTGCTGCTCTCTACGTTGCAAGCAAGCACGCGGTGGAGGGTTTCACCAAAGCAGCCGCTCTTGAATTCGCCGACACCGGAGTCCGTATCAACGTTGTTGCTCCTGGACCAATCGAGACCGGTATGTTGAACCGTTTCACCGGCACTCCTGAGAACAAAGCCGGTCTGATCTCGCGCGTGCCCATGAAGCGCATTGGCCAACCGGAAGAGGTCGCCGAAGCGATTCGTTTCCTGGCCTCTGACAAGGCTTCCTTCATCACCGGGGCTTCACTCGCTACCGATGGTGGGAAGCTCGCGCGCTGAGAAGTCCCGCTTGCCGTATAGCTCGTCAACGGAGGTTTCATGAGCGTTTACAGTCACCAAGAGGAATCCAAAAACATGAAGGAAAAGCAGGTGAAGCTTCCAGGTCCAGAGCATCCGATTTCCATCCAGCGCAATCCCGCTCGCGTTGTCGTATCGGTCGCAGGCTGTGTGGTCGCTGATACCCGCAACGCCTGGAACTGTGGAACGAACTAGCCACCTTCTGATTCGTCGGGCAGGCTTTGCGGATTGCATCGACACGCACCAGAGCTTTGGACAGCAGCTCAACAGACTTGGCAATCTGCGCATCATCCCCTAATAGTGCCAGTTGCGTTGATGGGCCTGTTTGCAGTCAAGAATTTCGGATACGGCTTCTGAAAATTGCGGATTCGGAGATCCAGTCATGAATGCAACGGCCTCAAAGAAGAGAGAGTTGTCCAAGCGCGGTAAGCAACCGAGCACGTACCGTCGTATCGTCACGGGAAATGTAAACGGCAAGTCCATCGTTCAAAGTGACGAACAATTGCAGGCATATCAGTTCAAGAGCGTACCCAACTACGAGCACACGCTTGTCTGGGCAAACCCGACCATCCCGGACCTTTGCGAGGAGCAAAGGTTTGACCGCTACCCCGACTCTGTCGTTCCGGGACCTGGCGGCACAAGTCTTCACTTCGTGACGTTTCCGCCGGGTTCGGTTTTTGCGGAGCCATCGTTTGACGGTGAAGCTGCTCGCAGCGAGGCTCTCGTTCGCCTCAGAGGGTTAGCCGATCACTTTGAAAAAGAAGATCCTGCAATGCACAAGACGAACACCGTCGACTACGCCGTGGTTTATGAAGGCGAGATTTGGCTGGAGCTTGATGACGCCAAAACCATACATCTCAAGCGCGGCGACGTCGTCGTGCAAAACGGTACGCGTCACGCTTGGCGAAACAAAGCCACAACTCCGGTGACGATGTTGTTCTTTCTAAATGGCGCGAAAGAGTGACGCCAGGAGGCTGCAGAAATGATTTGGGTCGGCAATTTCAAATCTCTGCAATCGGCGCTGCAGAAACCTCGCTTCGCTGCTCAGCTGCAGATGCACACCTGGCTCCGGAGCGAGATCGACCTGATCTTACCGTTTGTGGACTGGCTCATGAGTCTGACCGCTCGATCCCATTGCGTTCTCGGGAAGGAGGAGCTTGGCCGATGCGAGGTCCGTTCCGAATGGCTTCTCGATCACGACCCGGACCCAGCTGTCCGCCTCATCTCCTGAGTGCGCCATGCCGTGCGCACCAAGTCGAGCGATGATTTCAGCGAAATACTCCGGCGCCACCGCCAAGTAAAACAACCGGTTGCCGCGCGTGCCGAGCATCCAGTTCCGCAAGGTAGTGCTTGAGCCGTTCGAAACCGTCATCGCCGTCAAAATTCGTTTGGAAGTACCTCATCTGATGCGAGAGTCAGCTTGTAGTCGCATCTTCGGACCATACTTTGTAGGCTTCACTGCCATGCGTTCACGGCATGGACAAAGGAATTCTCCAGCACGTGCAGTAACGTCACTACTCTGCCGCACTCATGGAAGCCGCATATCGTTTGACCGTGATTAGGCATCCGATGGATTAGATTCTAAGACTCGTTACGGTGGTGCGAAATCGTGGGCAACGATTCGGAAATCCTCGCCGCCCGAGCGCTTGAAACGCGATTCGAGGCTCTCGTTCGCGTGTCCCAAGCGATCTCAGCGCACGGCGACCCTAAAGAGCTTTTTGGCGTGCTAGTCAACGAACTGCACCGAGTCGTGCAATTTGACTTCATCGGAGTGTCATTTCGCGACAAAGATTCCGATGCGTTTCAAAATTATTTCATCGACATGACGAGTCGATCCGAGTTGGTTCCCGAAGAGAAGCTAACGCCCGAGGAGACGCTCACGTTATGGGTTTACGAGCGGCAAGAACCTCTACTGAGGTCGACGAACGAAATGGAGCCGTGCTGTCGCCGGCTGCAAGCGATCTTGAAAAGGCTCTATATTCGCTCAATCTGCGCACTGCCATTGACGACAGCGCACCGCAAACTGGGGGCAATCACTTTCGGTAGTAAGCAGGTCGATACCTATTCGCCAGAAGAAGTCCGATTCGTGTCCGAAGTGGCAGGTTATATTGCGCTCGCGTTCGACGACGCTTTGAATTTAGCGGCGTTGCGGCGAGCGACTGAGGAACTTCAGAGTAAGAACGAAAGGCTGCAGCTCCTCCTTGACCTCACCAATCAGGTTGTCTCAAATTTGGAGCTCCGCGATCTGCTGCGTGCCATCTCGCAAGACGTCCGGCGCGTGATGCAGTGCGACTACGCCGGCCTGTCACTCCCGGATGCAGAAAACAAGCAGCTGCGGCTTTACGCGGTTGACTTTCCAGACGGAAAAGGGTTCCTGCAGGAAGACTTGCTCTATTCGATCGAGGGGTCGCCCTCCGGCGCGGCATTTCGAACGATGCAACCTCTGACGCTCCAGAGCCCTTTCACCGGTTGGCTCAATTACCCAATCGTTCAGATCGCCGTTCGTGAAGGCTTGAAGTCCTTCTGCTTTTTGCCTTTGATCACCCGGAATCGCGCGATTGGGACCTTGGTTCTCGCCCGGCTCCGAGACTATGCCTTTAGTCAAGCGGATATGAGTTTTCTGAACCAGGTTGCAAACCAGATTGCTCTCGCCGTCGAGAATGCGCTTGCCTACCGCGAGATTCGAGAACTGAAAGAGCAGCTCTCGAAGGAAAAACTCTATTTGGAAGATGAAATCCGCGCGGAAATGAATTTCGCTCAGATCATCGGCAGTAGCGCTTCTCTCCGAAGAGTCCTGAAGCGGGTGGAAACCGTCGCGCCGACCGATTCGACCGTGCTGATCTACGGAGAGACGGGCACGGGAAAGGAGCTGATTGCGCGAGCCATTCATGATCTGAGCCCGCGCCGCGCGAAGGCGTTCGTCAAGCTGAATTGTGCGGCAATCCCGACGGGCTTACTGGAAAGCGAGCTCTTCGGTCACGAGAAAGGCTCATTTACAGGAGCGATAGCGCAACGCATTGGTCGCTTCGAAGTGGCCAATGGCGGAACGATTTTTCTGGATGAAATAGGAGAAATTCCTCTCGAATTGCAGACGAAGTTGCTCCGCGTGCTGCAAGAGAGGGAGTTCGAACGGCTGGGAAGCTCGCACACCCTTCGGACAGATGCGCGTCTGATTGCCGCGACGAACCGCGATTTGGAAGCGATGGTAGGGGAGCAAAGGTTTCGATCAGACCTGTTTTTCCGCCGCAATGTGTTCCCCGTGCACGTTCCGCCCTTGCGACAGCGCGAAGGGGATATTCCGTTCCTAGTGCGGCACTTTGCGCAGCAGTTCTCCGGACGGATGAACAAGGTGATAGAGACGATTCCATCAGCGACGATGGATGCCCTGCGCCGATATCATTGGCCTGGAAACGTACGAGAACTCCAGAATGTAATCGAGCGCGCCGTAATTATTTCGACCGGCTCCGTTCTGGACCTCGATGTTGCCGATCTGCAATTTCCCAAGGCCACTCGTCCGGAAGAAAGACCCGCGACTTCGAAGTCCCCGACAAATGGGGCACTACATGAGGTTTTGGAGAAAACGGAACGGCAACAGATTCTCGAAGCTCTCAAGCAGTGCAATTGGGTTGTGGCAGGCCCCCATGGGGCAGCCGCACGTCTTGGAATGAAGCGATCCACCCTGCAAAAGCGAGTGCATAAGCTCGGAATTGCGCGCAGCTCTGCGTAGTCGCCTCGCCGGTCTTGCGTTCAAACGCTGTCCAAAATGTTCCCGCCTTCAGTTTTCTTTCTCAGTGCTCTGAAACGGGCGGACCGCCACGTCGGTGGCAGTGCCACGGTGGCAGCGTGATGTAAAGAGCTCTCTTTCGACTCGCCAACCCAATACAAATCAATAGGTTCCGCAACTTTGGGAACCCCCCCCGCGCTTTGGTCCCTGTGATGCATTTCTCCTGAGCGCGAGGCGTTGGCCATGAGTGGAATGCGAACCCTGAACCGAGCATCGGATGCTCAACCGCCCTTCGCAGGAAAACGCTCGCGCTCTTCCGTCCTGGAGATCGACTCCTGGATGGCCAGCAAGATCCAAGCGATTTCACCGCTCGTGGACCGCTTGATGAGGCTGATTGAAGAATCGCAATGTGTTCCCGGGAAAGAGTTCGATGTCGAATTGGCGCTCCGGGAAGCGCTGGAAAATGCAGTCGTGCACGGCAATCAGGAAGATCCAGAAACAAAAGTACACATCCGCTGCCGCTGCCAGCCCGGCAAGGAAATATCCATCGTCGTGACAGATCAAGGAAAAGGATTCGACTTCGAAAAGATAGTGGGTAACGGCATCGCACCGGACCCCGCTGCCGAACATGGGCGCGGCATCCAGTTGATGAAAGCGTATATGGACGATGTGCAGTTTGGACGAGGCGGTTCGGAAGTCCGTTTGCGCAAGCGTTCGCCAAACACGGTCCGTTCGTGAAGGTCACGGTCGGGCAAGAGCTCGAAATTGAGGCGGCAAGCCGGGGGGGTGGTCGAAGGAACACCTCCAGTGGACGAAGCGCGAGTCATGGGAATGCTACGAATCACGATTGCCGAGACACCGACCGAACAAAAGTGGACGGTGGAAGGCCGACTCGTTCATCCGTGGATTTCGGAACTGAAGTCCAGCTGGACGAGAACAAAAACTGCCCGCCGGGAACGCAAGTGCGTGGTGGACCTTACAGGCGTGACCTTCATCGACAAAAGCGGCGAGAACGTGCTCGCCGTGTTGTCCAAGCAAGGCGCGGAACTCATTGCCACCGGTTGTTACACCCGGCACGTCGTGGACAACATTGAGAGGAAGAAGCCGAATCGTCAGTTATGAGGAAAGGGGTACGTCATGACCGCTGAAGAACTGAACTGGTTATTGCAAACCATCCAGGGCGTCGCGAATGCGGAACGATTCGTCCTGGCGCAGTACAAGCGCGGCAGAATTTCGTTTCAGCTGATGGCCGATATCGCCCGAAAACGCGGTTGGATCAACCACACCGCGAATCAATTCGCGATAACGACGACCGGTTACTTGGCTGAGTTCACGGCAACAGGATTTCCAATTGCAATTGCCTGACAGGAGTGGCCGCATGTCCGAGCAAAGTTTGCAGAATTACCACACCACAGAAACGGGCGGCACGCAGAGCACGATTGCACGAGAGGAAGACGCTTTTCTGGTCGCTGCAAAACGCGGCGATTCGGCTGCGTTCGAAGTCCTTTGCAAACAATCCGCAAGCACGGTCTTCCATATCGCCCGGCGAATGATGCGGAGCAAAGAGGATGCAGAAGATGTAATGCAGGAGTCGTTTCAGCTGGCCTTTATTCATCTCAAAAGCTTCAAGGGCGGTTCGCGGTTTTCCACCTGGCTGTCCTGCATTGCCATCAACGCTGCCTTGATGAAACTGCGCAGGAAGCACCACCTGCGGGATGTGCCGTTGGATGAATCGGCCGAAACCGACGAGCCTTCTTTCCGGCATGACATCGAGGATCAAGGTCTCGATCCCGAACAACTCTATGCACAAAAGGAACGTCAACGGATTCTCTCTGAGGCCATGAATGAATTAACGCCAGGAATGCGAAAGCGATCGAGCTGCGCGAGCTTGGCGAACGATCGACCGAAGAGACTGCGCAAATCATGGGAATTTCCGCAAGCGCGGTAAAGGCTCGCGTCTTTCATGGGCGAAGGAAATTGCGCGAAAGATTGAAGGACCACGTCGGGCCCGCGTGGATATCCGAAAGGGAGACTTCACGGATGATCGGTAACACGAGAGACAGCTCCGAAGGTCGGGTCGAATGCAATGCAAGTAATTAAAGCGCGAAGGAAGGGAGGTCCTCATGGTCACGCTTCTGCTCCTCACTGTATTCGCGATTTTGGTGTTTCTGTGTTTCGTGGGTCCGGATGTTATCGACACGAGACATCGCCGTTGACTCAAATCCGAACTGGGGCTACCGCTCCGAGCGATTGGTGGCTAGCTCGTTGGACAACGTTTTTGCCGAATTGGTCCGTGTCCCCAGACCGCATTACCTCGCGGTCAAATTCGCGATTGGCGTTTAAGGAGTTCTAGTTATGTGGATTGTTCGAGTCGCTCTGGACCGACCGTATACCTTCATCGTTCTGGCCGTGCTCATTTTGGTTCTGAGCCCCATCATGATCTTGCGCACTCCCACCGATATTTTCCCGAACATCGATATCCCGGTGATCGCGGTTGCATGGCAGTTTACCGGCATGAATCCCGAAGAATTGGAAGGCCGGCTCACGGCGCCGTTTGAACGAGTGCTTACCACCACGGTCGACAACATCGAACACATCGAATCGACCACGGTAAACGGGCAAGCCATCATCAGGATTTACCTGCAACACGGCGCGAGTTTGGACACCGCGAATGCTCAGGTGACTGCGATATCCCAAACTGGCCTTCGCCAATTCCCGCCGGGCACTCTGCCTCCCCTGATCATCAACTACAGCGCTTCGAGCGTGCCCATCCTGCAGTTGGGCCTGTCGGGAAATGGACTCTCGGAGCAGCAGTTGAACGACCTCGGACAGAATTTCCTGAGGCCCCAACTGGTGACGGTGCCTGGGGCTGTGATTCCTTTCTTGTACGGAGGCAAACAACGGCAGGTCATGGTTGATTTGAATCCTGGCTTGATGCAGTCGAAAGGACTGTCGCCACAAGATGTTCTCAATGCCGTGCAGCAGCAAAATCTGATTTTGCCTTCCGGAACGGCAAAGATGGGCCCGTTCGAGTACGACGTACGCCTGAACGCCAGCATGAGAACCGTTCCCGAACTGAACGACCTCCCGGTCAAGGTCGTCGGGAATTCCACGATCTACCTTCGTGATGTCGCGAATGTGCGCGACGCTTTTGCGCCGCAGACCAACATCGTGCGCCAGGATGGACGTCGCGGCGCCCTGGTCTCGGTCCTCAAGGCCGGCAACGCTTCGACAATCGACGTCGTGAAAGGCATTCGCGGTCTTCTTCCGCGTGTCGCCCAGACCCTGCCCCCGGAACTGAAGATTTTGCCGCTGGCCGATCAGTCCATTTTCGTCCGCGGCTCTGTGAACGGTGTCATCCGCGAGGCCGTTATCGCCGCGTGTCTCACCGGGTTGATGATTCTGCTATTCCTAGGAAGCTGGCGCAGCACCTTGATCATTGCGATCTCCATTCCGCTATCCATCCTGACGTCCGTCATGATCCTTAGCTTCCTGGGCGAAACCATCAACATCATGACACTCGGAGGATTGGCCCTCGCCGTCGGAATCCTTGTGGACGACGCTACGGTTACCATCGAAAACATCGAGCGATATTTCGAAGAAGGGCATGCGCAGCGCGACGCCATCTTGGAAGGCGCGGCGCAAATCGCCGTGCCCGCCCTGGTGTCGACGCTCTGTATCTGCATCGTGTTCTTACCGATGTTCCTTTTGAGCGGCGTAGCCAGATATCTCTTTGTGCCCCTTGCCGAAGCGGTGGTATTCGCCATGCTCGCGTCGTACCTCCTTTCCCGCACCCTTGTGCCAACGCTAGCGATGTACTTGTTGAAAGCAAAACAGAGCGACCGCGCCAACTCGCGGAATCCCCTCATACGGTTCCAGCGGGCGTTCGAGCGTAGATTCGAAAGCCTTCGAAATGCCTACCATTCCCTACTCACAACACTTGTTCACCGGCGGGCCCTTTTCATCCCCGCCTTTCTTCTGGCCTGTCTTGCGGCGTTTCTCCTGGTGCCGTGGCTCGGTCAGGATTTCTTTCCGAGCACGGACAGCGGTCAATTCATCCTGCATCTCCGCGCCAAGAGCGGCACGCGAATCGAAGAGACCGCGAAGCTGTGCGATCTGGTTGAGGGCAGCATACGCGGCGAGATCCCCGAGCGCGAGGTGGACAACATCCTGGACAATGTTGGACTTCCTTACAGCGCCATCAATTTCATGCACAGCACATCGGGACTCATCGGAGCGGGCGACGCCGATATTCTGGTGTCCCTCAAAGAAGATCACCACGCCACGGCAGACTATATTCAGCGCCTGCGAGAGAGACTGCCCCGTGAATACCCCGGCACGACCTTTTACTTCCTACCCTCGGACATCGTCACTCAGGTGTTGGACTTTGGTTTGCCTGCGCCCATCGATATCCAAATCGAGGGAACCGATATCGAGGGCAATCGCGAAATCGCAGCCCGGATGCTGCAAGAAGTCGAGCGCGTTCCGGGTATCGCCGATGCGCGCATACAGCAAGCGTTTGATTACCCTGAGTTCGATGTGGCTGTGGACCGTACCAAGGCGGCCCAGGGCGGCTACACTCAGCGCGATGTAGCCAGTAGCCTGTTGAACTCGCTCAGCGGCAGCTTCCAGATCACGCCGATGTTCTTTCTGAACTACAAGAACGGCGTCAGCTACAACCTAGTGACCCAGACTCCGCAATATTCGATTCAATCCCTGGAAGACCTCCAGAACACCCCGCTCAATGCGGCGGCCGCCACGCGCCCTGAAATTCTCGCCGACGTCGCTTCCATCAAACGGACGAACGAGATGGAAGTGGTCTCGCATTACAACATCCGTCGCGTGGTCGATATTTACGCCACTGTCCAGGGCCGCGATTTGGGAGCGGTGGGTCGCGAGGTCACACGCGTTGTAGATGCCAACCGAAAGTCCTTGCCGCGCGGCAGCTTCATCACCATCCGGGGCCAACTGCAAACGATGCGCACTTCGTACCTCGGGTTGCTGGGCGGACTCGTCTTCTCCGTCGTTCTCGTCTATCTCCTGATCGTGGTGAACTTTCAGTCCTGGCTCGATCCTTTCATCATCATCACGGCACTTCCTGCCGCGCTTGCTGGCATCGTCGGTTTCTTATTCCTCACGCACACAACCCTCAGCGTTCCTGCCTTGATGGGCGCCATTATGTGCATGGGCGTCGGAACGGCGAACAGTATTCTCGTCGTATCTTTTGCGAAAGAGCGGCTCCGGCATCACGGAGATCCGGTTGAAGCGGCCATCGAAGCTGGCTTCACCCGGTTTCGCCCCGTGCTCATGACCGCGCTGGCCATGATCATCGGCATGATTCCTATGGCGCTCGGACTGGGCGAGGGCGGCGAGCAGAATGCGCCGCTCGGGCGCGCCGTTATTGGCGGCCTGTTGTGCGCCACCGTGGCTACCTTGGTCTTCGTCCCCGCGGTTTTCAGCCTGTTACACCGGCGACGTGATCCTTCGGCTGTCCAACAACCGGCGGCGGGCAATGGCGAGTCAATTCAAGCCTGAGCTAAAGGAAAAGCGAATGACTCGAGCGAGGGAAAAGTGACGACCACTCCAGAAACAGAAACAATCGAGGTGCAGACCATGCAACCGGGTCCGGACGGATTTCACTCTCGCCCCGGAGCCCGGCGGCGAACCGCAATCCTTGTTGTGGCGGCCGCATTCGCAGCTCTCGCTCTGCTCATTTACTCCGGCATCCACTCGCGTGCGGCGGCCGAATCGCGGCTGGCGCAACGAACGCAAGAAATCGCCATTCCCACCGTTGCTGTGGTCTCTCCGAAAGAAGGGGCTCCCACACAGGAAATTGTTTTGCCCGGTAATACGCAGGCCTTCAGCGACGCACCGATCTATGCGCGAACCAGCGGCTATCTCAAGCGCTGGTATTTCGACATTGGTGCACACGTCCAGAAAGGCCAGTTGCTCGCGGAGATCGAAACCCCCGAAGTCGACCAGCAGCTGCAGCAGGCTCGAGCGGACCTGGATACTGCGCAAGCCAACCTGAACATTGCCAAAATCACCGCCAGCCGCTGGCAAGACCTGGTG
>WNFE01017066.1_pt1 | contig 10923 bp, 12 predicted proteins | sample 5400451 | NCBI WGS metagenome assembly WNFE01 (sample SAMN13153344, study PRJNA577476) | soil metagenome | isolation source: 200 cm saprolite under Douglas fir tree site 2 hole 2 | place: USA:California | collected 2015-04-18
GAAAGAAGAAATGGCCGCGCAGCGAGCGAAATTCATGGCCGGGTGCGCTAACAACAAGATCCCGGAGAAGAAAGCCGAGCGAATTTTCAATTTGATGGAAGAGTTCGCGGGCTACGGTTTCAACAAGTCGCATTCCTGCGCGTACGCGTTGCTGGCCTACCAGACTGCGTATTTGAAGACGCACTATCCCGTCGAGTTCATGGCCGCGCTGCTCACCTCCGAAGCAGGAAACACCGACAAGATCGTGAAGTACATCAATGAAGCGCGCGGAATGAGCATTTCGATCCTGCCGCCCGATGTGAACGAGAGTGATTTATATTTTACGCCGGTTGGCGAGGCTATTCGCTTCGGCCTAGCCGCAATCAAAAATGTTGGCGAGAACACCGCGAAAGCCGTTCGCGAATCACGCCTGGCGCAAGGCCCGTTTCGTTCACTCTATGAATTCTGCGCACGCATCGAATCGCGCTTCTTGAACAAGCGTGTGTTCGAGAGCTTGATCAAATCCGGCGCAGTGGATTCGCTGGGCGCTCGCGAGAGCATGCTGGCATCGGTCGACGACGCCATAAGCGCTTTGCAGCGCGCCACCAGGGCCAAGGAATCGGGTCAGCACGGCTTATTTGGTACCGCTGCGGCGCCCGCTCCGGTGGCGTTTGAGATGCTCGAAGCTGAGCCGTGGAGCGAAGAGGAGCGGTTGGCCAGCGAGTACGCCATGCTGGGCTTCTACGTTTCGGGCCATCCTTTAGCCAAATACGCATCGCGTTTGCAAGAGCTCAAGACGGTCTCCCTCGGAGAAATCGAAGGCCAGCGCAACGGAAAAGAAGTAGCCGTGGCGGTGCTGATTGTCGGTGTCCGGCCCATGCGTTCGCGCAAAGGCGCTCGCTGGGCCATCTATACTCTGCAGGACATGACCGGCGTTCAAGAGCTGCTCGCCTTTCCGGAAAGTTTCGCGAAGCTTGAAAACATCCTTAAGCCCGGCACTCCGCTGTTGCTGAAGGCACGCGTGCAGATCGAAGAGGCTGGAACGCGCCTCTCTTTGCAGGAAGCGCGGCGGCTGGAAGACATCGTGGAGCGCAAGACGGTGCCGGAATTTCGCGTGCGGCTGGAAACGGAGTCGCTCAGCGAAAGCACGCTCGACCGACTAGAAGAATTGTTTGCCGGTTCGCCGGGACCGAGCCCGGTGCTCTTTGAGCTGCATTCGCCGGATGGCTCGATGGCAGTACTGCAAGCGCAAGAACGCGTGACGGTGAACGCCGAACTGATAGAATCGGTGCGGCAAATTTGCGGCACGCAAGCCATCGAACTGGTGATGTGATGAGCCCGAGAGAAAAGGCTCCGACGCAGGGAACTCGCGAGCGCGCGATCGACCGCCTGGAAAAGGATGTCGAGGAGCTTCGCCACCTGGCGGGAAGTCCGGACGGAGACGCGGAACTCGAGCGCATTCGGGAGCAAGTGGCGGAGCTGCGCCGCGAATTTTACGCGCATATCGGGCCATGGCAGCGAGCGCAGATTGCGCGGCATCCGCAGCGGCCGTATACGCTCGATTTTATCGGGCTGCTGTTCACCGATTTTTTCGAGATGCACGGCGACCGTGGCTATGGTGATGACAAAGCCATCGTCGCCGGCCTGGCGAAATTTCATGGGCGGCCCGTGGCTGTGATCGGCCACCAAAAGGGACGCGATACCAAGCAGCGCCTGATACGCAATTTCGGCCAGCCCAAGCCGGAAGGCTACCGCAAAGCGCTGCGCGTGATGAAGCTCGCCGCCAAATACGGCCGGCCTATTTTCACGTTTATCGATACGCAGGGCGCGTATCCCGGGCTGGATGCCGAGGAGCGCGGCCAAGCGGAAGCGATTGCGCTGAACCTCCGCGAGATGGCGCGTTTGCCGGTGCCGATTATCGTGACGGTGACCGGCGAAGGCGGATCAGGCGGCGCGCTGGCTATAGCGATCGGCGACCGCGTGAATATCCTCGAAAACAGTTTTTATTCCGTAATTTCGCCGGAAGGCTGCGCGGCCATCATGTGGCGCGACTCGTCGAAGGCGGAAACGGCGGCGGTCGCGCTGAAAATTACGGCTACCGACCTGAAGGAACTGGGCATCATCGACGAGATTGTGCCCGAACCGGAAGCTGGCGCGCATACCGACTACGAGGAGGCTGCTCGGCTTCTCGACGTCGTACTCGACCGGCAGTTGGTGATGCTCACCAATGAGCCGGTGAAGGATTTGCTCGAATCACGCTACAAGAAGTTCCGCAACATGGGTCAATATTTCGATTTCAGCTGAGCGTTACCCGCCCGTACACACTTCCCTGTAAGACACCCCGTAGCACATTGGGAACTTTCGCTAGACGTTTCGTTGTAGCTCCCGCACGGTGCGGTCTACTCTGATTGCGCTTACTAACTGAGGTGCATCAGTACAGGGAATGCCGCTCTTTCGCGGCATCTGGTGCGCGGAAAACAGGACTTCGATCATGTCGGAACCGTTTCGTCCGTACGAAAAGCTTGTGGACATTACCATCCTGGGAAAAAAATTTCAGGTGCCGGAGCGCAACTCTCTTTTGCGCTGCTTCCAGTTCATCAGCCCGGAAACGATTCCGTATGGACGGTTCTGTTGGAACCAGGAATGCCAGTATTGCCGCGTGTCTTGCCAATTGCCAGACGACGACGAATCGCGCGAAATGCTGAGCTGTAAATTCATCGTGATGCCCGGCATGGAAGTTACCGAATTGAGCCAAGAGCTGAAGTGGTGCTTAAGATCGAAGCTGCCCTCCGACTTAGCTGTCCCCAAATAGCGCTCTTCCGTACTCTAGTCGCCAGCCCCTGATTTTCTGTAGCCTTGCTGCGTTCCGGCTCTCCTAAGCGATTTGCGCTCTGCCTCGGCCTCATCTACGATTCCTACTCGTCATGAACAACGCGGATTTACGATGCGATGGCTGCGAGCAGCCCGCGTCGCCGGAACACATTGCACGGCGTTTGCAGCGGCTAGAGTGGACGACACGCTATCGTCCCGTGCACATTGGCACATTGCTCTTGGGAGCTGTGGCGCCGCGAAACGACTCCGAATTTATTTATTGTCCGGCAGGCAAGTGGAACGGAGAGGCCCAGTTTTTACTCGCCGCCGCTGGCCTGGTGCTCGACGGCAAATCTGCGGAATCGGTATTGGCCGAATTTCAGCGCGGCGGATTTTTCGTGACCCATGTGCTAGAGTGCCCCTTAGAGGGCGGCGGCGGAAGCGGCGATCTCGCCCGACGAATTACCAATCGCCTCCCGGCCGTGCTGACCCGAATTCGACGCTCGCTCAAGCCGAAAAGGCTCGCCCCAATTTCGATGTTATTAAAGCAGTTGCTTCCGGCTTTAGATTCCGGCGAACTGCCTTGCCAAATCTTGCTCGACCAAGGTGCGCCATACGCGTTCGACGGGGATTCTGCCAGCGAATCCGCCAAGCACTTGCGCGAAGCATTGGCTGGCCAGGGAGTTTCCATCCGGTAGGGCTCTGCTTAAGATTGTTGTCTAAAATTGCTACTTTAAGATGATAGAATGCATCTGAATCATTAACCCACGTTTGGAGCCGCTGTGCAGAAGCACGCAAAATTCGGGGTTGGCATCGGGATAATCGTGGTGTCGCTCGGTTTTCTTGCCTGGCTCGGCTATGGCGAGAGCAAAACGTACTATCACACCATTGCTGAACTGCCGACACTCAATGGTACGGCCCGCGCGCATCGCATCCGCGTGGGCGGCACGGTTGAGCCCGGCACTATCAAGCGCCTTTCCGGGCGGGTCAATTTCGTGCTTGCGGGAGAAGGGAAGCTGCTGCCAGTGAGTTATGTGGGCAGCGAGCCGCTACCCGACACGTTCGTGGACAAATCGCAGGCGCTAGTGGAAGGCAGCCTTGGAAACGACGGCAGCTTTGTAGCCGAGCACGTACAGGCCAAGTGCGCGTCGAAATACGAAGCCGCGCCCGGCGGCGATCGGAAGCCGGATTCGGCAAAGCCCGGCACGATGTAGAGTCGTAGCGCGCCCATTCCTTTAGGGCGCTACAGGGGAAGGCGGACCGCAGTGGACGTATTTGGCTCCTTCGCGTTGCTCCTGGCATTTCTGTGTGCGGCATATGCGTTTGTAGGCGGTATTGCGGCGATTCTCACTCGGCATCCGCTGCTCGTGAAAAGCGCGCGGCAAGCGGGAATTGCGACCTGCGGACTGATCTTTCTAGCCACCGGCAGCCTGATCTATCTGTTCTTCAGTGACAGCTACTGGGTCTCGTATGTGGTCTCGCACAGCAATCGCGATCTAGAGACCTTCTACAAAATTGCGGCGCTGTGGTCAGGTCAGGAAGGTTCGCTGCTTTTCTGGAGTTTCCTGCTCGCGGTCTACGTCATTTCCGTCCTGCTGGTCTACCGCAACAAAAATGGGGAGTTGATGCCGTATGTCGGCGTGGTGCTGGCCGGCGTGCAGATTTTCTTTTTGACCCTGAATAATTTCGTGGCCAGTCCGTTCAAGGTATTGGCGGCCACAGGAGCCAACGGATCGCTCGAGATCTTCACTCGCGCCGATGGCAACGGCTTGACTCCACTTTTGCAATATCCGGAGATGGTGATTCATCCGCCGAATCTTTATTCCGGCTATACCGGATTTACGATTCCATTTGCGTTTGCGCTGGGAGCGTTGCTGGCGCGCTATCCGGGCGAAAAATGGATTCACCTCACGCGCAAGTGGACCATGATCGCGTGGTGCTTTCAGACCATGGGCATCCTGCTGGGCGCCCATTGGGCCTACGCGGTGCTGGGCTGGGGCGGATACTGGGGCTGGGACCCCGTGGAGAATGCGTCCCTTCTGCCATGGCTAACCGGCACCGCGTTTCTGCATTCGGTGATGATGCAGGAAAAGCGCGGCATGATGAAGGTGTGGAACGTCTGGCTGGTTTTCACCACATTCATGCTGTGCATCCTGGGCACTTTGCTCACGCGCAGCGGGGTGGTCAGCTCGGTGCATGCCTTTGCGCAGTCGAGCATTGGAACCTATTTCGTGGGTTTCTTACTGCTGGTGTTCGCGGTTTGCTTGGTGGCGTATGTGAAGAACCGCGACTATCTCAAGAGCGAGAACCAACTGGATTCGATGGTTTCGCGCGAATCGAGCTTTCTGTTCAACAACTTGATTCTGCTGGTTTCCTGCATCGCTGTCCTTTCGGGTACTCTGTTCCCAGTGTTTTCGGAATGGTTCTCGAGCTCGCGAATCAGCGTGGGCGCGCCGTTCTTCAACAAAGTAAATATCCCTATCGGCTTGATACTTCTATTCCTGACCGGCGTGGGTCCGCTGCTCGCTTGGCGCAAGACTTCTACGGACAGCCTCAAACGCAACTTTGGTTGGCCTGTGGTGATTGGTTTGTTGGCGGGAGTTGTCGTTTTTGCGCTGGGAGTGCGCGAATTCTTTTCCCTGGTGTGTCTGATGCTTTGCGTCTTTGTGACCAGCACCATCGGCATGGAGTTTTTCCGCGGCGCGCGCGTGATTCGCTCGCGATCTGGCGCTTCGTTTCTGGTCTCCGCGGTGGACTTGACCATGCGCAACACGCGCCGCTATGGCGGCTACATCGTGCACATGGGCATGGTGCTCATTTTTGTGGGGCTGGCTGGCGCGGCATTCAATCGGGTCACGCAGAAGGACATGCAATCGGGTTCGACGCTGGACATCGGGCAATACAGGCTGCTGCTGCAGGGCTTCGACTCCAAGGCAGAAAAGAATTACACCTCGGAGCGCATGATCGTAGAAGTATGGCGCGACAAAAAGCCGCTGATGATGCTGTACCCGGAACGGCGATTTTTCCAGACCAGTGGTCTACGCGGGACAAAATCCAGAAACACAAGCGCCTGTCATTCACGCCTATCTAAATCCGCTGGTGAAGTGGATTTGGCTCGGCGGCTTAGTTGTTGTGCTGGGCACTCTGGTTACTTTGCTGCCGAATCGTCGCGCGGTTCTGGTCTTGGCCGGCGCGCCCGAACGGGCCGGGGCGCAGCAGCCCTCGGCGCAGACGTTGGCGCCGTCTGTAGCGCTTCGGGAAGGGCATGATTAAACGCCGCCTGGTTGCTGTCTCTCTTCTGATCGCGCTGAGTTCTTCCTCGGCCGCGCTATTTTCCTCACGGGTACAGGCGCAACAGACTGATCGCGCCAAGCAAATTGGCGGCAAGTTCATGTGCATGTGCACCTGTAATCAGGTGCTGACGCAGTGCAATCACGTCGGTTGTACGACTTCCGCAAGTATGCTGAAAGAGCTGGACGGGTGGGTGGCGCGCGGCGATTCTGAAACGGCCATTACGTCGGCATTCGTGCAGGAGTTCGGGACCAAGGTTTACGCCGAGCCTCCAAAATCGGGGCTGAGCCTCTTGGCATGGAGCCTGCCGACTATTTATTTGCTGCTGGGAACTTTGCTGGTGATTTTTGTTATCTGGCGATGGCGTTCGCGTGCTTTGCTGCGGCCGGCAGCCATACGGGGCGGTGTGACCGGAGTTTCAGCGAAGGATTTGGAGCGTGTACGACACCGCATCGCCCAAGAGACCGAGGATTAATGGCCGTTGTTTTTTTGAATTTGGTAGCAGTATTCGAGATTTCGTCAGCAGACGGCGCGGTGCTTGGCGCTTGCCTGGCGCTGGCCGTGGCCACTCTGCTTTTTATCTTCTATATCCAACCCGACGCTTCGGACCTTGCACCGCATCGCTCCAAGCTGGACCATTTGATGGAACGGCGGGACACCATCTACGACAATTTGCGAGACTTGCGCTTTGAGTTTCGCTCCGGAAAATATTCCGAAGGCGATTACAACGCGATGAAGGTTTCGATCGAGAACGAAGCCGCGGTGGTGCTGACCGAAATCGAGCGAGTGACCGAATCGCAGGTGCGCCGCGCGCGAGGGACGCGAGCCGTGGAGACGGAGCGTGGCGAGCGATGAGGCAGGTCCGTAGTGTTGTGGTTGCGTTCGCGATGCTGCTACTTGTGGTTTCCACTCGCGCGGGGGTGCTACACGGCACCGTAACGAATGGAACGACTGGGAAAGCAGCTGCTGGCATTGAAGTCATTCTGATTCAATTGCAGGGCGGCATGCAGCCGGTGGCGAATTCCAAGTCTGACGGGCAGGGACAATTCTCGTTTGACAATCCGTCGGTCGGCGCGCAACCCATGCTGGTGCGTGCGGTCTACAAGGGAATCAATTTCCATCAGCCTGTACCACCGGGCCGAAGCGACGTGGAAGTGAGTGTTTTCGAGCCATCCAAGGATTCCAAAACAATTTCCGTGGCTTCGCGGATTGTTTTCTTTCAGCCTAGCGGCGCGAACCTGACCGTGGCCGAGGAATATTCGATTCAAAATAATTCCCAGCCTCCTCAAGCATATTTTCGACCGGACGGAAATTTCGAGTTCGTCATCCCCGATAACGCCAAACTGCAACAGGTAGCGGCCTCGGGACCCACCGGCATGCCCGTAGTCCAGGCCCCGATTGACAAGAAGAAAGGGAAGTACGCGATCGCTTATGCGCTGCGGCCCGGGCAAAGTACGGTGCGTTACTCGTATGAAGTGCCGTATCCGGGAAATTCCGCCACGGTAAAGGTGGCGACGATTTATCCGGAGGCGCGCCTTCTGGTAGTGGCTTCGCCGACCGTTCAGGTTAGCGGCGATGGCCTGCAGAGCGGCGGGCAAGAGCAAGGCATGAGCGTGTACGGCCGCGAAAACGTTCCGGCGAGCAATGTGATGACCGTCAGCGTGTCGGGCACCGCGCCTCCGTTGCAGAACGCAGGCTCAGACTCGGGTGGTGGCGGACGCGACGCTCAGGATGCGCAGGCTCCCGCCCCAGCGGCAAACATACAATCGATACCAGGACGGCTGGATGTGCTGAAATGGCCGCTGATTGCGGGCTTTGTAGGAATTTTTGCGCTGGGTGCGATGCTATTGGCACGCAAACCCGTTCCGGCTGTGGCGGGCAGTGTGCCTGCCTCGCGTGCTCGCGCGGATTCTGTTGCGGCTTCCACGCCGCTCACGCAGGTTGATGCCGCGGTGGGCACCAGCATGGACACACTGAAAGATCAACTGTTTCGGCTGGAGCTGCGACGGCAAGCCGGCACGATCAGCGAAGCGGAGTATGCGCAGGAGCGTGCGCGCGCGGAAAAAGTGCTGCGCGAGCTGGTTAGAGGCTGAGCGTAAGCACGCGATGCGCGGAGTTTGCGCGCGAGGGCGTATGGTGACCCTGCCGGAAGCGCGTCGTATCGGTCTTCGATTTGAAAATGTCGACAAAAGGTATGGCGGGCTTTATGCGCTGCGCCGCGTGTCGCTGGAAATAGCCCCGGGAGAGTGTGTAGCGTTCGCCGGGCGCAACGGCTCCGGCAAGACCACCCTGCTGCGCGTCGCGGCGCAGTTGGTGCGGCCCTCGGCGGGGAAGTTGACGTTTTCGCCCGCGCAAACGGGTATGTGCCCGGCGACGAAAAACACGGGGTTTGTGGCTCATGCCACCATGGTTTACGACGAACTTACCGCCGAGGAAAACCTGCTGCTGTTTGCGAAGCTGCTCGAAATTCCGGAACCTGCGAAGCGAGTCGAGTCCTTGCTGCGCGATGTCGGCTTGTTCGAGCGGCGTGATTCTTTGGTGCGGACCTTTTCGCGCGGGATGCGCCAGCGCGTGGCCATAGCGCGAGCGCTGCTGCCCGAGCCTTCGGTGTTGCTTCTTGATGAACCGTCTACAGGGCTGGATCCGCAGGGCGTCACCTGGTTAGCGGAAACATTGTGGCGGCTGCACGGAGCCGGCTCGACAATTTTGATGAGCCTGCATGGCGAATCGGAGATTTCCGCGCTAGCGACGAGGGGAATACGGCTGGATGCCGGCGCTGTGGTGGCGGACAGCCGTGACGGCGCGAGTTTGCGCTCGATACTGACGTTTGCGAGCGCATAGTTTTTGGAGTGCGGGAGCTTGCCTGCTGCAGGCGGGCTCCCGCTTTTACGGTGTGAGCCGAGCTGGCCTTGCTCGTGGCGGCACTCTGGGCGGACGGCTCGGCTGAAAAGCGGTGGCAAGACCGCCGCACTCCAAATGATAGCCGGGTGGCGACGATCGAATGAGCTTGTTTTCAAATACGTCAGTGCTGCTGGGCAAGGAGCTGCGGACGGAGTTTCGTTCGCGCGAGCTGCTGACTACCACCGTGGTTTTTATCTTGATGGTGGTGGTGCTGTTCAGCTTTACGTTCGACCCCACGCGGGAAGAGTCGCGACGCTTCGGACCGGGGTTGCTGTGGATGGCGTTTCTTTTTGCGGCGTCGCTGATGCTGCAGCCGGGATTTTTGCGCGAGCAAACCAACGATACGCTCAGCGCGTTGCGCCTTTCGGTGTCCGATCCGTTTGCAATTTTTCTGTCCAAGCTGTGCGCCAATACGTTATTCCTGTTGATTACGGAACTGCTGCTGCTGCCTATATTTGCGGTGCTGTACAACGTGCCGCTGCTCGGGGTGGTCCCCCAGCTTGCGTTGGTGCTTTTCCTGGGCAGCCTGGGGCTTTCGGTGACCGGTACGACGCTGTCTGCAATTTCCGCGCAGGCGCGCATGCGCGAGTTGCTGCTTCCCCTGCTGCTGTTGCCGTTGCTGACGCCCCTGCTGATCGCCAGCACGGAGGCCACCGCTGCGCTGTTTGCGGAGAATCCGGTGCTACGCTGGGACTGGCTGGCGTTCCTAATCGCTTTCGACGTGATTTTTTTGACGGCAGTATGGCTTTTCGGGGAGTATCTCTTGGAAGAATAAGGCCCAGGTGTTGGGCAGGCGCCACGAGAGGTTTTTAGGGGCGACGTGCCCCACACCCCCGGGCAATTCATATCGATATCAAACTAAAGGAGTTGCGGGAAAGGCAATTCGCAAGACCATCAAAACAAAGAACATGCAAAACAGCCCTATTCGAGATATAGAAGACCAATCCGAGAGCGTCCGATGACTGCAAAACTTTTGGGTGCGGCGGCGGTTGTGTTTTTGCTGGGCGCATCGGTGTACGGCGCCTTCTTTGTGGCGCCGAATGAATTGACCATGGGCGTCGTGCAGCGGATCTTTTATCTGCACGCACCTTGCGGGATGGTTGCACTGGCTGCGTTCCTAGTGTGCTTCGTGGGCAATCTAGGATATTTGTTCAAGCGCAAACCGAAATGGGATTGGCTGGGGGTTTCCTCCGCTGAAGTGGGCTTGGCGTTTTGCACGGTGGTGCTGCTTACCGGTCCGATCTGGGCCAAGCCGGCATGGGGTGTTTACTGGGCGTGGGACGCGCGGCTGACTTCCACGCTGGTGCTGTGGCTGCTGTATCTCTCCTATCTGATTTTGCGGACGATGGTGGATGATCCGGACCGTCGCGCATTGATCAGCTCGTTTTATGGCGTATTCATTTTCCTGGACGTGCCACTGGTTTACGGGTCGATTTGGTGGTGGCGCACGCAGCATCCGCAGCCGGTGGTGTTCACCAGCGGTGGCTTGAATCCCGAGATGCGAAAGATTTTCTATCTGTCCTGGCTGAGCTTGACTGCTTTGATGGCTTTGTTGATTCGGCAGCGCTATGAACTGGAACAGGTGCGAGCCGAAGCGCAAGCGCTCGCGCAAGAGGCGGAGGTCGTGTGAAGAATCTTGGCAGCGTGATGACGGCGTACATGATCGGCTGGGGCGTATTTTTCGTTTATTTCGTCACCGTGGCGCGGCGAACCGCTGACCTGCGCAAAGACGTCCAGCGGCTGAAGGAAACTTTGACGCGAGGGAAATAGCGTGGCAGGGAAGAAGCGCGTCGGAATCGTGCTGTTCCAGCTTGGCGGGCCGGATTCTCTGGAGGCTGTCGAGCCGTTTCTGCTGAATTTGTTTCTTGATCCGGACATCATTCCGCTGGGGCCGCTGGGACTGTTGCGGAAGCCGATTGCCAAATTGATTTCCTCGCGACG
>WNFE01004029.1_pt1 | contig 10916 bp, 11 predicted proteins | sample 5400451 | NCBI WGS metagenome assembly WNFE01 (sample SAMN13153344, study PRJNA577476) | soil metagenome | isolation source: 200 cm saprolite under Douglas fir tree site 2 hole 2 | place: USA:California | collected 2015-04-18
TATCATCGCACCGTCGAGATCCAGCCTCTCGACATTCCAGTCTTCCTACGCCTCCCTCATGGCAGGAAGAGGAAGGCCCAATTGGCAGAGGTGTCAAGGATCGGCTTCGTGCTCCGAGCCTTCATGAACATTGTACGTGTCTACACTAAGGAGCAGTATCGGGATCGTGTTGAGCAGGTCTCGAAGCAGATTCTGGGTGAGACACCGGTTTCTGCAAAAATATCTGTATAGGAATACCGTGTGACAATTATGCATCCTTGGGAAACCTGTACTATGCGTTAATCCCAAGAAGTTACACCAGCAATTTATCGCATCCTAGGAAAAGATTCCTATATCCTAAGAAATCGGTGTTGGGCTGGGTATTAGATAACGCCAAAGTTCATGCAGACACTGGACGATTTCATCTACAAAGAACTAGAGAAGATAGCGAAGAAGAGAGGCATTACAATTCAAGAGCTGATCCGTGCAGTGATCGTACCGGAATGGATCAATGGTCATGGCAACGGAAGTAACGATGTTGCAAAAGATCCGTCGGCCAGATTGAATAGTTGGCGTTAGAATCAAGGAAAACCCATCAAAGTCTCGCACCTGTACTAGGAGCGAGCGTCCACACCAGAAACAACGCGGAAAACTAATTCTTACCTATTAAAGAGTCTCGGAATTCTAGCATCGCCCCGGCCTGTTACGCCGCAAATAATCCGCAGACATTGGCATTCTACTGTCAGTGTCCAAATATGATAGCTCAAAGGTTACCTATGTCTGCAAGAGTCGCGACGATATTCTATACCGTTCTGCAAACGGTGAGGATTAGGTGAGCGCCGAGACATTTGACGACGCAATGGCGCTACTCGCCTTGATGGCCACGATGTTGGCCGTCATGGCTGGATTCATCCTTAACCTCTAATTCTTTTCTCGACGAATCAGCAGTCTTACCTTGCTGCCTAACTTTATCCAAGAGTTGAGAATAGAGTCTCAACGCTTCTCCCTCAGACAATCTTGTGTTCAATGACACTAGACTCATTCTGTTGAACAAAGCTGCACTACGTTCGGCCAAAGCACGTGCAGCAATCAGATACTTCCCGCCAAGAAGAACGCTAGAGGTGCTTGGTCCTCCTTCTCTAAGTCCAGGAGTTGAAATTGCAAGCGTGCCAATTCTCATTGGCTCCTCGTAGAACAATACTAGGACTGCATTATCCATCAGAAGCATGCTTGCCTTATGTCTCACATCTCCACGGTCGATACTTGCCTCGAGCATACGCGAACGCCTGGCGAGGCAGAGAATCGTGGGCGTCTAATAAGCCGGCCTTGAGAAGAGATTCAGGTGAAAGTACTTGCTTGGTCTGGAATCCTTGGAAAGAAGCGTGCTACGTGATGTAGCGGTCCTTCCCTTCGCCCTCTGCGCCCAGTTCCTCTTTCAATTCCTCTACCTCCGCCCGCTTGATCTTTTCGACTTTCTTCCGCATATCCTCAACTTCTCTATCTAGGTCTTTGAGTTCGAGCGGCATGCGGAGGACATCAACTAGTAAGTGTATGACGGCTCTCGCTGCTTCTAGGTCCGGGTAAACACCAGTCGTTGCGCCAAGAAGGCCCGCGCAATCCAGTCCTCTTTGTTTTCCAATGCCGAGAATCACTCCAGCTGCCCCTGTTACCGCGCCTCCTTTCGCGAGCTTCGCCCCATGTTTCGTCAATTGATCTCCTAAGAAGCCGCTTCCGACTACACAGTAGACAGACCCAACTTCTCCCTGCGACCTTGTCCCGTAGCCTCCCATTGTGAATACAGTCTTGCAGTTCTGTTTCAGAACATACTCTAGCACAGTTGTCGCCACTTCATACTGGCCTGTTACGCTTGGCTGCGCGTCTCCGGTCAAGAAGACCAGGTTAGGCGATTTTTCGGAGTATGAGTAGAACTCGTATCTTGGCAGAGAATACGTTCCGTCTTCAAAAATGTTTATCCCGAGATTTCCATCGGGGAAGAGTAGGTATCCGGAGTAGAGTTCTGCGTATTTTTTTGGGTGCAGTTTTTCGATAAAATAATCGACCGCTACCTTTCCAACGTATCCAAGCCCTGGGAGTCCCTGTATCAGCACAGGATCGTGGAGATCGACCTTGGCAAGTTCCTGAATCTTTGTGTCTCCAGCCATTATCGTATAGAACTCCGAGTCGTAAGAGGATGTATTCTGGGGAGTCTCGGTCTTGGCTCTTTAAATAGTTTGATTATCGGCACTAGACTCGTAACGACTAACAGTTACAATTTCTTTGATGTTTTCAGTTTTCAAGTCGTCGATCAAGTCGGTTTAGATCGATCTACTTTCCAGAGAGTTTTAATAGCCTCGTCCGATTATTCCTTCCCCTCACCAAATTGGAGTATAGAACATTGAGCTGTGCGCCATTCGTCGCTTCTCCACATGACGTTGTAAGGAAAATGCTGGAAGTCGGCAAAGTTGGAAAAGACGACGTGCTTGTCGACCTCGGATCAGGAGACGGCCGAATTCTCACAACAGCTATCAAGGATTTTGGGGCAAAGGCAGCCTTCGGGTATGAAATCCGAGAGGACTTGTTCAAGACTGCATCATCTGAGATAACTCGTCAGAGTCTTGATGCCAGGATCAAGATCTTCAATCGTGATCTCTTCCAAGCAGATTTGAACGAGGCCACGGTTGTCACGCTTTACCTAACTACTTATGCAAACGAGCGGCTGAAGCCGAAGCTAAGAGGCGAAGCTCATCCTAAGACAAGGATTGTGAGTCACGATTTCATGATTAATGGATGGAAGCCTGCTCGTAAAGAGAATTACAACGAGCTCACGATCTACGTCTATTCTGTCCCAGAATCCTACATGTGAATATAGCCGTACTCTTCATAATCTGGTGACAGCCGGACAGCTCCCAGTTCAACAGCTGAGGGAATATCCTGAACCTTCGTCTCTAAACTCATCTTTCTACCTCTCACACTGAGCAAGCGAGAAATTCCTAGCAGCATTCCATCCGATCCGATCAGTCCCGTAAGGATTCCTCTCATCGGTCGAACCGTCGAGATATCCAACGGCTCCGAACGAGTGAAAGGTCTAACCGATAATTCGTCGAGTCTTAATTCTCGTCGTTTAGATCCATCCAGGAATCGCTTGTAGCCGAGCTCTCGGGCTCTCTTCCGTTCCTCCCGATTCCGAGGGCGTGCGTACTCTGATTGACCAAGTTTTAGTACCGTGCAGCTTTGCGCGTCGAGGATCGGATCGAGCTTGGGATCGACTCCAAGGCCAAGGACGATGTTCGGTTCAAGCGCTTTCAACAATTTGAGTTTGTACGTCAAACCTTCTACTCCCTCAATCCATCCGTCAGTATTGACAATTGTCACATCTGTCGATGGAAGATGGGACCTGACAATGATTGCTCCGAGAGACACTTTCTCCGAGACCAGACTTGGACTAGTGTCTCCGACAAAGAAGCTCACCTCTGGAGTAAGTTCTTGGAGGCTGTAGACAACATCCGCCAGAGAAGCCCCACTGACGGTGGTTGGCGGCCCAATATCGGCTTGGCCGATATCAGCATCGACCACTGTCACAGTCAGACTATTGGAATGACAAACGTTTGCAAGATAAGCGGAAAGGCTTGATTTCCCAGAATTCACATCGCCAAGAACAACTACGGTACCACGCGCTTGTTGCACGATCTGGCCGGCTTCAACCCATGATCCCGGTATCGTCGAACCCTGAATCTCTCTAATGATGGCATCTTCTCCAGTCTTAATCTCCAATGATGCTCCCGTGGAGGATTCGACTGGAACCCTACGTTCACGCTTGACAAGGACCAAACGATTCGGAACCAGTAGCCCACCGAAGCAACTTGCTTCACCATCGATCAAACGGAGTGATGCTGGACCATCGATGACGAGTGTTCTACCTGGCTGTAGCTTGGTAGCGGGCAACATTTTTTGCATTGTAACTCGTATGGGTTAAAGTGATTGTCAATACCGGACGAGAGACCTAGCCCAACCGAGACCGAGTCAACGATCCAGGCCGTGCCCCGGCTAGATGCTTTGGGCACTGGTGCGGCAAGCCTCGATCGTCTTCTCCAAGGCGGGTTTCCCTCCAAGCAACTTATCCTTGTCTACGGCAAGGCGAACGCGGGGAAGACAATAGTCGCGATGAGTAGCGCAGTCCAAGCGGCGAAGGCCGGCGGACGCGTTTTCTACATAGACGCTGACAGGTCGTTCTCGATTCAAAGACTTCCTCTCGAACATGACATCTTGGAACGCATTCTCCTGTTCCAGCCGGAAGATTTCAGGGAACAAACGAGGATAGTCGAGAACATAGAGAATCTTCTAGGTGATCAACCTACTCTGATCGTGATCGACTCCATCACAACACTGTACCGGGTCGACTCTGTAGGCCCACGAGAAGCATTAATCCATAATAGAGAACTAAATCGTCAACTTGCTTACCTAGCGGATCTAGCCGCAAGGTACAACGTTACAGTACTTCTCACCGGGCAAGTGCACAGTCATCCAGAAGGAGGATTCTGGACTACGGGTCCTGTGGCTGATCGCACACTCCAGCACTGGGCAAAAACGGTCTTGAAGCTCCGACAGACAAAGGAAATAGATGTTCGAGAGGCCAAACTCGAAAAGCTACATGGACGTGACATGGAAGATGGACCGAATGCATTCTTCCGTATCGATGAAACCAGCATAAGAGATGCGTAGGCCCAACCTTTTAACTAGGCTCAAGTCACACGGGTTCTGTCATTACAAAACGGAGCGTTTCCGCAGAGGGATTAGCACCATTCCATACGACTGGATCACGGCCGCATTACTTTTCATCGGCCCATCATACGTTGCGAACGCCGCACCTCTAATATTCGGAAGGGGAACTCCGATCGATGGAGGACGCAACTTCTCTGATGGACGACCAATTCTCGGGTCTCACAAAACATTCAGAGGTCTCTTTGCGGGAATCCTTGCCGGAACAATCTTTGGGATTGCCGAGTATCCATTCGGTCCTCAAATGCCATTTGCAGGATTCCTGATGGGAGTTGGAGCAGGACTCGGAGATTTGCTCGGCGCATTTCTCAAGAGAAGATTCGACATCAAGCCGGGCGATCCATTGCCGATAATTGATCAGCTAGACTTTGTCTTCGGAGCACTTGTCTTCAGCTCCATAGTATTCCCCCTGTCTTCGGCGTCGGTCCTCCTAGTTGTTTTTGTGACGCCCCCGATCCACCTTGGGACTAACTATGGTGCCTATCTTCTCGGATTGAAGAAGACCTACTGGTGACGGTCTAGAGAGCTTGGAACCCGGTCTTCAGATCAGCCAGGAGGTCATCGGCGTCCTCTATTCCGACGGAGACCCTCACTAGGCCATCGCCGATTCCACGTTCTAGTCTAACATTTCTTGGAACTGATGCATGTGTCATACTGGCGGGATGTTCGATCAGTGACTCTACTCCTCCTAGACTCTCTGCGACGGTGAATACTCTCAGCTTCTTGAGAAATTTCTTGCAAGCATAAAAGCCACCATTCAACTCAAAACTGATCATTCCGCCGCGTCCTCTCATCTGGCGCTGGACTATGTTCTTCTCTTCATTACTGCCAAGCCCGGGATAGTAGACATGTTCCACTCTAGGCTCTTCTTGCAGGAAGCTGACTATTTTAGCGGCGTTTTCGTTATGTCGTTCCATTCGTACAGCGAGTGTTTTGATTCCTCGCAACACAAGCCAGCAATCCATTGGTCCAGGAACGGGACCGACCGCATTTTGTAAAAATTTCAGCTTGTCCTGGATTTTCCGGTCGGACGTAATTGTCGCTCCTCCGATGAGATCACTGTGCCCACCGAGATATTTCGTTGTACTGTGGACCACGATGTCTGCTCCGTGATCTAATGGATTCTGTAAGTAGGGGCTCATGAAAGTGTTGTCAACAACGAGTATTGCCTTGGCACGTCCTGCAATTCTCGCCGTTTTCTTGATATCGATAATTTTCATCAGAGGATTCGACGGCGTTTCTATCCATATCAAACGTGTACTCTTTCGGACCGCAGATTCAACCTTCTCCGGATTCCTTGCGTCGACGTAACTGAATGATAATCCGTAATTGCTGAGAACCTGCTGGAACAGGCGGTACGTCCCACCATAGACATCATCAGCCGCAATGACATGATCTCCTTTACTCAGTAGCATGAGAATAGTAGTTGTTGCTGCCATGCCAGAACTGAAGGCCAAGCCGTAACGACCATTCTCGAGAGCAGCAATGTTCTCTTCCAAAGCGGTACGAGTCGGATTCGCCGTCCGAGAATACACGTAAGGGCCTTCACGCCCAGGTTCTGGTTGAGCATAGGTTGACGTTTGATAAATCGGGACTGTCACTGAGCCCGTTGTCTTGTCCGGTTCCTGGCCAGCATGAATGGCTTTAGTTGCAAACTTCAACTCGAAACTTCTCCTACTCAGGCATCGAATAGTCGTCTGGATTTAACTGTGGAGGAACTTGGGACCGTAGTAGGTTGCTTTTTCACGAAGCTCCTCCTCGATCTGTAGCAGTCTGTTGTACTTGGCGGTCCTCTCTCCTCTCGCAGGGGCCCCAGTCTTAATCTGACCCGTTGCTAGTCCAACGGCCATATCTGCGATCGATGTATCTTCCGTCTCTCCAGACCTATGGCTCATAACCAGTCGATAATTCGCCTTTCTAGCGAGGTCAATTGCCTCGAGTGTCTCTGTCAGAGTGCCGGCCTGATTCACCTTCACCAACAACGCATTGGCTGCGCGGACCTCAATCCCCTTTCGGAGTCTGGTCGCGTTGGTAACAAAGATGTCGTCTCCGACGATTTGCACTTTCCCTCCAAGCTTGCCAGTTATTCTTGCGAAGCTTTCGAAATCATCGTCTTGGAATGGATCCTCGATCGATCTTAATCCGAATGATTTGATCAGGTCCTCGTAAAGCTCGAAGAGCTTCTCCGTACTGATGCTTCTTCCATCGACAGTGTAGGCTCGACTCTTCTCATCATAGAAGCTTCCAGAAGCAGCATCTATTCCCAGAAGTACTTCCTTCCCACTCACGTAGCCGGATTCTCGGATCGCAGCATCTATAGCTTCCATGGCGAGTCGGACAATTTTAATGGGGGGCGCGTAACCACCCTCATCACCCACGTTTACAGCACTTTTCCCGTATTTCCTGGCCAGCATTTTCCCCAACGTATGGTAGATTTCAGATCCTGCCTGCAAGGCTTCTCCAAAATTCTCGAATCCGCTCGGAAGTATCAAGAATTCCTGGAAGGAGATGTCGTTTCCAGCGTGTTGTCCACCGTTGATTATGTTCATCATCGGCACGGGCAATAGCGGGTTTCTCCCATTGGTCAGGAGATAACTATAGAATGGACTCTTGCTCGTGTCAGCCGCGGCCCTCGCCGTTGCCACTGACACAGCCAATAATGCGTTCGCTCCCAGCCGATCTTTTGTCTTGGTCCCGTCCAGAGACAACATGGTCCGATCAATTCTGGTCTGATCACGAGCGTCCAATCCTATTACTGCTGGTCCAATGATTTTCGCCACGTTTCCGACTGCGATCCGGACTCCCATGCCTCCATATCGCTTGGCATCGGTATCCCTGAGTTCATGAGCTTCGAATCGCCCCTTGGATTTGCCAGAAGGCACAGTGAATCGTCCGAATCCTCGGCTCGTGTAGACGTCGGCTTGGACGGTTGGATTGCCTCTGGAATCGAGAATCTCGCGTGCCTGAATCTTTTCTATTCTGAAATCGCTTGTTTCGGTCAATGCCTGTGTCGTCGTTCCGGTGGAGTGTAAAAAGCGGTATAAGAGCCTCGGTTATTTCACACCGGTTCGTGCCGGGATGGCTGAGCGGTTAAAGCGACGGCCTCGAGATCTCAGAAGGGTTTGATGGCCAGAAACATGACAGCCGTTGGGCCTTAGGCCCGCGTGGGTTCGAATCCCACTCCCGGCGCTTCTATTCTGACTCTAGCCCAAAAGGAGTACCCCGAGCCAGTTTCCCTTTTAATGGCTAGTGAACTTCTTTGCGTAAAAACTGTACTTGAGAGTTATAATCCGAATCTATCGTTTTCTTCCCCTGTCAACAGAAAGATGCGAACAAAGAAGTTCATGCAAACACTCGACTCCAAACAGTTCGTAGAACTGGAGGATCTCGCTAAGAAGAGGGGGACGAATGTTCAGACCTTCATTCGGGCGATAGTGATTCCGGAATGGCTTGTAACCCTCCAGAGTGAAGGACCCGCTGGACGGTCCAGGCCTTTGAAAGGACAGGTACGTCGGGCCCGGGAGCGACGAGTCGCCCACAAAATCCGAGCCTAGCCACGCTTAGAGACGAACTCACCACCCGTTTACCCGAGAATTCGGCTATTTTTACCCACATCTTGCTTATGTCCCGCAGAATATCACTCACCCCCCATGAAAGTGACCTCGGATGACTGTTGGATTTGCCAAAGTCTTCAGAAGGATCGCCACCTAGTCTTCTTTGAGACTGAGACCTCGACCGCAAAACTGAATCCTGACCAGTACTTCCTCGGCTACTCGTTTGTGGTGTTCAACAAGCACGAGGTAGAATTGTATGACATAAGCGATGAAGAACGAAGAGAATTTCTCGAGGATATGTCGAGCGTCGCCCGTGCGTTAGCCTTGACTTTCAAGCCTGACAAGATGAACTATGAACTCTTAGGTAATGGCCAGCCCCACATGCACTGGCACCTGGTTCCGAGGTACAAGTCAGATCCCCTTTGGGGTCGTCCGATCTGGACCGGTGGTACCCGAAGGAAAAGGCTAGGCCAGGAAGCGTATACCGACTTAGTAAATAGAATCCGGAAACATTTGGCGGCAGCGAGAAAGTAGTCCGGCGGACCCCGCATTATCCCTAAACCATCCCGTCCCGATGGAGGTAACATCAGCCTAGTGTAGAGAGTGTCTGTCTCCACAAATGAGAATCCGATTCTGGACGGAAGAGTGTTCGAGCGGAGGACAGTCAGGAGCTTCAGGAAATGTCAGTCGCAAGTCTTCTAGACCTGATTGCAGTCGTACCTCCATTCATCGCAATATTCTATCTTTATCGTCAAAAGGGCTCTTCGATCGGCTTAGCTAGAGACAATCTATTCCGCCTCTCCATTTACTTCCTTGCCCTTGTCGGGTTCGATGCAATACGAAGCTTCATTCAAGATCCATCGGTCGCAGTCTGGACACTCTACGGGACCATATTTTCCCTGGGTTTAGTCATTCTTGCCTTTGGACACACAGCCGCAGTCGTCAACTACTGCCCAGACGTGAGGACACTCAAAGAGTCTCTTATTCGGTTGCTTAGACCGTCGATTGCGAACGCCATCTACCACACTTTCAACATAATCAGCATAGCCTGGATCATTGGTTCAACCGTTGCGTTGGTAGGAGTAACTAGCACTTCGACAAATGCCTGGCTTGGCATAATGTATGTTCCTCCTCCATGGTACGTGATCTTCACAACCGCGTTGATGATTCCACTGATTGCCTACCCCAGTGTTTTGCTACTATTCGCGATAACTCGTACAAAGGTTAGCAACGTGAAGACCTCACTGGTCATGCTTCTCGCCGGATGGCTATCGCTACCAACCTCACAACTCATTTTTCTAGTCCAAATTGATTCGAATTCAGCGCCAACTCAAATCGGGCTCGTCGCCAGTTCCTTGTTCTTCATTCTCTGCGCCATTGCCGTCCGCGACAAATCTGGAATAATACGTCTGATGACAAGCCAGCTTACTCCACAACCGATGCTGAAGAGTGGACAAAGATACCTTGTCCTCCACGACGGAGGGAAAGAAATCGTCTCATTTCTTGCTGCATCACTTCAGAGCGTCGTCGAGGCAGGCGGACGAATAATAGTCAATTCAGTAGGTCCAGGGTCAATGATAGAGGGACTGACAAAGGGGCATCCTAGATTCGACGGCTGGGTAAGATCCGGAAAGATAGTCGGAAGCGCAGAGTTTCGGAACACAAAAATGCGGGAAAGCCTCTCCGAACGACTGAACCCGGGACCCACACCACTGACCTACGTGACTGAGCTGGGGACCGAGGATCTTCGAAACACGCGATTCTCATTAACGGAAGACATCCACGACAAGAATCAGCCCGTCTCTGAACTCTACCTCATGGAGAGTAACAAGGCACCCCGTCCCCTGTTATCAGAATTCTTGAGGAATAATACTGAAGTGGAGGTTCTCAATCTTTCCGAGACTAAGGATACCTTTTCCAACCTTATCGATCTGGATCATCAACATGTTCAGGGGTCCAAGATACTCTTGGAATATGATTCGAGCGCTAGTCATGAAGACGTTGTCCATCGATTCTTCACAGAAGGAGCTTCCAACGCTGAACTCTGTGCCCTTTTCACATCGAAGTCCAGCAAGCTATATCGAACCATGAAGGACAACAAGATGGTCAAGGTCATAGCCGCCTCCTCACTCGTCTCATCAATGAGCGAACTTCCAGACGGCGAAGTTGAGATACCGGATCGTGAGCTAGGACTGGTCGCATCAATAGCCTCCGAACTATTGGAAAACAACAAGTCGACGAACGTTAGTATTGTCTTCGACAGTTTAGCCGATCTCATAACAGGCCAACATTGGGAACAAACTTATTCCGGAATCAAGCAACTCTTCGAACTCGTGAGCGTTCCCAACTCGACCGTAATTTTCCTAGGAAACCGAGACACCATGGACCCTAGACTCTTAGGCGCTATCAGAAGCTTCTTCACCGTCCAACTGAGGCTGGACACCACGGGTCTCCATCCAGTTAAGTTGAAGCTGAACTAGACCTCTTGACGGCTCCGAGTTTTCGAACAGCCCGGGTAAAGCCTATTTAGCTGGCGGGTTTGCCCGCTATCGAAGCGGGATTCGCTCGCGGCATCAAGGGTCCTATCGTGGAAAGTCTCAGTCATGA
>WNFE01004034.1_pt1 | contig 10912 bp, 15 predicted proteins | sample 5400451 | NCBI WGS metagenome assembly WNFE01 (sample SAMN13153344, study PRJNA577476) | soil metagenome | isolation source: 200 cm saprolite under Douglas fir tree site 2 hole 2 | place: USA:California | collected 2015-04-18
CCCAGCGCGTTCCAGGCGGCGCGATAACGGGCGGCGAACTGGCCGACGCCTTCGGCCTTCATGCCGACCACCACATTGAGGCCCTGCTCGGCCAGGCGATCGGCGCTCTCCAGCGAATTGGCGCCATACCACAGCGGCGGGGTCGGACGCTGGACGGGCTGCATCTCCATCGGCACGTCCTTGAAGGTGAAATACTTGCCCGCGTGATCGAGGCGCGGCTGGGTGAGGCCCTTCAGGATCACCTCGAGCGCCTCGGCGAAGCGTTCCGGCCCGGTGGCGGGGTCGACGCCGTAGTAGCCGACCTCATAAGGCGAGATGCCGCGGCCGACGCCGAGCTCGAGCCGCCCGCCGCTCAGCTGGTCGAGCATGCAGATCTCGTCGATCAGGCGCAGCGGATGATAGAGGTTCACGGTGTAGACCAGCGGCCCGAAGCGCAGGGTCGTGGTGCGCTCTGCCACGGCGGCCAGGAACACGCTGGGCGAGGGCGCCATGCCGAGCGGCGTCGCGTGGTGCTCGGCCAGGTGATAGGCATGAAAGCCCGCGCGCTCGTAGAGCTCGATCAGGCTGAGCCGCTCGCCGAACTGGCGGCCGAGATCGGCGCCGGCGCGGTCCATGTGGTCGAAGATGCCGAACTTCATGAGCTGTTTCCCCGGTTTGCGCCGATGGTAGAGTAGGTCGCGATGAAAAAGTATCTGTGTCTGGGCTGCGGCTTTTCCTACGACGAGGCGCGTGGCCTGCCCGAGCATGGTATCGCACCGGGCACGCGGTGGGCCGACATTCCCGACGACTGGGTCTGTCCGGACTGCGGAACGCCCAAGGCGGGCTTCGACATGGTCGAGATCCCGTACTACGCCGAAGGCCAGCCGGCATGAGCGTGCGCTTCGTCCTGCGCGCCGGCGAGCGCGGCTATTCCTGGCTGCCGTCGGTCGGTCTCAATGCCAGCTACGTCGCCGGCCATCCCGACGGCGCGATCACGCGCCATTCGACCTTCAACTTCCACGACTACCAGTCGGGCATTCCGGGCCTGGGCGTCATGAAGGTATTCGGCGACGAGGTCTTCGCGCCTAACGGGACGGGCTACAACATGCACCCGCACCACAATTTCATCATCATGGCCTTCGTGCTGGGGGGCGCGCTCACCCACATCAACACCATCGGCAAGGTCGACGAGCTCGGGAAGGACGACTATTACGTCTTCTCCGCGGGCTCGGGCGGCAAGCACAGCGAGCTCAATATCGGCGAGAAGGACTTGGCTGTGATCTATGTCTGGGTACTGCCCGGACAGCTTCTGGCGCCGCCATCCTACCGGCGCAGCCATTTCGACCGCAAGGCCGGCGCCAACCGCATCACCTGTCTGGTGGGCGAGGAGAAGGGCGCGCTGCCGATCGGCCAGGTCTTCAAGGTTTCGCGGTTGGTGAGCGATGCCGACAGAAGCCATGTCTATCGCCCGTCAAAGGCGAACGGCTTCTACGCCTTCGTGCTGGAAGGCGAGGTCGCGATCGCCGATGCGATCCTGACGCGCCGCGACAGCATTGCGCTGGACGGCGAAGAAAAGATCGAGATCGCCGCCCGCACCAACGGCACCGACCTGCTGCTGGTCGAGACAAGGCTCTGACGCCCGCGTTCGCTCAGAGTCCTCGGATGCTGATCCGGGCGAATGCATGCCATTTGGAATTTTGAACGAACACCCGCAGGTAGATTTGCTCCGGCTTCGTTCCCGATTGATGTTCCAGCACTATCCGCGCCGTCTTGTCGGTTTCGTAGAATCTTTCGAACAGGCTCGGCACGAGGTTGGCGGAACTCGGGCTGCCGATGCAGATCACCGTGGGGTCACCGTTGTCGAGCGCATGAAGGTCCGTCGACTCCACGCCGACATCCGGATCGACGGTACGGAGCCTGCAATACCCCGCGGAAGCGGGGGCGCGGATGGTGGTCATTTCCGGGGGCTCGCCGCCTGAGTTGTAGGCGACCATGGACAGCCCTGTGATGTGGTACGCGCCGGGCGCCAAGGTCACGATGCCGGTGGCGAAATCGCACTGGATGGCGGTCCCCTTTCGGACATCGGTGTCGGTGAAAACCCGCCTGTTCCAACCGGGCTTCATCTGTTTGTTATCAGGTGAAAACTCCGTGAACACCGCATAGTCCGGTGTTGGGGGCATCGTGCTCTCCTTGGTGAGGCTTGCGGCATTCTCCGCGACGGCCGACCCGGGCGGGATCGCGCCGGCAAGCAGCGCCGCGCCGCCGAGCACAAGCTTGCGACGATCGGGGCTGGCAGGTTTCATTTAGAGCGCGCGCTTCTTGCTCGAGATCACGCCGCTCGCGATGCCGTGCCATTCGATGCTGCCGGTAAGCCTGGAGTGCTCGATCTTCGGGCAGCGATTCATCACGACCTTCAGCCCGGCCGCCTCGGCGCGCCGGGCGGCCTCGTCGTTGCGTATGCCCAACTGCATCCACACCACCTTAGCGCCGTGCTTGATCGCCTCGTCGGTGATCGGGCCTGCCGCCTCGGAGTTGCGGAAGATGTCGACGATGTCGGCCTTCACCGGCAGCTCGGCGAGCGAGCCATAGACCTTCTGGCCCATGATCTCCTGGCCGACGGCGGCCGGATTGACCGGAATGACCTTGTATCCGCGGTCGAGCAGATATTTCATGGCGAAATAGCTCGGACGATTCCAGTTGGCCGAGGCCCCGACCATGGCGATGGTCTTGTTCTCGCGCAGGATTTTGCGCAGGTAGGCGTCGTCGTAGCGGTCATGGTTCACGGCGGACATGGGGGAACTATACATGGCGCAGCCGCTGCTGTGACCCATGGCGGCCGGGCTGATCGTCCATGCGGATCAAGCGGAGCAGATCCTGCAGGAAGGCCGCGTCGACCTGATCGCCCTGGCCCGTGAGTTGCTTTACAATCCCACTGACAGGCATGAGGGCCGGCTAGCGAGGGAGAGGATCGTTCGATGGACAGTGTCGTTCAACAGGACCGCGTCAAGATGAGCGAAGCCGAGTGGCAGGTACGCTGTGACCTCGCCGCGCTCTACCGCATCACCGATCTTTACGGCTGGACCGACACCATCAACACCCACATGTCGGTGCGCATTCCCGGCGAGCCGAAATGCTTCCTGATCAACAATTACGGCGACCTGTTCCACGAGATCACCGCCTCGAGCCTGGTGAAGATGGATCTCGACGGCAACGTGCACAGCACGGACGGCAGCTTCAATGCCGCGGGCTTCACCATCCATAGCGGCGTCTACAAGGCCAGGCCCGACGCCAACTGCGTCATGCACACCCACACCCGCGCCGGCACCGGCATTTCGGTGCTGAAGAAGGGCCTGCGGCCGATCAGCCAGGATGCGCTCGCCGTTCTCGACGACCTGGTTTATCACGAGTATGGCATGCCGAGCTCGCAGGAAGAATGCGACTTGCTGGGCGTCAGCTGCCAGAGCGGCAGTGCGGTGGTGCTGCGCAACCACGGCCTTTTGTCGGTCGGTGCCACCATCCCGGCCGCGCTGCGGCGGCTCTACATGCTGGAACGCGCCTGCGAGATCGAGATCATCGCCCGCAGCCTCGACGAGGAACCGGCGCCGATCGCCGACGATGTCATCCAGCAATACGCCGCCCGCGCCAAGGCGCAGCGCGCCTCGCCCGAGTTCGGCATGGCCGACTGGAAAGCCGCCCTTCGCCAGATCGAGGGCAAGGGCATCGACTGGCGGCAGTAGAGCGCTCCACGCCGGACCGCGGGTCTCCAGGCCCGCTCATATCTGGTTGATGCAAAGGCCGTCGACGACGCCGGCAATGGTCTCGGCTGACTACGTCCCCAAGCAAGATCGTTGGTCAAAACGTCAGGCAGTAGGCTTGTATCGACGAGGATGCCGGTCACGGCCGCGCATGGCATCGAGGTGGTCGTCGGTGCTCCGGTAGGGCGAGCGCCAGTGCTTGCGCGCCTTAGCAGCGCATCGAGGGCCGCTTGGCCCGGTCGCTTGGGGCGGTCCGCACGCGCCTTCCCCACGACAACGCGGCCATCGACCTCGCGAAAATCGACGGAGGAGCCGGCCACAAAGTCGTGCCGCTTTCGTATTTCGAGCGGGATGGTGACTTGCCCTTTGGACGTAATTCGTCGCGCCATGGTCAGCCCAAAATATTGCTGATTTGCTTTGCCGTGCTACCGCCCCTTCCACTCCGGCAGGCCCTGCTTGTTCACGAACGCATCGATGCCGAGCTTCGCGTCCTCGCGCTTGACGGCGCCGGCCATGTAGGCGGTGGCGTAGGCATAGGCCTGCTCGAGGTCCATCTCCATGTGCTTGTGGAACAGCTCCTTGCCCTGCGCCAGCACCAGCGGCGACTTGGCGGCAATCGTGTTGGCAAGATCCAGGGTCGCCTTGTCGAGCTCGGCCGCGGGCACGACGCGGCTCACCAGGCCGTCGCGCAGCGCCGTCTCGGCGCCGATCGGCTCGCCGGTGAACAGCATGTCGAGCGCGCGCTTGGAGCCCACGTTGCGGCCGAGCGGCACCGAGGGCGTCCCGCAGAACAGGCCGATATTGACTCCGGGCGTGGCGAACTGGGCGTCTGCGGAGGCAACGGCGAGGTCGCAGGCGGCGACCAGCTGGCAGCCCGCCGCGGTGGCGATGGCGTGGACCTTGGCGATCACCGGCTGGGGCAGGCGGCGGATTGCCATCATCATCGCCGAGCAGCGCGTTATAAGGTCGAAATGGAAGCCGTAGTCGTCGGTCGAGCGGACCTCGCGCAGGTCGTGGCCTGAGGAGAAGGCGCGTCCCTTGGCCTCGATCACGACGCAGCGGATTTCCTTGTCCTTGGCGAGCCTGTCGAATTCCGCCTGCAGCGCGTCTATAAGCTCGCCCGACAGCGCGTTCATGGCGTGCGGCCGGTTCAGCGTCAGGATCGCGACCCGGCCTTCGTCGCGGCGCAGCAGGACCGGTTCGTTGGGAGCGGTGGTCATGGTCGCATTCTACGGGGTTGGGGAAGGTCCGTCATGCCGCTCATGACGCCCGCCGACCTGCACAAGTTCCTCGAAGAACACTTCCCCCAGGTGGCGCATTTCGATCTCAAGGTCGAGCACCTCGACGACACCACGATCCGCGTGCGCCTGCCGGCGCACGAGCGGCACCTCAGGCCCGGCGGCACGATCTCCGGTCCGACGCTGGTGTGGCTGGTCGACCTCGGCTTCTATCTTTTGCTTCTGGGGCGCCTCGGGCCCGTCGCGCTGGCCGTCACGACCAATCTCAACATCAATTTCATGCGCAAGCCCGCGCCCGCCGATCTTTTGGGCGAGGGCAGGCTGATGAAGCTCGGCCGCGCCCTGGCGGTGGGCGACTTCACCATCTGGAGCGAGGGCGTGAAGGAGCCGGTGGCGCATGCCACGGTGACTTACTCGATTCCGCCGAGTTCCGACAGCGAGGTAAAATAATACCGCTTCCTTAACTCTTTGATTCGGCGTATTTATTCCCGTTGATTTGACAATCTGACGCTTGCTCTCCATAAGCGCCCGCTCACGGAAGAAAGAGCCATGAAAACCTTCAACCTCAAGACTGCCGACGTGCAGAAGAAGTGGGTGTTGATCGACGCCGACGGGCTGGTGCTGGGCCGGCTCGCCTCGATCATCGCCATGCGCCTGCGCGGCAAGCACAAGCCGACCTTCACCCCGCACATCGATTGCGGCGACAACATCGTCGTCATCAACGCCGAGAAGGTGCGCCTGACCGGCCGCAAGGCCGAGCGCGAAGTCTTCTACTGGCACACCGGCCATCCCGGCGGCATCAAGGGCGAGACGCTGGGCAAGCGGCTGGAAGGCCGTTTTCCCGAGCGCGTCATCGTCAAGGCCGTTGAGCGCATGATCACCCGTGGCCCGCTGGGGCGCGCGCAGATGAAGAACCTGCGCGTCTACAAGGGCGACAAGCACGAGCAAGAGGCGCAGCAGCCCGAGAAGCTCGACGTCGCCGCGATGAACCCCAAGAATTCGAGGATCGGCTGATATGGCAACCGAACTTTCGTCCTTCGCCGAGCTGAAGAAGGTCACTCCGACGGGCGGACCCGGCACCCAGATCGCCGCCGCCGTGCGCGAGAAGGAAATCGACCCGCAGGGTCGCGCCTACGCCACCGGCCGTCGCAAGAACGCCGTCGCCCGCGTCTGGGTGAAGCTCGGCACCGGCAAGATCACCGTCAACGGCCGCGACCAGAAGATCTACTTCGCGCGCCCGACCCAGCAGATGGTTATCCAGCAGCCGTTCGACGTCACGCAGCGCCGCGAGCAGTTCGACGTGATCGCCACCGTCTCGGGCGGCGGCCTGTCGGGCCAGGCCGGCGCGGTCCGCCACGGCATCTCCCAGGCTCTGGCCAAGTTCGAACCCGGCCTGCGCAGCGCCATGAAGCAGAGCGGCTTCCTGACGCGCGACAGCCGCGTCGTCGAGCGCAAGAAATACGGCCGCGCCGGCGCCCGCCGCCGCTTCCAGTTCTCCAAGCGTTAGGGACTCTTTTCCTCCCCTCGCAAGCGAGGGGAGGAAGATCATCTGCGAAGGGCGCCTTGCGGCGCCCTTCTTTTTTTACTGTCCGGTGCTGTGGCGCTTCTCGCCGTGCGGCCTGAGCGTAGCCGGCTTTTCGGCAATTCCCGCAGTCTGAGCAGGAGGCACGTCGAACCCCTTCTGCTTCAAGAGGGCTTCCATGGCCGCGATGCCCTTGTCGTAGCGGCCTTGCTCGCAATCGATCCGTGCGCCCATGTTGGTCATATTCCGGGCGCCATCGGAATTCTCGCTTCGACTTGCTCCGTAGCGCTCGTAATAGTTGATGAGTTGAGCGCAACGCGCCTTGAGATCGGGCGTTGCCGGCGCAGCAGTGGTTTGCGCAGACGCGGCGGTCAACATGCCTGCCGTCAGGACAACGGCAAGCATCATGGCTGAACGAAGAACGAAGGGCTGCATTCCGATACTCACAACTGAAGATGATCACAAAACGCCGGACCATGGTCGGCTTGAAGGCCCGCACCCGCGAGCACTCCCGTGCCGACAAATGGGTATGCGGTTGCGATCCGCTCGCCCTGTCTTGGAAATTTAATTTGCGCGCGTACGTTGGTCGCGTGATGGGCCCACGAGCACCTCTGGGAAACCATCGTGCAACGTGCGCGAGGCGTGCACTGCAAGACCATCCTCGCCAACGGCAATACTCTTGAAAATCATTTCTGCTCTATCGCTGCACGAGTAGTCGAAGCGCATGAAGCGTGACCCCGCGTGGTGCTTGCGCTATGACAACGAGCATGGACGACCACACTTTGATTGCCGAGGTCGGGCAGGCGTTGTGGGGCGCCGCCTGGAAAGAGCCGATGGCTGCCGCCCTGAAGCAGCCACAGTCCGTGGTCTCCGACTGGGCGCAAGGTCGCTTGCCGGTGCCGGTCGATGTCTGGAAGGACCTTCGCGAGGTCACGCGCTTGCATCGGCTGAAACTTGCAGATTTCGATCAGGAAATCGTGCGCGCCTACGACGCGGCCGTCGTGCGTGCGTCGGCGCGCCGGAGGTGACGAAGCGATGTCGGGCCTCATCATTCCCTTCAGGGGCTTCACGCCCCACATCGCCAAGTCGGCCTTCATCGCGCCGAACGCCACCTTGATCGGCGAGGTCGAGCCGCGCGCGGTCTGATGACCACGGTCGGCCGCAACGTCACGGTCGGACACATGGCGCTCTTGCACGCCTGCGAGGTCCAGGACGGCGCCTTCATCGGCATGCATGCCACTGTGCTCGACGGTGCGGTGGTGGAGAGCGAGGCCGTGGTCGCGGCCGGCGCCGTGGTGACGCCGCGCAAGGTCGTGCGCCCGACGAGCTGTGGGCCGGCAATCCGGCACAGAAGCTGCGCGACCTGACGAAGAAGGACTTCGAAACCTTCAGACGGATCGCTGCCGGGTATGTCGAGCTGGCCAGGGCCTATCGCGAGCCTGCAGCGAAGGCGGCTGAATAGGGCCCTGCACGCGCCCGCCGGTGGTTCGCCCCCTGTTTGTCCTGGCTGGCGGAATTTCGTTGCCCGCCCCCGACCTTGTCCCTAACGTCGGCGGCAAGGTCCCTTCGCGGACCACCGTCCGCGCCAAAGCGGGCGATGACTGACAGGGAGGCAACAAATGACTTCAAGCAAGGTCGATCATCGTCGTCTTGCCGGCGGCAAGCGTCACGTCCGCTTGCCCGCGCCGTGCAAGCTCGGCGAGCAAACCTAGTCTCCGACACCCGACCCGGATGAACGTCCGCCCATTCCGGGGCGAAGCCATGGAACAGACGCTCGACCGGACGGCCGCGGAGTTCGACGGCTTCTCGCGTAACTGAGCGGGCCAGGCGGCACGCATTCGACGCGACGCAAGCATTGGGAGGCAAGAATGGACGGAGAGACAAGAATCGACTCGTCCGGCCGAGGCGGCGGCAAGAGGGCGCGGGGTACGGCACGCTCCGACCTCACCCGTCGCGGGCTGCTCGCGCTCTCGGCGCTGGGCATCGCAGCCACCGGACGGCGCGCTGCACTGGCCGCGAGTCCTGGGGGACAACTGACCTGGGCGGTGCATTTTTCGCTGGCGCCGACCTGGTTCGACCCGGCGGAGACGCCGGGGATGATCACGCCGTTCCTGCTGATGTACGCGCTGCACGACGCCATGGTGAAGCCGATGCCCGGCAACGCCGCCGAGCCGTGCCTGGCCCAATCCTGGAAGATGGCGCCGGACGGGCTGAGCTACGAATTCATCCTGCGCGCGGGGGCGAAGTTCCACGACGGCTCGCCGGTGACCGCGGAGGACGTGAAGTTCTCCTTCGAGCGCTATCGCGGCACCTCTGCGGCGCTGATGAAGGAGCGGGTGGCGGCGGTGGAGACGCCCGATGAGCGCAGCGTGCGCTTCGTGCTGAAGAAGCCGTGGCCGGATTTCGTGACGTTCTACAGCTCCGCCACCGGAGCGGGCTGGATCGTGCCCAAGAAATACGTCCAGCAGGTCGGCGAGGACGGATTCAAGAAGGCGCCGATTGGGGCGGGGCCGTACAAGTTCGTCTCCTTCACTCCTGGGGTGGAACTGGTGGTCGAGGCCTTCGACGCTTACTGGCGCAAAGTGCCCGCCGTGAAGCGGCTGGTCTTCAAGGTGATCCCCGAGGAGGCGACGCGCCTGGCGGCGCTGAAGCGCGGCGAGGTCGATCTCGCCTACTCGATCCGCGGCGAGCTGGCCGAGGAATTGCGCCAGACGCCGGGACTGACGCTGATGCCGGTGGTGATCCAGGGCACATTCTGGCTCTATTTCCCCGAGCAGTGGGACGCAAAATCGCCGTGGCACGACCAGCGCGTGCGCGAGGCGGCGCGGCTGGCGATCGACCACAAGTCGATCTCCGAGGCGCTGACCCTCGGTCATTCGCCGATCACCAACAGCATCATCCCCAACAGTTTCGACTTCTACTGGAAGGCGCCGGCGGCGGCGTATGACCTGGCCAACGCTAAAAAGCTCTTGGCCGAGGCGGGGTTCCGCAATGGCTTCGATGGCGGCGACTACTACTGCGACTCTTCCTACGCCAATCTCGCCGAGGCCGTGATCAACAACCTCCAGGAAGCCGGCATCCGCGTGAAGCTCCGCCCGCTCGAGCGCGCCGCCTTCTTCGCCGCTTACTCCGAGAAGAAACTGAAGAACATCATCCAGGGCTCCTCCGGCGCCTTCGGCAACGCGGCGACGCGGCTCGAGGCATTCGCCGTCAAGGGCGGCGCCTACGCCTATGGCGACTATCCCGAGATCGACGCGCTGTTCGCCGAGCAGGCGGTGGAGCTCGACCTCGCCAAGCGCACCAAGCTGCTGCACGCGATTCAGCAGTTTCTGCATGAGCGTTCCGTCTACGCGCCGATCTGGCAGCTCGCCTTTCTCAATGGCGTGGGCAAGCGCGTCGGCGAATCCGCGCTCGGCCTGATCCGCGGCCATGCCTATTCAGCACCGTACGAGGACGTGACGATTAAGCAGACCTGATACGACCAACCGCGACAGTAGGGAGTGACCGCATGCTCTCGTCTCGACGTGACCATGACGATCCCATGACCAGGGGCACCGCCGCGCTTCAGCGCCGCGAGCTGCTGGGCCTCACGGCACTCGGCATCCTGGCCGCCGGCACGAAACCGGCCAGGGCGGCGGACGGCCGGCTCGTCTATGGCTCGCATATCTCGCTCGCGCCGGCTTGGTTCGATCCGGCAGAAACGTCGGGCATCGTCACCCCCTTCATGCTGCTCTACGCCCTGCATGACGGGCTGGTGAAGCCGATGCCGGGCAATCCGGCCGAACCGTGCCTGGCGGAATCCTACACCGCCTCCGCCGATGGGCTCAGCCACAGCTTCGTCCTGCGCGCCGGCACCACGTTCCACAATGGCGCGCCGGTGACGGCGGAGGACGTGAAATTCTCCTTCGAGCGCTATCGCGGCAACGCCGCGCGCTTCATCAAGGAGAAGGTGGCGGCGGTGGAAACGCCCGATCCGCGGCGCGTGGTCTTCCGTCTGCACCAGCCTTGGCCCGATTTCCTGATCTACTATTCCAGCGTTACCGGCGCGGGCTGGATCGTGCCGAAAAAATATGTCGAGAGCGTGGGCGAGGACGGCTTCAAGAAGGAGCCCATAGGCGCGGGGCCCTACAAGTTCGTCTCCTTCACCCCTGGCGTCGAACTGGTGATGGAGGCGTTCGAAGGCTATTGGCGCAAGGCGCCCACCGTGAAGAAGCTGGTTTGGAAGGTGATTCCCGACGAGGCCACGCGGCTCGCGGCGCTGAAGCGCGGCGAGGTCGATCTCGCCTACTCGATCCGCGGCGAGCTGGCCGAGGAATTGCGGCGCACACCCGGGCTGGAGCTGAAGCCGGTGGTGATCAACTCGCCGTTCTGGATCTATTTCGCCGATCAGTGGGACCCGAAATCGCCCTGGCACGACG
>WNFE01004035.1_pt1 | contig 10911 bp, 10 predicted proteins | sample 5400451 | NCBI WGS metagenome assembly WNFE01 (sample SAMN13153344, study PRJNA577476) | soil metagenome | isolation source: 200 cm saprolite under Douglas fir tree site 2 hole 2 | place: USA:California | collected 2015-04-18
CCAGATCGGCAAGATCCGGCAGGCGGCTCGTAGCGAGCACGCAAGACGTGACGGTTCCCAACCGGCCCATCTCTTCTAACAATTTGAGCGGATTCAATCCCCGTAGGAACAAATCTTCCCCGGGGGTCCAACTAATTTGATAGGTCTGGCGCGCTGATGTGACGGGTGCCGGCGGGGCAGGCGCCGACGACGACGGGCCGGGCGCCGGTTTCTGACCGGGTGCTGGCGCGGTGACCGTCATGCAAGTCTCCAACCTGGCCTCCAGATCGAGCACTGTTTTGTTCTCGTCGATGACCGCTCCGTTCTTTGCCGCCTCGACCAGCATATTCAAGCAATCGGCGGACTCCAACAGCAGATCGATGATCTGGCGGGTCGCCGAACATTTCCTGTTTCGGAGAGGATCGAGCAGGGTCTCCACCTTGTGGGCGAACCGGCTCATGGTCGTGAATCCAAATATCGGCCCGGCCCCTTTTATGGTATGGACCGACCGGAAAATCCGATTCAGGACTTCGACATCGTCGGGATTCTGCTCGAGGGTGAGGAGGCCGGATTCCAGCACGGATAGGTGTTCCGTGACTTCCTCAAAAAACGTCTGCAGAAACTTCGAGTAATCGCCGTTCACGATGGCAGCACCTTTCGTATGACCTTCAGGATCAGGTCCGAGTCGAACGGTTTCACCAACCAGCCGGTCGCGCCCGCCGCCCTCCCGACCTCTTTCTTTTCGTCGGTATTGTCCGTCGTGAGCACAAGCACCGGTACGTGTTTGAAAGCTGAAAGTTTTCTGATCTCTTTGACCAATTCGATCCCGTCCATCTCCGGCATGTTAATGTCCGTGACGATCACGTCTGGCTTTGTCCCCCCCTCCTCCATCATCGTCAGCTTGATCAGCGCATCCTTGCCATTTTCAGCCTCTTTGGTCTGGAAGCCGGCTTCGTTCAGCGTATGCGACACCATTCCCCGCATCGTCGGCGAATCATCGACCACTAGGATTACCCTGCTCATATAATTCCTCCCCCACTAATATTCCGTGTCCGTTCTAGTTCTTCCGTCTATCTCCGTCCCGAATGTTCGTTGTTTTTCTTTCCCTGTTATGGACGGCATCTCGCTATTGCTCCGCGTCTCCGTTTATCTCTTCCGCAACCTCTTTATATCGCGCGCCGTCTTCCTTTTCTCGTGCGTCATCGTTCGCGTTGCCATCGCTCGGAGCCGAAGCAGGCGTGAATCCGATCGCCTCCATCGCCTTCATGACAGGTTGCGACGGACTCGTCAGCGCGATGCGACCTGTTCGCTCTGCGGCAATCATCACTTGCAACGCCGCAGCATCCACACGCAGGACGCCGGCCAAATCGAGTGTCCCCGATTTTCCGTCGGACATCATATCGACCAACGCCGCTTTGAATTCCCTGACTGTCGCAATGGTCAGGTCGCCTGTCGGGACATACATCTGCGGTGAGAACATCGCTGACTCCCTATTAAATATCGACATGCTGCTCTTGACATTACCGCATTTATTCCTGTGGTCAACTCATACCGAGAATTCGATACACGCGTTTTCGCGACGAGCGATATCTTGCTATCCCATATTTTTGATTTTTGCTGCGCAGTATTCAGATCGTGTGTTAGGGTTCGTACATCGTTGCGCCTCGGGCACTCGACGTTAGACGTCGCGAAAGGCGCAGACTTGTACGGCGAGTCATCGTTCGGGCCCTCTACCGATTCGAAAGGTTCACTGCGCCTTGCTGGAATCCCCCGCCCTTCTCCAAACGATCCTTTTGGAGACCCTTCGGTTTTCCATGAACCACCGCGTCTATTTTTGGAATCCCGACCTGGATGGCGAAGGGATGATCTCCAATATTTCAAAAGGCGGATGCCGGGTTTCCTGCGAGACGCCGGTACAGACGGGCATGTCGTTCGAAGCGTGGATCTACACGGATGGCTCGGACTGGCCGCTCAAGATCGAACGCGCAGAGGTGTGTTGGGTCCACGGGAATGAATTCGGCCTTCACTTCTCCAGCATCTGGTCATCGCAGCGGGACCGGTTGCAAGCCTTGCTGGAGCATGTGCGGGTCAGGCAGATTCCCACACGATTACCGAACAACGTCGTCGTCGAACTTTCCGGAGGGAACACGGGCCACATCATGCGCGGAATTCCCCTGATCAACCTCTCACCAAGCGGCTGTGCGCTTCACGCCGCTAGCACGATGCTCTTCGCTGTGAATACTCGCGTCTCCGCACGGATCAACTGCCCTGATTTTCACCGGCCGCTGATAATCCAAGAGGCCGTTGTACGCTGGATTGTGCGTAAACGGTTCGGACTGGAGTTTATGACGATTACGTATGAGGAGCGTGATCGCCTGCTACGGCACATCCATGCATTCAAGTGGATCAATCTACCGATAGAATGGTAACGCCGGGCTCCCCGATCGATCGGATCACCGTCACGATTCTAGTCGCCATCGGTGTAGCGGGTTCGCGATCGGAGGATCGACAGCCCCATCCAACCGAGCGTTGCACCGCTCGCAGGCAGATGATCTGGTCCAAGAATCGGTCTAAGAAGGGCGACCGAAGAGCAGATCCACATTCAGAAGATTGTTGAGATGGTCGGCCCAACGATCGAGCTCCTTGCGCAACCGTTGAGTAAACCGTTCGGAGCGCTCAATGTCTACTGGTGGCAACCCTCGCCGCATGCGAATACGATTCAGCCATGCTCGCCGAAAACTGGCCCGGTCGAACAGCCCATGAATGTACGTTCCCCGAATCATGCCGCCTGCACTGACGGCACCGCCCGTCGATACATCACACATTCGCTCCTGCTGATCTGACGCACCAGGTGCAGAACGTACGTGAAAACAGGGGCGTGCATCACCTCGCGGTGTTTCACCCATGTGAATGAAGTACACGCGCCCTGAGGAGGAAGTTTCGACATCGAAATGAATCAGGTCCGATTCGACCAGCCGAGTGATCTTATTCGTCAGCAATCGCGTGGTCACGTTCGCAGGCCAAACCCTTCGGCAATCCCGCCGGACTCGGCCCCATCTGGATCGGCAACGCTTCGCCCCAGCATCTGGTAACTGCCGCATATTCCGACCACCTCCCGCCTCTGAGCAACACGCTCACGAATGGCTTCTGTGAAACCCGCCTACCCAAGATAGCGTAGATCCTCAACTGTGTTCTTGGTCCCTGGAAGCGCGATGACATCGGTTCCGGCAAGATCGCCGGGTGTAGCAGCGTCGCGGAGTGCCACATCCTCTTCTTCTGCAAGCCAATCGAAGTCCGTAGAGTTAATCATCCTCGGCAAGAGGACCACTGCAACGTTCACGCGATCGGCCCCAAAGAGAACCTGGCGACGACGATCTCAGTTCAGCTGTCTTCCTGATCCAGAGCAAGATCGCGCAGCAACGGAACGATCCCCAAGGCCGGAAAGCCCGTCCGTTCCTCGACGAACGCAGCACCATCCGCAAATTACGTGGCATCTCCGCGGAACTTACTCTCTTTCGCCGAATACTCCGTAGTTTGCTGCGGGGATGATGGCGAGGAGAACCCTCTGTAGCCTTGTCACCTTCGCTGAAGCTTCGGCTGCTCACCGAAGCCTTGGCGGATGTTGGAGCGAAAGAGGGTAGCGGCCTCGGAAAATTTTGCAGGATAGCCCGCCGCTTGCTGCAGGAAGCTTCATTGATGATCACGCCGCCGACCCTCTTCCGTTCATGCGGCGCCGGCAATTCGAGCGAGCCGATCACCTGAGCAAAAACACCTCGACGCTCCAGTACAAGTCCTTTCCATTACTGATAATGCGGGCCGAGTTTCGGGCCGACAAATCCGATAAGAATGTATTTCTCTATGGGTCTCACCCGGCCAACCATCAAGAGACCTTGTCGTGCCAGGTCGCCTACATCTTCTAAAAAGACGGGACTCGAAGGGCACAATTCACATGCCCTTCGGGTCCCGTTGCCACAAAAACTCCGGCTCGCTCTGCTGCTTGGCCATCCAACGGGCCAAGACAAACAATGCGTCGCTGAGACGGTTCAGGAACCGCACGAGTTCCTGATCCAGAGGCTCTTCCCTCCCCAACCGCACACCAGTACGCTCAGCCCGTCGGCAGATCGTTCTGGCCTGGTGTAACAAGCTAGAAATCTTCCCGCCCCCTGGGAGAATAAATTCCTTCAGAGGCGGCAAGTCTTTCTGACAACTATCCATGAGTTTTTCCAACCGGGTAACGTCCCGTGCTGTGACCGTCGGCATATTTTTGAATGTCTGCCCAGGCGCCGTAGCCAGAAGCCCGCCAACATCGAACAGTTTGTTCTGCATCCAGCGTAATTCCTTTTCTAACTGATCGGCAGACGGATGATTCCCAAGCGATTCCGCATTAAACGCCCTGACGACCCCGATCGTCGAGTTCAGTTCGTCCACGTCCCCGTAAGCCTCTACCCGTAAGCTGTCCTTCCAGACCTGCTGGCCACCAGCCAAACGGGTTTTCCCCTTGTCACCTGTCTTGGTATAGACCTTCGTGATACGCATCGATCTTCTCCTTATATGCTTTACAACCCTTCAAACCGGTAGCTGAGTCCCCCATACACGGCGACGCCCGGGGCCGGGACAACAAATCGTTCTACATTGCCTCCACCTGTGAGGTTATTAGCCGCAATGATGCCCGAGGTAGAATAACCTTGATCGAGAATGTTGTTCAGCATGAGAAATCCGTTTAACCTTCCACCAGGTACTGCGCGTTCATAGGCTAGCCGAGCGTTCATCACAAAGTACCCGGGCAACCGCGGCTGAATGTTCTGTTCATCATTGGTAAAAAACTGCGTGCTCACGTACAGCCCCGTCAGGGATAGCGTCCAACCCAAATCGGAATGATAGTTCCCCGTCACTCCCAGCCGATGCTTTGGAACTAAGGGGAAGCTACTACCCTTCTGCACGTGTTGGACATATGGTGTCCCACCAAATGAGTCGAAGAAAAAAGGATTCAGTGTCTGAGGGCTCTCAATGGTTGCCTGCGTATACGTATAATTAACAGTCACATCAAAGTATTGGCTATATCGGGCCTTTAACGTTGTTTCTACCCCTTGACGACGCGAGCGATCGATATTCTGGTTGCTCGCGAACGTGCTGTTTCCACAGGTGAAAGGGTCGCCACACACGATCAATATTTCATTGGTGACGTCGGATCGGTAAATTGCGACTGTCGCCTCACCCCAGGTTCCGAGGCCGGCCTTGACTCCCAATTCGTAATTCTTTGAGTGGACTGGTTTCAGATTTGGGTTTGAACCAAACTGGCCCAACGCAAACAACTCGTTGAATGTCGGCACGCGAAATCCTTCGCCGTAATTAAAGTACACACTGCTTTTCGGGGTAACAAGGAAGGTCAGACCGACACGCGGAGTGACACGGCTGAACCGCTTATCACCGCTGTTAGCTGGATTGTTATTGTCGACGAAGTCGATCTGGTCATGGTCGTACCGAACACCGGCTGTCACGATGAAGACGGACGCAAGATTCAATGTATCCTGGACATACAGACCCAGAGCATCTTCATCCGTCGTGCCCAGGCCATTCGACACAAAGGTTCCGGCCTGTGAACGCCGCCGATTACCAAAGTCATTGCGAGTGAACTCCCCTCCAAACACCAACGTGTTCTGGTGACCGAAAAATCCGGTATCCTGCGTGAGCTGGGCAGTCCCCCCTTTTGATTCCGTGAGAGTGAGGTTAGTCGCGTTCGGAAGATCGCCACCCGGAAAGAACGGTTGACTGTTCGTGAACTGGTCCTGATCAAGCCGACGGTAAAAGCCATTCAGGTTGAGCGAAAAACCCAACGGCAGCGGTTGCCGCCCCGTCAGGCGCACGACGTTCGTTTCGCTTGCAAAAAAATCGCCCGGGGTAAAATTGGCCTTGGGGTCGATGGCCGCCTCGCTGAGAGGCAAAGACCCAGCCTGCTGCAGGTTGTCATTCACATAGGTATAGGAGAGCGTGTAATCTGAGCCTTCAGTCGGACGATACCCCAGCTTGCCAAAGAACCGGGAAATCTGCGCCGCAGACTCATCGCGATACCCATTCTCGGTCTCGCGTGCAAAGTTGGTGTAGTAGTCAAATTTGCCAATAGGACCACTGGCATTGATCGTATATCGTTCCCGATGAAAACTCCCGAACAGCGTTTCGCCAGTCACCTGATGTTTATCAGCTCCACGCTTCGTAATGATATTGATCACCCCACCTAAAGCGTTTTTCCCAAAGATCGCCGACGCCCCAGGAATGATTTCGATGCGGTCAATCGTGTCATAAGGGATCAGGTCATAGTTCACCGTGTTGAAATCTGGCTCATTCATGCGCATCCCATCCACAAAAACCGTCGTGGAGGGAACCGGTTGTCCGTTAAAGCCTCTGAGATCGATCGTTTGCTGAAAGGCATTACCGACACCGTCATACATCACAATGCCAGTCGCCCATTGTATGGCTTCTTGTACCGTCTTTGCGCCGGACTTTTGGATGTCCTCGGCGGTGATGACGGTCACTTTTGCCGGAAGCGTTCTGGGATCGACAGGTGCGTCAGGAAGACGTGTACTGGAGACGACAACTTCTCGCGTCTCAATCTCATCCTCTGACTGGGCATGGGCGGTGGAAGCAACAAGGCAGGCTAACAGGACAACACAAACAGAAAAACCCGTAATATGTATGCGCACAGAGACCTCCCTTGGACTCGAAGGGTCTAGTCGAAATGTCCGTCGGATGGGTCTCCTGACTTGCGGCTCGTCGCTTCCCTGCGCCTTCCCGCTTGAGGACATTCACCGTTCATCGTTATTCGTTAATCGAGGGAACTTTTCCCACCTGATAACGTTTCACAATTCACGTTTAACGCCTCATGGCAGTGGCTCTTGTGCAGGATCACTCCCCGCTTACAGTGGCGGCACCGTGATGGATTTGCACCATCTTCCCCGTCCCCAACGGTGTATTAGCTCGAACGACCTTTCTCTCTGGTTAAACAGTACCCCCTGGAACCAACGGGCGGTTCGGGTACGAAACCTCACCCGTATTAATGAAACTCACAACATCCCAGATACGGCAACAGTCTGATGACGATCCTGACTGGGCAAGGAAACACGCGGCAACCCCGTATCCGGATGCGCGTCGACCAGCACCTGACAGCCATAGACCTCGGTCAAGACCCGCGGTTGAATCACGTCCTGTGGAGAACCGATGCACACCACGGCTCCCTGTTTCATGACCAGAATACGATCACAGTATTGGCTTGCCAGATTGATGTCGTGTGAGACGAGCAGCACCGTCATCTGCAATTGCTCATGAACACGCTGGAGAATCCGGCAAACGTCCAGCTGATGATTGAGGTCGAGATGCGCGGTCGGCTCATCGAGCATCAGCACGCGAGGCGCCTGGGCTAAGGCGCGCGCGAGCAGCACTCGTTGCCGCTCCCCTGCCGAAAGCGTATCGATCATCCGGTTGGCCAGGTGCGGCACATCCGTCTGGGCCATGGCCTCTTCTGCAGCGGCAAGATCTTCTCGCCGCTCCCACCCCACGAGGTTCCACAGCCCACCGCGGCGATGGGGAAACCGCCCCATCAACACCATGTCCAATACGGAAAACGGGAAGTCGTACGAAAGATCCTGTGGCATATACGCCACCTGCCTGGAGATTGATTCACGCGACAATGCTCCAAGCTCAGCCCCAAACAGGCGTATGGTCCCCTCTTGAGGTCGAACCAGTTTCGTCAACAGCTTCAGCAACGAACTTTTTCCTGACCCGTTGGGCCCAATTACACCAACGATCTCGCCCTGCCGGACGGTGAACTCCATTCCGTTGATAACCCAGGCTGAGCGGTCACCAGACTGACGGCCTCGCACAGAGTCATACCGGAACGACAACTGACGTACCTCGAAGGCAGGGAGAGGAGAACAAACAGCACTGACCGATGCCTGTTGGCTCATGCGAAAAACCGATACTTCCGAGTCATCAGAAGATAGATGAAGAACGGTCCGCCGATCAACGCGGTAATCACGCCGACCGGAATTTCTGCCGGTGCCACGATCGTACGCGCGACGGTATCCGCCACCATCAGCAGGATCCCTCCGCCCAACGCGGAAACCGGTAACAGCAGCCGGTGATCCGCCCCGCACAGTATCCGTACGAGATGCGGAACCACCATGCCGACGAATCCAATCATGCCGCTGACCGACACGACGGCCCCAGTCAGCACAGCCGAAACAAGGAATACGGTCCGTTGTACTCGATCCGAGTCTACCCCTAAGGAGCGAGCCGCATCCTCGCCCACAGCAAGGAGATTCAAGGCCTGGCTTTCTCGAAGGAGCAGGACAATGGCGATCGACAAGCAGGCTCCAATCCCGATCAGCACCGGAATGCTCGGGGCACTCAGCGTCCCCATCAGCCACAAGACAACCCGATAGAGCGAAGGCGGATTCAAGATCGATGTCGCAAACATCATGAGTGCCGAACAGACAGCGTTCACAATCACGCCCGCCAGCAATAATTGATGCGTCGGTAACTGTCCTTGCGAGGCCGCGATCCCATAGACAAGGACGATCGAGAGACCCCCTCCGATGAAGGCAAACAGCGGCAACCCGAGCCCGCCCACTATCGCGCCAAGCCCAAGGGTGAGCCCAATCGTTGCACCCAACGCAGCCCCGCTCGAAATGCCGAGCACGTAGGGATCGGCCAGCGGATTGCGGACGAGGGCTTGCAGCGCGGCTCCTGTGATCGCCAACGACGCTCCCACTAACAGACCCATCAGTATCCGCGGGAACCGAATGTCCCAGATAATGACGCGAGCCACATCCTCCCTCCCAGCCGGCGAGAATGACAGGGCAGACCACAGCTCCGCCATGGTCAGCGAGTGCGCTCCGAACTGTAGACAGAATATGATGGCGCCGCACGTCAGAAGCATCATGACTCCCATCACCCCATACCACCGACGAGCACGCAAGGCCTGCCACGATGCCAACCTTTCGTTGATTCGCAACGGAACGGGAGGAGTCATCAGCGGCGGATCGGACACGGTGGATTGAGATGGAGGCGGATGGACGATCATGGCTTCTCTATTTGGGACTTCCCCGTAAACGCCTCGGGATGAAGGGCCTTCGCAAGAAGTTCAAGTCCTTCCACGATTCGTGGCCCCGGTCGGTCGACCAATACACTGGGCACAAGGACCAGGCGATTGTGTTTGACGGCTGACAGACTCGACCACCGCCGCCACTGCTGTTGATCCTCCTCGGGAATACCTTCCGCCGTGCCAACTGGGAAGACAATGAGTTCCGGATCGCGGGCAAGCACTTCCTCCAGCGCAAACCTTGGGTAGGCCGTCGACGTGCCCGCTGCGATATTGGCACCTCCCGCTGCTTCGATCAGCTGATGAATAAAACTCCCAGGCCCAACCGTTTGTAGCGGGTCTGTATTCAACACATAGAGCACACGCGGATGGGCCAATGATTGTGTGCGCTCTTTGACGACCGTGATACGCTGCCGAATTGTTGCCGCCAACTCGTCCCCAGCCTTGCTCCGATCAAACATTCGTGCAACCGTTTGAATCTGTGCGAGCACATCCTCCAGCTGCGCGGCTCGCAACACGAAGGTAGGAACTTTGACACGATCGAGATTTTGAAGAAGATCTCGTTGGATAAAGTCCTGCGGGGCCAAGACCAGGTCTGGCTTGAGGGCAAGAATTTGCTCGATGCTCGGATTCGTCCCTCTCAAGTGTGTCTTGCTCTGTGCTTCTGGAGGGTAGTCACAGAACGGCGTCACCGCGACGACCTTCTCCTCAAGGCCGAGCGCAAAGAGCATTTCCGTGACGTTCGGCGCCATTGACACCACGCGGCTGGGTGCCTTCGCAAGAAAGAGTTTTCTCCCCAACGCGTCCACGAAGGTCCTCGGCGTAATATTCGCCATGAACGGCATGCCGGTGAGAATGCCCTGCTGTCGACGTGTCATATCCGCCTCGTCGGCTAGTGCAAACGAACCATCACTCCACGCCACGGCAGCGGAGACCACGAAGAACATGGCCGCCATGGCCCAACAGTGATCGTGGCGCCTTCGAGTGCCCAAACAAAAAATCCTCAAGGCCTGGACAGACCCTGAGGATTGCACCCGCAACTCATCCTCGCCAATTCCCCAGCCCACGAGGGAATCTCGGTCAACTCTCCTGGCAGGTCTTCTGGCTCATGGTTCACCCTACTCCCCGTGCCTTCCCATCTGAAGACGTGAATCGTGATGCATTATTCGTTACTCGTGAAGAATCTCTCCCCACGTTTAACGCGTAACGGACAACGGTTAACGTCTCAAAGACAGTGGCTTCTACGGGTTTCGTCCCCACTTACAGCGGCGGGACCGCGAGGGACTTGCACCCTCTTCCCTTACCCAGGAGTCACAATGTGGAGGGCACTCTAGGAGACCGGGTAGAAGGTTGTCAAGTTCATTAATGTCCGTCTTCCCCTCCCCTGCTCATGTTGTGACAGGTACGCGTCCATATCCATTGGCAAACAGAGCGAAAGACCGAGGCTTTTCAGGTCACCTCCCGGCATGGGCCTTGCTCAGCTTTATGATGGATGACTCTCGCGAATAGCATACGAGCTCACATGAATCGCCGGCCCAGCATCCAACGTCTACTGACGCATCTATGAAGCACCTGATTATTAGCATTGTCATTATCTGGGCCTTCTTCCAGATATCGAGCCTCATCTGGTCCTCAAAGGGACAACCTCCCAGCGCTACCTTCACCCGACTCCTGGAGCCGCCGCAGCACCGTCTCCTCAACCCCTACCAGAATGGCTACTACTATCTCCTCGGATTTGCTGCAGCTTATTCTCTCGATCCGGCCAAGGTGGGCCATGAGATGTGGCTAGAAACCACCGCCGCTCCAGGCAATAGCGAATTCAATTACGACAAACCTGG
>WNFE01004036.1_pt1 | contig 10909 bp, 6 predicted proteins | sample 5400451 | NCBI WGS metagenome assembly WNFE01 (sample SAMN13153344, study PRJNA577476) | soil metagenome | isolation source: 200 cm saprolite under Douglas fir tree site 2 hole 2 | place: USA:California | collected 2015-04-18
AGGGGGATAACTTCGGGAGCGTTTTAGTTTTCCCTTCCACAGGTAAAGGGAGAGTAAGACTGTTGCGAGTGCACCTATGGCCCAGCCGAGGGGGATTCCGAGGGGCCCGAGACCCTTGTAGGCGAGTGCTAGCCCGAGTCCACGGCTCAGCGGGAAGAAGAGAATATTCTGGAAGAGAATGTCTGCATAGAGTCCCAGTCCTAGAAAGAAGGCGCCGTAGAGGGCTGTTAGGTCAAACAGGAAAGATGCGGCGAATGTGACGACCAGTAGAGTGCCCGAGTCAGCTGTTTTGAAGACAGTTGTTCCAATCCAAGGAGACACGAGAACTGCTATTACTAATCCGGGTCCTGCGATCGCCATTAGGACTTTGAGGCTGGTTGCTGCAACGCTGCTAGCACCCGTTGGATCATTGCTGCCCATGTGCGAAGAGATGAACCGGGTCGCGGCCATAGGAAGGGCCAGCTGTGTCAGTGTTGTGAAGATTGAACTCGCCGCAGCGAGGAGTGATACTTCTCCGACTTGTGAGAGATTGAGAACTCGGACTAGTAGGACATAGTAGAGGAATGATGTAGCGTAGAAGACAATCTGCTGGATTGTAATGTACGCAGTTCCTCGAGGAACATTGAAAATCGTTGCCGTCTCTGCCAAGGATGATGAAGCGCGGGCCGCGATAGGCTAGTTCTTGTAGATTGTGATTCGAGGTGTGGAGGCCTAGGCGGGTTGCAGTAGGGTCCCTCCTGGAGGGTGACGGGTCGTTCGAACCATATTCTTCGGCGGGCCTAATTATTAGGTTCGGTAAGTGCAATGATCATGAAACGCTGGACAAAGCCGGCGCTAGAGCTGTTGATCCTTCCAGCATAGTCCATTTCTGCCAGACGGACCCTACGAGGGTGTTGTACCAGATCTGGCCGTTCGGGTTGCCCACCATGATAGCAATGTTCGGCCCTTGAGTGGTTATTGCGACTGGGTTGCTTGCTGGGCCTCCGGCAATATCCCAGTTCGTTGGCCACGTCCCGCCAGGGGCTAGAGACTTGTCGTAGATCTTACCGTCCACTCCCACGACAAACAGATGAACAGTGCCTGACGAGTCCGTCGCAAGGCTGGGTCTAATATTTGTGGTTCCCATAAGGGGGACCCAGCCCGACCAGAGATTAGTTGTGAAGTTCAGCGTGTTGTAGTAGATATTGCCGTCCCCACCCCTGACGACCAAGTGGAGGGTTAATCCGTCACTCGACACTGCCGGAGTATCGCTCGCGGTGCCATTGAGCGGTTCCCATGTTTGTGACCAGAGCCCGTTGATGAAAGCTTTGTGATAGACATTTCCCGATCCCTCCAAAACAACATCCAGCCGGTTGAGGCTAGGGGAAGCAGCAAGTGTAGGAGACGATAAGAGAGTGCCATCCAGCGGTTTCCAGCCACTCCAGCTGCCTGAAACCACGTCCAGACTGTTAAGCCAGGGTCCATAGTCCAACCCACGGACTAGAAGATATAGAGTCCCGTTCATCAGAGCGCACGCAGGATCAGCATTATTCCCGCCTCCTAGAATCGTCCAGGGGGACCATGCTCCATTCGAATAGGTCTTGAGGTATATACTGAAATTATCCGAGCTCCTGACAGCCAAGTATAGACTCCCACCTCCTCCCGAGCAGAACACGGCCGGCCCGGCAGTACTCCCCCCTAGTGGCTGCCAGCCACTCCAATTCCCTGCCAGCGTTGCATAGTAGAGAAGATTGTCGCTTCCTCTAACGACCGAGACGGCCGTTGTTTTTGCAGGGACAGGCACCGGCGGAATCATCTGGGAAAGCACGGTCGAACCGGACGACCATGACACAGTCAGGCTTGGCAACGTGCCGCCATCCGCTGGCACACTAGCGTAATTCACGCAGTAGTAATAGCCCCCAGCGGCAGCGCTAGAAGTGAGTGCCACCTGTGTGCCACTGGTTATCGGCGTGGGCAGAGGATAACCGGAAGCTGGCATCGCACAGTTGCTAACAGTATCCCCGATCGGCGTGATCGAAAGCCCGACATAGTACTGGGGCAGCGTAAATGTCGGAGTATAGTCGCCCGCGACCGACACGGCAAAAGCAGGATAAGGACCGCCACCACCCGTACACTCGAACTCTAGAACACCGTTAACCGGAGTAACAGGAGTCACAGAGTCTACCGCCGTCGCGCCGCATCCGGTAAAACCTGATGGTGGAGGCGGGACAGATACCGATGGGAAGGTCTGGCTAATGGCCGTCGATCCTGAACCCCACGATACCGTGAAGCCCGACAACGTACCCCCGGTCGACGCAAAACCCGCGTAGCTGGCGCAATAGTAGAAGAAGCTCGGCGAGGAGCTAGACCCGGGCAATAGCATCTTAGTTCCGTTGGTCAGCTGCGATGGCGACCCAGAGGCTGCTCGGGGAGAGCAACCGTTCGGACCCGCGACGAAGAGACCAGTATAGTACTGAGGCAGCTTGAAGACGGCAGTATAGTCTGCCGTCTGCGACACATTAAGCACTGGATAAGAACCTGGACAACCTTGCCCGCAGCCTAGCCACGTCGGAGGCCACCCCGTTCTGGCATTACAGCCAAACAGTATTCTCCCGCTTCCCGCGGTCACCGGGCCAAGGGAGGAGTCTTCGATCATAGCGGTGCAGTTGGGCTTCATCCCGGATGGCGCCACAGAAGAGAAGAGCGACAGCGGAAAATGCAGAGTCACCAGGGCGGCCGCTAGGACCAATCCTACCAAGCCAACCGCCACAATTATGCGGACTCTCGATCCGACAGGCCTCACGAACAAACCCGCATAGAGAACGCTATGCGAATCTCTCAGATAAGTCATACCTTTACGATTCATTGCGATACAAGTCCAATCCCTTCGCTCGACCTGGTCGCCCAATCCGCGCCTAAAGGATCATGACGGGCAAAGACAGGAAACCTTCGATGCCTGCATCTGATAACGGTGGAGATCAAGAAGAAAATACCACCAACCCTCGCGATGCAAGAATGCTCTTTTGAGAAACAATCATCCCATCAGGAAATCGCCCGGAATAAGGCTGGATCACCGATCTGGGAGGGGCATTCCATATCGCGCCCTGTTCACGCTTGCATTGATACGGATGGACGCTTGTCGAAAAACGGCTGATTAGCCTGTTCTCCGCGACAAACCGGAAATCTCGCCCAAGAACCATTTCAGACAGCAAGGCGACTCTTCCTAGAATTTAGAAAATAAAAAATTCCCACAACACAAAACAGCTCTTTGGGAGGGATTCGCTCTCTGAAAGATCAAACCAATCCACTATCTTTTCTTTTTCTACTAACTATCTTTTTTTTCTGTTATCTTTTTTTCGACCCCCTGGGGGTATGTCAGATCTCCAGAAACCCTTCACAATCTATCGAATTCTCCCTACACAGAATCCGCCGGAATAAGCCCTGATCAGAAGTCGGGGCAGGCGATTTGAGATCGCGAGATCTTCGCGCTGATCTATACGCTTAATCTGCATCTGTGAAAATGGTCGACAAGCCTGTTCTACGCCCTGTTTCTCAAGACGTGCCCGAATCAGTTTCAATTGGCGGGACCCCTCTCTAGAAAATCTGAAAAGTAGTTGACTCTCGCGACACAAGAATGCTCTTTGTGCCGAGAGCACAAATCCAAGTTGTAGCCCGTCCGAGTCCCAGAGTATTTGTTGTACCGATGAGCGGCTATAGCCAGGCCGCGTGGAAAGAAGGAGGTAGCTAGCATCGTATAGAGCTATCCGATGGTACCGATCGGACAGAAACTCTTAAATGTCGAACCGGGGCAGTCGGGTCGTTCATCATGAGTTCCGAGGCTCGACCACGTAGCAGGCTAGCGCTCGCTATCGCTATTGCCTTGGTCGGAGTCATAGGCGTGGGCCTGGGAGCTAGCTACTATTTCGCGTCCGGTGCTCCTTCATTCCCAGTCACCTGGAGCGACCGTCCCCTAGCTATCAAGTTCAACGCGTCACCCACCTTCTCCGGGAGCGCTCCGGACTCTTTCACATGTAGCCCGGACGTTTCGCCCGTCAACCTCCAGGCCTTCTCGAGCGCGCCTGACATTATTTCTCTGACAGTTTCTCCATCCTTCTTTCCTACCTGCGGATCCGCGTCAGACAATGTGGTCGTTACCGCGGCTTGCACTCCTGATCACCAGGACACCAGTTGCGATGGACAGTTCGCCGGAACGGTCGAGGTGTGCGGACCTGCGCCCTACACCTGCCTGAAACAGTTCCTAGCTGTGACCGTAGCGGTCACCACCCATAAGTAACGGATAAAACCAACACCTGCCAAGCCCGATTTGCTCGAGTGCAATTAGACCGTTTGCGGTCGGGTTGACGCCCTGAGACCGTGAGCACAACGCTCTATCGCAGTTTCTGGCGCCTGTGAAGATCGCCGATGAATCCAGTCTGGACCCGACGGCGATGTTCACCTCCCGTCTGACGCAATGGTGGGCATCCTATCCTGACGACTTGGAGGCTATCTCCGTATATTTTGCGGCACCGACGGTTTGCCCAGTTTGCTACGGTTCGATCCCGCTTCTTGTTAGCAAAAGTCTCAACTCTAGGATCTCGCAGATATGATTGTCTGCGATGAAACCCCTTGATCGCCTTCGAACTTTGCTTGCGGCTTTATTCTACGGTACAAGGACCAGTTACTGCGGGCGATGACCTGGGAGACGCTCGAACAGGGACGTGTAAGAGGCTGATGAAGGAGGTGTACAACGACCGAAACCAGCGGAGAGAACCCACATTCCAGCGTATCTCGCCAGCCCCGTTCGTCCCGACCATCGTGAAGAAGAAGCAGGAAGACCATGACGACAAGTCGTCAAGCGACGCAGACCCGAGGTGTAGATGACCTGATCGTCCTGTAAAAAAGGATAGTACAAGGTTCCATCTGCGGGGCCCTAATCCCACCAGATTCGGACCCTGAAATAGTATCAGAAGTTCGCGCGTCTCTTCCTTTTCTCGCGCGGAAAAGAAGGGGGCCGTTTAGCTTGGATCTCTTCAATTCAACAGCAACCTTGCGAACCCGCGTCGGCCGCACCAATGCACGAGACGGTTTCCCCTGCGTTCTTCCCTGAATATGGGTAGGATGCCTGGTTGGGAGACAGCTAGGCCGATCCATCAATTGTTCTAGAAAAAGTGGGATAAGCATCCTCAGTGTCTGCGGGAACGATGTTTTTCACTCCTGGCAGTCCGAATCTAGCAATTTGCGCTAGGTCAGATCATCGTAACGAGAAAGGGATAGGGTTAACATCGCGCCAAACGCTATGTTCCACCTGTGGAAACATAATCTTAGCGAGTAGCAACAGAACAAAAAAGAAAATATTGAATATGGTGATTCCACCGGGTTCACAAAGCTTTGACGGATGAGTTCAAACCTCCTTCTGGGAGATGAAGCATCCGACCACACCTGGTTCAGACTCGCATTTTGAACTCCCCGGACCTCTTAAGAAAGAAAGACGGAAACGAATTTCTACTATTATGGATACTTGGCCTACTGGCCGTGTGCCCTGACACGGACTTTGGACATTCCCTGGTTCGCTTTGAGGCTGAGTACCCTGAGAATGGTTTTGGTATTCGTCGATTGATTCCAGTGTACGAACTGTTTGCCGCTGCTCCCGGAAGCTGCCTCGGATGACCTCGGGGATGAGGAATCGACGATTCGCGGTTCCAATTAGCGGGGCCGCTCTGAAAGTCTTCAAAATGACAGACCCGCCGTTCCTCAAAGGATCAAGAGCAGCGAACCCACGACGATGAGATCTGGAGCAAGCTTCCAGCTTGGGCGAAGATCCTCGAGGAGCTCAAGCGAAGAGCCAAGAGATTGACCCGAACATCATGACGAAATGCTCAGGCTGTTCATCCTGCGACTAGTTGGGGAAGTTTCTAAAACTATTATTCCTGTTGTAATACACCAAGTCAAACGTTCACCTCTCTCTACCGAATTCTGATCAATTCTCTCGAATCGTTTATCGCTAGCGTCGATCTCAAGCTGAGCAGGTAATCCCATAGCTCAGTCTAAAAGACAACCCCGGCCGTACATGTTCTTCGAATATGCGGATCCGCAACGAACAACCTCAATCTACACTCAAGACAGACTGTCTCGCACTTTATCTCGCCTAGGACGAAAACAAAAATCAAGCTAGACTAGTGATCGGGGATCTAGAATTCAGCCCCTGGATCCAGGCCGGCCTAGTTGGCCGCTAGTTGGCCGGCCTGGCCCATACAAATTTTCTTAGCACTGATTCTGGCAGGTTTGTTGACATCTTTGGTGGAAGTTTTAGCTGGTTTAGCACATCATTTGGAGAATCTAGCGTACAAGGAACAGTGCCCAAGATTAGCTACGGTTCATGATTCAAGTTGCCCTTTTTCTATACTTCGATCTTAACTAAGGATGTGCGTCTTAGAGTGCTGTAGCAGCATGGACAGACGCCGGTAGGTTTGTAGTATTTTGAGCCCAATGCGTATGCGTTTCTGAAGCCGCATTTCATACAGACGGACACCTGGAAGTCTCCATTCCTCGTTTGGCTAGCAGCCCATGCGAGGAGTTCTCCCACCGAGATGTTTGCAAACGCTTCTTTCTCCTTCGCCAACTTCCCCCTTTCGACCATTAGTTGGAACTTTTCTTCAGCCTGCTCTTTCCGCAAAACCTCAAGTTTTCCAAGATGATCGAGCCGCACGTCCAAGACTAGATCCCCATGCTTCCTTGTCAGCTCGTCCATGCTCTCTCTTGTTGCCAGCTTCTTGCCTAGAAGAGTCTCAATCAACAGGAGTAGTCGATCTCTCAATGCTTGATAATCTATTGGGAGCCCGGGCAATTTCTTCCTTGTCGTTACGACTAGCTGCAAATTCTCGGCCAACTGGAGAAGCTGTTCATCCTTTACTTTCGACACGTCACTAAAGAGCCCTAGAAGGGTATCAGAGAAGTCTAGGCGAAGATTGTTCTCCTCCATCTTTTTCGCAGACTGGGCTATTTTTTCTCGATATTCATTCTCTAACCGTTGGAGTCCTTGAAGCTCCTTCCTTGCTTGCACCACCTTTGCTATCGTGCCCCGCAATTCTTCATTCGTCGCTTCTAGTTCTTTCTGAACAGTTGCAAGTTGGGTCTTGACAATTTGTCTCCGCTGCTCCAGGCTTTTGATCTGTTCGAGATAGTTGATAATGCTGGCGGCGTTCCAGCCATACTTGCTGAGCTCGTCAATAATTCTCTCTGGAACTCCCAGCTTCTCTATGTCGAATTCTTTCTCCATCAATCTTGCTCGAATTGATACGTAGCGAGCTAGTTGTTCCCCAGTAACGCGATTATCTGTTAGCTGCTTTTCCCTTTCTGACTGCAGATGTCTAATTGATGATTCTAGGCTTTGGATCTCCTTCTTGAGCCGAGCCTCGTCCTCCCGGAGAGTTCTCTCAAAGTCCCGGGTGGCTTCCTCCTTGGCCGTCTGGAGGGAGATGATGCTAGCCTCCAGTTCCTTCTTCTTCGTTTCCAGATCTGCGATCCTTACGATGAGCCTTGGGACTCGTGCCTCCAAGGCTTCGAAGCTCAGCCCGGTCTCGGACTCGAGCGTCATTACTCGGCGAGCTGCTCTTGCAAATTTGCCGACTGGAAAATCCGGGGGAGTGACTCTTAGGAAAACATGGAGTTGCTCCTTCAGTTCCACAGGCTCGATACCCATCTCGCTAAGAGTGTCGAAGACAATAATGCCAATGATGGCCTGCTGGATCGTACGCTTCTTGGATCTCAGGATCCGAGATAGGGTCCGCACGTCGTCCAGGAAGGGAAGGAAAGACTCGTACTCGGGATAGTCGCCCCCCTTCAGCTCCTCGATAATGTTTCGCACTGACTGTGGCGCGATGCTGAGCCTAGCGGCGATATTCTCCGATGAGTAGCCTTGAATGTACAGTTGGATGACCTGTAGTCGAATCTCTTGCGGTAACCTGGCCGGCATCAGTCTCCCTCCAAGACGAGGAGGTCCAGAGAGAAGTCAAATTCGCGAGATGCGAGGGGCTCGAACTTATCGTGTTCCATGCGCTCTGAACAGAGCATTTTTGGTTCAGAGGGCAGTCTTGTATTATGGTCAGGGTTTAAAGTCGAGCTTAGTTAGGGCTCGGGTTCAGACTCCCTTCTGGAGTTCCGACCTCGTTGCGCATAACATGTCTGTGCACCCGTTTTGTGAGAAGATTCTCAGAGGCAGATGAAATCCCGTCCCGCCGGACACGTCAGCCTTGGACCCGGCGAATTCCGTTCCAGCCCATTCTCTCATTCCCCTTTGATAATTGGAGTCATTGGGCCTTTCTCTTTCGATTTTTCGGTCGTGGTCTCCCTGTAGGGCCCTATGCGCTTGTACCTGTAAATGCAATCCTTCTGCGTCCTCAATAAGCGACGCGGTTTACTAGATTCTACCTGATCATGGGCCGACGTATCAGGCGCGTTTTGCTCTTTATTCAGGCGCTTTATACTTCCGGGCTCTGCCTGAATATTCTGCCTGAGTTTCTGCGCCTCTCCAGGGTCTTGTGGCGCAAACTGACGCGTATTTGGGGTCATGTCTGGGGCCAACGCGCGCGTTTTTTTTTGGGGCAGTTCTCCACCGTGACCGTTCATCTGGGCGAACAACTGGAACCCGTACTTTACCACCGCTAGGTCGGTACCCTTCCGTCTCCGTGCTTGACGTACAGTCTGCGATGGCTGTCTCAGAACAAGTTCTTCTCGGCGAGGGCGAGGGCTGCCTGGGCTGTACCATCAGCTTCCTCTGCTCCGGACCGGAAGAATCAGCCGAGAACCCGATCCACTACCAACCCCGGGATGCTCCTCGCGTAATGGACGACTGTTCCGAGAGACGCACCCATGATGTCGACGACCTTTCTCAGGGGCATTCAGATAAGCTTGTCTCTGGCAATCCTACTCTTCTGTTGTTCAGCAACACGACCTGGTTTCTCAGGTCTGGCCCTCGCTTCGGCAAGTTCTGGTCCGGCCCGGCGGCCGTCTATTTGATCGCCGATTCGTGCTCGTCTAGTCGATCAGGTATGTTCGATGCTGATCAGGTTTTCTGATCAACTTTCTGCGAAGTCCCAATATTTTTGCGCCACTTTTTTGCGCAGGTTTGCGATGACTTAGCACCAGTTCTGGTGCAGCCTTGCACATGTTGGGCGCAGCATTACGCTCTACAGATCGAAGCCTTCCAGAAACTAGTTGCTTTCTTAACGTTCCAGTTGCACCTGACTGCGCAATCCTCGCGCAAGCTGCTTCTCGAAGGAGCTCATTCGCGGAGGAGTTGCGACTCAGTTCGCGGAAGTCTGTCAGGGTCGTCCGTGATTTCGGCTAGATCACTTTCTAGAAGGTTGGCGCATAATTCCTCTTCAGTTGGCAGCCCACTCCCTCCTAGCTCCGCCAACCATTTTCGTCAACCTTTTGCACTACCTGTACGGGGCCACGACCAACCTTTTTGCGCATTCTGCGAACCTTTGTACCGAAAACAGACTAAAATTCGCAAGATATTCGTACAGGCGCGAGCCTATGCGTCTAGATGAGGGGGATCAAGTGTACAACATGGGCCGTCGATCCCACCGAAAATGGGCAGAGTTGCCGATCTCCTCCAAAACTGTCCATTGTTCCCCGTCGCTTCATGGGTCGTACCTGTAATAGATTTGCGAGAGACTCTTCCCCGTTACTAGGCGGTGCATCATCCATACCTGTACGTGTCATCGTTAGCTCAATTCCCTGTCAGTAACCCCGACCTTCGCGGTGGCCAAGTACGAAGTCCAGCTACTCGCGGAAACCAACGGCAATGCGGGAGATTCGAAAACAGTCGACCGACCAATTCTACGCCTGAACAAGACTCACCCAGAATGGTTTCAACTGGCGAGACCCTCCTCCAAAAATCTCAAATACGTTGATCCTACCGACACAAAACGGGGAAAACCGAGACTCTTCCGAAGAACGCCGGCTAGTTTCTCTGGGACAGTGTCTCCCTTCTGAAGATTCGCAGCCAGCCGACCATCCTTCCATTCGGGCCAAACTTCTGACAAATCAGCACAATGGAACGCTTCTTGCTCAGCCGACCTAGGCACAACCACCGGAAACACCCCAACCCCGCCACCAGTTGCTGACATTCTCGCACAATCTCAAGAGCCTCCAGAGGATCGCCAGGAGACACTGGTCCAGGCTAATGGTGAGGCCTTCGATCCGGCCCATAAAATGACGGCAGTCGCAGCCCGACTTTCCTAACGCTATCTCCGTACATCCATCAGTATAGATCTATTCCCACGGTCCATTCCAGTCGACTCCCCCCTATAATTCCAGAAAGTCTTAACTCCAAGATTCAGACGAACTACTAACCATCATCACCGATGATGTCCATCCCCAGCCTCCGTAAAGCGCTCCCCGCCATCATACTAGTCACAGTGGCCACAACGGGCCTGGGAGCAAGCTTCTATTTCACGTCCGCAAGGCCAGATACTTCACGCGTAACCTGGGCGACCAATCCCCTCTTCATCATATTCTCAACCCAGACCGGCTCCGGAAGCAAACCCGACTCGTTCACCTGCAGCCCGCCAGTCGCAGCCGTCACCTTACGGGCCGCATCGAACCAGCCCGAAATCATTACACTAACAGCCAACCCTTCCGGCTTCCCAAGCTGCGGATCAAGCCCTGACCATCTAGTCGTCACTGCAGCATGCACTCCCACATCCCAATCCAACAACACCTGTCTAGGAGACTACAGTGGAAAGGTGACCGTGTGCGGACCCACGCCCTACACATGCCTACAGAGAACCCTGAACGTCGTGATAACCGTCACGAGCAACAACGCCAACGGAAACGGCCAAGACTAACAGGCCTACTGCCCCTGTCCCATGTGTACGGAACATGTCTACAAAGATCCCCGATTGTCCTGATAACTGCCACGAAT
>WNFE01010448.1_pt1 | contig 10908 bp, 10 predicted proteins | sample 5400451 | NCBI WGS metagenome assembly WNFE01 (sample SAMN13153344, study PRJNA577476) | soil metagenome | isolation source: 200 cm saprolite under Douglas fir tree site 2 hole 2 | place: USA:California | collected 2015-04-18
CTTCCGCGGCGGCAAGATCTGCGCCAAGGACACCTACTGGAAGATCGTCGAGCACAAGGACCGACTCTGATGGCGCTCGACCTCGTCATCCGCGGCGGCATCGTCGTCGACGGCTCGGGCAAGCCGCGCTTCGGCGCCGATCTCGGCATCAAGGACGGCCGCATCGTCGAGATCGGCCGGGTCAGCAGCACGGCGGCGTGCACGATCGACGCCGACGGGCTGATCGTGGCGCCGGGCTTCATCGACGGCCACACCCACATGGATGCCCAGGTCGCCTGGGATCCGCTGGGCAGCTGTTCGTGCTGGCATGGCGTGACGTCGGTGGTGATGAGCAATTGCGGCTTTGCCCTGGCCCCGTGCAAGCCCGCCGACCGCGACTGGTATGCGCGCTGCCTGTCGGCCGTCGAGGACATCCCGACCGAGGCGATGGCCGCCGGCATCGACTGGACCTGGGAGACCTTTCCGGAATATCTCGCGACCGTCGAGCGCCTGCCCAAGGCGATCAACTACGGCATGTATATCGGCCACTCCGCGCTGCGCATGTACGTCATGGGCAAGCGCGCGCTCACCGAGGCGGCGAGCGAAGACGACATGACGCGCATGGCCGCCGCGGTGCAGGAAGCGCTCAAGGCAGGCGCCCTGGGGTTCTCGAGTTCGCGCGCGTCGACCCACGTGACGCCGGACGACACGCCGGTGGCGAGCCGCATCGCCGAGTGGGAGGAGATCGACCGCATCATGGCCGCCATGGCCGAGCTCGATACCGGCATCTTCCAGGTCGGCCCCGACATCGGCAGCGGGCCGCGCCACCGCGCCTTCCTGGCGCGGCTGCGCCAGCTCGCCCTGCTGTTCAAGCGGCCGGTCATGTTCGGCGTGCTGTCGACCCGGCAGGGCGAGGATCCCATAACCTGGGACTATCAGACGAAATACATCGACGACACCGTGGCCGCCGGCGGCCGCATGTTCGGCCAGGGCACCACCAAGTCGATCAATGCGATCTTCTCGCTGAAATCCTACCTGCCGTTCGACGTGCTGCCGGCGTGGCGCGCGGTCCGCGCCCTGCCGATTGACGAGCAGAAGCGCCGGCTCGCCGATCCGGCGGTGCGGCGCGAGCTGATCGCGGCCGAGGCCAAGATGAAGCCGCGCGACAATACAGTGCAGGGCGGCGGCGCCGCCACCACCGATCCGCGCAAGCCCGACTACGCCAACCTGTTCGCCATGAAGGGCGTGGAGTGGGACGATCCTACGGTGGCCGAGCTCGCGCGGTCGCGCGGCCAGCATCCAGTCGAGGTCATGATCGATCTGTCGTTGGCCAACGCCGACCAGGTCTACATCCAGCCGATCGTCAACGAATCGCCCGACGACGTTTTGGGCATCCTGAAGCATCCGCGCACGCTCGCGACCTTCTCGGATTCGGGCGCGCACGTCTGCCAGGAGATGGGCTCCTCGCTGCAGACCCATCTGCTGAGCTACTGGGTGCGCAAGCGCGGCGCCTTCACGCTGGAGCAGGCGATCAAGAAGCTGACCCACGACAATGCCATGGCCTGGGAACTCAAGGGCCGCGGGCTGGTGCGCGAGGGCTATCAGGCCGACCTGGTGCTGTTCGAGGAGAATCGCATCAGGCCCTGCCTGCCCACGGTGGAGAAGGACCTGCCGGGCGGCGCCCGCCGGCTGGTGCAGAAGGCCGAGGGCATCAAGGCCACCTTGGTGAACGGTGCCGTGGCATTCGAGAACGGCGAGGCGACCGGGTCCTATTTGGGCCATGTTTTGAAGGGCAAGCTCGCGTCATGACGCGACTCCTTGCGGTCCTGCTTGTGATCGTCCTGGCCGGCGCTGCTTCGGCGCAGAGCAAATCCGCTCCCGCCAGCACGGCGGGAACCGCGGGTGTGAAGACGCATCTCCAGGCCCTGCACTACAGGAACGTCCACGACCTGAGGCGCGGGCCCGACGGGCAATGGGTTGGCAAGGCGACGCAGGGCAACAGCGAAAAGTCGGTGACGATCGCGCCCGACGGCACCGTGATCGCGCGCTAGCCTGCCGGTTCGGGGAACTCGACGACGAACAAGGCGTCGGGCAGGCGCGGCGTCGACAGTCGGCCGCCCAGTTGGCCCGCCAGCATCGAGGCGATGCGCAGGCCGAGGCCCGGGCCGTCGAGGCTGAACTCTGCCGGCAGCGTCGTGCCGCGCGTCAGCACGCTCAACCGCATGCGGCTGTCCTGGCGCTCGAGCTTGACGTCGATTTCGAGGTTTTTGTCCGGCGCGGCATGCTTGACGGCGTTGGTCAGCAGCTCGTTGGCGATCAGCGACAACGGGATCACCCGCTCGACGGGCCAGCGCGTCGCCACCGCGTCGACGGTGATCTTCGACGTCCGGTCGGCGACGCCGCCCTCGACGAAGGCACAGACCTTGCGCAGGTGCTCGCTCATGTCGATCAGCGCACCGGGCTCATAGAGATTGTCGTAGGTCGTGGCGATGACCTGCAGCCGTTGGCCGGCCTCGATCAGGCGGGCGCGGATGCGCTCGTTGGTGGTGGCCCGGGCGTGGGTCGCCAGCATGGCACCCATCAGCTGCAGGTGATTCTTGATTCGATGCTGCAGCTCCATCAGCAGGATCTGGCGCTGCTCGGCGAGCGCGACATTGGCCTCGGCGGCGCGCGTGACGATATGGGTCAGCAACACGATCAGCCCGCAGGTGATCGCGAAGGTAACGAGGCCGAGGACTTGCCCAGGCGATGCCACCTCGAATGAGAATCGGGGCGGCAGCGCGAAATAGAGCGACACCCCGGTGCTCAAGGCTGAGGCAAACAAGCCGGCATACCACCCGCCGACGAAAGCGCTGATCGCCACCACCGAAAAGAAGGTGATGTAGGGCACGTCCAGCAGCAGGTTGCCCATCGCCAGACGCGCCGCCAACGCGCCGCCAACCAGGACGGCGCTGACCGCAAGGCCCGCGACCGGGCGCCGGCGCAGCAGCGGGTGCTCGCCGATCTGCATCATCCAGTCTTTTGTCGGAAGGTTGTGGTCCGGCCCCATCTGACGCCGATGCTAGCAGGGCGTGTCGGCTACCAGTAATTCGAATCGACGGGTGTCAGCACGGTCTATGACAATTCTCGCCTCACGATGGCCGCGCCCTCGGCGAGTGATTTCAGTTTGCCGAAGGCCGTGGCACGCGGCAGGTATTTCATTCCGCAGTCCGGAGCGGGCAGCAGCTTGTCGGGCGTCACGTGTGCGAGGCCGGCGCGGATGCGATCGGCCACTTTCCGAGGAGTCTCGATCTCGGGATCGTTGAGGTCGATCACGCCCAGCATGATCTTCTTGGGCGCGAGATCCTTCAGCACGCCGAGATCGAGCCGGGGCTGCGCCGATTCGATCGAAATCTGCTGGGCGATACTATCGGCAAGCTGCGGCAGGAAGGCATAGCCGGTGGGCTTGCCGCCGCGCACCACGGCGGCATAGCCGAAGCAGAGATGCACCACCGTCGGCACAGTGATCCCCTCGAGCGCGCGATTGATCACTTTCACGGCATAGCGCTTGGCGGCCTCGGGATCGTTGCGCAGCCACGGCTCGTCGAGCTGGATCACGTCGGCGCCGGCCTTGACGAGATCGTGCGCCTCCTCGTTCACGGCCTGCGCGTAGTCCATGCACATCGCCTCGGCGTCATTGTAAAACTCGTCCTTGACCTGCTGGCCCATGGTGAAGGGGCCGGGCAAGGTGATCTTGGCGAGCCGCTCGGTGTTGGCGCGCAGGAACGCCATGTCGCGCCGCTCGACCGGTGCGGTCCGCCTGATCTTGCCGACGACGCGCGGCACCGGCGTGCGCTGGCCGCTGCGGTTCGTGATCTCGGCCGGATGGGCGTCGTCGATACCCTCGAGCGCGGTGGCGAAGCGGTTGGGTCGTCCTGCGCCTGTTCGAGGAACGGCTCGGGCACGCGCCACAGTTCCCTGAGCCGGGTGCGCGGCACGACCTTGCTGAGCATCTGGCGATTGATCAGCCAGTCGGGCTGCGGGTAGGAGCCGACGACCGTGGTCTGCAGCAGCGGCGCCGGCATGTCATTGCACCTTGATGCCGGCCTGCTTCACCAGCTCGGCGTTTTCCTTGAGCTCGCGGGCAATCGTCTTGTCGAGATCGGCGGGCGTGGTGGGCGAGGCATCGGCGCCGAGCGCGCCCAGCCGTTCCTTGACCTCGGGCGAGGCCAACGCCGCGGCAACCTCCTTGTTGAGGCGCTCGACGATGGCGGTTGGCGTTCCGGTGGGCGCCAGCATGCCCACCCAGAAATTGTAGGCGCTGCCCTTGTAGCCCGCTTCCTCGGTGGTCGGCACATCGGGCAGCACCGACGAGCGCGCTTCGCTGCCGACGGCCAGCGCCGTCAGCCGGCCGTCGCGCACCATGCTGAGGCCGGCGATGACGGGCGCGAAGAAATAGTCGACCCTGCCGTTCATCGTGTCGGTCAGCGCCTCGGGCGTGCCCTTGTAGGGCACGTGCAGAGTATCGATGCCGGCGCTTATCCTGAACTTCTCGGCGTTCATGTGAGTGCCGCTGCCGGTGCCGGCGGAGGCAAAGGTGATCTTGCCCGGCTCGGCCTTGGCCGCCTTCACCAGGTCGCCCACGGTCTTCCAGCCCTTGGCGGGCGAAACCACCAGGATGTTGGGCTGCTGGGCCAGCCGGCTGATCGCCATCAGGTCCTTGGCCGTGTCGTAGGACAGGCTGGGATAGATCGAGGGATTGACGGTGTGGGCCGACGAATTGACCAGCAGCGTGTAGCCGTCCGGCGCTGCCTTGGCGACCTGCGCGGTGCCGATGGTGCCACCGGCGCCGGGCTTGTTCTCCACCACCACCGGCTGGCCGAACCGGATCGACATCGACCGCGCCACCGCGCGCGCCACCACGTCGGTGGCGCTGCCCGCGGTGAACGGCACGATCACTCGAATCGGCTTGTCGGGATAGGTCTGGGCGTGCGCCGTTGGCGCGGCGAGGATGGCGATCGCCGCAATCATCAAAAGACGCATGGGGTTCCTCCTGTTCGGTTTCATTGAGCGACGACCTGCCGGCTGACGCTTTTGATGTCGAGTTGGGCGAGGATGCGCTCGCCTGACGCCGCCAGGCGGCGGCGAATCGTACCGAGGTCGGAGCGCAGCAGCTTGCCGTCGCGCTTGGCGAACTTTCCGGCGACCAGCACGTCGCGCACCCGCGCGCCCGAGCCCTGCATGACGAGCGAGGCCACGGCATCGTGCACCGGCCACATGGCGAGCGGGCCCAGCGACATCACGGCGATGTCGGCCTGCTTGCCGGGTGTGAGGCTGCCGATGCGATCGCTCATGCCCAGCATCGCCGCACCTCGGGTCGTGATCCAGTCGAGCGCCTCGGCCGCCGGCACGGTCGAGGTCGCGGGAATGCCGCCGCTGCTGGCGCGTTCCGCTGCGTTGTCGAGGGCGCGCTGGGAGGCGAGCGTCATGCGCGCCACCGTGAACATGTCGCCACCGATCGCCGATTCGAGATCGACGCCGACCGACGGTCCTGAGCCCAGCGCGCGCAGCCGGCCGGTGATCGGATGGCCATGGCCTTGCGTCATCTCGTTCTCCGGCGTGACCGAGAAGCTGACGCCTGCCTCGACGAAGGCTTTTAGCTGGGCGTCGGTGAGGTTGTTGCCGTGCACGATGTTGATGTGCGGGCCGACCAGGCCGCGCGTCATCAGGGCCTCCCAGCCGCCCGGAGTCTTGGCCTCGCCGCCGCCCTGGTGCATCGAGGCGATGAGGCCGAGCTCCCTGGCCAGCGCGAAATCGTGGACGCTCACCTCGAGCGTCGAATAGTGGGGCCCCAGCACCGCCATGCCGAGCGTGACCAGCGCGCTGCGGTCGCTGAGTGGGCCCTGCAGCAGGCGCTCGATCTCCGCGCGCGGATGGGGCACTTCCGAAAAATGCGGCTCGCCCGGCTTGGCATCGGGTTTCGGCGAGCCGTGGAAGAAGGCGGCGCGGATGCCGCTGTCTTTCAGGCCGGCGATGCCGGCGTCGGTATGCTCGGGCGTCGGATTGTTGTGGCACCAGTCGACCAGGGTCGTCACGCCATGGTCGAGCTGGTTCAGCGCGCCGGCCAAGGTGGCGATGTGGATGTCGTCGGGCACGAAGACCGTCGCCAGGCCGGCATGCACGTGGCGGAAATATTCCAGCAAGGTCCAGTTGGCGGCGACCGAGCGCAACGCCGTCTGCCAGGTGTGCATGTGGGCGTTGATCAGTCCGGGCAGCACGAAGTGGCCGGCGCAGTTGATGGTTTCGGCATCGGCAGCCAGCGAGGGGGCAATGGCGGCGATGCGGCCGTCCTCGACCAGCACGTCGCCGGCCGGCAACACGCCGAGCTTGCGATCCTGCGTGACGACGATGCCGGATTTGAGGAGGAGTCTTTTCATTGGACTGCGGGAGGCCAGGCTCCCCTCATGTCATCCTGAGCGCAGCGAAGGATCTCATGCCGTATCAAGCGGCGATGAGGTCCTTCGCTGCGCTCAGGACGACAGTTATTGCAGTCCATCGCTCACCTTGACGTTCTCGGGCTCGAGTTTCATGCCGGCGGCGCGCGCCAGCTCGAGCAACAGCACGGAGAAGTCGATGTCGCCGGGATATTGATGCGACAGCGACAGCACGCTGTCGCGCGTCACCGAGGCGGTCGGCATCACGACGCCGAAAGACTTGGCGGCCGCCATGCCGAGCTCCATGTCCTTGAGCAGGAGCTTGGGCGTGAAGGTGGTCGTGAAGTCGAGATTGACCAGCGCCGGCGTCTTGTACTTGGTGTACATCGAGCCCAGCACGCTTTGGTTGATCGATTCCAGGAACAGGTGGCGCGGAATGCCGGCCTTCTCCGCGAGCAGCGTGATCTCGCACAACGACTGGATGATCACGCCGAACATGGTGTTGTGGGCGATCTTCCACACCCGCGCGAGCTCGCCTTCGCCGACATACATCGCCGCCCGTCCCAGCGCCGCCAGCAACGGCTGGACGGCGTCGTACTCGGCCCTGGGGCCGGAGGCCACGACCAGGAGCTTGCCCGCCTTGGCGACCTTGGCGTTGCCCGAGACCGGCGCGCTCAAATAGGCGACGCCGGCGTCGCTCAGGCCTTTGCGGATCTCGGCCGAGCCGTGGTCGGAGATCGACGACATGTCGACCACGCGCTTGGGCCGCGCGTTGCCGGTCAGAACGCCGCCGGCGCCGAACAGGATGTCCTTCAGGTCGTCGGTGGTGGAGACCATGGTGAACACCGTGGCGCAGTGCGCCATCGCCGCCTTGTCGGTCACCACCTCCGCGCCGATCTTGGCCAAGGGATCGGCCTTGGACGCCGTGCGATTCCACACCGAAAGCCCATGGCCAGCTTTGACCAGGCGCGCGGCCATGGCCTCGCCCATGCGGCCCAGCCCGATCCAGCCGATATCGTGCGACGCTTTGCTGCTCATGCGAAGGAACCCCGTACCACGGACCGCGTTTGGATTGTCCCGCAGTTTGGAAGGGGATTTAGTCGCTGTCCATGTCCGTGACCTTCCCGCGCGCGGCGCGCCGGCTTGCCAACCTCGTGCTGTTCGGCCTCCTCGTCTCCTGCACCGGCGAGCTGCCCAACAGCGCCATCCCGGCCAACCAGGCGGAGCGCTACTACAGCCTCTCCGCGACGACGCCGATCGTCGCCTTGATCCGCGAGCGTGACATCAAGACGCCCGACGAATCATCGCCGGTGCCTTTGCTCGAGCAGCTGCGCCGCGAACTCGCCAAAAGCGACCCCAGCGGCGCCTTCGCCGGCATTACCTACGATCTCAGCGCCGGCAACACGCTGCCGAATGACTGGCTGGTCCAGAGTCCGACGCGATGGGGCCATCGCGCCGACGACCTGCCGTTCTATCCGCTCGCCTGCAAGGACTGCGAGCGCGATGTCTTGCTGCCGTCCTGCAGCAGCGACGCCGACTGCCCGAATGGCGGGACGTGCCGCACGATCTGGGCCGCCACGCCGAGCGCGCGGCCGGCCAGGCGCAATGTCTGCTTCGGCCATTCCGACGCCCTGCTGCTGCCGGTGCACGACCTGATCGCCAATGCACGACGCTCGGTCGACATCGCCGCCCTCCAGCCGGTGCCCGGCACACGCTTTCTTGCCGCCCTGCGCGCAGGGCTCAACACGCTCGCAGCGACCGGCCGGCCGGCCGCGGTTCGCCTCGTCATCGGCCAGTATCCGCCGGACGGCGTCGACGCCGCCGCGCTGCTGTCGTCCCTTACGTCGGACCTGCGCGACATTCCAGGCGCGCGGCTCACCGTCAGCGTTGCCGCCATGCGCTCCCACAGCTTCTCCTGGCCGCACGCCAAGTTCATCGCCGTCGACGGCCGCGAGGTCGAGGTCGGCGGCCACAATCTCTGGTCGGAAGACTACCTGGTCGACGAACCGGTGCACGATCTCTCGATGCGGGTGCGTGGGCCGGCCGCGGCGAGCGCGTCGCGCTTCGCTGATCGGCTGTGGCAATTCGTCTGCACCCATCTCGACAAAAAGCCGTCGGTCCAACTCGCGACCTTTGCCAGCGGGCAAAGCGTGGCGCCGGGCGCTTGCCCCGATGTCTTCGCGCCGCCGGCTGCCGGTCGGCCAGCGGTTGGCGGATTGCCGATCCTTGCGGTCGGCCGCCTGGGCGCCGGCATCACCGCCGACTTCGCCAGCCAGAGCGAGCTGGCGCGCGACCTGGCGTTCGGCGCGGCGCGCCACAGGATCCTGCTCTCGCAGCAGGACATCGGCTTTATCCTTGGCCGCGCCGACCCGATCTTTCCCGAGAGCACGCTCGACCGCCTTCTCGACTTCATCGAGCAGCGCGACGGCCACGTCTACATCGTGCTGTCCAACCCCGGCGCGGCCGGCAACAGCGGCAGCACCTATTCCAACGAGGTCAGCCTGGCCGCGCTCGCGCGCCATCTGCGCGCCATGGTGCAGAAGAGGGTCGACGCGCGCGACCCCAAGGAGCGCTACGAAATCCGCAAAGGACCCGATCCGGTCAACGCGCTGCTGTGCAGCCACGTCCACCTGGCACCATTGCGTTTCGGACCCGACGCCACCTGGCCCGGCGGCAAGGCGATCGGCAATCACGCCAAGCTCTGGATGGTCGACGACCGCGTCTTCTATATCGGCTCGGACAACCTCTATCCGGTCAATCTGCAGGAGTTCGGCTACATCCTCGACGACCGGAAGGCCGCCGCCGAGCTGATCGATGCCTATTGGAATCCGCTGTGGCAATGGTCGCAGCGCGCCGCGGTCTCGGGCGAGGGAGTCGAGCCCTGCATCTTTCGCACGCCGCAAAAGTAAGCTTTTTGTCAGCGAAATGTAACGACGGTGTGTCAGCGCTCAGTAATCGCGTGGCCGCATTGAGGCCGCCATCGGGCACTACCTCGACATCGCTCGATCACGAGCATGGAGGTAGACATGATTGCGAACCTGAAGTGGCTGATGCCTCTGGTTGCCGTCGGGCTACCGTTGGCGGCGTCCGCCCAGATCAGCGATGCCACGTATTGCCGGAGGCTCACCGCTCGCTACGAGGCATTCGTCGAAAACATGAACGGCCATAGCCTCCAGCCGGGCAGCCTCGACGGCCAGGTGGCCGTCGAGCAGTGCAAGGAAGGCAATACGGCCGCCGGCATCCCCGTCCTCGAGCGCAAGCTGCAGGACGCCAAGATCGCTCTGCCCAAGCGCAGCTAATGGCATGCCAGATCGATCGGGGCGACCGCCCCCTCAGTCGCCCCGGTTGCCGTCAGCTTGTTGTTAGGTCATTGACGTAACGTCATGAGATCAATCCATTGGCTGTTGCCGGCCGCAACGATCCTGATGCCGCTGGCGGCATCGGCACAGATGAGCGATGCCGCCTACTGCAAGGCGCTGACGCAAAAGTACGAAGTCTACATTTTCACCACGTCAGTCGGCCGCTCGCCCGGCGTGGGGACGGTCGACGGCAGCGTTGCCATCGAGCAATGCAAGGCCGGCAACACCGCCACCGGTATTCCCGTTCTCGAGAAGAAGCTGCGCAACGCCAGGATCGATCTGCCGTCCCGCGGATAGGGGCTAAGCGGGCACGGGATCAATCGGTGTCACCACGCCTTCGGCCGCCTCGATCACTTCGCCGGCGTCGAGGCAGAGATCCTCGCGGTTGCGCATGGCCATGATCTGGATGCCGGTGCGCAGCTTGCCGTGGCTGCCGACCGGCACGGCCAGGCCGGGCAGCCCAAGCAGCGGGGCGAGGAGGGCGGGGCGCATCGACGCCAGGAGCTGTTTCTGGCCGCCCGGCTCGATGTCGGCGACCTGCTTGGGCGGCAGGTCGGCGAGGGTCGGCAGGATCAGCAGCGGCCATTGCTGGAAGAACGTCATCCAGCGCAGCAGCAGGCCCTCACGCTCGGTCAGAGCGGCGACATAGGTCGGCAGGTCGACCGGCTTGTGGATCTCGAGCCAGCCCTTCATCGAGGCGATGCCGTCGGGGTCGCCCATCTTCTGCATCTGCGGCCACAGGCCGGCGAAGACGTCGGTGACGCAGATCATGTGCCAGAGCTCGACGCCGCGCTCCATGTCGGGCGGCAGCACTTCCTCGACGACGTAGCCCGCCCCCTGCAAATGCTTGCCGGCCTGGCGCACCGCGGCGGCCTGCGCCGGATGCGTGGCGCCGCCCGGCACCTCGGGCACGATCGCCACCTTGATCGGCCGCGCCGGCGGCGGCCCCTGCATCGGCACGTCGTTCCAGCGCCAGTCGCGCCGGTCGCCGCGCGCCATCGCCTGCAACGCCAGCCGCGCATCGCGCACCGTGCGGGTGTGCGGCCCCTGGACCGCCATCAGCACCGCGCCGATCGGCCGGCCCTGCGGCGCGCTGGGGTTGAAGGAGGGGATGCGGCCGAACCCGGTGCGCAAGCCGACCACGCCGTTGCAATAGG
>WNFE01004044.1_pt1 | contig 10898 bp, 7 predicted proteins | sample 5400451 | NCBI WGS metagenome assembly WNFE01 (sample SAMN13153344, study PRJNA577476) | soil metagenome | isolation source: 200 cm saprolite under Douglas fir tree site 2 hole 2 | place: USA:California | collected 2015-04-18
TCACCTGCCGAGACGACAACCAATTATAGGGTTCCAGTACCGATGGGAAGATGGCAACGATTCGTCAATTCCAGGCCATTTTGTCCACTAAATAGCCTTTTTACTCTCTGAATACTCCAGCGCTTTTCATACACGCTAATGCTGCAAGAATTCCAACTTTGAAGGTCAGGCTAGACAATTTATGATACCACACCGACTCATAACATAGTGTCTCACTAAACGAACGATTGTGAGACACTTCTGTGTACCTTTTTATGCTTGACCAAGCACCAGATTCTCCCGTGCCGCTTCGACCACCTCTTTAGTCACAGTCTGCATCTGGTTGATCTCCAATTACCCATCTGTCTCTTCCACGTTTTCGTCGTGATGGTAAACCAGATATGATTCTCCACATACAGCTCTGTAGTTTTGTCTTCATTATTCGCATGGTATAGCTTGACGCCCGTACACGTGCTATGATCATTGTATCATGTTGGTGTTCAGGAATATCTCATCATATCTAGCGTAAGTTTTGTGCAATCAGAGACCGAAGCATGAAAAATGGTCTCAAACAGCAAGATTGTTCGTACCTTACCAACTGAATCCGGATGCTGTATGCTCATGAATATGCCCATTGAAGCAAGGAACGGTCATGAGCAACAACGAAACACCCATACAAGACACTCAGCATGCCTTTCTGGTGGCTTGGGGTTGGTTTGCCGAACACCTCGGCTTGATCCAGCAGCTCCAGGCTCTCTCCCTCAAGCAAAAGCACTATCATCATAGGCCTCAGACCAAGGTGCTGGAATTTCTGGTGGCCATCCTGGCCGGGTTGCAGCACTTGCAGGATATTAGCCTGGCAGCTCATCCCTTGGATAAGGATCAGACGCTTGCTGAAGCCTGGGAACAACCAGCCTGGGCCGATTACAGCGGCGTGAGCCGAACGCTGAGTGGACTGAGTTGGGATGAGGTCAAGCAGATCGTCCAGGTGTTGGAACAGGTCAGCTACCCCTACCTCACTACAGAGTTGCAGGTCCTGGGCGCGCAGGGGCAACGGGTGCGCCTGGATGGCGATCTGACTGGCCTGCCCGTTTCCAATACCAGCCAGACCTATCCCCATGCCGCTTTTGGGCATATGGATGACGACATCCGACTGGGATACCAGGCAGGCGTCGTCAGCTTGGCAAGCCCGACGTATGGGCGGCTGTGGCTGTCGGTGGCCCATCACCCAGGCGATACCGTTTCTTGCACGCAAGCCGAAGCGCTCGTGCTGGCCGCCGAGGCTCGCCTGCAACGACGGCCTCAACGGCGCACCGAGCTACTCCGCCAGCGCATTCACGCGTACGAGCAGCAGGTGGCCCAAACAGGCGAGCGATTGGCAACGCAGCAGCAAGCCGTCAAGGGGGCCAAGCAGCGGCTGGCAGAGGCAGAGCAGCAGGTGCAGGAGCGAGAGCAGCAGGTCGATACCCTGGAACAGGACTACCAGACCCGGAAGCTTCAAGAACGTTCGACCAGCCGCTTGGCCCAGGCCCGAAGGCGCCTGCAAGCGGTCGTCAAACGCGCAGCCAGTCGAACGTCTGTCTGGATGCAAGCCCAACGCCGGGTGGACAAGACCACGACCCAGCGGAGCCACCAGCAAGCCGAGCTAGCTGCCCTGTACCAGCGTCTGCTGCGTTTTGAGCAGGACAATGCCACCAACTCCGAACCGGTCGAAGCAGAGTTGCGCCTGGATGCAGGCTTCGGCACGTATGAGAACGTGGCGCTCCTCATCGAGATGGGCTACGACCTCTACACCAAACCCCACAGCCACAAGATCGTGGCGTCTCTCAAGCAGCAGGTAGACGACAGCACTGCCTGGACGCCAGTGGGCGCCAACGCCGAACTGGTGGCCTGGTCCAATCTCCAACTCAAGCACTGTCCCTACCCCTTAGATGTCGCTCTCGAGCGCTTCTACACCGGGAAAACCCTGAAGCAGAGCGCCTTGTTTCACTTCGGATCTGAGCCGGTGACGGAGCATTTGTCGGGGTGGTTCGAGCGGTACAACGGCAGGCAGACGATTGAAGCTGGCATTAAAGAGTGCAAGCAGGTGTTCTACCTGCACCACCTCAAAGTGCGTTCCGAACCGGCCATCGCTCTTCAGGAGGCGTTCGTCCTGTTCGCGGCGAATTTCATTCGCTGGGCTTCCCACTGGTTGCAAGCCCAGGAGCACCCGGCAGCAAACGCGCTGAACGTGCGCAAGCTCGGCGTCAAACGCCAGGTGCAGGTGGCCGCGCATGTCTCGGCGCAGGTCATCAGAGATTCAGACGGTAAGTTGTTAAAGTTCAGCGAGCAGAGCGCCTTTGCAGGCCAGGTGCTCAGAGTCGCAGGCGATCATCCATCGCTGCAACAAGCAAAATGTTGACGGTTGATGCCATTTTTCAACGAATCGCATTTGATTGCACAACCGTTACGCTAGTAGTTGGAGTCTGTCAAATCTTTTGTGTAAATAGCTTTTTCTCATAGAGAGGCTAGCCCTGCGAACTCAGTGGCAGTCTGCTTGAGTCTCCTTATTACGCTTGTAGAGCTTCTCTCTTCGCCTTAATCGCCCTTGCCACCTCATCAATACCATACACATGAAACAAGAACTGAATGAGCCGCATCCTGGCGGTTGGGTGCCACAACATCTTGCTGAACAGCTTATCAACCACGGTAGAAAGTTCAATGGACAACGAATCAAACCGAGATGCTTCATCTCTTTGCCAGGCGCATAGCAGCCAGTTCTGTCTGATCTCCTCGGCGGTGAGATTGACCCTGATGACTGTAACCACATTATGCACCAGGAGGCGATGGGGAAGCTGAATGAGGCTTTTACACATGGTGATGAGGAGGAAGAGACAAACAATGACGATACAGCAAGCGGGGGCTGGTGCTAGGTGTGAGGAGTTCCCGAGATGAAAACGAAGGAAAGACTGCAACACGTAGGGTGCCGGGCTCGCACCCTGCATACCTTGACAAGCACACGAGAGAGCAGCGTGGCCGTGAGGAGACGATGCTTCGTCACGCCTGATTTGACCCATCGGCTAGTGGCAGGCTAAACCAGAAGGTCGAGCCGCGACCAGGAGCGCTCTCGACCCCCACCTGCCCCTGATGCTGCTCGATAATAGTCTTGGCGATGGCTAATCCCAGGCCCAATCCTCTGTCTGGTCCGTGGTGCCCGGGCGCTGCCACTTGATAAAAGCGCTCCCACACCCGCTGCTGCTGCTCTGCCGTCAACCCTGGCCCCTGGTCACGCACCGACACCCGTGCGCTACTTCCCGCCACCTCCAGGTGTACCCATACCGGCTGATCGATCGGCGCGTACTTGAGGGCATTGGTCAGGTAGTTGGTAAGGGCTTGGCCGATGCGGCCAGCGTCGGCGAGCACCGGCACCACCTCGTCTGGGGGCAAGACCAGCTCGATGTGGCGCGTGCGAGCCGCTTGCTGCTGGTTGGCGACGGTCTCCTGCACGATGGTGACGAGATTCTCTCGTTGCAACGACAACTCGAATTGGTGCAGTTCCAGCCGGGATACCTCCAGCAATTCCTCCACCAGGCGGGCTTCAACCTCTACCTGCCCTATCGCTCGCTTGAGCCCCGTCTCCATCTTGCCCAGCAGCTGCTCTGCCTCCGGGGAGAGCGGCCTGGGCAGCAAGTCACTGCACAGCAGCGCCAGGTCGATAAAGCCCATGATGGAAGTGAGCGGGGTCCGTAGTTCATGGCTGACCATGCTCAGAAACTCCTGCTTGCGTCGCTCTGCTGCTTTCTGCTCGGAAATGTCCAGGATCACCGCCAGGACGAGACGGCGCTCCTGATCAAGCAACGTTGCTGCCACCAGCGCGGGCACGCGACTGCCGTCCTTGCGGAGATACCCCCTCTCGTAAGGAGGCGCGGCTCCTGTCGAGAGCACGGTCGCCATGGCCTGCCCCAGTGCCTCGTGATCCTCTGGAGGTACGAAGTGGAGCCAGTTAAAGGTCTGGGCGAGCAATTCGTCTCTGCTGTAGCCAAGGATCTGCGCGTAGCGGTCATTGAATTCATACATGCGCCCGTCGAGATCGACCACGACCACTCCGAAGATATTGGACTCCACCAGCGAGCGCAGCTTGTGTTCGCTGTACTGCAGTTGCTGCTTCAGGCGATACTGCCCGGTCACATCGCGGGACACAACCACGCCCCCAACGATCTGGCCTGCGGCATCACGAATGGGTGCGCCACTGAAATTGTGGATGATATCTTCTCCCTTGCGGGTGCGGCACACGAGGTCTATGGTGTGTGTGCCTGATAAGCGTTCGCCTTGCAGCACCCGCATCACCGGCATGTGCTCTTTGGGTAGCAGTCTTCCCTCCGTATCACGCAATGCCAGCCACTCGAAGCGGGTGTCGAGCAGGAGCAGTGAAGGATCAGCATCCTCTTCCAGCGCCAGCGTGGTACGATAGGCAGGGTTGGTGTAGCGGATCTCCCCCCTGGCATCGCTGACAATCACAGTTTCGATCATAGCCTCAAAGATTGCCTCAAGCTCGGCAGTTCGAGCCTGGGCCTCCCGGCTGGTCGCACGCACCACCTCGGAGAGCTGACGTGTCTCGCGCTCTCGACGGTACGCCTGCTCCGCCCTCTCGCGCAGTGCACCGGCCAGTTGACTGGTCAGAAGCGCACCAACCAGAAAAACGGCCAGCGCGATCCATTCTTCGATCCGGTACATGACAAAGGTAAAGAAGGGCGGAACAATGAAAAAATCGAAGGAGAGAAAGGCCACCAGGGATGCAAGGATGGCTGCGTACCGTCCGCGCACGACGGCCAATGCCAGCACCACCAGTAAATAGACGATCGAAATGTTGGGAATGGCTGGGTAGAGATGGAACACAACAATGACTCCGGTGACCAGCAGAGACCCGGCACACGCCAGCACGCTATCGAGCAGATACCGGAGCACTCGGACCATTTGATTGCTCTTGATGGGCAGGACATGTTCAATCGTAGGCATAACAGTCCGACCTTCCTCGGAATGCAGACGCGGAGACGCCGTTTCGTGCGATAGCAGGCTGTCTGTTTGCTTATCAGCAGTGAGCAGCTCAGCAAATATGCTTTTCCAGGCTTTTAGCATACCATAGGTGTCACTACCGAAAAAGTTGCTCTCTGTTTCCAGTCAGCGGGATGTATGCATGCATAGGCGGCCACTGGGTGGACAAGCAGGCGCTGAAACATGGTGTCAATGGGTGAGCAGTGTCCTGCCATTTCGCCAAACAATAAAAACGCCTCAAACCCCTTCTGACCAGGCTTGAGGCATCTTTGAAAATGAGGATGGTAGCGCATACGGGAAGCGACCGGGCTTGTTTGTGGGCATTCGCCGGCGTCCTCGTCATCCTTCCCATCTTGGTTCATTGTTCGCCAAGTGCTGCTCTTTTTTGCGTTGTGTTGTCGGCGTTGCTACATACTTGTTACCTGAATATACTACACTCACTCGTAGTTCTAGAGCCTTCTGGAAGCCGTGTTGCAAGACGCTGTTGTACCTGCCTGAAAGAATGGTTGAGATAGATGGTAAAGAACCCGATGCTGACGACCGCGTCGATCCTAAGGCCTGAAAACAGGTGCAGAAGAGGGATAGGCGGAGCGGCAAAGAACGCTTGGCGAAGTATACTGGTAAAATACCTAATTACTGCTTAGGGTTTTTCTGGTAGACGTGCGAGAATTTGCTGAAGCAGTGTCGTTTGTTCTGTTTGAGTAGTTTGCACGCTGGTGATTTTGTCGTCCTGCTCTGCGAAGCGTTGACGCATTTCGGTTTGCACACCGGTAATTTTGCCATCCTGCTCTGCGAAGCGTTGACGCATTTCGGTTTGCACACCGGTAATTTTGCCATCTAGTCCGGTGATTTTGCCGTCCTGCTCTGCGAAGCGTTGACGCATTTCGGTTTGCATCCCTACAATTTTACCCTCTACCTGAACTTCTACCTTTTCGCGAAGTTCAGCAAATTGTTGATTGATAAAAGCGTTATGGATGTTGATGATATCAAACAGTTTACCATTTTGCTCTTGAGATTTTTCGATAGTATCCTGCAATTTTTCGACAGTATCCTGCAATTTTTCAAAAGCTTCTTTTGAGACGAGGGCGCGTACTGCGATAGTTAGCAATTCTTCGGCTTTTTTCCGAGCAACAATTTCTTGTTCAAGGGCTTGTACTCGTTCTTCAATGGTTGCCATAGGCATCAGTGCTTTCCACTCGTCCGAGTTTAGAGGGCTGCGGTTGGTAGCGCATACGGGATTCGAACCCGTGATCTCCGCCTTGAGAGGGCGATGTCCTAGGCCGCTAGACGAATGCGCCTCATTTGCTGCTTCGTGGCCTTTTTCCCTAGACTTGCCACAGCCATATCATACCTACCCAGCACCCGATTGTCAATAGCGGTTTTCTTGTGCATAGGGCTTCTCAAAAGTCGCCCTGATTGGCAGCAAGCCCCCCACCCCAGATTAATAAAGAGCGTGTTACCGGTTGGGCGCTACTGCGCCCAACCGGTAACACGCTCTTTTACTCTTTTTTGGGGCGGGGAGGGAAAGAGGAAAAAGACTTTTGCAAAGCCCTGTCTTGTGCAGGGAGAGGCGCTCTTGTTACCTCGTCCGTGATTTGGGGCGCATGACGGCCAAAAGCGGCTAGAATCGTTTCTAAAAACGGTAACATACTAGAAGCGCGTTTCATTCTGATAATCAAGTCCCACATCGGCTCAAATTTCTTCCAACCTGCGGCATACCCCACGTGCCGCAGCCGTTCATCCCATCTCTCTTTAGTCCAGGCTCCTTGAAAGATTGAACTCCAGCGATAAAAATCCCGGTAGGCCCGCCAGTAGCCGGCTTCCAGGGCCTCAGACGTTAGTTTGGCCGGGCGATAGACCACGTGGCGGGTATCATAAACATCCCAGTTGCTGTGCAGCAGGCGTCCTTGTTGCGCCATGCGCTCATAAAGAGCCGTTGTGGGATAAGGAGTAAGAATGTGAAACGTGGCCGTTTCAATGCCCTGCTTGATCGTCCACTCGACGGTACGGTCAAAAACCGTTTCGTCGTCATCGTCCATGCCAAAAACGAAGCTGCCGTTAACCATGACCCCTTGACTGTGGAGACGTTTGATGGCAGTACTGTAATCTCGATTGAGATTCTGGTACTTGTGCTGCTCTTGTAAATTCGCAGGGCTGAGCGTTTCAAACCCCACAAATAAACTTCGCAGTCCACTTTCCACGGCTTTTTCCAGCAATCCTGGTCGCAACACCGACTGCACGGTGCCAGCCGCCTGCCAGAGGCGTCCCATCCCCTTCATTCCATCAAAGAGCGCTCCTGCAAAACGCGGATTGCCGAAGAGGTGGTCGTCCAGAAAGTACAGGTGTTTTCCTGGCAACCGCTCAATTTCTGCGAGCGCATCGTCCACTTGCAGCGTATAGAACGATTTTCCTCCTGTAAAGAAGGCCTCCTTGTAGCAAAAATCGCACACATGCGGGCAGCCGCGTGAAACCACGATGGAGTTGGGTACAAGGTAGAGATTTCTTTTAATTAAATCGCGTCGTATTCTAGGAGCTCCAAGGAGGGTGCGCACTCGCGATTGGTATACTTTTGCCGGGTGCCCCGCGCGGTAATCAGCTAGAAAAGCTGGCCAGGTATCCTCCCCGGGTCCAAGAAAAATGGAATCGGCATGTCGAGCAGCCTCATCCGGCAGTGAGGTCACATGTAACCCTCCTAAAGCCACATATGCCCCTTTGGCGCGGTAGTGGCCGGCCACCCTGTAGGCCCGGTAGGCAGAAGTGATATACACTTGAATCACCACCAGCTCGGGATCATCGTCCAGGTCTAGCGGCTCCACATGCTCATCTTGGAGCGTGATCTGGTCATCTTCACTGAGATATGCAGCTAGCGTGGCCAGCCCGAGCGGCGGGAAAAGGGAATATTTAATCGGACGAAAGAAAGGACTGATTGCCTCGGTTAGAGCCGGTAAAATCATCTTCACCTTCATGTCATGCCCCTCCTGCTGGTATTCATCAGCGCAGCTTGCTTTGTTTTGCGGTCTGCTCCTTCTGTCCAGTATAGAAGGCAGGCATGGATGTTGCCAGGTTCCGAGGATAGCCGTGATTGCACTCAGATGCGGCATTATCATGGTTCGGAATCTGCCTCGTTTTTCCCAACCGTCTCACGAAAGTACCGCTTATAGCACCAGAAGCGGCAAAGCTTCGTCTTAATAGAAAAAGGAACATTCTCGTATGCACATCGATTTCTCTGCCCTGTCCACTCCAACCATGCGTAGAAAACCACTCTTCGCCGCCAGTGGCGTGGTCGCGACCAGTCAGCCGTTAGCGACCCAGGCTGGCCTCTCCACCCTCAAACAGGGAGGAAACGCCGTAGATGCCGCCCTGGCCGCGGCCATCACCCTCACCGTCGTTGAACCTACCTCCTGCGACGTTGGCGGTGACCTTTGCGCGCTGGTCTGGGATGGAACAACGCTGCACGGCCTGAACGGGTCCGGGCGTGCTCCCGCGACCCTCACACTTGAAGAGGTGCGCAGGCGCGGCCATACAGAGATGCCCGAGCGTGGCTGGCTGTCTGTAACAGTTCCCGGCGCTCCCGCGGCCTGGCGCGACCTGCATCAACGTTTTGGCAGGCTGCCCTTTACTTCCCTGTTTGAGTCCGCCATTACCTATGCGGAACAGGGCTATCCCATCTCGCCGAAAACCTTCTTCAATTGGCGCTGGGCAGTAGAAGTCGTTCATCGTGAGCTGCATGGAGAAGAGTTCGCTGGTTTTGGAGCTGCGTTTACCCCGCGCGGTCGTGTGCCGCAGATTGGCGAACTCTGTCGCAATCCTGACCTGGCGCGCACGCTCCGCCTGCTTGCCCAGACAAATTGTGAGGCATTCTATCTTGGTGAAATCGCCCGGGCCATTGCCACCTTCTCCGCTCAAACTGGCGGCTTCCTCTCCCTTCACGATCTCGCGCAGCACAGCAGCACGTGGGTAGAGCCGGTCAGCACCACCTATCGAGGGTACGACGTGTGGGAACTCCCTCCCAATGGGCAGGGTCTCGCCGCTCTCATCGCGCTCAACATCCTTGAAGGCTTCGACCTGGGAAAATTCCCTCGTGAATCCGTAGAAAGCTACCACCTGCAGCTGGAGGCCATGAAGCTGGCTTTTGTCGATGCCCAGCGCTACATCTCCGATCCCGAGCGCGTCACCATTCCCACCAGGGAACTCCTTTCCAGGGAGTATGCTGCCAGGCGGCGCGCGCTGATCGGCGACCAGGCTCTGCTCCCCGAGCCGGGCGAGCCTCTGGCAGGAGGCACCGTCTACCTCTGTACGGCAGATGCGCAGGGCATGATGGTCAGTCTCATCCAGTCCAACTCTGACTGTTTCGGTTCGCACGTGGTGGTTCCGGGCACAGGCATAGCATTGCAGAACCGTGGCAGCGCCTTCTCGCTCGATCCCGCGCATCCGAATCGACTGGAGCCCGGCAAGCGGTCATTTCATACCATCATTCCCGGTTTTTTAAGTCAGGATGGACAGGCCATCGGGCCGTTCGGCGTCATGGGCGGGCATATGCAGCCGCAGGGACATGTTCAGATGATCATCAACACCCTCGACTACGGCATGGACCCCCAGGCCAGTCTCGATGTGCCGCGCTGGTTCTGGGGCGAGGAGCGCTATGTCCAGGTAGAGCCGGCGGTCGACCCGGTCATCGTGGAGGCGCTCAAGCAGCGCGGGCACGAGGTGGTAGTCGACGATGAGATCGATTTCGTCGGCTGCGGGCAGATCATCTGGCGCCTCCCATCCGGCGTCTACGTGGCGGGCAGCGAAGGCCGCGCCGACGGCTGCGCCATCGGGTATTAGCCCTCCGTCTCAGAAATGTAGGAGCGGGGCTTGCCCCCGCCCTGGCGTGCCCTCTCCCTGGCTTCATCCCCGCCCTGTTCCTCACTCCCTCCGCAGGTCGATCCGGATCGGCTTACCCTTGTGGTGAAACGTAAAGGCCAGGCGCGTCCAGTCGTCGGGCCAGGATGGCTTCGTAGTATAACCATCATCATTCAGGCGCAGGCCCGCGAAACCGAGCACCGCCGCCTGCCACACCGCCCCCGAACAGGCGTCGTGAATGCCCTCCGCAGTATTGCCACGCAGGTTGTCCAGGTCGATCAACGCCCCTTTCATGAACATCTTATAGGCAATATCCGTCAGGCCCAGTTCGCACGCCAGAATCGTGTGCAACGCCGGGGTGAGCGATGAACCATAGTCGTGGTCGGTGATGGGAAAGTAGTAGTCCCAGTTGACCTGCTTGGTTTGTAGATCGAACTGCTGATCCAGCACCGTCAGCAGCATCAACACGTCTGCCTGCTTGACAATCTGGTATCGCTGCACTACCTCCATACCCAGCAGGCCCTGGTAGGAAGTCTTGCGGCCAGTGTACTGGCTCTGGTCGAGGAGCTCTAGCTTGAAAAAGCCCTCAAACTGCTCGAACAGTCCCGTTTGCTGGTCCTGGAGGATACGTATGCGGTTACTCACGTTGCGCCAGTGCTCCAGTTGCTGTTCATTGAGTTCAAGCTGGTACGCCAGTTGCTCAGCTTTAGCGGGATCGGTCGAGCTCAGCCAGCGCAGGCTCTCAAGCGCGGCCTGGATGTTCCACTTCGCCATATAGTTGGTATAGGTATTATTGTTGACATGTTCGTGCCACTCATCAGGACCGATCACGTCATTGATCTCGTAATCCCCTCGCTCGGCATTGAACTCGACCCGGCTCACCCAGAACGCTGCCGTGGATAACACAATCTCTGCTCCATAATTCCGCATAAATTCGTCATCGCCCGTCACACGCCAGTATTGCCAGGTAGCATACGCGACACTGGCGCTGATATGCACTTCGATCTGGCCGTTCAGGACGGGGATAATTTCGCCGCTCTCCG
>WNFE01015328.1_pt1 | contig 10898 bp, 7 predicted proteins | sample 5400451 | NCBI WGS metagenome assembly WNFE01 (sample SAMN13153344, study PRJNA577476) | soil metagenome | isolation source: 200 cm saprolite under Douglas fir tree site 2 hole 2 | place: USA:California | collected 2015-04-18
TTGGGAGATAAGGCGATTTCCGTTTCCTTGCGATCTTTCCTTATCGCTCTGATCTCAATCCCCGCAAACGAAAACAAAACGAGGGTCCAAAGCCACTTCTCGCCCCCTCCCATTTTCGGTCTCAGCGCCATGAGACCGGCCGCAACCGCCATAAAGGTGACTGAATAACTGGGCGGCGGGATGTGGAAGTACCAATAAACACAGATTGCCACGGCGATAACAACGAGAAAATATCCCATGATCGCTTTCTTCCAAATGTCTTCCACTAGATGAAACCATACCGACATTCGATTTCGGACCACAGCGCACACCTCCGCTCCAAAGGTATCTTCGGTTTGCTATCGGAAGACTTCCACTTGTGGCCGAGAAAGTGTACTACCTTCGTGGCAGTCCCTTCTGGAGAGGGAAAACATTTGCGCAGGTCCACTTCCGCTCCACCCTCGCCCGCGGCGTTTTACGCGCCTTCGACCCCCTAACCGGACTCGCGATGCCTTGACGTTGTTTGCGTTGAAGACCGCGGGTGTCCTAAAGTCTAGCCGATGTCCTGCCTACCATCTCAGGTCCCGTGGAGGCGTTTCGTCGCCGTTCTCCGGAAGCTCGGCTCTGCGCCACGAAAGGGAAAGGCGGGTTCGGGACGGTTGCGCGAGTACCTTCGCAAGCTTCGCGTCGCCCAGGGTGAGTTCATCCAGCTATTAGAAGACTGCTAGATCGGATGCGTAAACGTTTGTCCACCAAACTCATCGTTTCGTGGACACGATGACAACTATTGCAGCCGGCTTCTCGGGTCAGATCTGAAGCCCTGCCGGTGCCGACATTTCGGCAATGCGGACGGTAGTTCGACAGCCACCAGATATTTCCATTTTGCCCAGCCGCGTAATACCTCCGGGTATCCACTGAGCGTCAGGAGTATTCACTCGATTGTCAAAACGCGAGGATGTGCCTGAGCCACCAGAAAAAGAGAGAGGGTTCTCCGCACCTCTCCCAGAGAGAAAGAACTTGACATCAAGAGAGAATCTATAATCTTCATGTTCGGCTCCTTTCTCCCGAGCCTTGGTTGGTTCGCACCACCAGAGTCTACTCGGGCGTGGGAGCCGACATTGTCATGGAATCAGTTACACCAACTGAGAATTGTTGGTCAAATGGCGATGTTATGGCAACTGGCTGAACCAGACGAACCAATCTCTGTCCACATATGGCCGACCGTCTAGCCAGTCTGGACGAACGGTGGTCAAGGCTTGGGAGCCTCTTCGAAGGGATAGTGCCGGGGCTGATGTTGTACCGATACCCATTTCAGAGTAGTGAATTCCTCCAGCGCCCACCGTCCGTTAAGGCGGCCAAAGCCGGATGCCTTCTCTCCGCCGAAAGCCACAATCGGCTCGTCGTTGATCGTACCGTCGTTGATATGGATCATTCCGGAGTCGACTTGTTTGGCCAGTTCGGCGCCAGCTTCGACGTTGCGGGTGTGGATCGCACCGCTCAATCCGAATGCGCTGTCGTTCGCGATCCGGATAGCTTCCTCAGCAGTATCAAAGGGCATCACGCAAACCGCCGGGCCAAACATCTCGTTCTGCGCCACCCACATGTTGGGGCGAACGTCGGCAAAAATGGTCGGCGAAACCACGTTACCTTCTACCTTCCCTTGCAGGACAGGCCGGGCTCCTTCTGCAATGCCCTTCTGGATCTGCTTCGAGAGAGTGTCAGCTTGGGCTTTGTTGATCAACGGGCCGATGTCAGTCTCAGGATCGCGCGGATCCCCCACCTTGAGCCGGGATACCCGATCCACATACTTCTCCAGGAACCTGGGGTAGAGGCTGCGGTGCACCAGAATCCGGTTGGCAGACATGCAGATTTGCCCCTGGTGCGTAAAGCGGCTGAATACCGCGGCATTGAGCGCATAGTCCAGATCGGCATCCGCCATCACGATCATGGCACTGTTTCCTCCCAGTTCCAGGATGGCCTTCTTCAGACACCTGCCGGCCACTGCGCCGATGTGCCGGCCCACAGTTGCCGAACCCGTGAAAGAGATGACGCGCGGAATTGGGTGCTCGACGAATGCATCGCCGATTTCTCGGATATCAGCGACGATCACATTCAGCAAGCCCTTGGGCAGGCCCACTTCTTCAAAAACCTTGGCGACGAGGGTACCGCCGGTGATGGCGGTGTCGTCGTGGGGCTTAAGAACCACACCATTGCCCGCGCCCAGCGCCGGCGCCACCGAACGCATGCTCAGGAAGAAGGGAAAGTTGAAGGGACTGATGACGCCCACCACCCCGACCGGAACGCGATAGAGCCGGTTTTCCTTGCCGTTCACTGTGGAAGGCAGGATTTCGCCTTTCATCCGTAGCGGATAAGTGGAGGCCTCTTTAATAATGTTCTTCACCAACCCGATCTCAAAAAAAGCCTTGAGCCCCGTCCCGCCCAGTTCCTCGATGATGAGGTCGGTGATCTCGGCTTCGTTGCGCTCGACGTAGGTTATGGCCTTCTCCAGTATGGCGCGTCGTTCGAAAGGATTGATCGCGGCCCAGACTTTCTGCGCCGCGGCGGCCGCGCGGTAAGCTTCATCCAGGTCTGCCAGGCTCGCCAGCTTGAAGTCGGCGATCGCCTTCCCGTTGTACGGATTGCGATCCGTCAGGACCTTTTGGCTCGATCCATCGCGACACACTCCTCCGATGTACTGCTGGTTGCACTTGAAGTATTGGTTCATATGCCCTCCCGGACCCTGGAATTGTCTTACCAACCATCATTCCGCAACGTCAGGATGATGTGTGACGATGCGGTAGTGACCGGAGTGAAACACCAACGGCTCACCGTCACTGACCTTGTATTGCTCCACCTCACCGATCAGGATCACGTGGTCGCCGCCGTCGTATTCACGAACTTTTCGGCATACAAAGTGGGCGATGACGCCGTTGAGAAGCGGCACCCCCCTGTCCCCTTCGACAAAGTCGACGCCGGCAAACTTATCCGGCATCGGTGTCGAGAATTGTCGAGAAAGGTGATGCTGGTGGGCCTCCAGCACGTTGACCGCAAAGTGGGTCGCGCCGGAGAAATCGGCGAAGCTGGGCGTCTGGCGCGACACGCTGCACAGAATCAGCGGCGGGTTTAGAGAGACCGAAGAAAACGAGTTGACGGTTACGCCCACTTTGCGGCCGTCAGGTGCGCGCATGGTCACCACGGTGACTCCGGTGGCGAACTGCCCGAGTGCACGCCGGTAGTCGCGGCGGTCAAAGCGTTCGGCAACCGTCTGGGCTTCCTTCTGGACGAACTTCTCGGCTTCGCCCGGATCCGCGAACCAGGGAAACAGCGAACGGGGATCGTCGAAGCCATTCGCGAAAGCGCCCGCGACCGCAGTGATCTTGCCCGCACAATCCAGCAACTTCAACACATGGGGCGGTGGCTTCAACAACATGTTTGTCCACTCCACCGCCCACTGGGCATAGCCGCTCCAATAGCGATCGAAGGTTTGTTGCATCCACTGAGGATCGGCGAGCCCGAGGCCACGTTCCACGATGCTTTCCAGGTAGATCGACGCGCAGCGAGCGGCGTTGTTGGATCCCTGGCCGGTGATGGGATCATTCAATACCACCGCGTCCGCCATCCCCAACACGTGCCCACCAGACGGCAGTGTGCCCACTGGTTTGCGGACGGTGGGCGTAACCTGACCCACCAGGATTCCTCGGCTATCAGTCAGCTCGAGGTCCCGGCAGCGTTCCGCCTCCCACGGCAGAAAGGTCTCGAGGAGCCACTTGCTTTTGGCCAGGTGTTGCTCCGGCGTCCTGACGTCTGACCAGCAGTCCATCGGCCCGCCGGGAACGCCTTCGAAGACCATGATCTGGCAGGGGCCATTGTTGGTCAGCGCGGGAAACACGAAGTACTCGCCGACGTTCGCGATCAGGTTGAAACAGACCGCCGAGAACGATCCCCGGGGACGCATTTTCCTGACATACGTGAGCGCCAGAACGCGCTGCGGCCGGTCAAATGGTGAACGAGTGGGGTCACGCTCGAACAACGCGCCAATCGCTCCCTTGCCGCTGGCCACGATCACCAGGTCATGCGTGCGCGCACAAATTTCCAGTTCGGCAATGTCGGCGGCCTTGATGCGCAAATCGCCACCCCGCTGTTCGAACAGGTCCATCCATCGGGGAATCTTGAGGCGCTGATCAACCGATTGCGCGAAGTGGTCGAGCCGCGCTGACCAATCCATGCTTTTGCCACCCACCGCATCGGGCACTGTGAAACTGATTCCTTCCACTTTTGGGCACTCGTCTTCCCACTGGTTCAATCCAAGATCGCGCTCGGTGTCCAGCGCGGAGTCAAACATGCATTGACTGGACATGACGTTGCCGTCGTGAATCTCCTCCGCCGAGCGGTCGGAGTAGAGGGTGACTTCATAGCCGGCGGCGAGCAGACCGAGACCGAGTTGCAAGCCGGATTGGCCGGCGCCGACGATGGCGATGCGTTTCATGGAGATTCGTTCTGACCCGTTTGGAGCTGCCGCCGCAAGCCCTGGTCTTCAGGTTGTTGGTCTCATTCCATGAGCTTGGGGATGGCGGGCGCGGCCATCTCCGGTCCCATGGTGGAATACCCGCCGTCCACGGCGAGATCGGTGCCGGTCACGAAAGAAGCATGACTGGAGCATAAAAAGAGGACGGCCTGAGCCACCTCATCGGCCTCGCCGATGCGTCCGAGCAGGTGGAAGGGCCCGCCAACTTTGTTGGTTTTAGCTTTGTCGCCGTGCGTTAGTTCGTCCATGAGACGGCACCAGGTCCAGCCCGGCGAAACCGAGTTGACGCGGATCTTGTCGGGAGCAAGGTCCATCGCTTCATTGCGGGTGAGTTGCAGGATGGCCGCTTTGGTGACGGGATACAGCCAGCGGCCCGTCTGTGCCACCTTGGCGCTGATGCTGCCAAAATTGACGACGGCACCCCCGCCGCGCTTGACCAGGTGAGGGTGAACCGCTTTCAGCATCATTACGCCGCCCACCACATTGATGTTGTAACTGTCCAGCCAGTTTTGGCGAGTGGCCTGGAAATCTGGACGAAAAGCCCGTCATTACCGAGGCCTTTCGCCACCGCCTCGCCATCCTTGGTGTTTACGTCGGCGATGACTGCTTTGGCGCCTTCGCGATGGAAAGCGCTCGCCACCGCGGCTCCGATCAGGGTGGCCCCGCCGGTGACAATGGCGACCTTTCCCTTCAATCCCTCCATGGTTCGCCTCCGAGTGCGTAGCGGATTTTTAAGTACCGAAAGCTACCATGAGACCGCACGCGGAACAAGGGGAGCGGCGCTCCCCATGCCTGCACCTCTTTCGCGCTGCTTGCGGTGCGGGGTTGGGAAACTTGACTCTTTCGGTTATATTTGGGCACCCAGCAGGGCAGCAGCGCGGGATCCCAGGAGAGAGCGATGAGGAAAATTGCCATAGTCGGTGGAGGCCAGTCCGGTTTGCAATTGGCGTTTGGTCTTCTGCAAAAAGGATACGAGGTGACGGTCGTTTCCAACCGGACTCCCGACCAGGTGTTGCAGGGCCGCGTCAGCTCCAGTCAGTTCATGTTCGACGACTCCCTGCAGAATGAACGCAACCTGGGAATCAACTTCTGGGAGAAGAAATGCCCGGTCACGGAAGGCATCGCCTTCGCCATCCCTGGACCCGATGGCAACCGCGCATTGTTCTGGGAAGCCAAGCTCGACCACTACGGCCAGTCCGTGGACCAACGCGTCAAGTTCGCGGGATGGATGAAGGAGTTTGCCAAGCGCGGCGGGAATCTGGTGATTAAGGATGCCGGCCCCCAGGACCTGGAGGAATTCACCAAGCGCCACGATCTGGTGCTGATGGCTGCCGGCAAGGGAGAAATCAATCGGTTGTTTGAGCGTGACGCGGAGAAGTCTCCGTTCGACAAGCCCATGCGGGCGCTAGCCCTGACTTATGTCAAGGGCATGGTGCCGCGCAAGCCTTTTACCGCAGTGGCGTTCAACCTCATTCCAGGTGTTGGCGAGTACTTCGTGTTTCCCGCTCTGACCACGACCGGGCTTTGCGAAATCATGGTGTTCGAAGGTGTTCCCGGCGGACCGATGGACTGCTGGAGTGACGTTCAGAATCCACAACAACACTTGCAGCGCAGCAAGGAGATTCTGCAGAAGTTCCTTCCCTGGGAGGCCGAGCGCTGCCATAACCTGGCGCTGACGGATGACAACGGAATACTGGTCGGCAGGTTTGCACCTACGGTTCGCACGCCGATCTGCAAATTGCCCTCGGGTGGTTTGGTTTTGGGCATGGCCGACGTGGTCGCGACCAACGACCCGATCACGGGACAGGGTTCGAACACCGCCAGCAAAGCGGCCGCAATCTATCTGCAGCGGATTCTGGACCACGGAAACAAGCCCTTCGACGCGCCATGGATGCAACAGACTTTCGATAGCTTCTGGAACTACGCTCAGTGGGTCGTGAAGTGGACCAATTCGCTGCTCACGCCTCCGCCACCACAAGTGCTGCAGTTGATGGGAGCGGCGAGCCAGATCCCGCGACTCGCCAGCAAAATCACGAACGGGTTCAACAATCCGCCCGATTACGCTCCCTGGTGGTTTGACGCCGGTGAAGCGGAGAAATTGATCAAGGCACTGTCCGCCGCTGCATGATCCGTGGCAACGAGGGGGGAAACTGCCATGTCACGCGTAAGAATTGTTAAGCCCGACAAAGTGGATGATCCCGTCATTCGTGAGATTTTCGATTGGGTCACGCAGATGGAAGGTGCCGTTCCCAACCACTTCTACGTGGAGATGAACTTCCCCGAGTTTTTCAAAGCCAAGCTGGGCGCCACCAAGGTGCTGTGGCAACTGGGCGAACTGCGGATCGATGAGATTCAGCACGTCGGGATCGCAGTCTCCAAGGCCAATGGTTGCCCGTACTGTACGGCGGCCTTCTGTACCATCCTGAACCACGGCCTCCACACCGCTGAGGAAGAGGTCAAGAAATTTGTCGTTGAAGGGGCAGCGAGCATTCCGGATGGGCGACTCCGGACCCTCGTGGAGTTCGCGCTCAAGGTGAACGCCGATGCAGCGGGCCTTACCGATCAGGATATTGCCAAACTCAGAGACGTCGGCCTCAGCGACAAAGGTATCGTGCAGCTCTGCCACCTGGTCAGTGATTTTGCCTCCTACAATCGCCTGAACCTGGCGTTGCAGACCGACTACGACTACCGTGACGTTTGGCGGCAACTCGCGTTCGGGGCAGCGGTGCGCTCTTGACAACCGTGGAGTGCCGGTGTTGAATAGGCACCCTCAGTCTACTTAACTGCTTTGTTCGTTCATTTCAGAGCAGTTTTGGTATCGTCACAGTTTTGCAAGAAACCAGGCGCGTTTGCGCTTGAAGATCTTATACTTCTGCGTGCGGAGCAGACAGCGTGCGTTTGCGATCGGTGATGGCGCCCTGGTTCCCAGCCTGAGCGCTCGTTGGAGGATTTCATGATTGAGCAATACATGGCGTTGGCCTTGCAGCCCACGATCCGGGGTTGCGTGCAGCGGTCCGAGGTGATGACCAACATCAAACACATCTCTGAACTGATCGACGCTGCCGTCTGGTTGAGTGCGATTGACCTTCCCGTAAGGCTGATTGCGGTCCCGGAGGGCTGTCTGCAGGGTTTCACCGACGAAGTCTTCGACTGGGACCACGAGAAGTACGTCGACGTACTCGCGCTCGATGTTCCCGGTCCCGAGACCGACGCCCTGGGACGGAAGGCGCGGCAGCACAACTGTTACATCATCGCCCAAGCCAAGGTGAAGCACCCGAAGTTCCCCACCAAATTCTTCAACGCCGCTTTCATCATCGACCCGCATGGCGAAGTCATTCACATCCACTACAAGTTGCAGGTTTTTGCCCGCGAACATTCCACCGTGCCGCACGACGTGTGGGACAAGTGGGTCGAGCTGTATGGCAGCGGCCTGGACGCGTTCTTCCCGGTTGCCGACACCGAGATCGGCCGCCTGGGCTGCGTGATCTGCATGGAGGGTTCGTTTCCGGAGACCGCACGCGGTCTGGCCGTAAACGGCGCCGAGGTGATTTACCGCCCGGCTTATCCTGAACCCTACGTAGCCAACGGCCTCTGGGAAATCCAGAATCGCGCCCGGGCGCTGGATAACACGTGCTATGTAGTGGCACCCAATCCGGCCAATTACTACCTAATGCCGGACTCCTCAGATGCTCTCGACACCTTCGGGGGCCAATCCATGATCGTCGATTACCAGGGCCGCATCGTTTCCGAACACAAGTATGGTGCGGGGCCATCCTATGCTGGCGGCATCCTGGACATCGAGGCCTTGCGTCAATACCGCACCCGTTCCTTATGGGGCAACTGGCTGCGGGATTTGCGTACCGAGCAATTCCGATGCATCTACGAAAAGGCCATTTATCCCAAGAATCTGGGGCTGGACAAGCATCCGGGCGGCCACGCGGACCACGACGAGATCCGTCGCCAGGTCCTGGAGGCCCTGGTGCAGCGAGGCGCATTCCACCCACCGGCCCTGGAAAAGGAAAAACCGGAACCGAAGATCGTTGAGGAGATGCCGGCTGACTAACAGCCTCAAATCCCAACCGGTGACCGCCACGAAGCTTCGACCGAACGCTTTGTGTGGGCGCGTTTCGTGTGCGGAAAGAACTCGCAGCGAAAAACTTTTTGTCGTTTCTGGCGTCCTACGAGTAAGGTATCGGTGTCGCTGGGAATGTACATCGAAAGTTCCTACACCGTACAAACAGAAATGCCACCGTCGTCACCTCAGGAGGATCCGATGATCCGAGCGTTTTTTCGTTGTCTCGCAGCCGGTCTGTGTTTCGTAGTGGTCGCGTCCGGCATGGGCTTCGCGCAACAACTGGCCACGTTGAAAACCACAGTCTTTGACCAAACCGGGGCGGTGATTCCGGGAGCAACGATCACGCTCCGGAGCAACACGACCGGAGCCAAAAGGACTGACATCTCGTCCGCAAACGGCCTGTCCGTCATTCCCGGCCTTCCTCCCGGCAGCTACGAACTCACCGCCGACGCCAAGGGCTTCAGCTCGCGGAAGATGGAAGTGACCGTTTCCGTCGGCCAGATCGCTTCGATCACAGTGAGCTTGGGTATCGCCGCCAAGGAAGAAGTTACGGTGCAGGATACGGCTCAGGGTATTGATCCGGAAAAGTCCGAAGTGAGCCAGGTCATCGATGCCGTGAAGATCGCCGACCTCCCCGTCTCCGGGAGAGACTTCATCGATTTCGTTTTGCTGACCCCATCGGTGAACGTTGGCCGGAGCACCGCGGTCGGCGCCCAATCGCCATTCACGGAGACCGTCCTGAAGCTGAGTTTCAGCGGTGTCCGGGAGAGCCACACTACCTTCTTTGCCCTGGATGGCGTGGACTACACCACCAGCATCTCTGGAGTGCAGCGCGTCAGTCCGTCGCAGGACTGGGTGCAGGAGTTTCGCGTGGTCGACAGCCCGTACACGGGCGACAACGGACGCAACCTGGGATCGGTTGTGAACACGATCACCAAGTCCGGGAGTGGTAACCTGCACGGCTCGGCCTACGAGTTCTTCCGCAACAACAAGCTGAATTCCGACAACCTGCTCTCCGCGCCCGGATTTAATACCCTCCGCTTCAACCAGTTTGGCGGAACCCTGGGTGGACCAGTGCGCAAGGACAAGAATTTCTATTTCCTCGGCTATGAGGGGCAGCGGCGGGCGGAGTCTCCCCTGTACTCCTCCTTCATCCTGCATTGCATTGACTCCCCCGGATGTTTGGGGCCGGGCACTCCCAGTATCAATCAAGTGAAGGAGACACTGGGCCTGCAACCGGAGAATCTGGGCTCCATTCTGACGATTGACAATTACGACAAGTTCATCGCCAAGACCAACAATGTGCTCGGCGAAAACACGTTCTTCAACGTTACCTACCTGTTCAACGACAGCCGCAAGCAGAATGCTCGCGGCGCGGCGCCCGGAGAAGGACTCCCGTCTTCCTACCGCGACAACCCGGTTCGCGATCAGACCCTCTATTCCAATCTGATCCACGTGATCAACCATGACTTTACGTCGGAGACGCTTATGCAATTTGGCCGGCGCAACTTCAACCTAGAGCCGAAGGGGCTGGGATTTGAGCCGGCGCTGGGAATTCCGGACCTCATGTCCTCCGGTGGTTTCGTGGGGAGCGTGCGCTCCTACACCGAAAGCCATTTCCAGGCGGCGGAGAATCTCACCTTGATCCGCGGCAACCACACCATCAAGTTCGGAGGCGAAATCCAGCCAGTCTGGACCAAAACGCAGGTCACGCTGTTCAGTCCCGGCTTTGGCATCTTCGCACCGCAAAGCTTCTTCGGAGTGTTTCCCTTCGATAACTGTGTGAGCGGAATGCCGGGTTGCATCCTTGGAACCGGCCCTGGAACGCCGGTGGCGTTTCTCTTCCTCGAGCCGAGATCGTTCTTCGGCCAGCAGATTCCCAATCGCGACCCCGACTTCCAGAAGGGTCTGTACGCCGGACCCAGCGAGCAGGCGTTCAATGACGCCACCACTGTGGACTACCGCCATTTCTTGTGGTCTCTGTACCTGCAGGACCAGTGGAAGATTCGGCAGAACCTCTCTTTTACGCTCGGTCTCCGCTATGACGTAGACAAGCTGCCCCCCGGATCGGAACTGAAGCAAGTCGGTGGATTCCATCCCACCAACTACAACAACTTTCAGCCCCGCGTTGGCCTCGCCTACTCCTTCAATAAGGGCAAAGGCGTGGTTCGATCCGGGTTTGGGTTGTTTGTGGGACCGTTCATCTACAGCGATATCCTGGTGAGCTGGGTGGGAGCTTCTGAATTCACCTACATGAATCAGCCGTTTCTGCCCGACTTCACCAACCCCAGCCAGCACTTGATTGGCTTTGGGCCGTCG
>WNFE01004046.1_pt1 | contig 10897 bp, 7 predicted proteins | sample 5400451 | NCBI WGS metagenome assembly WNFE01 (sample SAMN13153344, study PRJNA577476) | soil metagenome | isolation source: 200 cm saprolite under Douglas fir tree site 2 hole 2 | place: USA:California | collected 2015-04-18
CCGTCGTCGAGGTAGGCGACGCCCTGGTTCTGCTCCTTGCCTTCCTTGATCACCTGCACGTTCATCTCTTCGCCCGGGATGACGACCGGTTTCAAGGCATTGGCCAGATTATTGAGATTGAGGATACGCACCCCCTCGAGCTGGGCCACGCGGTTGAGGTTGTAGTCGTTGGTCATGATCGCCGCCTTGCGCTTGTTGGCGAGCTTGATCAGCTTCATATCAACCTCGGTGACGTCGGGGACATCTTCATCGATGAATTCGATGTCGACCAGCGGCTCTTTCTGAAGCAGGTTGAGCACTTCCAGCCCGCGGCGGCCGCGATTGCGCCGCAGCGCGTCACTGGAGTCGGCGATGTACTGGAGCTCGGCGAGCACGAAGTGCGGAACCAGGATCTTCTCGTGCAGGAACCCGGTCTGGGCGATGTCCATGATGCGGCCGTCGATGATGACGCTGGTGTCGAGCAAGACGCCGGTATCCACCGCGTGGGTTTCGATCAGGCCGCCGACACGGCCCGGGCCAAGGACGAGGGCCATCATCTCGTGCCGCCGGTTGAGCCCCAGGGTCACGCCCCAGTAAGCGAACACCAGGGCCACGATCAGGGAGATCACGAAGCCCAGGTACCATGGCAGCTTGGCCAGAAACAGGCCGACGAGTGCCGCCAGCAGCAGCCCGACCAGGAGTCCCACCGTCGCCGCTACCAGATCTGGCAGCGGCGTCACATTCAGCTTATTTTCGAGCCAGAAGAACGGCTTGGTCGTAACGTACGGGAGCCCAAAGAAGCCGAAGAGGGCGCCCGCCAATGCCGTCAGCAGCAAGACGATCGCTCTCAGCGTGTAACCCGAGATGGGAGCTTCCGTAATGATGAATCTGGCGTACTCGACGCCCGCTATAAGTCCAAGCAACAGGCCCAGGAGCCGGAAGACGCGTTCCACGCGCATTGCGATCACCTCCTTTTTCCAGGATGGGAGCGACTAGCTCGTGAAATCGCGCAAGCAAGAGCACCATCGTGCCCTAATTAAAGCATGAAAATCGCGATCCAACGGGGGTTTTGGCCGCTCCGTCCAACTCTGACCGCCCGTGGCCTCGAATTGGGATGCTGGCTCGCCGCCGGGCTTTTGGCCGTGGCCCTGGTGATCTCCCCCACGCCGCCGCCGGAACCACCCCCGAGCGCGGTGAGCAGCGTCGCGGTCCCGAGGCCCGCCAATTTGCTGGCCTTCCGGCAGCACTGCATCGAGGGGATCCTGGGCAGCGACCTCGGTATGACCGAGGAGTATGTCGTGCGTCAGATCAACCAGCAGTGCTCCACGCGACGGCGTGCTGCCGTGCGTCCGTTGGTGCCTAACTGCGGCCGTCCATTCGTGGGACAGTTGACGCCGATCGCCAGGCAAGTCACCGCCTGCGTGGGCAGTTAGCCGAAGCAGATCTCGATCGCCCCCGAAATCGTTTCGACGCGGTGAATCGTCATCGCTTTCAGCTCGGGATCGCGCAGCTCGACGGCGGCCGGGATGATGGCCCGCTTGAAGCCGAGGCGATGCGCCTCGAGGGCCCGGCGCTCGAGCTGACTCACGCGACGCACCTCGCCGCTCAGGCCGAGCTCGCCGATCGCGACCAGGTCCGCGCCGGCGGGCCGATTCCGTTTGTTGGAGGCGATCGCCAGTGCCACGGCGAGGTCGGAGGCCGGCTCGCCCAATCGCACCCCACCCGCGGCGTTGACGAAGACATCGTCCTGTCCCAGGTCGAGGCGGGCGCGCCGCTCCAGCACCGCAACCAGCATGTGCAGCCGGTTGAGATCGATCCCGTTGACCGATCGGCGCGGGGCGCCGAAGCGGCTCGGCGTCGTCAAACTCTGGAGCTCTACCAGCAGCGGGCGGCTGCCTTCGAGCGCGACGTGCACGACATTACCGACCTCGCTGAGCGATCGGTCCTGCAGGAAGGCGCGGCTGGGGTCGCTGACCTCGTGCATGCCGCTGTCGCGCATCTCGAACACACCGATCTCATCGGTGGAACCGAATCGATTCTTCTGGCTGCGCAGGATGCGGAAGCTGTGATGACGCTCGCCTTCGAGGTAGAGGACGGTGTCGACGATGTGCTCCAGCACGCGCGGCCCGGCGATGGCGCCCTCCTTGTTCACGTGACCGACCAGGAAGATCGGGATGTGGCTGCTCTTGGCGAGCAGCATCAGGCGTCCGGCGCATTCCCGCACCTGGCTCACACTCCCCGGCGCCGAGGTGACGCCGCCGAGGAACACCGTCTGGATGGAGTCGATGACGGCCATCATCGGCCGTGCCTTTTCGAGATGCTCGATGATGCCGTCGAGGTCGTTCTCGGCCAGAACCATCAGGCGGTCGCCCTCGACGCCCAGCCGCTGCGCGCGCAGCTTCAGCTGCTGGACAGACTCTTCGCCCGAGACATACAAGACCGGTCCATAGGTGCTCGCCACCTCGCTCGCGAGTTGGAGCAGGAGCGTCGACTTGCCGATCCCGGGGTCGCCGCCGACCAGCACCAACGAGCCGGGTACGATGCCGCCGCCCAGGACCTGATTGAGCTCGCGCATCGCCAGTCGCAGACGGTTGGCCTGGGCGAAGCGGACCTCGGACAGCGGCATCGGCTGCGCCGTCGAGGCACTGACCCGGCGTGCGCCAGCCAGGCGCGCGGGGGCCTCCGCCCGGAGCTGCTCCTCGACGTAGGTGTTCCAGTTGCCACACTCAGGGCAGCGCCCAACCCACTTCGAGGATTGGTTGCCGCACTCCTGGCAGGCGAAGATCGTGCGCGGCCTTGATGTCACGCTCGCCTTTCCACACCGGGGCTCGCCGATGGCGTCTTCACGTCCGGCAGTAACTATAGGGTCGATTTGCGACAGCTGCGTGTCGGCGTGAGGACCCCGAAATTAGCGCAGCACGCGCAGGAAGACCGGCGCCTGACTCGCCGAGGTCAGTAGCGCTCCCGTCGCCGCCACCAGGCTGATGGTGGCAAAGGCTGGAAGGCCAAAGAATTGGGCCGACAGCGCCGTCGTTAGCGCACCAGCGAGAGCGCCACCAACGATCGTCGCCGGGATCCATGCCCAGGCAATGTTGCCCGCCGATCCCTGCAGGACAAGCGCCTGTGCGGTACCGACGACGAGGCCCGCCGTGGCCAGCGCCGCCGCGCCGCTTAGCATCGCCGTGCCGGGACTGATCAGGTCGCCGGACGGAGGCGCGAACACGTTAAGCACTGTCGGAATCACGACGATCGCGGTTATGAGGTTAGCGGCAACGGTTGCCGGCACCCACCAGTAGACATCGACCCGATAGCGCCGAAACAGGAACCACTGCACGCCCGATGAAATCAGGACGCTGACCACGGTGGCGGCATACGCGACGTCGAGCTGCGTGGCGAGGGTTCGCACCTGCCATGCGGCCAAGGCTCCCAGAGCCGCACCGACTACGGTGCCAACGATCCAGAGTGCCCAGGCCAGCCGATGGTTAGGGCCGCGAACCTCGACCACTGGGCGCATCGCCTGCTCAGGCGTGGCCATCGCAGCCATCGTAACCCTGGTCCGCCGCCTCATCGGTTACGACCCGGTAACGAGGGATAAAGAGGAGAGACCGGCACCGCCGCCGGCCTCTCCCCTCAAGATCGACGTTCGGTTAGCCGGTCGCCAGGGCGCTTGCCTGTGCCAGGATCGCCTCAGCCTGGCGGATCAACGCCTTCGCGCTCGGTTCGTCCAGCGTCCGGCTGTCGAAGGCCGCAGCTTCCAGCAGCATCGAGATCTGAAGGGCGACCGCGTCACGACGGCCGGTGAGCGCTGACAGCCGCTGATCGAAGGTGACGTACCGGCTATCATCCGACGTGTTCCCGGTTTCCATCGCCCGGGTGGCTCCGGCAACGGTCGACATCCCGAATGCACCGACCGGGGCATCGAGCTGCTTGTAGACCTGCGCGAGTTGTGTCAGCGTCTGCTCGTGGCCGCGAAGTTTCGGCGCCATCGCATTCTGTTCCAGGATTTCGAAGAGCACACGGCCATCGTGGCGGTAGTCATCGCGCAGCCCGGTCATGGCGAGGATCGTGGGTCGCGTGTCGGTGTGGTCGGACCACACGTTTGGGTCGACGCCCAGGTGCCGGACCCCCGGGCCGACCAGCCCGAGCCAGGTGGTCGTGATCTCCGCCTGAATGTCGCCGTGCGCCCAGGTTTCGACACCGGGACATTGCATCACGGTGACCGAGGGGTCGTTGGTGCAATCGAGGCCACCGGCCAGGCCCTCGTAGTCCGGTTTCTCGAACTGGGTAAAGGTGGGCGTCCGCAATGGGTCGGAGGTCACCATGTGCAGCGCCTTCAACTCCGCGCGATCCGCCATGAAGTCGGTGAGCTGCTCGGTGCGGCCCGTCAGCGGATTGGTGACCGCGATCCCGCCGATGGCCCGCTCGAATTGCCGGGTCGCCGGATCGTTCGGACCCGGGTTCCCATTCAGGTAGTAATCGGGGGCAGTATCGGATTTGACGTTGAAGGGTGTGGTGATGCCCTGCTGCGCCAGCAGCGTGTCGATCGCAACCTCGATGTTGCCGAGCTTGTTGGGATCGTACTGGCAAGGCACGACCACGCCATTGCAGCCGGGGTTGGTCGGCCCGACGCCGACGAAGTGGTCGTTCTCATCCGCCTGCACAACGAACAGGGTGTTGCTCTTGTTGATGCCGTCCCGCGTCAGGCGGGCGAAGAACTTGCCGAAGGCCTCATCGTAGTTACGCAGGTTCTGCTCGTAGATCGGGTCGCCGGGACCGAGGCCGGTGTCGCTCTGCTCATGCACCGCCGAGAGATATGCGTAGGTGATGGGAACGCCCTGCTCTTGCATGGCCGCAACGTACGACAGCGACACGGCCGCAGTCGTCCCGTTGAAGCCGGGGAACCCTGGAACTTTCGTCCCGTCCGGAGCGACGTTGGCGATCGGCTGGCCGTCGAGATCAAGCATCGGGAGGCTGGTGCTGATCTGCGGCGCAACGTACTTGTGGCCGAAGAGGCCGTTGAACCCAAGGTAGCCACCCGGTTCATCGGGCAGCATGTCGGCCACCCCACGGTTCGCCGGCGCGCATAGCGCCGCCCCTTTGGCGCAGTGGACCGCAACCCCAATGAAGTCAGCGGTCGTCTTCGTCTGGCCGAGGTCGCTGGTATCGGCGGCTTCTTGCGCTTCGGGCGAGTTGGCACCGTAGACGGTGGCGACGTTGGCGACGCGCTCTAGCTCGATGTTGGCAGTGCCCACCGCGCCAAAGTTGCAACCGGCGCGGGTGAACGGCACCCAGGGCGCCGGTGGATTGTTGCCCTGGGCGTCGACCATGTTCAACTTGTTTTCCGGTGTGCCGTCAAAGGCCTGAGCGAGGTCGGTCCAGTAGGCAAAGGTCAGTGCCGCATGCGAGGTTCCGTCCGGGCCGTAGAACTGGAACGTGTTGCTGACGGGCTGACCGTGCCGATCCGGATAGACGCCGGTGAGCGTGGTCAGGATGTCCGTGCCGGTATGCGAAATCAGCGGTGTGTGGTGGTTGTTGAGTACGGTACCGTTGGGAACCAGGAAGTTGAAGAGGTTCGGCATCTGCTCGATGTCTGACGGCACGTTCGGGTTGTCACGCCGGAAGTGGACGTTGTCGAACTGCAGGGCGATGACGTGTTTGATCGCGCCGTTAGCCGAGTTCAGCTGGCAGCCTGCACTGGGCTTCGCGGCCTGCGCCGGCAGCGCCGCCGTTGCAATGGCGAAGGTAGCGGCAGGAAGCATTGCCGCCGCAACGAAACGGACCAGACGGGACGCAACACCTCGTCGATTTGTCCTCATCGGCGTTCCTCCTCTGACCGACCGAAGAGGCCGGCGAACGCGCCGGCCTCCCTCGATCAACCTGTGGCTACTGGGACAGCAGCGCCTGGCCCTGGGCGATCAACGACTGAGCTTGCTTCTGGTCGATGGCCTGACCGTTGAACGCCGCGGCTTCCAGCATGGCGATCATCTGGCCGGCCACCGTGTTGCGCTGGTCGGTCAACGTGCTGAGCTGGTTCTCGATTGCGGTGTAGGTCGAATCGTCGCCTGACAGCGCCGTGGTCGAACGAGTGAGCGTTGAGAGGCCCAGCTGACCGACCGGGGCGTTGATCTGCTTGTAGACCTTCGCCATGCGGACCAGGGTTCCCAGGTGGAGGCGCATGGACAGCGGCAGCGCGCCTGGATCGAGCGCCTCGATGAGCACGCGCCCATCGTGTGCGTAGTCATCGCGTAATCCGGCCAGCGCGAGGATGGTCGGCCGGATGTCCGTATGATCCGACCAGACCTGGCCGTCGACGCCCAGGTTGACGACGCCGGGCCCCGCCATACCGAGCCAGGTATTCACGATCTCCGGCTGGAAATCACCATGGTTCCAGGCAAAGCCGGGCTGCTGCGTCACACAAGGCGAACTGCAGTTTGGCGCACCAGCGAAGAGGAAATACGCCGGGTCGGCGAAGTAAGTGAAGGTCGGTGTCCGCGCCGGGTCCGCCGTGATCATATGCAACAGCTTCATCTCGACCGGGTCCGCCATCGCCCGCATGATCGGTTCGGAGCTTCCCGTCTGGGGGTTGGTGCCCGTCAACTTGCCGACCGCCCGCTCGAAGGCCCGAGTCGTCAGGTCGGTCCGTGCCGGGTTTCCGGTGAGGTAGACGGTCGGAGCGCTGTCCGAGTGCACCTTGAAGGGCGTCGTGATGCCCTGCTGGGTGGCGAGCAGGCCGGCGACGTTTGCATTGGTCTCACCAACGTTGTTCGCCGGGCAGGACGGTGGGTTGGTGGCCGGGCAGTTGACGTGCGTGTAGGTGCAAGGGACCGTGACTCCGTCGCAACCGGCCGGCGTCGGCGTGCCGCCGCCAAAATGGTCACCCTCGTCCGCGGTGAAGACGAACAGGGTGTTGCTCTGGTTGATGCCGTCGTTGGCCATTCGGGTGAAGAATGTTCTAAAGGCGTCGTCATATGCCTTCAAGGCCGAGACGTAGCCCGCCTCGCCGGGCCCGTAGGCCCCCGCACCATGGTGATTGTCATGGGCGTCGGAAATGTAGGCATAGGTGACCGGCACGCCGTGCTCCTGCATTGTGGCGAGGTAGCCGAGCGAAACCGCCGCCGACATGCCGTCGAAGCCAGGAAAGCCGACATGCCCCTGCGAATCCTGGATTGTGGCACCGTTGATATCTTGAAGCGTCCCCATCGCCTGCGCTACGTACTTGTGGCCGAAGAGCGCCGAGTAGCCGTCATAGCCGCCCGGCTCTACCGCCAGCGCGTCCGCCGCTGCGCCATTGGCCGAGGAGCAGAGCGCGCTGCCCAGGGCGCAATGGACGCCAATGCCAACGAAGTCCGCGAATGCCTGCCCGGGGTTGGTCGCCACCTCTTGAGCCTGTGGGGAGTTGGGACCGAAGACGGTCGGGATGTCGGTCTGGATGTTCTCGAGGATGGTGTTTGCGGTCGCAACCGAGCCGACGTCGCAGCCGGCGCGGGTGAACGGGACCCACGGAGCCGGCGCGTTCACGCCCTGGGCGGTCAGCATGTTGGGCCTCGTGTCGGTCGGCGCGCTGGTGGTCGGGTCGAACAACGGATCGGTCCAGTAGGCAAACGAAACGCCGAGGTTAGTGGTGCCGTTCGGGTTGAAGTAACGGAAGCTGTTGGAAACCGGCACGCCGTGGCGATCGCCGTAGACGCCCGTCAGCGAAGTCAGGATGTCGGTCGCCGTGTGCGAGATCAGCGGCGTGTGGTGATTGGTCAACAAGGTGCCATTGCCTTTGATGAAGTTGAGTAGATTCGGCATCTGCTCAAGGTCAGACGGGACGTTGGGATTGTCGCGTGTGAAGTGCGTGTTGTCGAACTGGATATAGATCACGTGCTTGATCGCACCGCCCGCCGATTGGAGCTGACATCCGTTGTCGGCTGCCGCGGGCGCCACGGCGCCGACCGCGGTGATCCCGGCGATGCTGGCGGGCAACAAGGCCAGCACCATCAGTCGGGCGATCGTGCGTCCGAGTCCGGGGCGTACGTTCATGGTCCCTCCTTCCCTGATTGCGATCCACTGAGAAGACTCTGGTGGCCTCGCGGAATGCTTTGGCCAAAGCCGAATGAACGTTCGGTTAAATCACGCCGTCAATCGCCTGTATTGTGGCAGAGAAATGCGAATTGGTCTAGACACCGCGCAGCATCAACTCCTCTGGCCGGAGTTGGCTGAAAGAGTCCGATTCGCGGAGTCCGCGGGATTCGACGGCGCGTGGGTGTTCGACCACTTCAAACCGCTGTACGGGGACCCGGACGGGCCGTGCCTGGAGGCCTGGACCCTTCTGGCGGGCCTGGCCGCGATCACATCCCGCATCCGCCTCGGGGTGCTGGTGACCGGCATCACCTACCGGCGCCCGTCGACCCTGGCGACGGAGGCGATCACCGTAGACCACATCTCCAACGGGCGGCTCGAGATTGGCATGGGCGCGGCCTGGCACGAGCCTGAGCATGAAGAATTGGGGATCCCATTCCCTCCGCTCAAGGAGCGGGCCGAGCGCCTCGAGGAAGGCGTGCAGGTCATGCGGCTGTTAATGACGAAGGACCGCGCCACCTTTGCGGGGCGGCATTACCAGCTCGCCGAGGCGAGCTATCACCCGCGACCGATTCAGCGACCGCATCCACCCATCTGGATCGGGGCCAGCGGCGAGCAGCTGATGCTGCCGATCGTCGCCCGCCAGGCTGACGCGTGGCATGCCTTCGGCTCTGACGATTCGTTGGCTCGCAAGTCCCGGCTACTCGACCAGCTGGCGGAAAAAGCCGGACGAGATCCGAAAGCGATCCTTCGCTCGGCGTCCCTCTCGCTGTCGCGACCGTGGGACCAGGTGCGGCGCCGAGCCGCTCAGCTGCGCACGGCCGGGTTCGCTTACCTGATCGCGGAGTGGCCGTCGGAGGGCAAGCGGCGCCTCGACGAGTTCGTCGAGAAGGTCATGCCCGAGCTGACGAATTAGCCCTTTTCGGCCTTTTCGCGTTTTGCCCTTGTTGGCCTCCAGCCCAGGAGGCGTGTGAGTGAGCTCAGGATCGGATGCGCTGGCGGCCGCTGTAGACGTTGAGGCTGCGGCCCCGGAGGAAGCCGATCAGTGTCTGATTGGACGACTGGGCCAGATCGCGAGCCAGGCTCGAGGGAGCGGACACCGCCACCAGGACGGGGATCCGGGCCTGGAGGGCCTTCTGAACGATCTCGAACGAGGTGCGGCCGCTGACCATCAGGATATGGCGGTCGAGTGGCAGGAGGCCCTGACCTGCGGCGTAGCCGATGACCTTGTCCACCGCGTTGTGCCGGCCGATGTCCTCGCGGACCGCGACCGGTTGGCCGTCGAGCGTGAACAACCCGGCCGCGTGCAGGCCGCCGGTCCGGGCGAAGATCGCCTGTTCTTCCCGCAGGCGCGCGTCGAGGCCATAGATCACCTCGGGATCGATCGCGAGGTCGTCGTCCGGAAGCGGCGGTGCCGCCTCATGGATCGCCTCGATGCTGCTGACGCCACAGAGCCCGCAGCTCGAGGCGGACAGGAAGTTGCGCTGCCAGCGGCGGTCGACGCCGGGGGCCGATGAGGCCAGCTCGACGTCGATGACGTTCTCGAGATCAGGGTGCTCGCCGTGCGGCACGACGGTGAGCGCCCTTACATCGTCAGCCGAGCGGATGATCCCCTCGCCGAAGAGAAAGCCGAGCGCCAGATCGCGGTCGTGGCCCGGTGTCCGCATCATCAGGGTCAGCGGCTGGCCGCCGATACGAAGCTCCAGTGGCTCCTCGGCAGCGAGCTGATCGTCCACCCGGGCGCCTGCCTCGCCGCCGTAGCGAAGGACGCGCGCGCGGTGCGAGCTGCGGTCCTTCATTGAACGATGCTAACGAACGGTTTCCCAGCGGTACGCAATCGTGCCTCCGCTGAAGGGGACATGCAGCCCGGGCCGCACCAGGTAGGGCTCGACACCGCTGTAGATGGGGATCAACCGGTTCTGCGCGAGCGCCAGCCCCTCCGCCTGCTGGTAGGCCTTGATGGCATCGTCCCAGGTCAGCGCGGCGCGGCCCTGGTCGAGCGCGTGCTCCGTCTCGGCGTCGAAGAGCCGCAGGTTGTTGAACTGTGAGCTCGCCCGCAGCACGTTCTCCAGGAAGTCGGAGGGATAGGGCACGTCGGCGCTCCAGGTATCGATGAAGAAGGGCAACTTGTCCAGCGCCGCCTGGTTGAAGAAGTCGCCGGTTGGATGCAGGACGATGGTCCGGCCGGTCGCGGCGCTCAACTGGTCCTGCAGATCGGTGGCGACTCGCCCGACGGTCGCGTTGGTCGAAAAGTAAAGGTCGATCCTTGGCCCGAATCCCGCCTGGTCGAGGGCATTTCGGGCGGCGGCCGGATCATAGGCCGGCAACTGCCGGTTGAGATGGCCCGGCACGCCGGTGGGAAGCAGATCGGTGGCCGGAGCCGCGAGCATCGACCCAAAGAGCGCCAGGTCCGTCACCCGCGAGCGATCGATCGCCTGCGCGATCGCCATCCGATCCGGCGGGCCGTAGCCGCTGCCGGCGACGGTGTTGAAGCCGAGCCAGGTGGTGCGCGTGTTCGGCACTTTGTGCCGCTCGGCCGCCTGCTGCGGATCCCGAGCAAAGGCGAGCAGCTGAGGGCCGGTGAAGCCGTGGGCGATATCGGCGCCGCCACCCGTAAATCGGTCGAGTCGTTTGACGTTGTCAGGCTCGATCTCGATGTCGACCTTGCGCACCGACGGCTTGGGTCCCCAGTAATTGTCGAAGGCCGAGAGCTGAAGCGCCCGGCCGCGGTCCCAATGGTCCAGCCGATAGGGGCCGCTGCCTGAGGTCGGTTGCTTGGGGTCGGCCAGCCAGTAGGGCGGCAGCGCCAGCAGCGTAAGCAGCTCGCTATCCGCCCGTGGCAGGTGCAGCCGCA
>WNFE01004047.1_pt1 | contig 10897 bp, 7 predicted proteins | sample 5400451 | NCBI WGS metagenome assembly WNFE01 (sample SAMN13153344, study PRJNA577476) | soil metagenome | isolation source: 200 cm saprolite under Douglas fir tree site 2 hole 2 | place: USA:California | collected 2015-04-18
TGCGCATTGGGGTGTCCACATGGGCTCTGCCCGCCCGCCCCGGAGTCTTCAACCAGGCGGCATGCCCTTCGCGGACGAAGTTCGAGACGTCCTGCCTGGGCACGACGTGATACTCGGGGGGCTTTCCGTGATTCAGGTTTACGAACACGTAGAAGAGGTTTTCGGCAATGTCCTGCTCTGCCTTCTTGTTCAATACCCATGCCTTCGCACTGCCTTGCGTCGTCTTGACCTGGATCCCAACGCTACGCTTGGCATCGGCGTCGGAGGCGAGGATGTCAATGCCTCGAGTGTTCCGGAGCGTGATGGAAGCGACATAGCCGCGTCGCGAGAGTTCCGCCGCAACGAAGTACTCGCCCGCTATCCCGCACAAGCCTGGACTCAGCCGTGATACCGGAGGCATAGGTTCGCTCCTTCAGGAACGCTTCGCGCGTATTTCTTGTGCCTGGGTCAATTCGTTCCTTCTAATCTTGAGTCTGCGGGCGAGAACACCGCAGTCAAAACCGGAGTAATCGAGTCGGCATCGGTGAACATCCAAACGTCTCCATGTGAGGCCTCGGCCTAACGCCGCGCTCCGTTCGTCTTTGGGCGCGCTCGGATCTACATAGAGAAATTCGAATAGTTCGATCTGAGAGGCGCCCGGCAATTCTAGGCGCTGGAAGCGCCGAGCGAGCCCTTCGCTGATTGGAAACACGATGTCGTTCACGATCGTGTCGTTCACCGTTGCGACCACGCGGAAGCGAGCTGATACTTCACTGAGGCCCACGCCAGGCAATCCCGCGGGTGCCACGCGTGCGACGCTTCCGCTCAGGATTGGATATAGCTCACCGCTCCAGCGGTCAAGGTCGGCGCGATTCATCTGGTCAAGGACGATTCGTCCGTAGCCTTGTCCTGCCTCGTTGCGCGACCAGGACCAGGCAGGCAAGCGGGAGTGCATGCGTCCTAAAGCTTGAGTGCTCGCTGGCGTGACAATGACCGATCAAGCATCTCTCTCATTTTGACAATGCTTGACCACTTAAGCTCTTCGGCGTATGCGAATCCCATGGACGAGAAAAAGAACGAAGCGGCGGTTCAGCTCGGTCGCCTGGGTGGAATAAAGGGAGGCAGAGCACGTGCCAACAAGCTCAGCAACGAACAGCGGACTGACATTGCTCGCGGGGCCGCAGAAGCTCGTTGGGGCTCTCGGTCGATCCTGAAGCCAACCCATCTTGGTACGCTTGGGTCCATCCCGAAGGCAACCCATGCTGGCACCCTCCAGATTGGAGAAATCGCGATTCCATGCTTCGTTCTTGAAAATGGAAAACGTGTCATCTCTCAGAGTGGCATGTCGAGCACTCTTGGGACCACCAAGGGTGGAACACGAAAAGTACCGGGTGATAGATTGGCCAATTTCTTGGCAGCAAATGCCATAAGACCCTTTGTTCCGCCGGCACTGGCCACGATCCCGAATATCAAGTTCCGCCTTCCAAAACAGGCATTTGTTGGCAACGGGTATGAAGCCACGATCCTGGTAGAAATTTGTAAGATCGTTCTGGAGGCACGTCGAGCTGGGGTGTTAAACGTTCTTCAGGCTCGCATCGCCGATCGGTGCGAGACTCTTCTGGCAGCCTTCGGCAATGTCGGCATTATCGCTTTAGTTGACGAAGCAACCGGATATCAGTCGGAACGCGATCGAGATGAACTCCACAAGCTGCTCGAGAAGTACATCTCAAAGGAACTGCTCCCCTGGACCAAGCGTTTCCCAGATGAGTTTTATCGGCAAATATACAGACTCATGGGCTGGGAGTACCCACGCGGCGCAAACCACCCGTGGCTCGTGGGCAGATATACCAAGGCAATTGTATACAAGAGGCTGCCGCCGGGAGTGCTTGAACAGCTCGAGAGGAAGAACCCCTACGACGAGAAGGGTGCGCGGAGGTTCCGCCACCACCAATGGCTGAGCGAGGATTTCGGAAACCCCGCTCTCCGCGACCATCTAATCAAAGTCGTCACCGCGATGCAGTGTTCGGACTCGTGGGAGGAATTCACGCGCAAACTCCCGCGAATAGCTCCGGGTCCGGGCGATCACCATCAAATGGAACTCTTTCGTGAAACTAAGAGCGCGGACCCAGACCTGGACCCGCCCGGAAACGTTTGAGACCGAGCCAAGCTCGCTCCGGGGATGGCGCCCCTGACCGGCCGACCTGCACGGAAAGCGATCCGCAAGAGCCTCGATGGACGCACCTATCGTTGCAAAGATCGAAGAGAGCGAGAAGGAAGACGCCGGCCTTGATTTCAAGGCGGAATTTGATTCGACTTCTCCTCAGGACTGGTGCGAGCTAATCAAAGACATCGTCGCCATGGCCAACTCAGGCGGCGGCCTGATCGTCTTCGGCGTCAATGACGACGGGAGTCCCGCCACTGGCAAGCTGGAACACATCCTCGCGCTCGACCCGGCGACGGTCATGGACAAGATCACCAAGTACACCGGTCAGCACTTTGCTAGCGTCGTGTTTTCAAGCGGCCAGAGACGCGGCTCGCCCGTGGTGATCCTGGCCGTATCTTCGGTTTCGGTGCCGATCGTTTTCACGGCTCCCGGCACCTATGATATCGGAGGCGGGAAGCAGAAAACGGCCTTTGCGAGGGGCACTGTGTACTTCCGGCACGGGGCCAAGAGCGAGCCGGGGACGTCAGAAGATCTCCGGATCGCACTCGACCGTGAGCTTGACCGCGTGCGCAATAATTGGCTCGAAGGAATCACAAAGGTCGTGACCGCGCCCGTGGGTGCCACCATCAGCGTTCTGCCAAGCGAAGTCCACCTAAGCGGACCGGAAGGAGGCAGCGGCGTGCGTCTCGTCAACGACGAGAATGCCCCCGCATTCAAGGCGTTCCGGACCGACCTCCTTTACCCTTATAGGCTGAAGGAACTGGTCGCCAGGGTTAACGCGTTGCTTGGCGGCTCCACCATTACCGGCCACGACGTTCATTGCGTTCGCAAGATCCACGGGGCGGATACTGAACCAAATTTCTTCTACAAGCCTCAGTTCTCGTCGCCGCAGTACAGCGAGGCGTTCGCAGAATGGATGGTGGAACAATACCGATCCGATCCCGAGTTTTTTCATAAGCTACGTGAGAGTTTCAAGAAGCGCGATTCTTTTAAGGATCGCTGAGAGAGAATCTCGTAGCAGCAACCGAGTAACTGTGGCCACCTGAGCGCCACAGTCTTCCAAACCGCTGCCCTTCTGGAACGCAGTTCGTCAGCCATTGGGACCACCTGACGTTTCCCCAATCCAACCGAAACTCCGCTATACCCAGCCCTGATCCCTAAGTCTCTGAAGCGACTTGTTCACTAACTCTGGCGACATCGTCGCCGCTTTACGGGAGCTCCAGTTTCGAATCACGCTCATCAGCCCTGCTGAGGAACGGTCTTCCTTCGCTTCCCGGGTGATAACCCAATGCACGGTCCCGAGGAGCTCCATTCCGAACGGGGTCGAATAGTCTTCTATTAGCCGACTCACGCGGTCGAGGCGCTCGCGCAGTTTCTCGTCATGGCTTACGACCTTTTCCGCTTCCGCCGCTGCATCCTGGCGAACGGTGAGTGGCGTCTCGGGCTTGTTCTGGCCATCTCCATAGCCGTCGATGAAGTGGCCGTCGATGTGGCTTAGGACGTGGCGAAGGTTGTCGGCATACGGGCCGTAGTACCATGCTCGGTAGTTGAGCCTTAGCGGCTGCCCCGCCTCCTGCAGAAAATAAGCGAGCTTCTGAACCTCAAGGAGGCTTATCTGAAAGAAGTCGAGTTCCTGGTCTAAATAGCGGCGCATCAGCGCAATAACCGCCGCCCTTCCTGGAGTCATCAATGGACGTTTCGTGCGATTCGGCATTTGCGCCGTCGGAGGAGCACCTTTGGGCTCGTAGGCGTAAACCCGGACGCCGGTTGCCTGCGCGAACGCTTTCTCGATCAGCGGATACACCTCGTTCCAGTCAAGGCCACCATTTCCGCAGCCCAAGGGAGGAAGCGCGATCGAGCGAATTTTGAGCCTGCGAACCTGGTGCACGAGGTCTCCGAGGCCAGCCTCGATGAATGCAATCTTGGACTTCGAGCGCCAGTGCTCTTTGGTTGGAAAGTTGATGATGAACTGCGGCTGATTGAGTCCGCCAACGTCATGGACCAGCATCTTTCCAATCGCCACCTTCCCCGCCTTGCAGGCAGCTTCGTAGGCCTTGAAGTTGCCCGGAAATGCCTTCTTGAATTGCAGAGCAATGCCCTTTCCCATGACTCCAACCGTGTTGACGGTGTTCACCAAGGCATCGACCTTGGCTTCAAGGAGGTTTCCACGAACTTTTTCCACCATAACTATCCCCGAAATCCGGCCTGTTCGTCTGTTCAGTAATACCAGTCGCGTCTAACTACCACAGGAGGCTGATGGTCCGCTTCTGCGACGAGCGAGGAGACACGCGCCTTCATCTCCTCGTCGAACACTCCGACCTGTTCCACAGCGGTCCAGGGAAACCAATCGTGGACCAAGAGCTCCGCTTGTCGCCTGTGCTTCGTTCCGGGTTCGGCCCAATATTGGAGATCCATCACGTCCCAATCGACGCGGTGGAAATCGCGCACGTCATCGAAGTACTCCACAAACTGAACTTCTGCGTGACCGTCTGTGAACGCCCAAGGGCAGTTCGCATTTAGAACGGCCTCGAAGCTCGAAACGAGATGCACGATCTCCCTGCCACCCCCAACGTAGTCCTCGTGGCCTTGTGACACGACGTAGAGCATCACCGACCGCGGGCAAAAATTGAACGGAACATAGTCTCCCAACACGCCTCCCTGAGAGACCGGCACGGGCCGGTGCATCCTCCTGTCCTTGATGTGTTTGAGGCCTATGTTCTTTGATGCAAAGTCTTGCTTCCGCCGTTGAGCGTCTGACCAGATGCAGCCGCATTCGATAATGCTCGCCAGGTTATCGACGTGCGTGATGTGGAAGATGACAGGGTTCACCTGACCGCCGCTCTGCGCCACGGTCCAAACAGACCACAACCAGTATCGTTGTGGAGCGATTTCTTCAGCGTCGACAGAAGTGCGGCAGGTTTTAAAGCCATTCACTCCCGACTGAAGAGGCGCAAAACCGGCGAAGCACCTCGACGAAGAACGTTGGCAGGGTCCGACGGCCTGAGTATTCGCGCAAGTGGACAAGTCGCGCCGGTCAGCTGATAAGACGCGTTGGCTCGCGGTCTCGACCAGGCAGCAGCAAGGCCGACCCGGGATCAACGCAAATTAACGTTCCATGACTTGCGCAGGACCTACCGCGCGATGTTCATCGAAGCAGGCATGCAAATCTATACCGTTCTCGTTCGCCTGGCTCCTCGGGTGCATTTACCTTTCGGTGTCTTCGGGCGAGCTCGCACCCAATTGATCCAATCCGACTATTAGCGTGAGCTGACGGAGTCTGCTCGCTGCTTCCAAACCGAATAGGGCTCATAACGGGTGGCAGCGATGTCTCCGGTGTCGTGGTACCCAACGAGATCCCACATCCCGACGAACTTAGTGTCGACGAACGACAAGTTCCATTTCCAATCTCGTTTGAAGCTGAATACAAGTAAGTCAACTTTGCCATCGCCGTTGCGATCGAAGGCCGCCATCAAAGGCTTCTTCTGATCTAGAGGCATCCGGAATTCGACATCAACTCGACCATCACAATCCAAGTCGACTCCCGTCACGTCATAGCCCTCTGCTTTTCGAACGCCGTGGTACAACTGCTTGGGTTCACATTTTGCCGATGCCCCCTTGGGTTGCTTCGGCGGCGAAGTTAGTGCCGCAACCCGGTTTGAGGTGCTCGACAGGAATCTTCGTAGTTCATCGAGCCCGACGGCAAAGTTTAGTCCTTCCCCGGCCGCCTTGAAGCTATTCACCCCGATTAGCCTGCCATCATCGGTGAGGAGCGGGCCGCCGGAGTTACCGGGGTTGATCGGTGTCTGCGTCTGAATAACATTCGCTTCGTGCTCGCGACGATCCTCGGTCCTCCACTTGTACGATTGCCGAACCTGAGAGATGACACCCATCGTATAAGTCCACGCTTCACCGGTCGGATGGCCGATGGCGTGCACATCGGCGCCTACTACGATTTCTGCTGGCTCCCCAAGTGCGACCGGAACGATGCGATCGGGCACCAAGGAGACTCGAACCAGCGCCAGGTCGGCGACCTCATCGACTCGAACGACTTTTGCTGGTCGAACATCTGCCCTTGTGATCTTCTGGCCCTCTTGCGCCGGCTTGAAAATCACACCGACGCTCGGGCTGCCGTCGACAACGTGCCAATTTGTCAGGATGTCGCCTTGCATGTTCAACAGGGTTCCAGACCCGATAGCTCGTTCAGTCGCAATGAGAACCACGGCCGGAGAGACCTGGCGGTACAGCTGGACCGATTTCGTTCCGCGAAGGGCATGCACGTTTTCAGGGTTCAGCCCCCTGAGTGCCTTGACCGAACTCGCCGGAGGGATAGCCGGCTCGCGCATGGCGTCCAGCGCAGTTGGTGCGGGCAAGTGCATGGCGCCCTGCCCCGTCAAACCGCTTCCGCCCAGCGCATCGGGAGTCCACTCGGCCAGCCCAGTTTCACTGCTACCCTTCAATGGGAGCGCGAATGAGACCGCTGTGATTCCTAACGCCCAGGCTGTATTGCTGCGCAGCATAACCAGGTACCCCCTGTCCCACGTGCTCAGACGGCCGGGCGCGCAGGTTGCCTTAGTAGTGACCCTCACGCTTATATCAGCAACGACGCTGGTTGCGAGCGGAGACTACGTCCAGGGCTTGAGCGCCTTTCAGCGGGCTTTCGCCGAGGGGCGTATGAACGATGGCGCCAAGCACGCGCCCGAGCTCATAGGTTCCCTGCGGGCGGCAAAGTACTTGGACCGCATGGGTGGACTTCGTCGCATTCATGACGTGTGCGTTGCGAGTTATCAATTCGGCTGCGAACAAGAGGCATTTGATGAGCTGAGCATCGCTGTGCGCGAGCTGGACGATGCTCAGGACGTCACAAATGATCAGAAGAGGCTTCTCATTGCGGATTTCGCGGAACGCGGAATTCGGCGAAGCTTGCTTTACGGCTGGACCAATCAGCCTGCCGACTTAATGCAGCTGTTGGAACGCGCGCTGGTTACGTGGGTTGGCGCACTCGACTTTGCGCGATCAAATCTTACTCTCGCGGAGGCCTATCTCAAGCTCGGCAATCTCGAAAGGGCGGTCTTTTATTCTCGTCGCGGCTGGTACTTCTTTCTTTCCAACCAGGGAGTGACTGCCGAGGACTTTCAAGCACTGTTACCCGAGTTCCTGGAGGTATTCATCAGTACGGGTCAATCGCTGCGCGCTGTAACTGCGATGGCCCTCTTCCGTGGACTGGCGTTCAACATGCGCGATGCGCGACCATACCTTCAGTTCAGACTCCTCTCCGCGGATTTCCTCATTGACAATGCGCTCAACTACGCGGGCTGGATGGCGCAGTTAGGTCGAGCTTCCTTATCAATGCTTAAGGCGCTTCAGCTTCTCCCAAATGTGTCAGATCACCTAGAGTTGAGGCTGTTGGCCGCGACGATCGCTGGATGCTTGATCTCAAACGATTCAGGCTGTCAAATCGCGGCTGATACAGCCAGAGCTACACAGCTATTGACCAAGCTCGCTGGCAATGATGCAGGAGAGCGCAGTTGGCCATTGGCGCAGGCTGCCGCAGCAGTGCTGGCGTTGCATTCAGCAGCCATTGGAGGTGTGCCTCCTCCCATCGTCGATGCTTTGCTGATTCGTCCGCCGACAGCCCTTACGGATGCTGCGCCGGACGAAAGCAACGCGACGACGCTGATGGGTCGCGCGTTGCTGCTGGCACGCACGGATAAGCTCGCTGCTCGACTGGTCCTCGAACAGGGCGCGCGAAAGATGCTCGAAGACAGACGTCGGCTAGAGGCCCTCAACCCCCTCGAGTCTGCTCCCCTCCCGATGGACGACCGACTAGGTGTTCAGTTGGTTCTCTCCGCCCTCGCGAAAGACCTGGACTCCCTTTCGGAAGAGGAGCGCAATTTGTTGTTCGAGCTCTGCGCACTGTCGCACAGAAACTGGCGAACCATCGAGGCTAAGTATCTGTACGCCTCGGCGGCGATTCGCGATGACGACCAACGCGCCTCTCTGCAAGCATATCACCGGCTTGAGCAAGAAATCTCTCGACAGGAACGAGACGCGATCAAAGACTTGCTTGAGATTGCCAACGGCAAAAGAGTAGTCGACCCCAAGTCCGTCGTAGACCTTCAACGTTTTCTCCGTTTTAACGAGCTGGACCGCCTGCAGCGCTTGCACAGCAGTGCCGCCTCCGCGGCTTCAGCCACTTACAACGGTCGCTCCCGTTTGCTGGATGAGGTGCGTAAGTCGCTACAGCCGGGAGAAAGGTTCGTGACACATGCCGTTGCGTTCGGGAAACTCATTCGCGTCTGTTTCGATAGGGAAAGTTTTCACGCCAGTTTTTCCGAACGGGACCCCCAAAGGGAGGTAATCGCGATAAAGACGCTCCTCGCGGCGCTGACGAATCCAGGCCCAAGTGGGAGCGCGATCGATCGCGTATTTCCGCTCGCGGAAGCCAAATGGCTAACGTCATTGACACTTGGAGACGATTCGGGATGTGTCGCGCAGGCTGAGACGCTGATCGCTGCGCCCGACCCAGTCTTCTTCTTGCTACCGCTGCACGTGCTGCTCGATCCGGCCCGTGCGGCGACGATGTCGTCGCCTAACGACCTGGCGACGTTTCCCTGGCTCGGGGCGTCACGGGGACTGTCCATCGTTACTGATCCGCGACAGTTCGTAGCCTCTCGAGCGATGGCTGGTGCTTCGGCTGCGCCATTGGCATTTCTCGGTGTCGGCGATCCAGTGCTTTCCGGCAAGACCATCGATGGTGCTTCGCAGAGTCAGGTGGCCCTACGTGGCGTCAAACGCGGCGGAGTGAGCATGTTGGCGGAACTTGAGGAACTGCCGCAGACGAAGCGCGAGCTTGAGAGAATGGCATTCGCATTTGGACCCTCCTCCCGGCTGCTCTTGCGAGGCAGTGCCAGCGAGATCAACGTGCGCCGGCAGGTCCTGAGCGATTTTCGCGTCCTGAGCTTTGCGACTCATGGACTGGTACGTGAGGAGATAGATGGCTTGGCAGAGCCTGCACTGGTACTTACGCCACGCGACAGCAAGACACCATTTAATGACGGGCTATTGACTGCTACCGAGATTTCAGAGCTACCGCTGCGCGCCGACCTCGTCATTCTCTCGGCTTGCAACTCGGCGAGTTTCGACGTTGCCACCTTCGCATATCAAGCTGCGGGACTGTCGACGGCATTCTTTATGGCAGGGGCGCGCTCTACCTTGGCGTCGTTGTGGTCTGTCGACTCGGAGTCGACGGCCCAGCTTATGGAGCTCCTTGCCAACGAGATTGCGTCAGACAGCAGCGTTGGGTCTTCCCTTGCATTGCGCCGCGCTATCCAACAGTTCCTCTCTCGCGAAGAATCGAAAAGCTATCGTCACCCACGTTTCTGGGCCGCTTTCTTGGTATTCGGTGATGGCGGACGGTTACCCAAAAAACGCGCCAACGTCCGCACCGCACTCATTCCCAAAGACTCATCTGATGGTGTCGTCTGGGGCGAATGGCTTAGGTCGCAGGGCACGAAAGCCGGATGGCGGCTGGAGTCCGGGTACCAGAACACCGGCAAACCTCGAGTTCGTGGAACATTGCGCCGCGTAAGCGACGGCCAGCCCGCCTGGGAAGTTGGCGATGACGACTTTTCTTTCATTGTGCCGGCCGGACACAAGCTCAAACGACCGAGCGTACTAGCGTGGAGTGTGCAGGGCGATGTCCTTCGACTGGAACTTCGCACGTACCTGCCCAATGGAGGACTACTGTCCCAGCGGGAAATCGACACGCAGGGAGATGACCGTGTGGAAGGGTTTGTGTCCTTGGCGGATGGAAGATTCATCGCAGCAACCTACCGAGATTATGGCCACACCGTTGGCTATCGGGTCACATTGCATCTGCTCGACAGAGACGGAAGACTTGTCACTTCGCGCAGCGTACCGTTACCAGCGGATCTCCGGATCTCCAGCATCTCACTGTTTCCCTCGCATCGCGGTGTTTGGGTGAGCGCCAGGGGCGAGCAGCGAAGGGAAAAATACGAACAGCACTTGCTGCCGATGGGCGCCGATCAACCATGCATTTGGCGGAACCGAAGCGTTCTCATCCTGGTCAAACCAGATTTGTCTCTCGTCGAAGATGAGAAGAGTCTCATCGACACATTGGTCTGGCGCATCAGTCCGGCTGCACCAGATGCCGATGTCGCTACGATCTCAGTGCATGACCCCTGCCTTCCGCACGCCCAGTTCTCGTCCGGCGTGGCGTTTCTTCGAGCAGGTCGCGAACCACAGGTGTTCATCGCCAAGTTGAACGGAGCGAACAGTGCTGGGTTGGCAGTGTTTGCGCAGCCGCGTGGCGGATGGTTGTTGATCAGCAATGTGCGACGAGAACTAGACGCCTGGAAGAAACTGGATTTCGATTACTCGTCAGCCCAGCAGGACCCGGAAAACCTTGCGCGAGGGTTCAGGACCAGCCAGCAGACGGGCCTGCTAATGACACGGTTCGACGCTCAGGGCCGGGTAGTCGCTTCTTCGCTTCACTTGATTCCCGGCGAATTGGGGGCGAACGATGCGTATCTCAAGTCCGATGGAGAACTTATAGTTCTGGGTGCCAACAACGGCGCACGTTTCGTCGGTCAGCTTTCAATCCCGTGACGACCTGTTCACGCTCGACCACGAACGACGAAGGCCTCGTCGCTCATTCCTTAGAGCTTGTAGCAACATGCTTACGCCGCTGGTGATCGTGGTCCATTCGTTCCAGCTGGCTGAGCGGTCCCTCTT
>WNFE01004647.1_pt1 | contig 10897 bp, 9 predicted proteins | sample 5400451 | NCBI WGS metagenome assembly WNFE01 (sample SAMN13153344, study PRJNA577476) | soil metagenome | isolation source: 200 cm saprolite under Douglas fir tree site 2 hole 2 | place: USA:California | collected 2015-04-18
GGCCTTCATCCGCAGATAGGTGAGCAACGATGCGACCAGGGTCGCGGCAAGCAGAATCGCAAGCGCGATGGGCCAGTCGAGCGGACCGCCCGAGGCGCCGAAGGCTGCGCGGGCGACCGCGAGGTAGTCTTGCCATGGAGATACGTAGAGTAAGGAGGAATTCCCAAGAGCGCCCGATAGACCTTCCGCGGGGATTGACAGACCAAAGGTGACCGCAAAAATCCCCGCGGCTGCGTAGCTCCTCCGACGTGTGAGGCTCGAGAGGAGCAACGTAACGGACGTGTAAAAGGCGGTGAACAGGGAGCCAAGCAAGACGGCGACGCCCATCGCCTGCAACGCGATGGTCCACGAGAACAGGCCTAATAGGGCGGCGACGAAGGGGGTGAGCACCAGTGGGAGCACCGCGATCATGGCGATGAGGGGTGCTAGGATTGCAGCTTTGGCGATCAGATAGTCCGCGTGGGTGATGGGTCGGCTCAAATAGAGCGTGAGGGACATGGAGTTGAGATCATCCGCGATGAGAGCGGATCCGATGACGGACGCCATGAGCGTAACGAAGAAAAGAATCGCAGGGTTCTGTGCGGGAACGTAGAAGAAGCTCAGGTCGAGTGGGCGGCCACGAAGGAAGACGCCCGCGAAAAAGACCATTACGATGGAGCTGACCAGGGTCAGGCCCACACCCAGGCCGGTCACGACAAGCGCCGCGGGCCGCTTGAACTCGCGCCGCAGCCCGGTGAAGATTATGGCGCGAAGCCGATGCCGACGGCCGAGGAGGGGTATCTCGCGTCGGGTGTACGTCGGGAGAGAAATCGACATCTACGCACCCCGCGCCTCGTTCCGCTGGACCAACTCGAGGAAGAATTCCTCGAGGCTCCGTATCTCCCGACCCATGTAACGGACCTCGGCACCGAGGGCCTTCGCGGTCTCGAAAATCGCGGCCTCGACTCCCGGCTTCCGCGCCACGTGCACGCCCGTCGGGGTCGCTTCGGTCTCGAGTCCCCTTTCGTTGAGCCGCCGGGCGAACTCTTTCGAATCGCCCCGGACATCAATCCGCAAGCGGTCCGCGGAACCGGCCAAGAGTTGGCTCAATTCGCCCGCAGCGATCTGGTGACCGCCGTCGAGGATTACGATGTATTTGCAGATCGTCTCGACGTCGGGGAGGAGGTGGCTCGACAGGACCACGTTTCGGCCCGGCGAGCGCGCGATCACCCGAACGAGGTCAAGCATCTCGGTGCGGCCTCGCGGGTCGAGTCCCGTCGTGGGTTCGTCGAAGATGTACAGCTGCGGGTCATGAACCATGGACTGGGCCAACTTGATTTTCTGCTTCATGCCGGTCGAATATTCCGCGATCTTGCGGTAGCGTTCCTCCTCGACGCCGACGAATTGAAGGACGTCGTGCGCTCGACTGATCGCCGTATCCGCGTCGAGTCCGCTGATCCGTCCCATGTACGTGACGAGTCCCACGCCGGTCATGTCCGGGATGAGGCAGTCGTGCTCGGGCATGTAGCCGATTCGCTCGCGGATCGGGATGCCCCTCGCGATGTCTTGACCCAGCACCTTCGCGGTTCCCGCGGTCGGGCGGACCAATCCAAGGAGGAGACGCAGGAGGGTCGTCTTCCCGGCGCCGTTCGGCCCGACCAGGCCGATCGCGCCCTCCGGAATCGCGACGCTGAGGTCGTCGACGGCGCGCACTTCGCCGAACACCTTCGTCAGCCCGGCGGTCTCAATGAGTGCCGTTTTTCCCTCCTCCTTTCATCTCGACCGTCGTCGGAGGCGACCCGCCCGATGGCGCTTGGGGGATTCGTTTCTTTCGGCGCCTCCAATAGGTGAGGACGAGGACGAGCCCGACCGCCACGGCCGTCAGGATGAGCAACCAGTCAACGAGCCCAAAGGCGGACGTTTGCGCACCGTAGGAGTACGACTTGAGGCGCATCTCCGCCACACGGGTGCCGTTGGCGTACGCATCCCGTTTCACGTAGTAACCCGTCTCATTGGAAAAGTACGCGGTCTCGTTGGCCCCACCGGAGATGCCGCCGATTCCGGGGAAGCTCCCGCCCGTTTGGTTCAGCTTGTACGCGGTGAAGGTCCCCGCGTCGACCGTGATACGGTCGCGGGAGAGAACCTCGCGACGCCAGACCGAGGAGAGGTCGGTTCGATTCTCTGAGCTCTGCGTGCGGCCGGCAACCGTGACCGTGGAGTTTACGAGCAGATGGGTCTGAAGCGCTGCGCTGGCATTCTGTCCGACCTCCAGATCGAACGGCGGGATGGTGGCTGCGGAGACGCTCGCGTTCGCGCGGATCATCGCCGTGAGCGTCGTCGTGATCAGGAACGTGACGTCGGCCACGTAGGAGGTCGTCGTGTTCGATCGGATCGGAAGGTACGCCCGGTCCTCCCACATCTCAGAGGTCCGCGTAGTGAAGCTGCCGGTCACCCGGGCTGTCCCCAGATTCGGAATCGCGAAGGTCCCGTTCAAGAAGCCGGAGGCGCTTGTATCGACTGCGACCGCAGGAATCACAACGCTCCCGGAGAGGACGGAGGACGGACCGAGCACATTGACCTCCGCCCGACCGACGAGATCGAAATGGAACGTTCCCGTCTGGTTTGCAATGAGGCCCGGCAACGAATTGAGAGAGCCTGTGAGCACGTACACCCAGCGGTCGCCCGCGGCGTAAGTGGGCTTGGCCAAGGCTCCTGCCGCGTTCGCCGCCATCCCGTTGAGTCCCACAACAACGAGGAAAAACGCAACGAGGCCGGTGGCGCCGCGCGGAAATGGCAATCGACGCACCCCAGCAAGCCTCTCCACGAGCTCGAACGGTAAAAGGATTTCCCCGCGACGACAGCGTCGGCGGAGGCCCGCCGTGCACGACTGGGAAGTCTCGGAAAATGATAACGCGGAGACGACAAAACGGATCCCCGTCTTCTTGATCTTTGCACTCCCGACAAGGATAATACTGACCATTCTCTGTAGGTCGCGAGCATCCGCGATGTCCGACCCGCTTCGCGTCGTCTGGTACACCGACCCGCACAACATCTGGTGCTGGGGCTGCGAGCCCACGATCCGTCGACTGGAAATCGTCTACGGCCGCGGGGTCGAACTCGAGATTCGGCAAGGCGGGTTGTTCGAGGATTTCCGTCCGGTCCGAGAGCATTGGGCCCGGATGTCCGGCGGACGCTGGTCCGAATCTGTCCTCGCATTCTTCGACGCGGTCGCGAACCAACACCGGATGCCGATGGACTCGGCCGGCATGGTCGATTCCTCGGACGACTTCAACTCCACGTGGCCCGCTTGCATCGCCGCGAAGGCCGCGGCCCTCCAAGGCAACGGGGCCGACGGGCGATACCTCCGGGCCCTGCGCGAGGCATGGTGCCTCGATGGCCGGGCCATCCACCGGGTCGATGTGCAGACGGAGGTCGCCCGCGAGGTCGGGCTGGACGTGAACCGATTCACCGCCTCCTTGGAGGACGAATCCGCCTTGGACGCGTTCCGGCGGGACCGAGAGGAAGCCGAGCGGCTTGAGATCCAAGGCTTCCCCACTTTCCTCATCGAACGCGGAAATGCATCCGCGCGGCTGAACGGTTGGCAACCCTGGGAGGTGTTCGAGGACGTGCTCCGGCAAGTCGATCCCACCCTCGAGGGTGCGACGATCGAACGATCGAAGGAAGGCGTGTTGAGCCTCCTCGAACGGCCCAGCCGCTGGGCGACGCGGGAGATCGCCGCAGTTCTTGGGGTGACGGACGACGATGCGGAGCTGCTCCTCGAGGAACTTGAGGGAACCGGCCGGCTGCGCAGCCGGCCGGTGGGCAACGGCCTGGTCTGGGAACGGGTCCCGCTGCTGGCCGCGACGCCTTAGATGGCCGGTCGGCCGACCGGTTGGCCAGACTTCCAGATCCGAAGCAGGTTCTCCGGCGAGGCGAGAGTGGCGATGTTGTCTCGCGGGTCCGCACGAACCGCGAGGACGTCCGCATCGTACCCGGATTTGAGCTGCCCCGATTTCGGCGCCTGCGGTCCCAGGGTCATGGGTGCATTTGCCGTGGCGGCCTCGATGGCTTGGAGGGGTTTCATCCCCGCCTCGACGAGGAGGACGAGTTCCTGCGCGTTTTGGCCCCACGGCGCGATGGTCCCCGCGCCCGTGCTCCAGATGTCCGTTCCGAGGGCGATGCGCACGCCTTTGCGGATCGCGAGCTGCAAAGATCGCTTGTGCTGGTCCCCCAGGGCGACGACCTTGCGGTACGCGTAATCCGGGATGTTCATCTTGGGACCCAACGCGATCAGTCGCTCGAGAATGTAGCGCGTCGGGACCAGCGTCGCGCCCCGTTCGATCATGAGGTCGGCTGCTTCCTCGTCGAGATAGGAGCCGTGTTCGATCGTCGAGCACCCCGCGCCGAGGGCGGCCATGATTCCCGGTTTGCCGTGGCAATGCGCGGCGACGATCCGCTCCGCCCGGGCTGCTTCTCCGACAATCGCGCGCAGCTCTTCGTCCGAGAACTGCTGGTGGACAGGATGGTCCACCTCGCTCATGACTCCTCCGGAAGCGCACACCTTGATCACCTTCGCCCCGAGACGGAGCTGGTTTCGTACCCCACGCAGGCACTCGGCGACCCCATCGCACATCTGGAAGTAATATCCCGATGCGCTGAGGGCGTGGAGGTAGGAGATGGGGAACATGTGCAGGTCCCCGTGGCCCGCGGTCGGGCTGATCATCGCCCCGCCGCCGTAGATGTGGGGGCCCGGGATCGTACCTTCATTCACGACCCGCGCGAGATGGACGCCGAGCCCGACGAGATCCCGGACGCTCGTGAACCCGGCAAGAAGGGCCCGCCGCGCGTCCGCCACACTCCGGGCCGCGAGGACCGGGAGCGAGGTCTTCGCGATGTTCTCCACGTTCGCGGACGGAAGGCCCATCAAGTGGCCGTGGCAGTCCCACAGGCCCGGCAGGACTACGGGGACCCGTTCCACCGGGGTGCCGGAAGGGGGTTTCGGCGCGCTCTCAATGGGCCCCGCGAACAAGATTGTGGGTCCGTCGAATACGACGCAGCCGTTTCGAATCGGTTCCCCTCGGCCCGGGATGAGGAGATCCGCTTCAATGCGTACCATGGGGAGGGGAACGGCGAACGACGAATGAGGATTCCGCGTGCCGGTCCCTGCTCTCTCGCGGGAAGGCAAGCCTTTTCGCACCGGGACGGTTCCCCCGGGCCTGCGAGACTATGCCCCACAAGACGAGTCCATCGGCCTTCCGTTCGCTGTCGAAACGCATCATCGAGGACCACCGGGCGTGGGATCCCACCGGGTCGGCCGCGTCGGGCCTTCATCGATATGATGGCATCCTTCCAAGGTTCTCGAAAGCCGCGGTGAGCCGGTACGCCGCCCGGGCCCGGGGAGAACTTCGGGACTTAGCTCGAATCGAACGGACGACCAAATTGTCACGCGACGCGCGGCTCGACCTTGGGGTCCTCCGGGGGATGCTCCTGTCCGAACTCTCGGAGATCGAGGATCAACGGCTGCCGCAGTCGTTCCCTCCCTATTTCCTGTTCAAGATGAACATCGTGAACTACCTGCTTCGAGACTATGCCCCGCTGGATCGGCGCCTTCGGGCGGTGGCGAAGCTCCAGGCGGACGTTCCGCGGTTCCTCAAGGAACTGCGTGAAATGACGGATCCGCGCCTTCCGGACACGTTCTACGAAATGGCCGAGATGGCGGCCAGCGGGATGCTCGACGCTTATTCGCGGGAGCTACCGGAGTATCTGCAGCGAGCCTCGGCAGCCGTCCGTGTTCGGGTCGGACGGACGAACGAGACTGCGACGTCCGATCTGAAGGCATTGGTCCACGATCTTACGACGACGTACAAGCCCCGGGTCAAAGGGGAATTCGCGCTTGGCCGACGCAAGTACGAGCGGATGATTTTCGCCGAGCACCTGGCTCAAATCCCGCTCGATCGGCTCTCCGAGGTCGGCCAGACTGACCTGAGGTCGAACCAAGCTGCCTTTCACGAAGCCGCACGGAGGCTCGATGCCTCGAAGAAACCTCAGGAGGTCCTGGAACGGATTGAGCAAGACCACCCAACGGAGGACGGCCTCATCGAGGACACGCGCAAGATGCTGGAAGAGATTCGGGGTTACCTCATCGACCATGACATTGTCAGCGTCCCCTCGGAGGAACGCGCGAAGGTGATCGAGACGCCCCGTTTCTACCGTTTCGCGACCGCGGCCATGAACCCGCCCGGGAGCTTCGAGAAGGTCGCGAAGGACGCCTTCTACTACGTCACCCCGACCGAAGAATCGTGGACGCCCGAGAAGAAGGAGGAGTGGCTGCGCCACCTCAACTACACGAGCCTCCGGAACATCTCGGTCCACGAGTGCTACCCGGGTCACTACGTCCACTTCCTCCATCGGATGCGGATCCGGTCGGCGGCCCTTCGGAGCTACACCTCCTACGCGTTCACGGAAGGTTGGGCGCACTACTGCGAATGGATGATGGTCGAAGCGGGCTTCGGCGATGCGCGGCTGAAGTTGGCGATGCTCCAGGACGCGCTCCTCCGCGACTGTCGATACCTATCCTCTATCGGGATGCACACAGCCGGTTGGTCCTGGGAGGATGCGACCCGGTTCTTCATGGAGAACGCCTACCTGGACCGACTTCCGGCCGAACGGGAGGCGAAGCGGGGAACCTGGGACCCGGGCTATCTGAACTACACGCTGGGGAAGCTCATGATCCGGAAGCTTCGAGAGGATTGGCAGACGGCCCATCCGAAGGAAGGACTCAAAGATTTCCACGACACCTTGCTCGCCTTAGGGGCACCCCCTCTGGGCCTCGCCCGCGAACACCTGCTGGGCCCGGATGCCGGACCGGCGCTCTGATGCCCTGACGAAAAGGCGGGCCACCAAAAGTTCTAAGGCCTATGCCCGACATCGGTGGGACCGGGGTGCACACGTGCGATGCCCGAAATGCGGCACTGAAAATGATGACGAAGTTGCCTTCTGTGTCTACTGCGGTTCCCTGCTTCCGGACCAAGCCCCCGCGCCTACTTCCCCAATGGCTCCGACCGCGACGTCCCTGAACGCGAACGTCGTCCGCGCCATGAAACCCGCCCCCGCGATGGCCCGCGCGTTCCCCGAGCGGCGGCCCGATTTCGTCGGCCTCATCGGTGTCGCCGTCTTCCTCGTGATCGTCGGCATCGTCTTCACGCTCAATACGAACCTGCTCAACGACTTCCGAGCCTGGTGGGACAAAGTCCTCCCGGGCAGTCTCTTCGTCCGCCCTCCCGAGGGGATCATCGGAAGTGGCATCGTCTTCTTCGGCCTCTTAGGCATCTCGAATTTCCTGACCTCCGGGTTGCGGTGGGCCCTCGACCGGAGCCGGTTCGGGGCGCTCGCCCGAGTCCTCGCGGGCGTCGGATTCCTCTCCCTCGCCGTCCTCATCTGGCGATATTCCCTGAGGACGATCTCGGGTTCCCTCGTCGTCTCGATCTGGACCGCGGTCCTCGGCAGCCTGTTGGTCGCCTACATCGCGATCGGGCTCTACTGGGTCCGTTCGCGACGCGTGGTCCCCGGTGGAATCCGGGTGCCGACCTCGAGACCGTAGAGACGCCGACGCGCCTAGGCCCTGGTCGAAAATCCCTCGACCCCTCTAGGGCCGGACATATTCGGACGTCGACACGCCTCCGGGAGGAATGTACCGACTCCCGCATTCGCAGGACCAGATCGCGGCCTCTTTCCCGCCGGAAAGCTCGATCCGCGTGACCGAATAATCGAACCCGCATTGCTCGCAGGCGAGGACGACCGAGGGCGCCACGGGTTGACGCAAGAGCAGAGCGGGCGGCGCGGATCGCCGGAACTTCGCTCGAAGCCGAGCGAACGAGGCGCGCCATGGCGTGGACGAATCGAGCTTGTGTTCAGTGGGTTTCGCGGCTAGGCCTTCGGCATGCAATCTCTCTCGCTTCGTATTTCCTCCACTCCCCGGGAGGGGATTGGCGTGCCGCGACATAAAGCCTGAGTGTTCGTCTCCTCTCGATTCTGAGAACGAACGAGTCGCGACGGAGCCGTCCGGTCGGGCGTCAAAAACTCGATTCAATCCATCGGCTGAAACTTGTAGCCGTAGTGAATGACGCCCGCCTCGCCTTCCTGGCCGAGTTTGCGGAAGCAGGATTGGACCTTCATCCCGATCGTCACGTCCTCGGGCTTGACGTCAATGATCTGCGACGTGAGCCGGACTCCTTCCTCCATCTCCACGATCGCCATGACGTAGGGCTTCTGCATCTCGAATTGCGCGGGGGCGTCATGGATGACCGTGTAGGTGACGACCTTGCCCTTCCCGCCTAGCCGGAGGCGATGCATCTTGCCCACGGACTTTCGGCCGCACACCGGGCAGACGGCCCGGGGAGGGAAGTCCACCTTCCCGCAGTTCCCGCACTTCGTGCCGATGAGGTTGTAGCGGCTGGGGATCTCCCGCCAGAACCGGGGGATCGCCATGTCAGTCCCCCCTCTCGAAGATGTGGACGACCGCCGTGGCCCCCGTCCCGCCGAGCGTGTGCGTGAGCCCGTGTCGTGCCCCGACGACCTGGCGCTTGCCCGCTTCGCCGCGGAGCTGGCGCACGATCTCCACGGCCTGGGCGACGCCGGTCGCGCCCACGGGTTGGCCTCGCGCCTTCAGGCCCCCCGAGGTGTTGACCGAGATCTTTCCATTCAAGGCCGTAAGGCCTTCCGCCGTCGCGGGCCCGCCCTTGCCCTTCTCGATGAACCGGAGGTCCTCGATCGCCAGGATCTCCGAGATCGTGAAGTTGTCATGGACCTCGGCGACCTGGACGTCCGTCGGCTGGAGCTTCGCCTCGTGGAAGGCCCGCTTCCCGGCGACCACGGTCGCGTCGAGGGTCGTGAGGTCGCGCCGGTCGTGGAGCGCCAGGAAGTCGCTCGCCTGGCCCGACCCCGCGATCCGGATCGGCGTGTCGCTGAACTTCTTCGCCCGCTCCATGTCGCATAGGACGACCGCGGCGGCGCCGTCCGAGAGGGGGGCGCAGTCGAACACGCCCAGGGGTTCCGCGACCCACGGGGCCTGCAGGACGGTCTCGATCGTGATCTCCTTCTGGAACTGGGCCTCGGGATTCAGCGAACCATTCTTGTGGTTCTTGACAGCGACCGATGCGAGCTGTTCGCGGGTGGTCCCGAACTCGTACATGTGGCGCCGGGCCATCATCGCGTAGAGCCCCGCGAACGTCGCCCCGAAGACGCTCTCCCACTCCTGGTCCGCGGTGGAGGAGAGGATCTCGGCGGCTTGGACGTCCCCCACGTCCGTCATCTTCTCCGCACCGCCGACGACGACGATGTCGTACATCCCGGAGGCGATGGCCAGCCGGGCCTGCAGCAGGGCGACGGCCCCGCAGGCACCCCCTCCCTCGATGCGGACCGTCGGGAGGTGCATGTCCGCCAGCCCGGAGTAGTCCGCGACGAGCGCGGAGACGTGCTCTTGGTCGATGAACTTGCCCGCGGACATGTTTCCGATGTAGACCGCGTCGATGTCCTCGGAAGTGATGTTGGCATCCTGGATGGCCTTGAGGCCAGCCTCGATCCCGAGGTCCCGGAAGGAGCGGTCCCAAAGCTCCCCGAAGGCCGTCTCGCCGACCCCGATCACGGCGACGTCCTTCACGGCTTACGCCTCCCGCATCAGGATCTTACCGCGGTACTTCGCGTACGTGGCGTAGTCGACGAACACCTGGTCCTCGATCTGCTCCTTGATCGTCGGCGTGGCGTCTCGGTGGAGCTTCCGGATCTCGTCCGTGACCGTCAGATCAAACGCGTCCGAACCCGCGCCGCTCCCATAGCCCACGGCGAAGATCCGGTCGCCGGGGTCCGCTTCGTCAAGGATCGCGCAGAGGCCGACCATGATCGCGCCGCTGTACGTGTTCCCGATATCCCGGACGCACATGCCCGTGTCGATCTGGTTGTCCCGGAAGCCGAGTTGCTTCGCGGCCCTCACCGGGAACTTGCCGTTCGGTTGGTGGAACACGGCGTAGTCGTATTCCTCCGCGGTGGAGCCCGTGCGCTTGAAGAGCAGCTGGGCGCAGTTGATCACGTGCTTGAAGTAGGCCGGCTCGCCGGTGAACCGGCCCCCGTGACTCGGGTATCGTTGGCCTTCGCGGCGCCAGAAGTCCGGGGTGTCCGTCGTGTAGGAGACCGTGAGGGAAATCTCCGCCGCGACCCGGTCGACCCCGATGAGGAGGGCCGCTCCCCCGGCGGATGCACTGTACTCCAGGGCATCGCCCGGCGCACCCTGGCACGTGTCGGATCCGATCGCGACGGCCGTCATGACGGGCGCCGAGCCGATCGCCTCCGCCACGATCGTCGCGCTGGGCTTGACGGCATAGGGATGGGACTCCGAGCCCACGTAGATCGCGCCGATGTCGGTGGGGTCGATATCGACCTTGGCCATGCACGCCCGGGCGGCCTCGACGGAGATCGTGATCACATCCTCGTCGGGACCCGGCACACTCTTCGCCCGAATGTTCAGGGCGCGACCCATGAATTCGCCGTCGGCTCCCCATACGGTCCCGATGTCCTTCGGTCGGATCCGATACCGCGGGATGTACGCGCCATAGCTCACGATGCCGGCCTTCATGCCATCCGCTCCAATCTCGAGATCAATTCCGCCTGGTCGAGGTCCGTGCGGGCCAGGAGGATGCCTTCCATCTCGGCGAGCTTCATCGCAAGCTCGTCAACGCTCTCCGGTTGGACATAGACGACCATCGCGGGCTTCAGGGGATGCGCTTTGATCGCGATCATCGGCGACCTCCCGTACCGGACGCCCGTGAAGCACAGGGCCCGTTCGCTCGTCGACCCGTAGATGCGAAGGTAGTCCGTGGCGTCCAGGGTCGTGATCGCCTTGATCGAGTCGATCACCGTGTAGCCA
>WNFE01004048.1_pt1 | contig 10895 bp, 8 predicted proteins | sample 5400451 | NCBI WGS metagenome assembly WNFE01 (sample SAMN13153344, study PRJNA577476) | soil metagenome | isolation source: 200 cm saprolite under Douglas fir tree site 2 hole 2 | place: USA:California | collected 2015-04-18
CAGGAACACAACCGCCAAAGCCGCCAACGCGGCCACCGCAGCCTGGGCGAAACCCAATTGTAGTTGGGTGTGGAAGAACAGTCTAAGCATGCAGCACCTCGCCTACTGAACCATCGCGCACAATGCGTCCAGACTTGAGCAACAATGCCCTTTCGGCCAGCCGGGACGCCTGGGCCAGATCGTGCGTGACCATCACGCAAGTCAGTCCGTGATTGCGGACAACATTCTGAATGGAAGATTCAACTTCAAGTTTGGCCGCTTCGTCCAAAGCGGAGGTGGGTTCATCGAGCAGAAGGACGAGCGGCGAATTGGCCAGGGTGCGCGCCACGGAAACGCGCTGGGCTTCGCCTCCGGAGAGGTTGGCGACGTCGCGCTCGGCATAACCTTTGAGGCCGACCTGGGTCAGCAACTCTTCAACAGCTTGCTGCGGCAGGGTCTCGCCACGCTGAGCCGGCCCGAATTGGAGATTCTCCGCCACCGTGCCAGGAAACAGATATGGCCGCTGCGTGACCATACCAAGCTTACGTCGCAGTTCTTGCGGCTCGAGGTTGCGGTAATCGGTCCCTTCGACGAAAACCGTTCCGGAAGTGGGCTCATCAAGACGGTTGAGCAACCGCAGCAGTGAACTCTTGCCCGAGCCGCTGGGGCCGACGATGGCCAAAACTTCTCCCCCTTTCAACTCGAAGTTCGCGTCCTGAATCAGGATTTTGTCCTGGACCGTTCGGCCCAGATGCTCCGCCCGCAGGATGACGGACTCGGGGATTGGGGGAGGGCTCATGTCTTTGTCATCATGACATGTCGTTGTCATCCTGAGCGGAGCCTGCCCATTCGCTTGCGAATGGGCACGTGGAGTCGAAGGATCTCTTGCGCCACAAGCTTTTCGTCCCACGTGAAGAGGTCTTCGATTCCGCTCAGGAAGACAGGGCTCCCCGCACACTGGCACGCAGTTCATCGGCGATCTCGCGCGCCGCCTTGCGGGCGGCTTCCTCTTCGGTGACGCCGAAAGAGATGGCTCCAACTCGAGCGTGGCCTCCGCCGCCATAGCGCTCGCAAACCTTGGCCAGATTGACCGTCGGCTCCGAAGGCGCCCAGGGATTCGATCCCACGGAAACTTTCACGCGAAAGCTGCTTTTGCTCAGGCCCACGCTGTAGATCGATTCCGGATGCAGATAGTAGGGCACGAATTTGTTGTAGCCCTCGAGATCGTGATCGGTGATATCGAAGAACAGGGTGCCGTCTTTGGATTCGGTGCGCTCGCCCAACATCGCGATCGAGCGCTGGTGACGTTCGAGCAGAGGCTGCAACAGGGGCGCCACGAAAGGCTCTTCCAGAATTTCTCCGAGGGGCTTGGTGACCAGCAGCGGGATGAGCCGTGGCACAAAGCTGTAGTCCTGGGCGGACTCGATCACCATGGTCAGCTTCATGGCGGGCGCTTTCATTTCTACCGCGGTTTTCGCGTCGGGATACATGGCGCCGTCGACCATGTCGGTCCAGTAGACCAGGTCGGCTACGGGAGCGGGATCAAAACCGAAGCGATGCTCCGCGATGGCTGCGATAAAGCTGGTGCAGGACTTGAAATCGGGATCGTAAAACTTGCGGTTACTCTGGTCCTGCTCGAAGTGGCCGGCATCCGCCGGCGTGAGGAAGGCGCTTTGGTGATGGTCGAACCACCAGGTGATTTTGGGCGAGCTGGAATACTTGAAGTCCACGATGGCGTTTTCGTCGCCATCAAACTGCTTCTCATCAAATAATGCGCCTGCGCGGTGCAGCAGGCCGGAGAAGACGAAGGTAGCGTCGCCGCGAATGCGCTCCCGGTAAAAACGTGAAAACAGGGCAGCCGAACACGCCCCGTCGAAACATTTGTCGTGATAGAAGACCCGAACTTTCAATCGCCTTCCTTAAGAGATCCCTGGACTAGCGTACTGAGGCACACCACAAACAAATTTGACCCGCGCACCATGAACTGTCGAAAAAAACAGGTCCCCGTTCGACTTCCCCTCGTTTGCGCTCGAGGTTCGCTCAGGGCAGGCTCTCCACTCCGCTCGTTACGCTCCGGTCGGGATGACAGAGTCTGCTGGACTATCAGCCGGACACTGAGTAAAACTGAACCGGCCTCCCCGCGTATGACGCGGCGGAGGCCGGTAATTCGCGAAGGGCCGGCAAAGCAATGCCGCCGGGCGCCTTTACCTAGGCGTTCGCCTGCTTCTCGGCCAGGTCACCAATTATGGGCAGCTTGAACATCAGCCCCTGGTTCGCCTTGATCAGAAGGATGATCCAGATGATGAACGATCCCAGCCAAATGATCATGTGTAGTGGGAACGTGATAAATATCAGCCCTGGAACAAAACCAATGATGGTGAGGCCGATCCAGATGGCAATCATGGCCACGCAAAAGAAAATCATCTGAAACGCGTGGAACTTCACGAACCGGCTCTTGTTGTAAGGCTCCATGACGAGGAAAATAATTGCCGGGACGATGGTGATGTAGCACAACATGCCCACGACGTTGTCGGTCATTCCACCGGTTGTGCCCTGGGCAGCGGCAGGCGGCGGCGCCGCGGTGCGACTGCTGCAGGCCGGACACATGGTCGTGCCGTCCGCTATCTGCGTTCCACATCCGCTACAAAAAGCCATTGGTTTCCCCCGTGCTTCTGGTTTACTCCAAACAAAGCCAAGACCGTAAGCCGCTCGGTCATGCCCGAACCGCGAAAGTTAACAGAATCAGGGTTCCAAGGCAAACAGAATCGCAGGGCCGTCGTACGCGGGAAACGCAATCTGCCCATGTCCCGCGGGTTGGACCTGGCCGATTGCGCCGCTTCGACGCTAAGTGCATGAACCACAAAGGGCACGAAGGTACACGAAGGAGAACCTTCGAATCTCCGATTTATGACGCTGCTGCTGGCGATGCAGACTAAGATCCAGCTTGCAGTCCGCCACTGCAAGGAGTGACTGGCATGTTCTGCTCTCGATGCGGTCAGGCAATGCCGGAAGGCGCCACTCTTTGCGCCAATTGCGGTCGGCAGACCGCAATTGCGAATGCGCCTCTCACCGGGCTTTCGTCACAACCATCCGCCGGCGCACCGGGGTCTCTGGCACCGCAGAAGACTAGTGGCATGGCCATCGCCAGCCTCATCTTCGGGATTCTTTTCATTTTCTTCCCATTGTCCATCCCCGCCATCGTGTTCGGGCACATCGCCCTTTCGCAAATCAAGAAAAGTGCGGGAAGGCTGGGGGGAAGGGGCATAGCGATCGCAGGGCTGGTTCTGGGATATCTCGGGATCGCCATAATTCCGCCCATACTGATCATCGCCGCGATTGCGATTCCTAACCTGTTGCGGGCACGGACTGCGGCGAACGAGGCCTCAACAGTGTCCGCGATCCGAATGATTGACACCGCGCAAGTGACCTACCAAGCCACTTATCCGGCGATCGGTTATGCGCGCGACTTGGCGTCTCTGGGCGGCGCCGAGCCGTGCACTGCCAGTGCCGCGACAGCTTGCTTGATTGAAAACAAGATAGCGGTTGCAACTGCGCCGCCCGGCAGAAATGGATACATCTTCGCCTTAGTGACTTCCGTTGATAGCTCGCAGTATGTTGTGAGCGCTGCACCGATCACGCGGAATCAGTCAGGCAGGCGCAGCTTCTGCTCGACCGAGGATCGAGTGGTACGCGCCGACCCCAGTGGGGCTGCAGTTCCAGACCGCGATGCCTGCGCTTCCATGCCGCCAATCTGATTGATTCAGCAGACGGCGTCTGAACACCCGTGCCACGTAGTTCGTATATCGAGATTTGTCTCCCGAGCTGCCACCCCATAGAATCGAAATTTGACTTTGATCATGGCAACCATCACTAATCCTGTTTGCACTCCTCGGCGGCGTCGCAGTCCCTCGCGGGTGGTGGCTTTCTTTCTGATCGCCATCCTGATCGCTGCCCTGGGTGGGTTGGCGTGGCTTTACTGGATGGCGCGCTCTGCCCTGCCTCAACTCGACGGCAGCGTGAAGGTTGCCGGTCTCTCTGCGAAAGTCACCGTGATCCGGGACGGGCACGGAGTGCCAACCATCGACGCGGCCAATCTTGAGGACCTGTTCTTTGCTCAGGGATATGTAACTGCACAGGACCGTCTCTGGCAGATGGATGTAATGCGGCGATTCGCCGCCGGTGAAATTTCGGAAATTCTCGGAGCCGATTTCCTCAAACATGATCGCGAGCAACGAATTCTGGGGCTCAGAGTGGCCGCGCAGAAGGCGGTTGAGGTTTCGTCGGCGCAAACCCGGGCCCATTTCGAGGCCTACGCACGTGGCGTAAACGCCTATATCGAATCGCACCGCGACCGGCTGCCTGTCGAGTTTCGCATCCTGCGCTATTCGCCACGCCCGTGGGCACAGGAGGACTCCGCGCTTATTGCAGCCCAGATGGTCAAAGATCTGAACCACTATCCCTATGGCGACGCCCTGGATCGCGAGAAGATTCTGGCCAAACTGGGGCCGGAATTGACCGCGGATTTGTACGTGAACTCATCGTGGCATGATCGGCCGCCAACGGTGGCGCGTCCCAGCCTGGAAGAGAACACAGGCAGTGAGGATGACGAGCAGGACAAGCGCTCCCCGGTGAGCAGTTCAGTGGCCCAGCTGACAGCCACACCGGCATTTCGTGATCTAGTCGGTGCCGGCTTGGCTCGCGCATTGGAACCAGACTCGCATGCAGACGCTCGCTTGGTGGTCGGCTCCAACAACTGGGTGGTTTCCGGAGCGCACACGCTTTCTGGTAAGCCGCTACTCTCCAACGATATGCACCTCGGGCACCAGATGCCCAACCTGTGGTACGAAGCCCATATCCGCTGCGGCTCCCTCGACGCCGCCGGCGTTACCCTGCCCGGCATCCCCTATGTGATCGTCGGACACAACCAGCACATCGCATGGGGTTTCACCAATGTCGGCCCAACAGTCGAGGACGTTTACATCGAGACCTTCAACCCGGACGGCCAATACCTGACGCCTGAGGGATGGAAGTCTCCGGACCACCGTCGCGAAGTGATTCACGTGAAAGGCAAGCCCGACGTGGTGGCCGATGTGGCGCTCACCCGTCATGGACCGATCATTACTGACCTGGTCCCTGGCGAGACCCGCAAACTGGCGCTACGCTGGACTCTCTACGAGGGCACGCACAATCCTTTCTTTGAAGTCGATTCAGCGGAGAACTGGAAACAGTTTCGGCGCGCGTTTTCGGCGCTCGATGCGCCGGGACAGAATGTGGTGTTCGCCGACGTGGATGGCAACGTCGGTTACCAGGCCACGGGGAAGATTCCCATCCGCGCGTCGGGAGGCGGCAGCCTTCCCGAAAATGGCAGCGACAACGCACACGAGTGGATTGGTTACATCCCATTCGACAAGCTGCCCAGTGTTTACAATCCACCTTCGGGCATCATCGCGACCGCTAACGGCCGCATTACGCCGGACGGCTACCCGTTTTCGATCAGTACCGGATGGGAAGCTCCCTGGCGCACCGCCCGGATTTATCGCGTGCTGGAGTCGGGCAAGAAGTTTTCCGCAGCCGACATGCTGGTGCTGCAGACGGATATCTATTCCGATGGGGAGCGTTTCTTCGCCGAACGCTTCGTGTATGGCGTCGACCACGCCAAGAACGCCTCCGTACGGACAAAGCAGGCCGCTGAACTCATGCGGGGATGGGATGGCCGCATGACAGCAGATTCGCCCGCGCCCACCATCGGCTATCGGGCGCGCGTCGAGTTGACCCGCTTGCTACTCGAGCCCAAGCTGGGTCCCGCGCCCCTGGGTCCAGCGAACAAAGATCCTAAGCAGGTTTACGCAACCCTCAACTGGAAAACCTATAGCTGGGGAATGCAGTCCGTGTGGCTGGAAAATATACTTCAACATCAGCCCAAGCGCTGGCTGCCAGAATCCTATAGTAGCTATGATGACCTGCTGGCTGCGGCCGTCGAAGCTGCCGTCAGCGGCCCGGAGGCGCCTCAGGATTTGGCCTCGTGGCATTGGGGAGCGTTTCACCCGGTCGAGATTCAGCACCCGATCCTGAGCAGAATCCCGTTGTTGCAGCGCTGGACTGGCCCCGGAGTGCAGCCGCAGTCGGGCAGTGGCTATACGGTGAAGGCAGTGTCTCGTAGCCACGGACCTTCGGAGCGATTGACGGTCGACTTGTCTGATCTGGATCAATCAACCCTGAACCTGGTGACGGGCGAGGCGGGAAACGTTCTCAGCCCGTACTACATGGACCAGTGGAAAGCATGGTACGAGGGCTACAGTTTCAAGCTGCCGTACTCTTCAAAGGCTGTTCGGGCCGCACAGGAGCATGTGCTCGTCCTGGAACCACAGTAAGCTTCTAGCTCTTAGGCTCCTGGCTTTTAGCTTGAATCCTAACAATCTCCGGGGAAAGCTGGAGGATGAGCCAGCCTATCCGCACTCACTGGGAACAAGCACTACGCGCCGTAATTGGACCGCAGTTTTCAGCCGAGTTTGGGGGGTTGGCGCTAAAGGCTAACAGCTAAAGGCTAAGAGCCTACGAAATCAGTCTATCTGCTTCACATCCACGGCTTGCCCAATAATATCCACCTGCGTCGTTTGCAGTTTGTCGGAGGTGGTGTCGAAGATGTTCAGGTTTCCATTCAGGACCACGTACACCACGCTGCGGCGGCTGATCGGCTGAATTCCTGTGACATCACCGATCTTGGGAGGAATCACGACCATCGCCTTGGCGGTATCGAAGATGGACAGGCAGCCGCGGACTTCGCCGGGTGTGCTGCCGCTGCCGGCAACGTTGATATTGGTGCAGGTGCGGGCTCCGATGAAGAGCTGGTTATTGGCGCCCATTTCCATGCGGCTGTGGTAGCCGTCCGTGATCGTCGCGGTGGAAGAAACCGTCCCGGAGACCAGGTCAACCACCGAAACTTCTCCGCACGTTGTGGCCAGCGTCGGGCTGCTAGAGCCGGCGCAGGTGTTGGCGCCCGGCTTGGTGCCCGCAACGTAGAGCGTGTTACCTGAAAGCAATCCAAATGTAGCCGCATCCACCGGAATGGTGGGTCCCACCAGATTGCTGTTTACGTCCAGCAATGTGACACTGGCGGTGGTTCCGCCACACTCGGGACCGCAATTCAGGATGTAGGCAGTCGAATCGTCGTCGCTGAAAATGGCCCAAACCGGATGGTCGAACAGCGGACTCTGAATGTTAGTCCGGGGATCGGTGCTGGTGCCTACCGCACTGGGGGCAAGCATGGTCACCGTATCCGGGCTGCTCCCTAGAACCAATATCCGGTTACCGTTGTGGCTTTGCGCCAGGTATTGAGCTCCGGCCACCGGTATTCCAGCCGTGATCACTCCATTGGTCAGATCCAGCTTCTCGACCTGCCCCGGAGGCTGGCCCGTTCCGGACGTCACCGGTGCAGTGGGCACGGCTGCAAAGCCGGTAACATTGTCCGGCGCCACCACCACACTCTGGGTGAAGCCTGGCAGGGTGATCGAAGTGGTATTCCCGGAAGAGTTCTGGCTAAGGCTCTGGGTCTTGTTATTGACCAGGGCGATGGAGTTGTTCGAGGAGCTGTAAATCAGGGTAAATCTCTTGTTGGGGAACAGGACCATCAGGCCAGGCGAGGGACTGGTCGTCCCGACGGAGATCACACCCGGGGATAGAAGATCCCGCTGTCCGTCAACCACATTCAAAACCGCAGCCGTCGACGACCCGTTGGGAAACAGGGGGTTGGAAACGAACACGTGGACCATGATCGTGGCCGGGTTTATCTGGGTGTTCGTGCCATTATAGCTATAGTTATTTCCGCAGGAGACCAGAGCGGCACTGGCCGTGATCAGTACCAAAAGAGCGAGCGCAGCTTGCTTCAATCCAGAAACTCCCAAGAAGATGAGGAATGGAGAGTTAGATGCAAGAAACGGGATTATAGCAGAGCCGCGCCGGTGGGATGGGCGACCCACTCAAACTGCTGCCGGAGCATAATGCAAAACTAGCCTTCATCTTGTATTCTCAACAGTATGGCTGCTGATCTGCTAACCCGCTTAAAGCAATCCCCGGTCTTGTGTGATGGGGCCACGGGGACGTTACTTTACGCTAAAGGAATCTTCATCAATCGCTGCTACGACGAGCTGAACGTGTCGCAGCCCGATCTTATCCGCGAGCTCCATCGCGAGTATATGCAAGCCGGTGCGGAGATCATTGAAACCAACACATTCGGTGGAAACTCGTTCCGTCTGGCCCGGCACAGCATGGAGAACCGGGTTCACGAAATCAACCTCGCCGGGGTTCGCCTGGCCAAGGATGCAGCTAAGAGCTTCGGCGTCTGGGTAGCTGGCTCGGTCGGTCCCTTGGGCGTTCGCATTGAACCGTTGGGCAAAACCTCATTCGAAGAAGCTCGTGCTGCTTTCCGTGAGCAGATCACAGCCCTGGTTGAGGGTGGCGTCGATCTGCTGATGCTGGAAACCTTTGGGTACGTCGAGGAACTGCACCAGGCGATTCTGGCGGCCCGCGATGTGGATCCGAAAATTCCCGTGGTGGCCCACGTCACCATCGACGAAGACGGGAACTGTCTCGACGGATCAACCCCCGAAAGTTTTACGCCTCGGATTGAAGCCTGGGGCGCTGACGTCATCGGTTGTAACTGCAGCGTCGGTCCGGTGGCGATGCTGGATGTGATCGAACGCGTACGAGCCCTTACCTCCCTGCCTCTGGCGGCCCAACCCAACGCCGGAATGCCGCGGTCAGTCGAAGGCCGAAACATCTATTTATGCTCGCCCGAGTACATGGCCAGTTATGCGCGCAAGTTCGTGGCCGCTGGAGTGCGCTTGGTGGGCGGATGCTGCGGAACTACACCTGACCACATACGGGTCATGAAGTCGGCTTTGCGAGTCAGTGAGGCCCGGGCAAAGGCCAACCCGGCACAAGTGAAGAGCGAAGCCGTACTCGCGGCGGCTCCGTCGATACCGCTGGCGAAACGGTCCAAGGCGGGCGCGAAGATCGCCGCCGGAGAGTTCCTGACCATGGTGGAGATTGTCCCCCCAAAAGGAACGAACGTCCGAAAGGAAATTGAGGGAGCGCGTTTCCTGAAGTCCGTTGGCGTGGATGCGATCAATATCCCGGACAGTCCGCGCGCTTCCGCGCGGATGAGCAATCAAGCACTTTCCCTTCTGGTGCAGCAGGAAGTCGGTATTGAAGCCATTTTGCATTACACCTGCCGCGATCGCAATGTGCTGAGCATGCAATCCGACCTGCTGGGTGCAGCTGCACTGGGCATCCACAACCTGATCTGCATCACCGGTGATCCGCCAAAGATGGGCAACTATCCCGACGCCACCGCGGTTTTTGACGTGGACGCGATCGGTCTGGTGAATATCGTGCACAATCTGAACCGGGGCCTCGACATCGGCGGCAACCCACTGGGCGTGGGCACGTCGTTTGTGATTGGCGTGGGCGCGAACCCGGGCGTCCCTAATATCGACGAGGAAATCAAGCGCTTCGAGTACAAGGTTGAGGCCGGAGCTGAGTGCGCGGTAACCCAACCGGTATTCGATCTCAGCTTGCTGGAAGCATTCCTGCGCCGGATCGAGCATTGCAAGATACCGGTCATCGCGGGAATCTGGCCGTTGGTGAGCGTTCGCAATGCCGAGTTCATGAAGAACGAGCTGCGGGTCTCGGTTCCCGATTCCATCCTCGAGCGCATGGCCAAGGCAACCACGCCAGAGGCCGCTCGCGAAGAAGGCGTTTCCATCGCGCGTGAAATGCTGATCGCGGTGCGCGGTATGGTGCAGGGGGCTCAGATCAGCGCGCCCTCAGGACGATATTCTTCGGCGGCGGATGTGCTGGAAGCGTTGGGAACCTCTCCCCCTCGAGTGACAGCCTGAGGCTAAAATAGTTCAAGGAGCAAATTCGTTGCCCAAATTTGAAGAGTGCCTCCAGCGTCTGGAAAAGATCGTGCAGGAACTGGAAAAGGGCGAAGTGCCCCTGGAAAAATCCCTGACGCTGTTCGAGGAGGGTATGCAACTTTCCGCCGCCTGCCGCAAAGAACTGGAAGAAGCGGAAGGCAAAGTGGAAATCCTGCTGAAGCAGAATGGCAAGATGAAAGCTGAAGCCTTCGAGCCTGACCCATCCCGCAAGTAACATCCACCCGTGTGTGGGTCGGACACTCTTGTCCGCCGCTTTTGATTTTGACCCTTGCGAGACCAACCCTCGTGGTCGCCTTCTGACCAGACAGCAATCAGGTTTTCCAAAATCAAAACCAACTCCAAAGACGGCGGACAAGAGTGTCCGCCCCACACGGCCAACGCACGCGTCTCCCTTGTTATACTCACCCGCATGCTCAATCAGACTCTGGAGCAGGGCCAGGCGCTGACAGATGCGGCGCTAGAGCGGCTGCTTCCTCCGGAAACGCAGCATCCGGTCTCCATCCACAAGGCGATGCGGCATAGTGTGTTCGCCGGCGGCAAACGGCTGCGTCCCATCCTTTGTATGGAAGCAGGGCGCATGATTGCCGGTTCGCTTCCCGATGGCATTGAAGAACTCGGCGCGGCGCTCGAAATGCTGCACACCTATTCCCTGATCCACGACGATCTGCCCGCCCTGGACAATGACGATCTGCGCCGAGGACGGCCCACCTGCCACAAGGTTTTCGGCGAGGCCATCGCCATCCTGGCGGGAGATGCCTTGCAGACCCAGGCGTACGAAGTACTGGCCCGCTTGAGTTGTCCGGCGGTGTCTCGCGTACGCATCATTGAAGAAATTGCGCATGGCACGGGCACGGTAGAGGGCATGATCGGAGGCCAGGTGGTGGATCTTGAAGCCGAACATACCAAGCCCGATCTCAAAATGCTGGAGTACATCCATCGGTCCAAGACCGCTGCTCTAATCGGAGCCAGCGTCGTCAG
>WNFE01005260.1_pt1 | contig 10895 bp, 5 predicted proteins | sample 5400451 | NCBI WGS metagenome assembly WNFE01 (sample SAMN13153344, study PRJNA577476) | soil metagenome | isolation source: 200 cm saprolite under Douglas fir tree site 2 hole 2 | place: USA:California | collected 2015-04-18
GCACGTGAATCTCAGTAACGCGCTTGTTCGAAAGGGAGACTTGCAAGCTGCGCTGCGCGAGGCGCGCGAGGCCACGCGGCTCGCTCCAGACGATTCCGAGACGCATCGCACGCTCGGGCGGGCCCTGGATTTTTCCGGAGACTTCGATGGCGCAATCAGCGAATTGCGCCGGGCGATCGAATTGGAGCCGCAACGCGCGGAACTGCATGACGATCTCGGCGCGGTGCTGGTGCAGGAATCCGATTCGCTGGACGCCGCCGCGGAATTTTTCGAAGCGCTGCGGCTGCAGCCTGATTTCGCTCAAGCGCATTTTCATCTTGGTGTCTTGCGTTACCAGGAAAAATCGTTCGACGAGGCCGCGCAACATCTTCAATCAGCGGTACGGCTGAATCCCGCAGACCCGGGCTCTCACTACTATCTTGGACAAATTCTGAAGGATAGGGGCGAGACGGATGCGGCGATCCGCGAGCTGCAAGCTTGTGTCAATTTGAATCCGGATTATCCCGACGCGCAAAACAGTTTGGGTCTGCTGTTCCAGCACAGCGGCGAGGCCGAGCAAGCGATCAAAGCATTTCGCCTAGCTGTGAAATTGCAACCGGAAAATCCGGACGCGCACAACAATCTGGGGCTTGCTTTCTTGCAGACCGGCGACGGCAGCGGAGCCATTGCGGAGTTCCAAACGGCAGTGCGTTTGCGGCCCGACGATAGCGGATACATCGGAAATCTCGGAGCGGCGCATTTGCAACTGGCAGACTTCGACGCGGCCATCTCCACGTTCGAAAGCGCGATCAAGATTTCTCCGCGGGATGCGACGATCCACTACAACCTCGGGCTGGCGCTCAAACTGAAGGACAAGCTGCCGGAAGCGATCGCTGAGTTTCGAAAGGCGATTGACCTCGATCCTGGTCAAGCAGATGCGCACTACACTATGGGTGTGACGCTGTGGCAACAAGGAGATTTTGGTGCAGCGGCGGAGGAACTGCGCGCGGCGATTCGCGCGAAGCCGGATTACGCGGAGGCTTACTACACGCTAGGCACGGTGCTGAAACAGAAAGGCGAGCTCCAGGACGCCGCGAATGCTTTGCGAGAAGCCATTCGAATGCAACCGGACTTTGCCGGCGCGCACACCACATTGGCGACGGTGCTGCGCCAACTGGGGGACGCGGAAGGTGCAGCGGCGGAAAGCCGCGCTGGCGTGGAGATTGCTAAACAGAAAACCAGCGAACAAGCGGCGCTGTTCGCCACAAATTCAGGACGCAGGTTGCTCCAAGCTGGAGACATCGAGGGCGCGATTTCACAATTTCGCGCCGCGATCAACTCCGCTCCCAACTATGCGGCTGCGCACTTTCAAATGGGGATGGCGTTGCGGCAGCAAGGGAACTGAAGTTGAAGAGAGATTTTTCCGCTCCGTGACGGCAAAAACCGCCGTCACTCCGGTCGAAAGACGGATTCGCCCGGGGCGGCAGAAAGGCAGGACTTAGGCGGGGCCCTTGCGGAGGGCCACGAGTTCCGACCCAACCGGAACGCCCTTGGCGACTTTCACGCGAATTACCGCTTCAAATGGTTTCAGCTCTCCCGAGTTCGATACAGACAAGCGCAAGAGCAGTTGCTCCAAGGAATCCTGCTGGCAAACGTATTCCACGGCCGCTTGCGTGCCGATAGTGGTGGCGCCCGCCAGAATCAGGACGGAATGCGCAGGATTCAGTCCTCGCTTTAGGGCTATGACCGAATAGTCCTCGCTCAGGCTGTCGTCAGGCAGAGACGGAAGAAACTCTTTGGGTTCGCCCGATCCCGGATGAACATTGATGATCTCCATGGTGCCCGTGCGCGGCCCGGAAGTAATCTGCTTGAATGCGAATTCCCCCGTGTTCGGCAACTCCAAGAGGGTCAGATTTTCCGAAGGCGAGCCAATGAAGATGAGATCGTTGTTCTTGGCGTCGTCCAGGGAAAACAAGCTGCCGCGTTTGACGCGAATTTGCTGGTGAAGTCTTCCGAACACACTATCGAGTGCATGCACCGCCAGCACTTCGCCGACTCCGGTGTAATGATCCGTAATCACGGCGCCGGAATCCTTGCCACGATTGTAATAGCGCATGCCAACGTACGGCCGGCCGACAAAGGCCGCGTTACTGAAGATGACCCACGGCTCCTGGGGACCGGTGAGAAAGCCCTTCCAGAAAACATGAAAAGCAACAGGTACATCAGGGCTGTCGTTGGTCACGCGGGCCTCCGCAATTCTGCGGTTCAGAAAGCGGTCCGTGGCAACGGCGACGACAGAGGCGAGCACGACCGAGAGTGCAACGATAGTGAAAATCCCCGCGCGTGAGGTCCGGCCATTGACCTCCAAATTGCTCGGCGCCTCATGAGAAGTAATCGCATGGCCTCGCCCCGCCCCGTGGGGACGCGGGTGGAAAGTGAGGGCGTAGGTGCCTTTGGGGAATTCCACCATAATCTGGTCGTCCGCGCCCTCAGATGCATAGTATTCGGCCAACTTGGTACGCAGACGCCCAGCCTGTACTCGCACCATGGAATCTACATGGGGATCGAAGTCCTGCTGCCGTCCAAAGACCTCCGTAGCAATCTGATACTCCTTGGGTGAAGCTCCAGGATGTTCCAGAGAATGATTAGCCAGATAACGCAGAAGCTTACAGAGAGACTCCGACCCATGGAGGGAGTGACTGGCCAGCAGTTTTTCGATTTGTCCGAGCTGCAGCGCTTTCTCAGTCACGGGGACCACCGAACGGGGATTGTAACACCAAAGTAACGCTGGCGCATCTCTTTGTGGCAGCACATCTTATTTCGCGTAACCGTATCAGACCTTCGGACACTTACCCTGTTACTCAAAAAACTGATAGAAGGCATCACAAATACAGACCGGCTCCCGTTGGGTGTCCGCACTTAGGGTTTTTTCAGAGGTTTGATGAGGCGGGGGTCATCGGTGCTCGTCGTAGCGAGATTGTAGGTCGAGGAGTTTGGGGGCTGTTCCACTGCGGTCAGTTTGGCAGGTTGCCGCGTTTCCATTCTTATAGCTCAGCAGTGTGTGTGTGCGCTAGAGGTTGATCTGGCGCAACGACGTGGTATCTGCCAAAGGAAATAAATATATGTCAGCGCAGTGTTTCAGCTGCTCATGGAGCAAGTGATTGCAATTGACCTTGATTGAAGTTGCGAGGGGTATAGAGTGCTCAGGAGGGGTGTAATGAGAAGGCAATCGACACCGGGGTTGATTTTGGTTCTATGTCTCGCGCTTGGGTTCGGCGCGAGCACGTCTTTGGGACAGGCGGTGTACGGGACTCTTGTTGGAGCAGTGACGGACCCGCAGGGGAACGCAGTAGCGGGCGCCAAAGTCACTGTGACAAATATTGCGAAAGGCACGACGGAAGAAACGACCACGAACGAGAGCGGGAACTACTCAGTCTCGCATTTGATGCCGGATAGCTACAAAATCAAAATCGAGGCACCCGGATTTAAGGCTTACGACATTGCGAGTGTTCGTGTGGACGCGGACACTACGGTCCGTGCTGATGCGGCGTTGCAGGTGGGCGCCGTAACGCAGACGATAGAGGTTACAGGGGAAATTCCGCAGCTACAGAGTGACAGGGCCGACGTGGCGACGATCTTCTCGGACCAACAGATTGAGAGCATCCCGATATTCAACCGCAATTTCACGACATTTCAATTGTTGGCGCCCGGCGCCCAGCTGCAGGGCTGGGGGCACGCCGCCAGCGAAAACCCCCAGGCTTCGCGACAAATATTGACGAACGGGCAGCATTTCGCGGGAACCGGCTTCGAATTGGATGGGACGGATAACCAAGATCCAATCTTGGGAATCATCGTGATCAACCCGAACCTCGAAGCGCTCACTGACCTCAAAATCACTTCGCAGGATTACGATGCCGAATTCGGAAAGGCTATTGGGTCCATCGTGACTTCCCAGACCAAGTCTGGCACCAACGAGTTGCACGGGTCGGCGTTCGATTTTGAGCGTTCGAACTCCAATTTTGCCCGCGACCCCTTCGCTCAGGCCACGACTGGGGTACCCAGCGGAAACTGGAACCAGTTTGGCGGCTCATTGGGTGCTCCGATCGTCAAGAATAAAGTCTTCATCTTCGGAGATTACCAAGGGCAGCGGGCTCATGTGGGAGGGACAGCTCGTGATCGGGTCCCGAACGCGGCAGAACGGGGCGGGAACCTGAGCGATTTGGGCAGGCCGATTTACGACCCGTATCAGACATCGGACCCGGCACATTGCACTCTCGTGCTGACAGGCGGACAACCCACTCCGGTAGGGATTGCGAACCGCACTCAATTCCCAGGCAACATAATTCCCGCCTGCCGGTTGTCGACGCAGGCACAGAATCTCCTTAAGCTGATTCCAACAGGGGCCACACTTGCCGATCCAACGCTGAACAATTTTGCCGGATCGGGCAGCAACGTTTTGAACGAGGACAATTTCGACGTGCGGTCCGACTATGTCCTCAACTCCAAGACGCAAGTTTTTGGGCGGTACAGCTACCAGAAGTTCCTGCGCTCGGGACCGGGCTTGTTTGGAGCAGTCGCTGGCGGTGCAGCGCTTCCGGCTGACTCGGGGGGACAATTTGCCGGGAGCTCGCACGTCAAGAACCAAAGTCTTGCCACCGGCTTTGATTACATTTTCAGCCCCAATTTGGTAACCGATTTCCGGTTCGGCTACATGCGCTACAATGTCGCGGTAGCCCCCGGAGGCGTAGGCACCACACCAGCGAAAGACGCAGGCATCCCGGGATTAAACATCGATCCGCTATATTCCTCCGGAATGCCATTTTTCACAGTCAAGGGTGCAGGAGGTGCACCGGACTTTAATTTTGGATACTCGCTGGGCGCGAATCAGTGCAACTGTCCGCTTACGGAACAAGAGCACCAGTACCAGTTCGTGAATAACTGGACCAAAACCCGCGGAAATCACAGCTTTAAATTCGGCGCGGATATCCGGCGTGCGTACAATCTGCGCATCCCCAGCGACAAGCATCGCGCCGGTGAACTTTCGTTCTCCGGAGACCAAACTCAGGGTCCGGGGGGAGTTGGGGGAGCAGGATTGGCAGCATTTCTTCTGGGTGACGTAACCTTCTTCGAGCGCTACGTGAGTGTTTCCACTGACGCTTCCGAAACTCAGCCGCGGTTTTTCTTCTTTGGCCAAGACACATGGCGAGTCACAAACAAGCTAAGTGTAAACCTTGGACTCCGCTGGGAAATCTACAGGCCGGAATCTGTGGCTGGGACCGGCAAGGGCGGTTGGGTTGACTCAGGTACGGGCGAGGTTCGCATCGCCGGCACGCAAGGCGTAGACCTGCGAGGGAATACGAGCACGAGTTACAAGCACTTCGCACCTCGTTTGGGCGTTGCTTACCAATGGAACCCCAAGACGGTGGTCCGGCTGGGCTACGGCCGCAGTTATGACATCGGCGTTTTCGGGTCTATCTTCGGGCACGCTGTTACACAAAACGTGCCAGTCCTGGCGAGCCAGCAGACAAATACCACTAACGGACAGGACTTCAACACGGCTTTTTTCCTGTCGAATGGGCCGCCGACGGCGAATCCAGCGACGGCGCTCGGCGGGACTCTGGCCACTAGCAACTGCAACGCCATCACGGATCCGAGCGGTGTCGTGGGTGGTGTGTTTACTCCCGACAAAGCACAGTGCGCCGGGATCAACGGCCGGCCACTGTTGCCAGATGGCCTCAATGCCTTTGTACGTCCGTTCAATAACAGGCTGCCGAGTGTGGATGCCTGGAACGCGACCGTACAGCGACAGCTGACACCCACAATTAGCGCGACCGTCGCCTATGTGGGCAACAAAGGAACGCATACTATTGGCGGCGGCCCAGACTATCCTTTCAACAATGCGAAGTTGGCGGGCTACAATCCCGCTCTCTCAGGCGCCGCTGCAACTCTGGCACAGAATCAGCGCAGGCCCTTTTACTCGAAGTATGGCTGGACGCAGGGCTTCCGTTACTTCGGAAACGACTTCAATAACAAATACAACGCGTTGCAGGTGACCGTGGAGAAGCGCTTTGCGTCTGGCTTGTCCTTCAACGGGAACTACACTTTCCAGCATGCCCGAGCAGACCTCGATGGGGGAACGGCGGGCTATGACAAGAGTGTGAACTACGGTCCGAACGACAACTATCGCAACCACGTGTTCATCTTCACGCAAGTTTACCAGTTGCCGTTTGGCCATGGAAAGAAGTACGCCGGAAACGTCGGTCGGGCGGCCGATTTGCTCATCGGGGGTTGGGAGTTGAATGGCACGACGAATTTTTCGAGTGGGTTGCCCTTCACACCCAGCCTCAACACGTGCCATGCGTCCAGCGACACGGGGCCCTGCCGACCGGACCTTGTTGGCCCTGTCAAGGCGGGTACTCGCTCCGGGCATCCAGACGTCCCAGGGTATTGGTTCCAAGGTACCAACGGAGTCCAACTCGTAACGGCCGGGCAGTCTGCCGGATCGTGGGCACAGCCAGCCGTGGATACTTTCGGGAACGTTGGGCGCAACTCTTTGCGTGGACCGAAGTACTTCGATTCGGACCTAGCCTTGTTCAAAAACTTCAGCATCACGGAAAAGGCGAAGGCTCAATTCCAATTCCAGTTCTACAACGTATTTAATCATGTGAATCTCGCGAACCCGAACGGGTGCGTAGACTGTGGAAGTGTTGGCCAAATCACCGGTATTGCCTCCAACTCCCAACTGCGCTCGTTGACATACGGGTTCAAACTCAGTTTCTAACAAGGACGAAGACGCCCTACCACCCCGACGGGGAGCCTCCTGACAGGCTCCCCGTTTTTTATGCTGTAATCGTGGTTTGGTCACTGCCGGGAAGTTTCAAATGACGCGGCTCCGAATCCATTTTCGATGGTTGCTGGCTGGCGTGTTGAGCGCTTGCGCGGTGTTGCCGGCGCGAACACAGGCGCTACAGGATGTGTCGAAACAGGATTCCGCGCCGCCGGCTGCATTGTCTGCGGCGCGAGACAGTAGCCTCGAGCAAGCCACTCTGCTGATGCAGCAAGGAAAGAACGATGAAGCGCTGGCGCTGCTCGAAAGCATTGCCGCGGCGGAGCCGGCGCGGCGCGGAGTGCTGCGGCAAATCGGCATCGCCAATTATCGCAAAGGCGATTTCCTAAAGGCTGCGGCAAACTTTAAGAAGGCGTTGGACGAAGATCCGGGTGATAACGAAGCGGTGCAGTTGATGGGATTGTCTTATTACCTCGCGGGACGGCCCGCGGAAGCGATCGCGCCGCTGGAGAAGGTGCAGACGTGGTTTCCGAGCGCAAACGTGGATGCCGCGTATATTTTGGGCGTTTGCTACATGCAGACGAAGGATTATCCCAACGCGCGCAAGGCGTTTGCGAGGATGTTCGGTGTGCCGAGCGATTCCGCGGCGGCGTATTTGTTTACCGCGCGAATGCTGCTGCGGCAGGATTTTGCTCCGGTGGCAGAAGAGTATGCGAAGAAGGCCGTGGAACTCGATCCCAAGCTTCCGCGCGCGCACATGCTGTTGGGAGAGCTGTACCTTTATAAGTCGCGGATTCCGGAGGCTGTCGAGCAATTTCAAAAAGAATTGGAGCTGAATCCTGGCGAAGCCGCGGTGTACTACAAACTGGCAGATGCCTATAGCCGTCTGCAGAGATATGAGGAAGCGGAAAAGCTGCTCCAGAGGTCCATCTGGCTCGATTCCACCTCGACCGGGCCGTACATATTGATGGGAAAGGTTTTGGAGAAAAAAGGCGAGACGGCACTTGCCGTGCGCGCCCTGCAGCGCGCCATCTCCATGGATCCCAATAATCCGATGCCGCACCATCTTCTCGGGCAAGCATACCGGGAACTGGGCCGCGCGGATGAAGCAGAGCGCGAACTTAAGTTGGCGGAACAATTGCAGACTCATGAAAACGCAAAGCCGTGAGACGCAGGTGAGAAGCAGCACAAACAGGGAGAGCAGCCGTGTTGAAACGCGCTAAATTTTTCTTTTTCGTAATTACGCTCGACCTTTGCGTCGTGGCAAGCCCGTGCCGAGGGCAGCAGGTTCCGCCTCAAAGTTCGCGAGCGGCTCATGCTCATCAGCAGGCACAGGATCCTTGGTGGAAGCACGCGGTTATATACGAGATCTATCCGCGCAGCTTCCAGGATTCGAATGGCGACGGTGTTGGCGACATCAACGGAATTGCCTCGCGCCTGGATTATCTTCGCGACTTGGGCATCGATGCCATCTGGATCAGTCCGATGTACCCGTCGCCCCTGGTGGATTTCGGCTATGACATTTCGGATTACACGGCTATCGATCCGCTCTACGGAACTCTCGCGGATTTTGATCGATTGGTCAGTGAAGCGAGGAAGCGCAGCATTCGCGTAATCATGGATTTTGTGCCGAATCACACATCGGACCAGCATCCGTGGTTTAAGGAATCGCGTTCTTCTCGCACAAATCCGAAGCGCGACTGGTACATCTGGCGCGACGGCAAAGGGGAGGGCCAGCCGCCCAACAACTGGCAGTCGTGGTTTGGCCATTCGGCTTGGAAATTCGACCCCACAAGCAATCAGTATTACTACCATCACTTTTACACCGAACAGCCCGATCTGAACTGGCGCAATCCTCAAGTGCGCAAAGCCATGTACGACGCCATGCGCTTCTGGCTTGATCGCGGCGTTGCCGGGTTTCGCATTGATGCGGTCTCGCGTTTGTTTGAAGACCCCAATCTACACGACGACCCGATAGTGCCCGGGAAGAACGCTTACGGTGATCCGAATATCGCGCACAAATACACGGACAATTTGCCGGAAGTTCATGAAGTATTGCGCGAAATGAGAAAAGTAGTGAACAAGTATCCCGGAAGCCCGGTGCTGATCAGCGAGGCCGACGAGCCGAATATCGCCGAGCTCACCAAAATGTACGGCGGAAGGGATGATGAGGTTCAGCTGCCGATGGATTTTCAGATTGCCGACGTTAATAAGCTTTCGGCGCCTGATTTTCGCCGCCTGCTCAACGAGATTGACCATAACGCGGCCGGCGGGCAGCCTCACTATTTTTTCAGCAATCACGATCAGCCGCGCCAGTGGGATCGTTACGGCGACGGCGCGCACAACGATCAAATTGCCAAACTGACGGCCGCACTCCTCCTCACCACCCGTGCGACGCCGCTGATGTATTACGGCGAAGAGATCGGCATGCGCACCGCGGAACCCGCTCGAAAGGAGGACGTCCAGGATCCCATTGGGAAAATCGGCTGGCCTGAGGAGAAGGGCCGCGACGGCGAACGAACACCGATGCAATGGGACGCCTCGACGAACGCCGGGTTCAGCACGTCGCAGCGGCCTTGGCTGCCCGTGCCGCCCAGCGCTGCTGCATATAGTGTCGCGGCAGAATCGAAGGATCCCAACTCGGTTTTGTCTTTCTACAAACGCCTGCTCGCCTTGCGGCGAAGCGAGCCCGGGCTCCGGTATGGGCTCTATCTGCCGCTGAATCAAGAAGATCCGCAGGTCCTCGCTTTCTTGCGCAAAAAGCCGGGCAGCAGCGAAGCGGTTCTGGTAGTGCTCAACATGAGCGCCGAGGCCCGGACGGTCAAGTTCGATCTTTCAGCCGAAAGAGTCAAGGAGAGTTCCGCGAAGGCATTGATTGCTGCGCCGGAGATTGGCCCTGAGTCAACGCAGCTTGCTCATTTCACCGTTCCTGCATTCGGAGTCTTTATCGGGTCGGTGCGCTGAGAGAAGCAATGTCCTCTTGAAATGAGCTGAGTTTTCCTCAGCCTCGCGAATTCTCAGTGAAATATTTGTCCAAGTACCGTTAGAATCAGGCCGTCGCCATTTTTCCAAATGAACAAAATCACTATCGCTGTCGGCAGCAAGCGCGGCCCCAAGCTCAACGCGGTTACCGAAGCGCTCCAGTACTTTTCAGCGGCTCTTGCTCCTGATGCCGAATTCGAAGTGGTCGGCGTGGAAGTCGAGAGTGGCGTCAGCCATACGCCCGCGTCGAGGGATGAATTGATGCGCGGCGCCCGCCAGCGTGCGGAAGCGTTGGTGGAGATGGCGCGCCAAAACGGGGCAGCCTGGCGATACTTCGTCGGCTTGGAAGGCGGCCTCGATGTCGTTCACGAAGGCGCGTCAACGGACGAGGTTCTGCGTCATTCCGGTTTGCGGCAGAACGGACATCGCCGCGTCTTCCTGGAAAGCTGGGCGTACGTCTCAGACGGCGCGCGAGGCCACTACGGCCGCTCGGGAAGCATCGAGATTCCCGAAGCATTGGCCCACGAAGTTCTCGAAAATGGCGTTGAGCTTGCCGCTGCAATCGACCGGTTTGCCGGTGCCGTTGGCATCCGCGATGCGCAGGGCGCCTGGGGCGTGCTCTCGAACAATTTCATCACGCGCCAGGAGGCTTTTCGGGTTGCGGTGCTTGCTGCGTTCGCCCCGTTCTATAATGAGAAGATGTACCGCCCTGCGGCTGCCCGCTCCGCGGCATCTAATCCGTAGGGGCGCGGCACAACGCGCGCATGCTGCGAACGATGGGTATCGCAAACCGGCAAGGGAACGCGGGACGCTTGGTACTTATGACCAGGAACTGAAACTGCTTTCGAGGGAGCAAATGTGGACATCGTCAAAGGCAATATGGGCTGGATCGAAGTCGTCGTCGGCCCGATGTTTTCCGGCAAGAGCGAAGAGCTAATCCGCCGTCTGCGCCGCGCGGAGATCGCGCGCCAGCGCGTGCAGATCTTCAAGCCGGCCATCGACGAACGATATGCCGCCAACGAAATCGTCTCGCACTCCGGCCTGGGCATTCCTTCGGACGCCGTCTTCAAAGCCGCCGAAATCATGGAGAAACTTTCGCCGCGCACCGAAGTGATCGGCATCGACGAAGCGCAATTTCTTGGCGATG
>WNFE01004051.1_pt1 | contig 10892 bp, 8 predicted proteins | sample 5400451 | NCBI WGS metagenome assembly WNFE01 (sample SAMN13153344, study PRJNA577476) | soil metagenome | isolation source: 200 cm saprolite under Douglas fir tree site 2 hole 2 | place: USA:California | collected 2015-04-18
AACCAAGGTGATTGCGCGAGCTTTGTCAACACTGGAAAGTAGGGCGCGACCTCGCGGCTGGGCTCATCTGGCGTCCAGCCCGCGATTCCTCCCTCGTGCACTAGCTTCGTTCGGCGGCCTCTTTTGCGAGTAGTCTCTGAGCCTGACGATCTCCCCCACTAGCTTCTTTGGCAGTCTCAGCCGGAGTCTCTATAGTTTCCTGTAGCGCTGCTTTGGCTGCATTGCTTATCTGAACGGTGTCTGTGGGGATGCTAGTCTTGGACTGTGGTTGCGATGGAGTCGATTTTTGACTTGAGGTGCGGATTTTGCCACAGGCTGGGATTGGGCAGCGACTGCGCCTGTCGGCTCGGTTTGGGTGGCATGGGTTACGGCACTTATCATTTTGGAGGTCCTTATATTGCCTCTACGAGCCTATCGGCTGAAACGAAATGAAAGTTTACAGTTTCTCGTAACCCGTGAACGATAAAGAGTAACTGTCGTAACATCGCCATCTCACCAGTAACCCGGTTCTGAGTGTGCCGCCTGATTGCGCAGCTACGGGGGTTAAAGACATGAAGGTCTGGGCGAAATGTGCAATTTTGGCCAGACTCGCTCGGGAGGAAGGCTCTAGAGTTCTCTTGGTTTCCGTGGATCGGCGATGTCCCGCCTCCGAAGTGTGGCGAGCCTTGCTTCTGGATAGGAGCTGCGACGTGGCTTTTCTCAATGAACACGCTAGAGGAGGCCGGAAGCGAACTTCCGATGAGCTATGGCTTACCGTGAGTATCGCACTTCTTGTACTTGCCCCTTTGCAGTGGTTCTTGCTGAGATAACCGTCTCGTCCTTGTCCCGGGACTCAACCGAGGCCGCAGCGTTTTCGTTTGTGCGCTGCCAGCCTTGGCCGGGAGTAATTCCTAATTGTCGGGATGAACATCAACGTCGAAATCAGTATCTTGGTGACCGCTGCGGATAGTGCTCACTCCGAGTATCCGTCGTTTTCGCCGTCGTCATCGTTTTCCTCGTTGTCGTCCTCTTCGTCCTGTTCGCCTTCCTCGTCTTCCGGCTCTTCTCGAACGAGGACATCGGCAGTTAATGAGCGACTAGAAGTTTCTGGGCCGAGGAATTCTGGACATATTTTGCTCATTGCCCAATGGTACGCCCGCATCCCTTAGCAGTGACAGCGTGCAACTATCCCTCGATGGCTTCGATACTGCAGATTCCAACGTAGGACACTATCCGCCGCATTCAACGCGTTCCCTTGGCTAACTCCCGGCGTTCTCTGTCGTTCACTTCCGCATGACTCGCGTCTACAGGGTCGGCCCGTGAGCCTTGACAGCAAACTCTATATATGTTGATATTGAGCGTATGGCACGAAAGCCAAACAGTTCTGCTCAGACGCGCGAACTGCTCGCCGTCATGTTCCGACAGCCGCGCACGTGGCAATACGGCTATGAGCTCTCCAAGCAGACCAGCCTGAAATCGGGCACGCTTTATCCGTTACTCATACGGCTTAGCGATCAAGGCCTACTGGAATCGCAGTGGCAAGAACCAGAACGCCCAGGCAAGCCGCCACGCCATGCCTATAAGCTAACCCCAAATGGGCTGGCCTTCGCGCGAGCAATAGCGGCGCCAAACATGCCGTCTGTCGTTCGTCGCAAGGTCGCGGGAGCGACGACATGAGCGCACGGATCTCTTTGCTGCGCCGGCTTGCGTCCGCCCTGATGGTGCATGCGACCGATATACTTCCGTCCGCGCGTTCGCCTTGGGGAGAAGCCATGAAACACGAACTCCACCACATCGAAGGCGATTTTGAGGCGCTGACGTGGGCCGCCGGCTGCGTGGTCGCCAGCTACGTCGAGAGAAGCAAACTGATGAAAGTGATTCACACGTGGTATGCCCGTTTGCTCCTGACGCTTCTGATTGCCAGCCAGGTGCTATCCATGCTCTTCGCAACTGTCCTCACAGCTGCATATCGCTTGCACTTCCTCGGAGTCGCGGCATTCCTCGGCGGTTTCACGCCAGGCGACGATTATCGTCGCTTCATCCCTCTGATGGACGCGACCCCATGGTGGATCCATGGGCTGTGGGTCGCAGCCAGTGTGCTGTTTCTCGTATCCGCGTGGCAGCTACTCCGAAATAGCCGGGCGGCCTTTCCACTCTTTGCTGCGGCTTGGGTTCTGGGCGCGGTTGGCAATTTGATCTCACAATCGATGCCGGTCTACAGGGAAGTCTTTTCATTTCCTGCGCCAATGTTCACGCGCGACTATCTCATTCCCGCGGCGACCGCACTCGTACCAGTGCTCATCGCCGCTGGCCTTTGGGCTCATGACCGGTGCTCCTTGGCAAATGGCTTGTCGCGAGGCTAAGCAGTACGAGAGACCAATGAGCATCAGTGGCGTGGTGAGATGAGCTCCAAAGTCTCGCTGGAGCTGTGGGCTCGGTCGGCTCTGTGCCCGTGCAGATCGTCGTAATGATTCACAACTTCTGTTAGCGCTTTTCGCGTTCAGGACACCAAAGGGAAGCTTTTCAGCTGAAACTCCCACGGTGCAATAACCGACGAACGCGACTAAGTGGTTGGGATTGCAACAATCTGGCGGGGGATGCAGTCTCGCGCTAACTCTTCTCCGAGAAATCCCTGCAAACAGGGCAAAATACAGGGAATTAAACGCTTTGGGGTCTCAGTTTCGCCGCACCGCAAAGCCCAATCATGCGGACCTTCAGCAGCAGACTTTCCCGGGAAGGGACCGGCTCAGGAATGGCGCCCCCTTCCGCTTCGCCTGGCTTTTTTATTATGAGGGCTTTCATCTTGTCAGGTGGGCATCATCTTCTCGACCACGGTTCTTGACGCCATGTTACTCAACCTGGGGTTCTCACCCATGGTTCTCCGGTCTGCCCGACGGCCAAACGTGGTTGAACACCGGCCCGACGACCGAGCGAATCTCATCGATCAGAACGGGATCCGTCTTGACCCGAAGCAACTTGAGGTTCGCCTTCACTTGCGCTTCGCTGGCGATACCTACCAGCGTGCTCGACACGTAGGGATGATCAAGACAAAAACGAATCGCCGCCTCGGCAATATCGACGCCACGCTCACGGCACAAATCAGCCAGCTTGCGAGCCGCCTGATGAACTGCCAGAGGTGCGGGGTGCCAGGCTGGAGCACCCCCCTGAGTCAGGATCCCCATATGCAGACCAGCAGCATTAATCAGGCCGATGCCCTGCTGTTTGGCAAAAGGTGTGAGCACATCATCCATGTCCGTGATCATTAGGTTGTAGCGGCTGTAGCTGAGGATGGTATCAACCGGCACCGCTTCCGCAATCCGAACCAGCGTCTTCAACGGATAGCCAGTAATGCCGATGTAGCGAGCCTTGCCCTGCCCCTGTATCTTCCGCATGGCTGGGACCGTCTCATGAATGATCTGGTCCACGTCGCCGAACTCGACATCGTGCGCTTGAAATAAATCTATATAGTCCGTCTTCAATCGTCGGAGCGATTCATCAACGCTGGCAGTCACCCGCCCAGCCGAGAAGTCAAACGCATCCAGGCCATAGCGGCCGCACTTGGTTGCCAGCACCACTTTGTCGCGCCAGCCCACCAGCGCCTTCCCTAGGCGCTCTTCAGACAGCGTCAAACCGTAGTAGGGAGAGGAATCGAAGAAATTGATCCCGCTCTCGATGGCAAAATGGACCGCACGCTCTCCCTGCGAGGGTTCCGTGGTCCCGTATACATTGCCCAATGGAGCAGTGCCAAATCCAAGAACAGAAACTTGAAGGTCGGTGCGGCCCAGTTTTCGGTATTCCATCATGTTGAGTGGGCGCGAGTGGCCATGGCTTCACAAAGCGGTCCCGCAGCCACGAATGTTATACCATACAGTAAGCGTTTACTATTACGGGGCTAAGAAGGTCCGCTGGAAGCACGAACTACAAGTCTGATCCGCATGAGCAATGTCTTAGTGGACTTGGACTTGGATTTGATAATGCCGAGCGCCAGCTTGGCCGCGCCCGTTCCGAGACTGTAGCTGTCCTGATCGATACTGGTCAGCGGTACTCTCAGCAAATCGTCGTAATGCACGTTGCCACACCCGACGACTGCCACGTCTCCCGGGATTTGCAAGCCAGCTTCAAGGAGCGCTCTCATCGCACCCATCGCGATCTGGTCATTACAGCAAAATACTCCGTCCGGTCTCGGGCTGAGTTGAAGCAACTGTTTCATACCGTTGTAGCCAGTTGCGTCACCTGCATCGTCGCCATGTCCCCATTTAACGATGTAGTCCGGGGGTAAGCTCAACCCCCGTTTCGCGAGCGTGGTGGAATATCCTGCCTCGCGATCCAGGGCCGTGCTTACGTCGGAACCGCCGATATGAGCAATGGTCTTGCATCCGATTTCCATGAGATGCGTGGTGGCCAGGGTCCCTGCCGCCACGTCGTCAATGCCCACAAAATTTGCGGCCAATCCGGCCACCTTCCGGTCGAGCAAGACATACGGTGTCCCCTGTTCCTGAATCCGTCGGAGGCCGTCTACACTGGATTGTGCGGAAGCTAATATGAGAGCGTCAACCCGGCGCGCGAGCATTTGATCGATCTCTCGTTTTTCCATGTTCGGGTCATCTTCGGATGAAGAAATGATCAGACTGTATTCTTGAGATCTGAGCTTCGCCGAGATTCCCTTCGCTACCTGTGCAAAGAAAGGATGTACTAGGTCCGGGACAATCAAGCCGATAAGATTGGTCCGGCCGGTAATCAGTGCCCGCGCGGCCGGGTTGGGCTGGTAGTTCACTTCTTTCATCCGCTGCAATACCCGCTTCCGAGTTTGCGCACTGATGTCAGAATGATTGCGCAAGACCTTGGAAACCGTTACCACCGACACGCCCAGATCTCGGGCGATGTCTTTCATCGTCGCGGCCATGGAGTAATTATCCCACGTCCAAGATGGGCCCCATGCGAAGCCGCGGAACCTGGAGGCCGCCGATGGGCGTAAGTCTCGTGGTCTCCGATCATTTCTCGAGCCTGACTGCTGGGGAATGCGATGATCCAGGCCCGGAGTTGACAGCTGGAACACTGTTTCTGAATTGAGAACGCCGGTCAGCCATCGCAGGAAACAAGCCCCTATATGAGGTGATGGTCGAGGTTGCCGTGACCCTCCGGGCGCCCTTGTTTTTTAGGGTTATTACGCATGATAAGCGCTCAAAGAGCGGCATTATGCCGTATAATCGGCCTATTATTAGTTGACAAGCGCTTGAAATTTTGGTGGACTGTTCTGCGGATTAGGCGCGAGCACATCCTCGCCGCGTTGTCCACCAGGTAGTCCCTCCGTTTGCGGACTTGCCCTAAATCGACCCCACGGGAGCCAGAGATGAAAACTCGATCGGTTCCAGTCTTGCCCGTATCCTGCAGGTTCAGCCGAATTGTTCCGGTGTTGACGCTGTGTTTTCTTGCCCTTTCAGCTGCCAAGGCGCAAACGCTGACGCATTACGAGGCGACGCTCGAATCGCTCAATCAGCATCCCCTTCCTCAGTGGTATGCCGACGCCAAACTGGGAATTTTTGTTCATTGGGGCTTGTACTCGGTTCCGGGCTGGGCTCCGCTGGTCCATCCCGAGCATGACTTCACCGCGCCCGACTACATCAAGAACAATCCATACGCTGAGTGGTATCTGAATGTAATGCGGATCGACGGCTCGCCGACCCAGGCCTACCATCGCGAGCACTATGGTGCTGACTACGACTACTACAACTTCGCTCCCGTCTTCGATCGGGAGATTCAAAAATGGAGTCCCGACGCCTGGGCCAAGACATTCCGCGACGCTGGTGCGAAATATGTCGTTCTCACCACCAAGCATCATGATGGGTTTACTCTCTGGCCCAGCTCCACTCCGAACCCCAAGCTGCCTGCGGACCGTCAACACGCCACTCGCGACATCGTTGGCGACTTGACTAAGGCCGTCAACAAGCAGGGTTTGCGCATGGGCCTCTATTATTCCGGCGGCTATGACTGGACATTCGTGCCTGGTCCTATTAGGTCTGCTGCTGATTACCAGACCGTGAAGCCCCAAAGTGAGGCTTACGGCAAGTACGTTGACGCGCATGTTCGCGAACTCATCCAGCGCTACCATCCCGCTGTTCTTTGGAACGACATTGATTATCCCAAGTCGGGCCATCCGCTCGAGCTCATGGCAGAGTATTACAACGCTGTGCCGGATGGTGTCATAGACGATCGTTTTGGCGTCAAGCATTCTGATTTCAAGTCTCCCGAATACCAGGTTTTGGACAAGATCAGTCCGACCAAGTGGGAAGAGTGCCGTGGTCTGGGACGCTCGTTTGGCTACAACCGGGCTGAAGGGGAAGCCGAAACCATCGCTCCGGATGAGCTTATATACCTATTGGTGGACATCGTGAGCAAGAACGGCAATCTTCTCCTTGACGTGGGCCCGGAAGCGGACGGCACGATCCCTCCCGTCCAGATGAATCGATTGCAGGCACTCGGAGCGTGGCTCGGGCAGAACGGCGAGGCCATCTACGGTACGCGTCCTTGGCAGACCGCGGAGGGGGAGACCTCCGAAGGCACTCGTCTCCGGTTTACCCAAAACGATTCTGCCGTCTACGCCACGCTTCTTGGCAAACCGAAGACGGACACTATTACTGTCAAGTCGCTTGCGCCCAAGGCGGGTACGCAGATCTTCCTGCTGGGCGAGGCAAAACCTCTGGTTTGGTCGCAACAGGGTGCCGATACGAGAATCACCCTTCCCGCTGTGCTTCCAGGACAGTATGCGTACGTGCTGAAGATCGCGGGTCCCTTGTCGCTGGCGGCAATTGATCCGGTGAGCCCGGAAACGAGGCGAAGGTAGTTTTCACTGGTTCCCTCCACCATGAGTGTGCCTTTAATACAAGCCCGGGTGTTGAAACTCGATTCCGGAGACAATGTCCTAATTGCGCTAGCCGACCTGAATCAAGGCCAGCAGATAGAATTCGAGGGCAAGATTTACACTCTGGTTTCCAACGTACCTGCCAAACATAAGTTCGCGACTGAGAACCTTGCCGTCGGCGATGATGTGATCATGTATGGCGTGCTCGTCGGGGCGGCGGTAAAACCCATTCAGCGCGGTGAACGGCTGACCACGAGCAACCTGCAACACCGAGCGAGTGCCTTCCACGAACAATCCGGCGAATATCGTTGGGTGCGGCCGGACACTTCGAGGTGGAAGCAGCGCACCTTCCTCGGCTACCACCGGTCCGACGGACAAGTTGGTACGCGGAACTACTGGCTTGTAGTTCCACTGGTGTTTTGCGAAAACCGGAATATTGGGGTCCTGAAGCAGGCGTTCGAAGAGGAGTTAGGTTTCGCGGCGCCTCAAGTTTATCGGCGGCAAGTCGCCGAGTTTGCCAGACTGTACCTGGAAGGCAGGGCCGAAGAAATCAAGACCCAAGCTGGAAAAACAAACGGCTCCGATCCGGCGCGCGCTCGGGTATTTGAGAACATCGACGGCATCAAGTTTCTGCTCCATGAAGGTGGATGCGGAGGAACTCGCGAGGATGCCAACAATCTCTGCGGGCTTATCGCGGGCTACATCAACCACTCAAACGTGGCTGGAGCCACGGTACTAAGCCTGGGGTGCCAGTCCGCACAAATTGGAATCCTGCGCCAGGAGATCCGTAAACGCAATCCGGCTTTCGACAAGCCCCTCGTCATTCTGGAACAGCAGCAAAGCGGCTCCGAATTCGCCATGCTGTCGGAAGCCATCCGGAAAACTTTTCTGGGCCTGGTCGAAGCCAACAAGGCCAGGCGAGCACCCGCGGCTCTCTCGCACTTGTGCGTGGGCCTGAAATGCGGCGGCTCAGACGGGTTTTCCGGAATCTCTGCCAATCCCGCGATCGGACATACGGCCGACCTCCTGGCCGCCGTCGGAGGAAGAACGATTCTGTCTGAGTTTCCAGAGTTGTGCGGCTTGGAACAAGAGCTAATCAATCGCAGCATGGGCAAGGAAATTTCGGACCGGTTTGCACTGCTCATGCGAGACTACCAGGCCCGTGCCAAAGCGGTTGGGTCCGGTTTCGAAATGAACCCTTCTCCCGGGAACATCCGCGACGGACTCATTACCGATGCTATGAAGTCGGCGGGAGCAGCCAAGAAAGGCGGGAAGTCTCCGGTGACCGCCGTTCTGGATTATCCGGAACCCTCCACAGTGCCGGGCCTGAACTTGCAATGCACTCCGGGAAATGATGTGGAATGCGTTACTGCCCAGGTGGGTGCCGGTGCCAATGTGGTTCTGTTCACCACAGGCTTGGGAACTCCAACCGGCAATCCCATCACGCCGGTCGTGAAACTTTCCACCAATTCGACCTTGGCCAATCGTATGGAGGATGTTATTGACATCGACACCAGCGGCATTATCGCGGGGGAAACAACGATCGAGAAGATGGGCGAAACCATTCTGGAATACGTGATCAGAGTTGCCAGCGGCGAAGTAAAAACCAAGGCCGAACTCAAGGGTCAAGCAGATTTCATCCCCTGGAAGAGAGGCGTCTCGCTCTGAACCGTCCAAGTGCTGCCTTCAGTGTCGTGTCCTAGAAATTGCCTTAGCCATATTGTCATCCCGACCGGAGCGAAGCGAGCACTGTGGAGGGGCCTGCTGTTTCAACAATCTTGACCAGTGCCGCATGTAACTTTCCGCTCCGACGCCCTCGCCTTCTGCAACCCTGGCACTAAGTTGCGGATCGGCAGTGGCGGGCGGATTCGCCTCCGTTGAAGAATCAAAAATAAGCACCTTCCCCGTTTGCTACACTGCCAGCTTGCATCGGGAGACATTTTCGAGTGAAAAATAAACAACAAGCCTGTCTGCACGCCGCTCTGGCAGCGGTTTTCGCCTTTTCGTCGGCTGTGGTTGTGGCGAGCGGGCAAACTAGCCCAGCTAGCACAGCGACATCCAAAGTAAAGATGACCGAGGAGGCCTACAAGAATATTCAGACCCTGAAGGGCATTCCGGCTGATCAATTAGTCCCAGCCATGCAGTTCTTCACCTATTCTCTTGGCGTGGAGTGCAGCTTCTGCCACGTGGAAGGAGCGTTTGAGAAGGACGATAAGAAGCCGAAGCAGGCGGCACGGAAGATGGTGCAGATGATGTTCGCCATCAACCATGACAACTTTGAGGGGAAGCGCGAGGTAACCTGCTACTCCTGCCATCGCGGCTCTTCCCATCCTGTGGCCACGCCGGTGATCGCGGAAGGCGGTTCTCCCCTTGCCCAGGAAGGGGTGCCGGTCGAGCCCGTACCATTGCCTTCCGATGCGCCAAGCCCCGAGCAGATTGTGGCCAGATACGTGGAGGCCATAGGGGGCGCGTCAGCGGTTGAAAAGTTGTCCACCCGGGTGGAAAAGGGCAGCATTGATATCAGCGGGCGGCAATTTCCCGTTGAACTTTTCAGCAAAATTCCCGGTAGGCGAGTCTTCATCATCCATCTGCCCAACGGGGACAACATCACGGCCCTGGATGGAACCTCCGGCTGGACTTCGACCCCCGGCCGGCCCACACACGAAATTCCGGCTCCCGAGATGTTGTCCGCACGACTGGAGGCGGATCTGCAATTGCCTTTACACTTCCCGCAATTCTTCAGCGAGATGAAGAGCGGCAATCCGGAAAAGATTCGTGACCATGACGTATACGTGGTTACGGGAGGCAGCGCGGGAGAGGTGGTGGCGAAATTTTATTTCGATGAACATTCCGGCCTGCTATTGCGCATGTTGCGCTATAGCGATTCGCCAATCGGCCGCAATCCTACGCAAGTGGACTATTCCGATTACCGCGACGAGGGCAAGGTGAAGGTGCCATTCCAACGGACCATCTCCACCCCCCGTTCCCGCTATAGCATAAGGATCGAACAAGTGCAGGACAACGTACCCTTTGACGAGAAGATATTTACCCGGCCCGCAGCAGCGCCATTACCCGGGAACCCGCCGTCCCGTTGATTCAAGATCGGTATACTGCGGAGAAATCGCGGCGCAATCGAAAGGTTCCCGACTTCGTGGCCCTTGGACAAACCAGCCGGTGCCGGGGACTGTCTGTTTTCCTACTCCCTAATAAGGTAAGGATAACGCCTATGTTCTTTCATAGAACGGCAAGTCTGTTTTTTCCTGAGCAGTACTGATATTCGCGTTGACTGCAACTTCCGAGCGCAGCTCAGGTAAGCGATCCCTTCGCTCCCACCGTTTCCCTACCCTGATTAGCGGTGTATCTTTGTTGGCTTCGGACTGCTGTCTCGGCGTCCGCCCTCAAAGGAGGTTCGCGTGAACCGAAATAAAATTTCATTTCTCGCCGCGATTTTGCTCTCAGCCGCCTGCTTGGCCCAGAGTTCCACGGATACGGGAGCCGCCAGCTCCGCGGCTTCGAAAACATCCCTATCTGTGCCGTCCGGAACCACGGTGCAGGTCGAATTGATCAAACCAGTCGATGCCCGTAAGGCCAAGCCTGGCGACGAAGTCGTTGCGAAAGTCACGCAAGACGTTAAGTCGGATGACAAAGTAGTGCTGCCGAAGGGCTCGAAAGTTATGGGCAAAGTGACCCAGACTCAAGGGCGCGCCAAGGGGCAGGATGAGTCCCAACTCGGCCTTGCCTTTGATTCCGCCGTTCTGAAAGACGGTACGCAAGTTCCGATCTCGTTCACGATCCAGGCAGTGGCCAATTCTTCCGCTGCGATGGCGCAGGCTGCGCTTGACGCACAGGGTGCTTCAACGTCCGCGGGAAGCACGAATCACGAAGGAGCATTGACTCCCACCAGTCAAGGCGCGATCGGGCTGCCTGGCTTCACGTTGTCGGATGGAACACTAATCACTTCCAGCACCAACAACGTCCGGCTGGAGAGAGACTCGGTTCGTGCTCAGGGTAAACGGTCACTGAATCTCGGTGATAACGCGAAGGGCGGCACCCG
>WNFE01004052.1_pt1 | contig 10892 bp, 7 predicted proteins | sample 5400451 | NCBI WGS metagenome assembly WNFE01 (sample SAMN13153344, study PRJNA577476) | soil metagenome | isolation source: 200 cm saprolite under Douglas fir tree site 2 hole 2 | place: USA:California | collected 2015-04-18
ACTCCACATCTTACAAATTGTTTTTCACGACGTATTCGTTACAGGCAAGCGAGCGAAGCAAGTGCGTAGGGGCCCGATTTATCGCGCCCACGGGTGGGGTAGGGCTACATTGTCGGGCACGACTGCCCCACCCCATGGGCGCGATAAATCGGGCCCCTACGCCCATCCGTTCCCGTTTGCACACCATCTTCTGCTCGGTTGCTCGCCTACAACGACACACCCTTTAGAATAGTGAGGCATACAGGAGCAACGCACGTCAAGTATTTTAGTATATTATAGGAATCTTGCCACCCTCTGCTCATTGTGGTACAAAGAAAAAGTCATCCCTTCTCATCTGAAACATCGCAGCATTGGAGGGGCAAACTCGCCTGGAAAGGCTACTCAATAGACAGATTGTTCCTAACTTGATCATTAAAGGGGATAGGTGCGTGAGCATAGAAGGACGCATGATGAAGAGGCTTTAGATATGCCACAAACATACCAGCAATCTCAGTCGCATGCTATACATGTCATAAGCAGATTCACCGCATGGCTCCTGGCACCGTCTCTGGCGCTGGTCCTCACCATAGCCTTCTCGCTCTCACCCGCTAGCGCATCGGCATCCTCTCTGGCATCTTCAGGAGGTCTGGCTTTACAGGTCAATGCTGGCTTTGGTGCCTACTATCGCAACGGAAGCTGGGTCCCCCTCTACATCACCTTACGCAATAACGGGCCTGATTTCAGTGGCACCCTTTCAACCAGTAATCTGGAAAGCTCTATCTGGCAAGACACGTTCACGATGATTCCTTCTTCAAACTATCACGAGCCCATTACTGTGCCCCATGGCACACAGAAACAGTTTACGATGTATCTTCCCTTGATTTCTACTTTCGGTGCTACTAATATTCTGATGCAGTTGCTCGATAGTCATGGGAACGTAGTCCAATCGCAAAATGCCACGTTGCACCAGTTAGATGCAGAAGATGTGTTTGTTGGCTTGCTTTCAGATCAGGCCACCGGCTTTGACCCACTCCGGACCCTGACACTGCCCAGCCAGAACGGTTCGGTATTGATACAGTTCCTCAACGCCCAGAACATGCCAGGTATGGCAGCAGTACTCGCTAACTTCAACCTGATCGTCCTGGATACCTTTGCAACCAGCAGCCTCACCCATGAGCAATTGCGGGCCTTACAAATCTGGGTGCAGCAAGGGGGAACGCTTATCGAGATTGGCGGCCCACAATGGCAGCAGACTCTTGACCCCCTGCCTGCTAGCCTGCTGCCTGTCAAGATTCATGGGACAAGCATCCTGCCAGCAGGCACTCAGCTCCTTCCTGGCGGTGGCCCAACAGCAGGCAGCACCGGACTTCCTGTCTCCACCGGTAAGCTCCAGGAATCTGTCACCGCGAGTACAGCAACAGTACTGGCAGGCGCGAGAACGATTCTATCTGCCGGTACTATGCCGCTAATCGTCCAGGATGAGGCTGGGCAAGGTCTCATCTACTATCTTGCCTATGATCCCACCATTGAACCCATCGTGGATTGGCCCGGTGCTGCAGCCCTCTGGAAAGGACTGGTTATCCGCTCTCTCGGTGAGCAACTCCTGCATTCAAGCTTCTCTCCTGGCTTGAGTGCTGGCATCCCATATTACCTGGCGAAATTACAACACTTGCTCTTATCCAATCCAATTCCTGCTCCCTGGATCCTACTCTTACTCTTTCTTGGCTACCTTGCAATCCTGGGGCCCGTGCGCTGGTTCATCATGCGCAGAACGAAGCGGCGGAATTGGGGCTGGCGCATCGCCTTGAGTACCATCATCATCTTCTCCCTTTTGAACTATACAGTAGCTCTCTCTCAACAGGGAGACTCCATGTTCGGCAACAGCCTCTCCATTATCCAGCTCGCTCATGGGGGTTCTTTCGCCCATAGCACTACCTACCTCGGCGTCTACGTACCCTTTGTATCTGCTAACAAGAATATTCAGGTGCATCTTCCTGATGGCATGCTGGTCCAACCTTTCGTTGGCTCCGCTCTGCAACAGGAACCGGTCAATATAACAGCAACCTCGGATGGGATGCAGGTGGATGTCTCAGATACCACTATCAGGGAATTAGATGCTCTACAGACAGAGCAGGACCTTTCTATGCAAGGAAGCATCATCTCCCACCTGGTGCTTGGGCAGGAAACACTCACTGGAACCGTGACCAATATGCTTCACACAGCGCTTAGTGATGTCTACGTGCTGATGCCTCATAGCTTTGCGCGCATTGGTAACCTGGGACCAGGTCAAACCAGCAGTGTGAGTCTCCCGTTGTCTCTGCCGTCAATTAATGGAGGACTGCCACAGTGCGAGTCACTGGTAAAGCAGATGGTAGGGAGCAACACAGACATACTTACAGAGTACGATCATCTCTTCTCTCGCAGCTTCACCCAATCACTGAGCGAAAGGCAACGCCATTTGAATCTGCTAGCATTCCTGCTGACTGCTCTGCAATGTAACAACCCTCCCTTAGAAGCAACAGGTTTATCAGCTACATTGATTGGCTGGGCCAATCAGCCTCTGGATGGAGTGAACGCAGTGACTTTCAACGGCATTCATCCAGGAGGGCTACACGAGACGGCGTTACTGACCCCCCTCGATATCACCTACCCGGCCGGCTCCGTGACCCTCCCCTCGGACATGCTTCCCGGACGATTAGTAGATATTGAGGCCCAGGGCATACGGCTCCTGTCGCCTGCTTCCTATGCACTGGCAGGCGGTCAGGTCACCTTTGAGTATAGCATGCCCACTTCAGAGCACCTCCACATCCAGAAGATCACATTCAGCGAACCAACTGATAGCTCTATACCACCTAACACAGGACCGGGAAGTCCGTTCATTAGCACCACCCATATCTCCCTTTACAACTGGCAAAGCAATTCTTGGGACGCGATCAGTCTTACCCAATCCGCATCCTATACGACGCAGAACGCCACAGCGTACCTCGGTCCTGATGGACGCATTCTTGTGCAATATGTGAACCACGCGAGTGGATTTAACGAAATTGCCTTCACGAAGCCCTCACTTACCATAACTGGTATAGCTTCCAGTTCATAAACAGATCACAGATCCTTTGTTAAATCTTTGTTAAACAAGACCAATATACAGTTGATATCTTCCAGCACCCACAGAAAAGAGAAACGGAAGACTACATCAGTGGGCCTTTCAGCTAAAATGTTTCTTAATCCTCGCTTTATAACCCCTTAAGTCTAAAAATTAACAAACATATGCTAGAGTTGAAGTGGAGACATAAATCGCTCCCAGAAAATGTCTAGCTGCGAAAATCAGCACGTAGATAAGAAGCATCATAGACGATATAGCACAGTTCATGGAAGACGCAGCGGACATCTTGTACCAGGTGTAATGCTTGCTTGTGCCTCAATTGGTGCAAAGATGTTTTGTTGTTAAGAGAAGGAACGATATGAAGAATAAGAAACACAGCAGAGCGATTCGAGTTCCTGAGCATACAAACATGGAAACTGTCATGTTGAAGAGAAGTAGGCAGATAACTCAATGGCAGGCATCCCACTCAGGAAAGTTGGGTATGGCTGATTTGCATATGCACAGCACCTATAGTGATGGTCTTCCTACGATTGAGCAGATTCTTGATCACGTTGAGCATCATACCTGCTTAGATGTGATTGCTATCACCGACCATGACGTTATAGAAGGCTCTTTACGTGCGCGAGATCTCTGGATGAAGGGCTCGTATCATTTTGACTACGTCGTGGGTCAAGAGATCAGCACGAACGAAGGGCATTTGTTGGCGCTCTTTATCGAGAAGCGCATTCCGCCACACTTCAGCATGGAGCGCAGTATAGACCTCGTCCATGAGCAAGGTGGACTCGCCATTGTGGTCCACCCGCTCAATCCACTCTTCCAGCTAAGTTGCCAGCGTGAGGTGCTCGATCGCATCTATGCGAACAAGGATCTATGGCCTGATGGCATAGAGACATGGAATGCTGGTTTATGCGGCATTTATGCCAATCGGGTGGCGATGCGTGTCAATCGGCAGGTTTATGGTTGGCCAGAGGTTGGGAACAGCGATGCGCATACACTGCACACTATTGGACGCGGCTGTACCTGGTTTGACGGGACCACCGCGATGGATGTCCGGGGATCCATTGAATCAGGTCTCAGCATACCAGGTGGCAAGTTATGGCGGATGTATGACTACGTACGCCTGGCCAGTCATCATATTAACAAGCGACTCGGCGCCCACCGGCAACCTGCTGCCTGATACAATCACCAATGAAACTTCAAAAATCAATTGTCTCACCTTTTCGGCGCATATCGAAATCTGTGCAAGTGGCTTCTCATACCCAAAATATTGTAAGATCATAGTAGCGATATTAACCCTATGGCTTTACAATAAGGAGGAGATCCCTTGGCAGAACCGTTTGAATACATCTCTCATGCACGCCTCGTCTACAAGGATGGCTATCGCAACGCCTATCTTGGCGAAGTACCCGAACCCGTCATCTATGGTGTTCAAGGCAAGTTGCGCGAATATTATGGCACAAAAGAGGGGCCACCTATTGCTTCTACCCTTGACAACATTGTAGCTGCCGTTGCCGGCTGAATGTACGGCACACTTGCCGGTGCCCTGTCAGGGCGCAACATTCGTTTTGATCGTCAGACCTACACTGCTACTGTCGATGGCCGCATCGTTGGGATAGGTAAAACCATCCGCATCGAGTCCATCGCAGTCCACTACGACTTAAGCGTTCCTCCTGAGTCCCGCGAAGCGGCCGAACGAGCCCTCAAAGTACATCCAGAAGGCTGCCCGGCGCATCAAAGCGTCAAAGGAGCTATCACCGTCACTTGGGATGCCACGCTCCATGTTGGCGACGAGATCATCTTGCTCAGTAGCGAATCCGAGAGCAAAGAAAATCCATGAAAGGCTCTACCACCAATCGGGGTCGTAGGGGCAGGGGCGGTGTAGTGTCGGGTTGGGCCCCTTGTGGGTGTCCGTAGGAGTTATAGTATAGAGTTACCTATTTTCTTCGGGAGCGAGAAGGCGTTTCATTTGAACAACGCCGAAATTGGAAGGAGATAATTCCTTATGGAAAACAGATTAACTGCATCAAAGCCTGACCAACAGAAAGCGAGTCCGCCACCTCGCCTTTCCCCGAACAACTCGCAATCACCAACCGACCGCTCTGGTGGGTCCCCTTCGCAACGAAACTCCCCCAGGAGCCCGCGCTACTGGATACAATTGCTCCTCTTCGTGCTACTGATCAACCTGCTCTTCTATGGTCCACTTATCTTTAGCTCTATAGGGGGACAGCAGACAACGATCAACCTATCCTACACGAGCTTTCTTCAGCAAGTGCAACAGGGCAATGTGAAGGATGTGACGCTCAACGGGAATGCCGTTTCAGGCGACTTCAAAACACCCATTCAGCAGCAGCAAAACGGCTCTGGGAATGGTACAGCAACCTATTCCCGCTTCACGAGCTACGTGCCAGAAACAGGCGATCCCAACCTGCTTCCCTTGCTGGAGAAAAATGGGGTGCAGGTCACCGCTCAGCCCGTGCAGACCCCCTGGTGGCTGACAGTGCTGACGCTCCTGCTCAATGCCTTGCCCATCTTAGTCCTACTCTACTTTGGCTATATGGTCTTACGCAGCATGCGCCAGGCGCAGCAGGGAGGAGGGATCTTTGGCGTTGGGCGTAGCCGCGCCAAACTCTATAATGAAGAGCGTCCCTCGACAACCTTCGCTGATGTGGCGGGTGTCGACGAAGCCAAACAGGAGCTGCGCGAGGAAGTTGACTACTTGAAGCAGCCACAGCGCTACCTCGCAATCGGAGCCCATATTCCTCGAGGTGTGCTGCTGGTTGGCCCTCCAGGCACCGGCAAGACCCTGTTGGCTCGCGCCGTCGCTGGCGAGGCGAACGTCCCTTTCTACAGCGCCAGTGGCACCGATTTTGTCGAAGTGTTCGTCGGGGTGGGAGCCAGCCGCATGCGCGACCTGTTCGAGCAGGCCAAGAAGAACGCCCCTTGCATCATCTTTATCGATGAGATTGATGCGATTGGGCGAACGCGCAGTGGGGCAGGCGCGCTTGCCAGCAATGATGAGCGGGAACAGACATTGGAACAACTGCTGGTGGAGTTGGATGGCTTCGAGCAACACGACGCCATCGTGGTACTCGCCGCCACTAACCGTCCGGACGTACTCGATCCGGCCTTGTTGCGGCCGGGGCGCTTCGACCGGCAAATCACGGTGGATCTTCCTGAACGACGCGGGCGCGAGGCTATCCTGCGCATCCATTCGCGCAACGTCCCCCTGGCGCCTGATGTGAACCTGGAGGAGCTGGCGCGGGGAACACCAGGCTTCTCGGGTGCAGACCTGGCCAACCTGGTGAACGAGGCCGCGCTGGTTGCGGCGCGAAAGGGAAAAACGCAGGTGGACCGCCTGGACTTCCAGGAGGCGCTCGACAAGCTGCTGCTGGGAGGCAAACGGGAAGCGCTGATGGACGAACAGGAACGCAGGATCGTGGCCTACCATGAAGGGGGGCACGCGCTGGTGGCGGCAGTGTTGCCCAATGTCGATATGCTGTACAAAGTGACGATTGTACCGCGTGGACGCTCACTCGGGGTCACGCAGTTCCTGCCAAAAGATGACCGGCGCAACTATCCACACACCTACCTGGTGGAGCGACTGGCCGTGGCCGTCGGCGGCCGCAGCGCGGAGGAGATCGCGCTGGGCGATATCACCACAGGGGCAGAAAACGACCTCAAGGAAGCGACAAAGCTGGCACGCCGCATGGTGACGGAGTGGGGCATGGGTGAGCAAACGGGCCTGGTAGCCTATGACCTGTCAGCCAATGGCTCCTTCCTCAATCAGCAACCAATTGAAGACCAGCAGCGTGTGTATTCTGAGGCAACTGCCGAGCGCGTGGATGCCGATGTCGAGCGGCTGCTCACACAAGCCCACCAGCAGGCTCGTACAGTCATCTCAGAGCACCGCGATGCACTGGAAAGACTGGCACAGGCCCTCATGCAAGAGGAGAGCCTGGAGCGCGAACAGGTGCTTGCCATCGTTAATGGCACGCAGGCAGCACAAGGCAGTTCCAATGACAAACAAACTTCCCAGAACAAGCCGCTCCAGGTATAGTCATTAAAGTCATCTAACGAAAGCAATAGGCAGGGAAACGGCTGGAGACTGTGCAGAGCATAGTCTCCAGCCGTTTCCCTACTTCAAGACTTCAATATAGCACGTACACTGGCTCTCCACTGAATTGTGCATCTGTTGACTCAAAGCCCGCACCTTAGGTAGAGAATTTGGCCCGCCAGTTCTCTCGCGTTACTTCTTGCAGGGTCATTTCGTTCAAAGTGCCCTCCTCAATTTTCCCGATGTACAAGTTGTTTTTGCGAAACGTTCAATAAACGCTTCAGAAATGCATAAGATTTTATACTGAAATTATTCCATAGTACGCAACCTGAATACAGAGGCTACGAGCATTACAAAACCATCGAATAAAAATGCACGTCGTAATCGTATAATTTCACAGTAGAAGTAACTATTCAGGACTCCTCACCGCCTGCGGCGGCTCGCTCAATCTTTTTGCAGCGGACTGTGCAACCTGCGGCTGCACAGTCCGCTGCAAAAAGATTGAGCGAGCCGCCATAGGTGGCGAGGAATCGGGCGACTGAATAGTTACCAGTAGAAGAAACAAATAAGTTCTCAGTAGTCGAAACAAAGAAAGGAAATCATGGAAGCTACGTTAAAAGGTCCATATGGACAAACTATCCTGGAACCATCTCCGTATCCGTACATCATGGGACGCGCTCCTGATAATCAGTTAGTGGTAAATGACTCCCAGGCTTCTTCCCATCACGCACAGATTCTTCGCGATGGGCAAGGGTATCTACTCACTGATATGGGCAGCACCAATGGCACTTTTGTCAATGAACAGCGACTCGTCCCCAATGTACCTCGTCTGCTTCATGCAGGTGATACGATTCGTATTGGTGACACGAGGTTTGTCTTTGAAACAGCGGGCATGTCCCAGCCCGAGTTTGAACCAACTGTCTATGCCGGCTTTGGCCAGGGAAGTAATCCTTCCTATCCCCCCATGGCAGCAGCTACCCCCCCTTATATGGGAAATAGTTTTGGTGAGCAGCAAGGAGGTTATGCACCGCCTCCGCCTGTGCAGGAGCCGCAGCAGAAGCCCAGGCGTCGTGGACTATGGATCGTTCTAAGCGCTATCGTTGGGGTACTGTTGATCGGTGCAATCGTGTTTGGTGTCATTGGCTATGTGAATCGCTCGACACCTACCAAGACACTGAACGCCTTCTGTAACGCGCTTAAGGGTGGCAATTACCAGACCGCCTATAATCAGCTCTCTAGTGGTTTACAAGCAAAGTTTGGTTCTGAAGCGCAGTTTGCGGCTGGTTACTCTAGCAATGGTGGTCTTGGCAAGATCACTGGTTGTACGGTTGGTAATGTCGACGATGGAGCAGGCACTGGCACGCTTAGCTATAGCCTTTCCGGAGGTAGCAGTAGCAGTTTGGTCGTCGACTATATTCTGATAGATGAGAATGGTACTTCGAGGATCAATGCTCAGCATCCACGTTCTAACCCAGCCCTCACACTTACCACCTACTGCAATGCACTGGTGGGGGGAGACTACCAAACCGCCTATAATCAGTTCTCAAACACTGCTCAAAGCCAGATTGGTACTGAAGCACAGTTTGCGACCTTTGCCACCTCTCTTAAGTTGAAGGACTGCACAGTGAGTAATGTCAACGATACAGCGGGCACTGGTACTGTTACCTATATTAGGGGCGACGGCAACAAAGTAAGCGCAGTTGAAACCCTGGTCAAGGAGAATGGCACCTGGAAAATAAAGGCTCAACAATTCATCTCGTCACCGACCGAGACGCTACTCACGTATTGTAGTGCGCTCAAAACTCAAGATTACCAAACCGCTTACAGTCAGCTCTCAAGCTCTGCTCAAGGCCAGGAAACTGAAGCACAGTTTGCTGCCAATTTCAACTCAATTAAGGTAACAGAATGCGCAGTGAGCAATGTCAATGATACAGCAGGCACTGCCATGATTACCTATACGCTTGGTGATGGTAGAACGGCGGTCCTTTACTACACATTAGTCGATGAGAATGCCGCTTGGAAGATCAATAGCGAGCAAACACATCCATAAGCAAAACACGCGTGATCCCAAACTCTTAGGGAAAGCAAAAGAAGCTGATGGACGATAGGTTCGCCGACAGCGACCGAGCGCCCATCAATGTCGATAGAGCGGTGCTGTAACCACACAGCATCGCTCTATTGTGCAGATTACAACATCAGCGCAAGAGCCGCTGTACCCTCTAGTCCTGGACATGTTCCATTCGCACATGCTATCATCAAACAAACTATTGATGTCTAGCTTGTAACTTTCCCATGAGGAATTTGATATGCAGATCGGAGTCACATTCCCGCAGACCGAGATTGGCGCGGACCCCCTGGTCATTCGCGACTACGCGCAAGCAGTGGAGGGATTAGGCTACCAGCACCTGGTCATCTTTGACCACGTCCTGGGGGCCGACCCTACACACCGCCCTGGTTGGCGGGGATATACCCAGAAGGATATGTTCCACGAGCCGTTCGTGCTCTTCGGTTACCTTGCGGCACTGACTCACCTGGAGCTGGTCACGGCCGTCATCATCCTCCCCCAGCGACAGACAGCGCTCGTCGCCAAGCAGGCAACGGAGGTGGATATACTCACCGGTGGCAAGTTGCGTCTCGGCGTAGGGATAGGCTGGAACCCTGTGGAGTACGAGGCGCTCGGCATGAACTTCCATACACGCGGTCGTGCCATCGAGGAGCAGATCGAGGTGTTGCGCCTGCTCTGGAGTCAGCCAATCGTCAGCTACCACGGCCAATTCCATACTATCACCGAGGCTGGACTCAATCCCCTCCCTGCGCGCCGTTCCATCCCCATCTGGACAGGCGGCAGAGCTGACGTGCTGCTGCAGCGTACTGCCCGCATGGCTGACGGCTGGTTCCCGCAGGGTCAACCCGACGAGCAGATGCGCCAGGCTGTCGAGCGTCTGCGTCGATATATCAGTGAGGCAGGTCGAGACCCTGACTCGGTAGGTATTGAGGCCCGTATGAACGCGGCCGATGGTGACCTGGACGAATGGGTACGCCAGACGGAGGGATGGCGAGAGTTGGGCGCAACACATATCTCTATCAACACGATGGGCGCGGGATTCAAGTCACCTGACGAACATATCGAAGCCATCCGCCGCTACAAAGAAGCTGTTGCGGGCTGATCCTTGACCTGGCTACGTCTTAGCTTGCTTGGACTATGTTGGCAAAGGCGATCGTAGAGCGATCGTTGTCCCACTCCAGGGTGACCGTCGCCGGGCGACCACGAGGGTCGCCCCTACTATGCTCCGAAATGGCTTGTCATGCCCGTCCATAGTAGGGGCGACCCTCGTGGTCGCCCGACGGTGGGGCGGGTGCTAATCGCTCCACTCGCTGGCCCTGGTGTACTCTCAGTGTCATTCGCCAATAAAGTCCACTTGAGCAGGATTTATTTCAGATAGCGATTGACAAAAAAGTCAGCATAGTAATTTTCCCAGCGTGAGCCGGGCGCTTCGCTCATCTGCAGCTTATCTACCAGGACCAGCAGGTAAACCAAATCGCTTTTCAGCAATTTCGCGTCGAGCAGCCTGTCAAAACCTTTCTGCAAGAGGTAGTCTGCATACCAAAGCGACCAATCTAGATCAACCCCATCGGTTTCTTTGAATGCGATGTGATGAGCCTCAGCCGTTTCATGGAGCAGGGCTGCTATCGCTTCTTTACGTTGTCTTTTATCTTCACTCATGCGTAATCGACCCTCTTTCTTGTCACGTCCCT
>WNFE01005593.1_pt1 | contig 10892 bp, 21 predicted proteins | sample 5400451 | NCBI WGS metagenome assembly WNFE01 (sample SAMN13153344, study PRJNA577476) | soil metagenome | isolation source: 200 cm saprolite under Douglas fir tree site 2 hole 2 | place: USA:California | collected 2015-04-18
CAGAGGAGGAGAGATCGATGCCCCAATTCATCAAGGTGGCCACGACGGATGAGTTGGCAGACCAGCCGGCCGGGCGTCGGCTCGTCGCCGACTGCACCCGGCTCATCACCGCCGGGCGCAGCAACGGGACGATTCCGCCGGGGCCGCCGCCCCGGGCGCTGGCGCTCGGCTATCTCGGCGCGATCGAGGGGCTCACCATCCAGCTCGCCGGCCGAGCACCCTTCGATGTCCAGCTCGCCGAACGCGTCGTCGTGGGTGTGCTTGGGCTGCCAGCCGCGCCAGCCTCGACCCGATCCTCGTAACGATGGAGGCTTCGATGCCCTATGGCCACTTTCGCCTGTCCGCGTCCATCCCGACAAGAGGCGAGAGCCTGCAAGTGGGGCTACGCAACACAATGCAACTCATCACTCGCCGTCGCTCTGGCCTTGGAAGTCCCTGCCCTGTGGGCTGCCAGAGGCCGCCTCGTGACATCGGTTAGCCCAGGCGCAGACTTTGCCGGGTCCTTCCTTTCTGGCCCTTTTCGGCTCTCCTGCTACAACCTGGGCTGACCTGGTCAATCCTGGGTCCTCTCGCGTCACAAACTCCCCCGAGGTCGTCGAGCAAACATCCACGCGCCTCGGCGAACATCTGCTGGTGCGCGTCCGATATCACAGCCCGGAGCTCAGATTCACCGCTGATGGCCAGCGCGCTCCTCTTACTCAATACGGCGTCAGCGAAGTCGTCGAGAATCGTCTCAACAGCCCTACAGTAAACACCTGCTACCTGTTCTGCTAAGGCTCCGCTACTACTAAGACCCCGACTTGCAAGGTCGTTCTTTATCACGGTCGCTCTAGCCCGCGGCGGGAATCCCTTTTGGTATTTGATCTCCTCTAAGAGTTGTCGGCGCGCCCCTTCAAGCGTCATTCTCTACTCCAAGAACAGTTATGACTAAGATGGATCAACATCAGCCGCACGGGCTCCGTCGACGGCAATGAGCCACGCGGTCTCGGGTCTCGACTGCAGCACCGCTAGGAGCTCGCGGTAGCTTCGGACTGCTCCCGCCACTTCGCACCGCCTCCCAAGCAAAGTGCACTGGAATGCTCCAGAGTGTGCCCGAGTTGGTCACAAATTAAGGCACAAAGCCACGTCGGAGGAAAATCGGTGACGGGCAACTAGCTGAAAAAAGTGGTGGGCAGGGACGGGATTGAACCGCCGACACCAGGATTTTCAGATCCGACTCCGTCCCCTCCTTCAGATACATGATTCGTCGCGATCCGTTGTCATTTGCAGCCTTAGACATCGTCGTAGTGCTTGGCGAACACCCCTTGAGGCCGATGAAGTCAGATCACTCGGTCCGAGTACAGTCCGAGTCAACCGTGTGACGCCTCGTTACGACCTCAGGGAATGTAAGGCGACTTACAGCCCCGGACCACTGGATTGACAGTCCGGTTCAGGACATCACCCGCGCTGATCTCTTCCGAGCAAGTGCGTGTGATTCTTGAAACCCGGCCCCGGTCGGCTCGCAGCCGATTGTAGGCGGTCGGAGGCCGCTCTCAGAGAGAAGACCGAGAGCGAGCCCCGCTCACCCGCTCCCGGTGCGCCGCGAGGGGAACTCCAACTACCCGATCGGTGGCTTCCCGCGCGGAGGCCTTGCGTGGGGTCCTCTTGCGCTGTTGTTGGATTGCACGTTCGAGTTTGGCAAGCGCGATCTGCAGTTTGATCTCAAAGAGATCATCATGCTTGACCGAGGGCTTCGCGGGTCTGGTCTTTAGCATGGTTCCCTTATTGGAACTTGATCTCGACGCCTTCGATCTTCTCTCTCATCTCTTCACGGATTCCGACTCTGCTGCGTGTCAGTTCCTCGTAAATCGAACTCAGAACTGCAAGCACATCTTGGTCGAGGAAGTGACATCCCTTCTCATCTAGGGTAGCAACATCTGTGAAGTTTGCACCAACTCCCGGTGCGACCTCAGCATCTCGTTTTGCCTGATATGTGAGGAACACCGCTTGCTTGACCGAGACCTTCGGGGAATAGTGCGCACGAATTAGCGAGAGTTCAGCATGATGCTCGCCAGCCCCAATGCCGCAGTAGCCGATCGCATCAAAGCAATCAGCCGTACCCGGGTCATAGACGTAATAGATGTGGCCCCCGGTACTGTCCGTGCCTGCAACCAATATGGATAGCCGGAGCGCTTCGTCCTCGATGTTTCGTGTAAGCCGCAACACCAGGGGTTCAGCGAGTCGCCCTTGGGTATGCAGAAACTGCTCAAGATCCATGCCCAGCGGCTTGAGGTGTAATTCCTCAGCGCGTGTCTTTCTCGCTTCAACGAATTGTCGCTTCAGTTCGACCACGACATCCATGACGCTTGGATGGCTTCTCCCTCGCAACTCATCTTTTACCCTTCGCGCCAAATCGGTGTGGCGTAGAGCGGAACCGGACGTCAGGATTACACAGCGTTCGTTAATCGGCTCAATCTTCCTGATGTCTCTTTGCTCGAACTCTGTGTCACCCGCAGTGACCATCCTATCGGCGGCCACTACTACCTCAGAACTGTTGGCGCAAAGGACGCCCACGCAAACTGTCATAGGGAGCTTACCCTTCTGAGTGCATTCTACGGCATGGAATCAGACCGGCACCTTATCACATTTTCACTCCGAGGAGGGTAGACAACATGACGCCCGTTCTCAGTAATGGCGCCCCGAGAGCACAAACCCTGAGAATCGGTGTGCGTCCGGGAGCCCGCTTCATGCGGGGGAGGTTCATAAACGCCGCCATCTCCGTCAGACGCGCCATGGGACTCGCCCTGCTCTGCTGCCTGCTCGCCGTCGCCGCGTCGGCCTCCGCCGAGTGCGCGTGGGTGCTGTGGCAGGAGGTCCCCGGCAAGTCTGGGCGTTGGAATTTAGATACGGGGATGGAGGTCGCCTTCCAGACGAAGGCGGACTGTGAGCAGCAGTTGAAGGCAAGGGTTCAGTTCTTGGCCCAGATGGAGCCGCGCACATCTGCTCCGACACCCTTCCTCGCCTGCCTTCCCGACACCGTGGATCCGCGCGGGCCGAAGGGGAAGTGAGGAGGAGCGGCAATGATCACCCGCTGGCCGTGCATCGCCGTCACGCTTTTCTGCTCCCTCGTCGCCACGTCGGCCTCCGCCGAGTGCGCGTGGGTATTGTGGCAGCGTTTTGGGCGCGCCGAGCCACTGCCCGCGGCGGCGCGGACGCGGGTCGCAGCCTACGAGAACCGCGACGCTTGCCTGAAAGCGGCGCGGTCCCGAGTCCCGAAAGGAGCGGTAGACGTACGCATGGCGAACGCCCCGAACTTCACGGGCCTAATCCTGACGCAAGACCCATCGGGCTGGACCACGCAGCAATGGAGTCGAGGAGCACCGGGATCGGCCGCTCAAGACTCGTGCTGGCCCGACACCGTTGACCCGCGCGACGAGAAGTGATGATGACGGAGCAAGAGTGGTGGTGGCGCTTCGGCTTCTTCCGGCTGGCGATATTGCTGGGATGTGGATTGGGCCACGAACTCTGGAAGATCAACGAGACGCTGAAGCGGATCGCAGACACCCTCACGGAAATGTCAGAAGAGCGGCAGGAGAAGCGAGAGGAGGATGCGCTCTGACCGGTACGGCTGGTAGGGCGTCGGCTAGTGCCTGCGGCGCGACCGAATCTCGATGACCTTCTCCGCCCCGATTTCGTACTGACCGCCGACGACCGCCATCGTTCGAGTGCCCCCGGCATCCTCGACCACTCTAACGTCCAGCACTACCGCGTCGCCCGTCCGACGCACGATCCGACCGCCCAATCGCCATCGAAACGCGTCCATCTCAGCGTCATGCTCAAGCCCGGAGAAGCGCATGCCGAATCCCGCAGGGACGGTCAACCAATCATCCGGACAACTGCACTCGATGGGCCCGCTCTCCGTGCCGAAACCTTCTTTGACGTGCCACGCATGACCGCTAGGGCACTCCTCGTGCCGTACCGCGCGCTCGAAGGGTCCCTGGCCCACAAAAGCGCTCGCTGCGCCGTCACGCCCGCATTCCGGACAGATCATCGTTTCGCAGTATACGTCGCCGGGCAGGCTCCCACAACTTAGGCCTCTGAAGGCGTCTTCTTCAGAGAAAGGCCAGGGCTCCCCGCGCAGGGCTGATGAAACTCGGCAAGTCGACGGGCCGACCTCTGGATGGGATATCCAGTGGGCGGACCGGCTCGCCCGGAGCACCGCGACTATTGTCCTCCGTGGTCGACGCCTTCTCGCAGGGTACGAACGTAACGCCACTTATGTATCCTGGACTGTTGCTCGATTTCGGTTGTTGCGCGGGCTGGATTTGAACCAGCGACCTTTGGGTTATGAGCCCTTCCCGATTCGGCACCACAGCCTACACGCCACAAACAACACGTCGTAAATTAGCGCTTCACACGTAAGTGGCTTGGGCCCTCCTTGGCTTTCGTCGGGAGCAACTTCCTGGGTAGTTCCTGGGTGAAGTCTGGGTGGTGGCTCGACGGGGCGATCTCGATCAAGCCGTGCCGTTCAGCTTCGTCATTGGAGCCGCAGCTCGTAGAACCGGTATAGCTCACCGGTGCCGTACCAGTTCGGGTGGCGGGCACCGAGGCGGGCGCCAAAGCTAACGTTGAGCGCGCAACTCGCCGGGAAGCGCGCGTGACCAGTCACGATCTCGTAGCCGGCCTGAGCTATTCGGCCCAGGTGGTAGGCCTTAAGGATGCGACCGAGACCATGTCGCTGGTAGCGCGTGAGGATCGCGGTGGAGTGGACGTACATCGCCCTGCGGCTGCGATACGGGGTCAGATCAGGTGTACCTTCGTCGACGTCGCGGAGAGCGTCTGCGATCGGGATGCCGTATACCTCGCCGATGAGGGCCCCACTACTGGCATTGACCATTCACACAGTGATGGCGCCCCGAACCCCGAGCAAATCGCGCTTGTCAGCCAGCGTCATCCGGAGCTTCGAGTGAAACAGTCGCTCGAAAATCATTGTCTCGCGAAGCGGCCGCCAGGAGGATCGAAAGGCGAGCTTCATGTCGCCGTCAGCCCCACCACGGCGCCCTGCGCCAAGTCGCGCCAGGCGCTCGGCTCTGCCCCAGCGTGAAGGCCGAGTAGGACCATTGTGGTGACGCGACAATCAAGAACAGACTGCGCTCCGAGGAAGCCAGCCTCTGAGTGCCGGAAGCGTGTGTTTACGGTTGAAGTGGCTCGGAAGCACCGTGACGAGAGTCGGCAAATGCCATGAGCCAGCATCTGAAGGGACGCTTACGTCTCCCGTCCATCCCTCGAAGTACGAAGGCATGATCGCGGGGAGGCCGTGGAGAACCTTCGAGGCCACTTCAAACGGCACGCGTCCAAGGAGGCACAGCCGCTCCGGCCGAAGTTGGAGGAGGTCTGTAAGGAAGCCGGCGCGAGCACAGCGGGCGATGGCGTCAGGCGATGGCCAGTCGCGCTGCTGCCACCACTTGACCGCATGGACTAGGAAGGCGCCACGCTGCAGAAACTCGCCCAGGAAGTCTGGCTGGGTCGCCCACCCGAGTTCCCCCAGGACCCAGCCAAGGTGCCTGCGGAGCCTGTCGCCCTGAAAGTTCCAAAAGTGTGTGGGGCCGGGCGGGTTCCAGAAGACGAACAGCAGTCGAACGGGACTCGGAGGCGCCGGGTATTCGAGGCGTGGTGGACACACAACTCCTGGAAGCCGCTCGGCGGCGTCCGCCCACCCTACACAGCCAGAGCCCCACTCCATAGTGGCCTTGTAGGCTACCCTGCCCTGGCGTCCACGTAAACGTGACACGAGGCCGAGCGATTTGCTCCGTCCGGGCCGAGGGCGGGATGCGACCTGTTTCAGCCGGTGGGGTTAGAGCGGAGCGGCTCTGACTACTGCCAACGTTGAGCGAACCGGCGTCCACGTCGGCCGCTCCAGTCCACACTTAGGCGCGACCGGGAGCCTCGAAGGTCAGGGTGCCGTCGACGCGAATGATGGACGGCTCGCGATTGCTAAACACTCGGTGTCGCTGACCAACGAAATGGACAGTAGCCTTTGCCGTAGACTGCAGCTTTATCTCCAACTCATGAACGTGCTGAACCACCGCTCCGGCCCGCATGAGCAGAAGCACAAACAGCTTTGCGGTTGCCTCGAAGAGCGCAGGGTCCTCGCTATAGATGCCGTAGAGCGCAGGGAGGGGTGACTGTTTGATCTCGCCAGGGCCTCCGTTCCGCCGAATGAACATCTCGAGCGCTGCGTCGTTCACATTGGTGATCTCGTCGTCACGGACGGGTGCGGGGTCATTAAGAAGAATGCGGCGTGCTCGCAGTTCGGCCAGCTTGTCAGCCGAGTACCCGCTATAGGCCATTTCCATACTGCCAGGCGACAAATCGGCCTCCTCCGGCTCCAAGACGATGGACCACACCTCTTTAGGCCCCTCTCGGTGCTGCTCGACTGTCTCCACGCGACCAAAGGCTGCGGTCGTGCCGTAGGCTACGCCCAAGGTTGATCCAAGGTTGTCGCGAATCTGGGCAAGGAATGCCGCTTCCTGCGCCGTCTGCGGGAGTACTTCGAGCGTCAAGCGTTTAGAACGTACGACGCTCTTTGCGGAGAGAATTGCGTGTCCTCCAGGACCCTCGATGAGCACGAGGGACTGGAGAAATTCCTTCGAGTGGAGATTCGAGGATCGTTCGACGTTGGGTCCCAAGGATGCTTCTGTCGACTCAGGAGACAGCGTGCGGACCGAGCCGAGCGGCGGCCGAACAACGGCGGGTTGACTCGTAAGCCGTCTGTACAGCCTGATATATCCGGCTTCTGTCGAGACGTCGTAGTACGTGGCGCCAGAGAGAAATGTCGGAATGTTCCTAACCTCGTCAGGGCTGAAGACTACCGGCAGAAAACGATCGTTGCGCCCGTCATTGTCATAAAGGTGTTGAGTGATGAGCGCCCCTTCCCACTTTGCCCCTCTCCCCTTTCCAGACTCCTCTTCGCCTTCAACACGTCGCCGGTAGATCCCGGTGCATACGACCAACACGTATTGCGCCCTCCGGATCCACCCCTCCATCCAGAGTGGCCAGCCTTCTGGGGGTGACTCCTCATACTGATCGATCTGAGCGTCTAGTCCCTCCGAGCGAAGGCGATTCGCAAGTTCCAGCACTTGGCGCCTGTGCTCGTGGCTATCGTGGCTGTAGCTGATGAAGACGACGATGTCGCTCACTGATCGTCCTACGGTTTCCTGTCGACGATGGCGGCACGCTGCTGGAGGTCCCCGAGGACGCTCTCGATCTGCTCCAGTGCGCTGCGGAGATCCTCCGCGATCTCAGCCGCCAGCACGTGCGGGTCGGGTAACTTGGATGAGTCCTCAAGGGACTCGTCCTTCAGCCAGAAGATGTCGAGGCTGAACTTGTCCCGCGCAACGATCTCCTCGTAGGTGAACCCACGCCACCGACCATCAGGGTTTTTCACCTCGTCCCAGGTCGCCTTGCGCTGGTGACGGTTCTCCGGATGGTAGCACTCTACAAATTCGTCAAGATCCGCACGGACCATGCGCCGCTCTTTTAGCGTGAACTCCTTGTTGGTGCGGCAATCATAGATCCACACCTTCTTAGTCCAAGGCTCCTTCGCGCCCGGCTTCCGCTCGAAGAAGAGCACGTTCGCCTTCACGCCTTGTGCGTAGAAGAAGACGCAGGAGCGTGTGGACCTCGCACTCCTGCAACAGCTTGCGCCGAACCTTCTCACCAGCCCCGCCCTCAAAGAGGACGTTGTCAGGTACAACCACGGCAGCACGGCCGGGGATCTTCAACATCGACTTCACATGCTGGACGAAGTTGAGCTGCTTGTTGGAGGTCGTCGTCCAGAAGTCCGGCCGGTTGTAGGTTATGGACTCCTTGTCGGATTCACCCTCGTCGTTGATGACGGTGATGGAGGACTTCTTCCCGAAGGGTGGGTTGGTCAGCACCATGTTCGTCGTCAGCACCTCTGGGAGTCTGCGAGGACTGGGGTAACCGACAGTTGAGCGGCTGATTCACCTCGTGTGAGCTGCGTGGGGCGGCGGCGGTTGTACGCGCGCCGTCGAGCGAGCGTCGCGGCCTGGCGCTCCTTTCTGCGGGCGAGGATCGCCGCGCGCCGCCCGTAGTAGACATCCGCCGGCGTCACGTTGTCGAGCCCCTCGTGATACCGGCGGTGGTTGTAGAAGTCGATGAAGTCCGCCATGGCGGCGTGCAGCCGCCCGGGGCTCGTGTAGACGAGCAGGTTCAGGCGGGCCTTGAGCGTCTCGTGAAAGCGCTCCAGCTTGCCCTGGGTCTGCGGGTGATGGGGCGCGCAATAGATATGGCGGATGCCGAGGGTCCGCAGGTAGTCCTCAAACGCCCCGGCCAGGGAGCCGGAGCCGTGGTCGGTCACGAGGCGGGCCCGGTCCGCCATCGGGGCGTGCGGTAAGCCCGTCCACTCGACGGCCTGCTGGACGACGTCACTGATCGACGCGGCCGTCAGATCCGGCTTGAGGTCCCAGGCCAGGATGAAGCGGGAGTAATCATCGAGGACCGAGATCAGGGAGTACCAGCCCCAGCCCACGACGAAGAAATAGCTGCCGTCGGACTGCCACTGCTCATTGGGCCGCGCCGGCTTCACTCGGTACTCGGGCCCGGCGGGAAAGCCCAGGACCGTGATCGGGCGGATCAGGCCGTGGCGCTTGAGGACGCGATACACCGTGGACTCGGAGACTGTGAACCCGGCGTGATCGATCAGCCAGTACGCCAGCTCCCGCGGGCTCCGGTCGGGCTGGCGCCGCGCCTCGGCCCGGATCCGCGCCTCTTCTACAGGCCGCAGCTGATTCCACACCGTGCCGGGCCGCGGCCGCTGGTCGGGCAGGCCCGCGTCCCCCCGCTCCCGCCAGCGCTGCTGCCAGCGGTAATACGTGGACGCGGCCAGCCCCAGCTCGGCGAGTGACTGCCGCTTGGCCCCCGGCGCCCGGCGGACCAGGTCGATTACCGCTCGCTTGCGGTCCGGACTCATGCGCGCGTACCGTCGCCGCTTGATGAACCCTAGCCCAGGCTTTTTTTCAGCGTCAGATTCGTGAGACTCAGGTCGGCCACGAGCTGCTTGAGCCGCTCATTCTCCTGCCGGAGGTCGCGCCCCTCCACCGTCGTGGCGTCCCGGAGGCTATCGCCCCGCATCCGCGCCTTGCCCGCCTCCATGAAGTCCTTCAGCCACGTGTAGTACACCGTGGGGTGAATGCCCTCCCGCCGGCAGAGCTCCGCCACCGAGAGCTCGGCGCGGATGCCCTCCAGGAGAATCCGGATCTTCTCTTCGGCGGGAAAGCGCCGCCGGCTCGCCTGCTTCGTCCGGCGGATCAACGCGCGGGCGACCTCGCTCGCTCGACCCTGTCCACTACTCGGCTTGGCGGTTGACTCTTTCATGGTCCACCCTTCCTGGCCGGGGCGGCCCCGGGCCCGGCGTCTGGGGTGAACAACCGTCGCCACTGTAGGTTACCGCCGCCCCCTCAGCACTCCCATTTCCGCTGACGTCGAACAGTCTGACCGACGAGGCCAGGGTCCGCGTATCGGCCTGCGCCTTGGCCACGCGGGCACGGGTCTGGACGTTGGCGTACAGCGGAATGGCGATGGCGGCCAGGATGCCGATGATGGCCACCACGATCATGAGCTCGATAAGCGTGAAACCCTGCTGGGCGCCCAGCGCCTTCCTCTTCTTGTGCCAGACACTCCCCATGGACGCCACCTCCTGTGTGGGCCCTTTAGGGCCCGCGGTTTGGATCGAAAAGGACGGATCTCGTACTCACTATTTAGCAGGTGCGGTGCCAAATCTGGAAACCCTCGCGCCTGCCCAGATTGATGTCGAAGACCGCGGAGAAGCCGATGCGGGCGACCCTAGATGGCCCTCTCGGGGTCGAATTCTCGAGGTCCTCTGGGAGAGGAGCGCCACGACGTCAGGCGCCTGACGTCCTGCGTCGGGACCTGGACAATGTGGGCTGAGATCATTCGCTTTCGCCCGACGTCGCAGTGCGGTTTTCGGAACCAGACGCACGCACGGCGACTGATAAGCGCCTAATTTATGGCCGTGCGGGATGGTGTGCCGTTTGCTTGTAAAAGAGCTCGGCGTGAACATTCCCAACGGTCCTGTGAAACGATCGATTCATATTCTCGTGGTCGACGACGAGCCCCTCATGGCTCAGCCGTTGGCCGACGCCTTGGCCGTCGAAGGGTATGAGATCGACCTGGCTGTCAACGGTCAGCGTGCCCTCGAGAAGATCAAGAACCAAACCTACGACCTCATCCTCAGCGATCTCCGCATGCCGGAACTCGATGGGGTCGGCCTCTGTCAGGAGCTGGAGCGGCGGCAGCCGGATCTCCTCCGGCGCATGATCTTCATCACCGGCGCGATCGAGCATCCGGACTACCAGAGGTTCCTCGCCCAGACTTCGGTGCCGGTGCTGGCCAAACCCTTCGGCCTGTCGGCCCTGTATGCCCTCACACGCCAGGTCTTGTCGGCCTCCCGACCGGATGTCGAGTGACCCCGACGCGGGTCTCGCCTTGATGATCCGGCGTTCCGCACTGGTCGGCAGAGAGGAGACGTCATGGCCGCCGTTATGACGAGTTTAGCTCCCCTGGAAAATGAAGGCGGGTGCGTGAGCGAGCAGCTCGCCGAAGCCATCAGTACTCTGGTAAGGCTATCCGTATGAGCCATCGTGCCAGGCTCCCCGTTGTCGTCGCGATGTTCGTCCTTGCGCTTGCCGTGGTCGCGAGCAGCTCCTCCGCGCAGACCATCATGCGCAAGCCGAACGAGGGCAGGCCGTCGACGCTCGAGCCGTCGTCTGGTCAGGTCCCGCGTGAAGGGCCCGATCCCGACAGTCCGTACTCGCTCACCGTTCGCGTGTACGTGATGCCCTTCGACACCACCCGGTCGCCGGCGCCTG
>WNFE01004055.1_pt1 | contig 10885 bp, 8 predicted proteins | sample 5400451 | NCBI WGS metagenome assembly WNFE01 (sample SAMN13153344, study PRJNA577476) | soil metagenome | isolation source: 200 cm saprolite under Douglas fir tree site 2 hole 2 | place: USA:California | collected 2015-04-18
AGCTGGTAACCCGACGCTGCGTCAATGAGGCGCACGTCCACACGCACACGGTCACCCGATCGCTGCACTCCGCCTTCGACGACCGCATCGACGTGAAGCTCACGGACCATGTTTTGGAACGATGAGGAGTCCTTGAACGGCTGCACCGCGCCAAGCGAGGTCACTCGTAATGCGCTGATGCGGCCGAGGTCGGTAACCAAGGCTTCGGTCATGCCGTCGGCGAACCAGGAGTGGAGCGTGTCGCGCGACAGGTCCGCGAGCGGTCGTACGGCGAGGGAGCGAATCCTGGCGATTCGCGCTCCCGGCCGCGCCCGCCCTTCCCAGTCGCCGGGATTCGCCAGCAACAGGATGGCCGCCACGCCCGCGACAAGTGGTGCGGACCACCACACGCTCGGCCGGCCCCGGGTCGGGGGACTGGAGCGCGTGGGTGGGGCGGGCGAAGGTGGGGGAGGCGAAGGTGAGGCGGCTGGCGCACGTTGCGGCGGCGCGGCCTCTCGACTGCGGACGGCGGCGATCAGCGCCTGCGTTTCGGTGGCGGGCTGCATCTCGTATTCCTGAGCAAGCCGTGACGCGAATTCGTCGTACACCTGTACGGCCCTGGCACGGTCGCCCAGCCGGTCGAGCAGTGAGATCCAGTGGCGCACCAGCTTCTCATCGAAGGGCGTGAGCCCCGCAGCGCGTCGAGCCCAGCTCGTGGCAGCCGCGAAGTCACCACTTGCCTCGCTGCGCTCGATGAGGGCGTGCGCGCTGCGACAGGCCGCGTCCTTGAGTCGGGCGCGCTCGGTCTCCAGCCAGCGTTCGAACTCGGGCGCCTCCGAGATGAAGAACCCTTCCAGCAGGTCGCCCCGATAGAGCTCGAGTGCCTCGCCCCACTCCGCCGCGGCGACCGCTCGGTCAAAGGCCGCGACGTCGTTCCAGAAGAGGTCGGAGTCGAGGCCGATCTCCTCATCGCCACGCCGTGTCACAATGCCCTGGCCCACCGCACCGCGCAGCACGTGGAGCGCTTCGCGGAGCGCCGCGCGAGCGTGTTTCTGGTCGAGCTCCGGCCAGAACAACGCGACGAGGCTGTCGCGCCGCTGAAAGTCACGGGGGGTGCCGGCAGCAAGGTAGGCAAGCAGAGCGAGCCGCCGGGGTTGTGCGAGGAGACTTCGGACCTCGCGCCCGTCGGCCGCGGTCAGGCTCAATCCGCCCAGCATTCGGAATCGGATCATGGACGCACCCGCGAGGCTGGGCCCCCGTAACGGCAGGCGTGACGCGCCCATGACGGTGGCCTGACGCCTTCGACTCATACTGGCTGGCGAGGGAAACGTAGGCTCTGGCCAAGAGGGCAGCAATGCGGCTGCAAGGAGGAGGTATGAGCGTGATTACTGCTGGTCGGTGCGCGCGCCTCATCATCGCGTGCGGGTTCGTGCTGGCGGCAACGGCGTGCGGCGACTCAACGCCGGTTGGGGTTGCAGGACGAGCTACAGGTGTGCTGCAGGTGAGCGTCTCGACAAGCGGCGCCGACCTCCCTACGAACGGCTACACGGTCAGCGTGGATAGCGGGGCGGGACAGCCCGCCCCCGTTAACGGGAAGTTGAGCTTGGCCGGCCTAAACGCCGGCGGGCACAGCGTGACGCTCTACGGCCTTGCCACAAACTGCACGCTGAACGGCGTCAACACACGCGCCGTTGAGGTGATCGCCGGCGACACCGTCGTGGTCGCATTCAGTGTGGGCTGCATAGCCACGAGTGCAGGCACTGGAACCATCCGCATCTCGACGACCACCACTGGCGTCGACCTCGATCCGGACGGCTACCGCGTCAGCGTCGATGGCGGGGCGGGCGCGGTGGTGGGTGTGAACTATGCGCTGGTCGAGCCGGGGTTGAACTCCGGCAGCCACACAGTGACCCTCGGCGGCACTGCGTTCAACTGCGCGGTGAGCAGTGCGAACCCCCGCTCAGTCGAAGTAGTGGCCGGCGGCACAGCCGACGTCTCCTTCGCGATCACGTGCACAACACCGGAATTGACAGGCCAGTTCGCCTTCATGCGGCCGCTCGATGGCAAGCAACAGATCTATGTTATGCACGGCGACGGCTCGAGCCCCACCCGCGTCTCGGACGGCTCGGCTGACGATCGCGACCCCGCTTGGTCGCCCCACGGTGTGATTGCGTTCACGAGCGACCGCGACGGCAACGCTGAAGTCTACGTGATGCACGCCGATGGCTCGGGCCTTTCTCGCCTCACGAACAATCCAGCGGCCGACTTCGCGGCCGTCTGGTCGCCTGACAGTAGGAGGATCGCCTTCACCAGCAATCGCGACGGCTACGTTGCGCTCTACGTCATGAACGCTGACGGCACCCAACAAACCAAGGTGGCCGGTGACAGTCTCTGGACGTGGGCTGCGACTGCCTGGTCGCCCGATGGGGCAAAGTTCGCGTTCACGGTCGCCAGACGTCACGGATGTTGCGACACCTCCTGGGTCGGCATCGTGGACGCAGACGGTACCAACCTGCGCACTGTCTACACCCAGCCGGCCGTCTCTGAATTTGGGTCTCCGCCCAATTGGTCGCCCGACGGCGCCAGGATCGTCTTCAACAGCTACGGTTACGTCATGATTGTTAACACTGACGGCACCGGCCTGCGGGAGCTCAATACGGAGACGGTGGACAGCGATCACCCCGTTTGGTCGCCCGACGGGACGAAGATCGCTTTCGCTGGCACATTTTGCGGTTTCGGTCCCGGCGAATTCTGCGATGGCTGGCCCGGCGATCCCCGTTACGCCTCCGTGAACGCCATTTACGTCCTGAACGCTGACGGCTCGGGCCTTGGCAGGATTACGGACAACTCGACGTCCTCGTATTCCCCTGCCTGGCGGCCTTAGGCCGACGCCCCCAAGACGCATCGCTTCAACGAACAAACACGAGGAGACGTACAATGGAGCCCCGCACGAGATTCATCGCCTTGTTATCCTGCGGTATCCTTTTCCAGGCGTGTCGTGTCGGTATGGAGCCGGCAGGCCCTAACGCTCCCGGGAGCGTCGCCGCCGACGTCATGGCGGACGGGCCCCAGTGGGGGCCCTGGTCGACGCCGATCAACCTTGGTCCGCTCGTCAATTCGCCATTGGACGAGAACCGCCCGGCGATTTCCAAGGACGGCCTCAGCCTCTACATCACCTCCGGTCGCCTGAGCGGCTTCGGCGGGCTCGACATCTGGGTCTCGCACCGCGCGAGTGTCGACGATGCCTGGGGGCCGCCGCAGAACCTCGGGCCGACGGTCAACTCGAGCTCCAACGACGTCGCTCCCACGTTCTCACCGGACGGGCATCGGATGTACTTCCACAGCTTCCGCCCGGGCGGATGTGGCATCGCGGACATCTACGTCTCCCAGCGCCGTGACACACGTGATGATTTCGGATGGGGACCTCCGGAGGATCTCGGTTGCGTCGTGAATACCCCGTACGTCAACGCCGGCCCCACCATCTTCGAAGACGAGACGACAGGCATCACGACCCTGTACTTCACCGTGCAGAATAATCCGCCGGGCAGCGACCAGGGCTTCGACATTTACGCGAGCACGCGGACGGGGGACGAAGGAGCGTTCGGTCCGCCCGTCCTGGTTCCGGAGCTCAGCAGCCCGTTCCGCGACACCCGTACCACCATTCGGCGCGACGGGCTCGAGATGATCCTGTCCAGCGGCCGCCCGGGCGGCGTGGGCAACGAGGACCTGTGGGTGTCGACGCGCGCCTCGACTCTCGATCCCTGGTCAACGCCGGTGAACCTGGGAACTGTGGTGAACACCACCGCGTTCGACGGGGGCCCCGCGCTCTCCTTCGATGGTACGACACTCTATTTCCACTCGAACCGGCCGGGCGGGGTCGGGGGGAACGACTTGTATGTGACGACCCGCGCACGGCTTCGCGCGCAGGACGTGGCAGAGGATGCTGAGGTGGAGAAGCAGCGCAGGGAAAAGACTCACGCGAGAGACGAGACTCACAAGAAGGGATAGCAGCAGCCGGCCGAGGGCGTAGGCGTCGGCACGCACCAGGGCACCCGGCGGGTGGTCTCTTGACCGCCGGGTGCCCGACGCGCGTTGATCACAACCGCCGCGAGTAGCTCACGAAGATCAGGGTGCTGGCGAAGTCCCCTCCGCCGTGCCTGCCGGTTTGCAAGTCCAACACGCTTGCCTCGCGATTCGCGCCCAGCCTGATTGGCACGCTCAAGGTGAGCTGGCTCGGGCCGGTCGTGAGAGCCACGCTGGGATCGAGGGAAATGGAGTATCCCGGCCTGCGGAACCCGGGGTCCCCGCCGCCAATAAGATCGCGGACGGGTTGGCCGTCGATCCGTCCGCCGAGACTGGCGGAGATGCCCTGCTGCGGCCACAGTGCGTACGCCAGCCCCAGGCGCGCGGAATAGACGTCCGGCACGGACCAATAGACCTTTCCACCCGGGTCTTTCGGGACGTCGCTCAGCCGGCGCGGATTGATCAAGTAAGCCCCCGTCAGGTACGCGGTGCCGTTGTGAAATGCCCGCCTGTAGGCCTGCAGCTCCAGAATGATGCCCCAACCGCCATCCCCGGGCTCGATGGATTGGTCCACGGGGTATTGGATGGACGAGCCGCCCGCGAGGAAGTAATCATCGGTCGCCCTGTGGCTTCCCGTAGGTGCCTTCACTCCGAGGCCGAGCCCGATGTTCCCCGAGTGGTTGTGCGGATCCCACAACCAACCGCTGCCGACCAGACTCACGTCCCCCAGTCCGACCGCCGTGACGGCGTGCCGAGCGGAGTCCGCATAGAGCCGCGACTGCATGCCGTACAGGAAGGGTACCGTGAGGCTCAGGCTGAATCGATCGGTCATGGCGTACGACGTGGTGACGTCGACCGAGTGGAGGTTGATAATGAGCGGCTGGTTGGTCGGGAGCAGCTGAGTGCCGACGAACAACTGGTCGGCGTGGAGATGCCGGTATCCGAGCGCAATCCTCCACTGGTGGGCTGCGAGATCCGCCACCTGCAGCTCGCCCTGTCCCCCCAAACTGGGGGTTGTGAAGCGCACCGGCATTCAGCCTTGGGCGAACGACTGCCTCGGAAGTGCGAGCAAGCCCAAGCCGATCGTGAGAACGGCTACCGCGTGAACGCGCATAGAACCTCCTCGTGCTGTCAACAGCGGTCCACTACCGCGCCGGAAGGATTTCGGTGAGGCCTCGCTGGATTGTCGCGTTCGCAATTGGGCCGGGGTTGACTAAGCGGACGACGCCTTGGGCGTCGATGAACACCGACGTCGGCACGCCGCGGAGCGCGTAGCTCTTGCGGACCTTGCCTTTCTCATCGAGCAGCACGGGAAAGGGCATTCGCGATTCGTCAACGAACTTCCGGACGTCCCGCATCCGCTCCTGATCAGTCAAGTTGATCGCCAGCACCTGCAGATCCTGATCCCTATGCGCGTCGTAGGCGTCAATGATGTCGGCCATCTCTCCCCGGCAGGGTTTGCACCACGAGGCCCAGAAATTGAGAAAGACTGGACGGCCCTTGTAATCGGAGAGACTCGCTGTGCCGCCCGCGAGCGTTTTCAGCGTGAAGGCTGGCGCGGGCGATCCCAGCGTCTGGGCCGACAGCGATCCTGCGGCGGTGAGAAGCGTCGCGAGCGCAATCGAGAAACGTCGTTCACAGAGTCGCACGGTACCGCTCCCATTGCAGCTTCAGCTGGTTCATGAACTCGACGAATCCCGGATCCTTCCGGATTGTGTCGAGGTTCGGGTCTCTCGCGAAGTAGGGGTAGCAGGGCCAGCCGGTTTCCGCCGCCTTTCGTAGCCAGTAAACCGCGCGGGCCGGTTGGCGGAGCAGGGCGTATACCGTGGCGATGTTGTAAGCGGTGTGATGAAAATGGACGAAGCCCTTGCCGGACACCTCCGCTTGCCGGATGTCCTCCAGCGCACCGCGGGCATCGCCCACCCGGGCGCGCAGAATCGCCCGCGTGCTGCGAACGACGCCGCCCGGGTCCGTGGGATGCGCGCGCAAGTACTCCTCCATGAATGCCGAGGCCTCGGCGTCTCTCCCGAGGTACAAGAGCGCCCAGGCGACCTGGTAACTCCACAGCGCCGGGTTGGCCTCCGGTCCCGCCTGGCGGATGAGGGTGAGGCCGTCTTCGTACTGGCCCCGATAGATCTGGGCGATGCCAATCCGTCGTTGCGCATTGACGTCGAAGGGATTGAGGGTCAGAGCGTTCCGGAGCTCGGCGACGGCCTCGTCCAGGAGCCCAAGGTGCAGGTAGATGACCCCCAGGTGCTGATGCGCCTCACCGAGGTTCGCGTTCAGCGCGAGCGCCCGGCAGTCCTCTTGGATAGCCCGCTCATGTTGGAAACCGGGGGCTACGTCCCACAAGAGAAAAGCCCTGGCCCAATGGGCCTCCGCGAGGTCGGGGTTCAACTGGAGGGACTTCTCCACCTCGACGTATGCCTTCTCGAGCGCGGCTGTGTCCTCGCGGGCGAACTGACTGACCCGGAGCCCGTAGGCTCGCGCCAGTTGCGCATGCGCGGCCGCGAAACTCGGATCGAGCGCCACGGCCCGTTCCAGCAGCCCGATCGCCACGGAATCGTCCGCCCGAGTCTCGTGCCTGATCCGAATCTTGCCGCGGAGGTAGCAGTCGTACGCTGCGAGATTGCTCGTCGGCGGGGTCCGCAGCCGCTGCTGCTCAGCGGCGGTCAAGGACAGCCCTAGCGCCGCCACGATGCCCCGCGCCAGGCGGTCCTCCAGCACGAACCGATTCTCCAGCGGCTCCTCGAACCGGTCCGCCCACAGCTGGTAGCCCGACGTGGCGTCGATCAGCTGCACATCGACGCGCACGCGGTCCTCCGAGACCTGCATGCCGCCTTCCACCACGGCGTCTACGCGCAGGTCTCGAACGACGTCCCGGAGGCGCTGCATCGTACCTCGGTACCGAGCCACCGCGCCGCGCGAGGCTACCCGTAACGACTTGATCCGGCCGAGGTCGGTCGTGAGGGCTTCGGTCAGCCCGTCGCTGTACCAGGACTGCGCCGTGTCGCGCGAGAAGTTCGCGAGTGGTAGCACTGCGAGCGACCGAATCCCGCCCGCTTTGGCGCTCGGCCACAGTCGCCCGCGCGAGTCGCTGCCGCCCGAGACGACGAGCCCGACCAAGGCGGTGACGATCACAGCGGGCCACAAGATGCGACGCCCGCGCGTCGGCGCCGCGGCCGCGGCGACGTTTGCGGCTCGGCCGGACGCTGGGCGCGCCAATTCGACTGGTGCCGCCGTCTCCCGGCTACGGACGGCGGCGAGCAATGCCTTGGTCTCCGCGGCGGGCTCGGCCTCGAGGTCCACGCCGAGCTGCTTGGCAAACCCCTCGTAGGCGGCGACCGCGCCCGCGCGATCCCCGAGGCGGTCGAGCAGCGTGACCAGCTGGCGCAGCGGTCCCTCCTCATGGGGGGCGAGTTGGACCGCCCGCCGCGCCCAGTCGGCCGCGGTCTGCAGGTCATCCACCGCCTCGTGCTGCTCGACCAGCGCCCGCGCGCCGCGGGAGGCCGCCTGTTGCAGCCGTGCGCGCTCCGTTTCCAGCCAGCGCTCGAACTCCGCGGCGCCTGAAACGAAGAACCCTCCGAGCATCTCTCCGCGATACAGCTCGAGGGCCTCCCCGAACCGTCCGGCGGTGATCGCCGCATCGAAGGCGACCACATCGCACCAGAGGTGGTCGACGTTAAGGGCGATCTCTTCGTCACCGCGGGTGACAACCATACCCGCGCCGAACGCGCCCCGGAGCACGTGGAGTGCCTGGCGCAGTGCGGCACGGGCGTGCTCCTGGTCCAGCTCCGGCCAGAACAACGCGAGCAGCGTGTCGCGGCGGTGGAAGCCGCGCGGGGTGGCGGCGGCGAGATATGCGAGGAGCGCCAGGCGCCGGGAACGCGTCAGCAAGCTCTTGACCTCGCGTCCCTCGGCGTCGGTGAGGTGCAAAGTCCCGAGCAGCCGGAACTCGATCATGCGAGGCCCCTTCGGCGCTGGCGGAGCAGCAAGCGTCACCGCGACCGGTGACGGACCGGTCACGTCCTGGTGACGCGACCGGTTGAAACTCACTCCGTCAACCTGAAAGTACCGGTTGAGCCAGGTCTGGGCAATCAACTCTAGGAGGTGTCCGGTGAAGCCGCTCGAGAGAATCGCCTTGTTATGCGCGCTCGTGGCTCTCGCGTACGCGTGCAGTTCGGACAACAGCCCGGTCGGTCCAGGCGCTGCGAAGCGCCTGGCGGCCGACGTGTCACAAGCAGATCAGCCAGCGTACGGCCCGTGGGGCGCGCCGGCGAACCTCGGCCCGGTCGTTAACTCAGCGTCCAACGACCAGCATCCGTCGATCTCGAAGGATGGATTGAGCCTGTACTTCGTCTCCAACCGTCCAGGCGGCTTCGGCGGGAACGACATCTGGGTGACCCAGCGCGCCAGCGTCGACGACGCGTGGGGTCCGCCACAGAACCTGGGACCGGCGATCAACACCAGCAGCAGCGATTTTGCGCCGAACCTCACCATCGACGGGCATCACTTGTACATGAACAGCGATCGGCCGGGAGGGTGTGGCGGCAGCGATCTATACGTCGCCCGGCGGAAAGACAAGGACGACGACTTCGGTTGGCAGTCGCCCGAGAATCTGGGGTGCGCAGTGAACACGATCTATGACGAAGCGGGGCCCTTGTTTTTCGAAGACCACGCAACGGGCATCCAGTCCCTGTACTTCACGAGCTTCAATCGACCCGGAGGGCTCGGGGACTTCGACATCTACGTCAGCACCCGCGCCGGCGACGACGAGCCTTGGGGCCCGGGTGTGGACGTCACGGAGCTGAACGGGCCGTATCGCGACACACGCACGGCGATTCGGCGCGACGGCCTGGAGATGTTCATCTCATCGGACGCCACCGGGCGGCCGGGCGGCGTCGGGGGCCAAGACCTGTGGGTGGCGACGCGCGCGACGACTGCCGACCCGTGGTCGACCCCGGTGAACCTGGGGCCCACGGTCAACAGCACCGCGTTCGACGGCGCCCCGGCGCTGTCGTTTGACGGTACGACGCTCTACTTCTTCTCGGCCCGGCCCGGCGGGTTCGGGGCGAACGACTTGTACGTGACTACCCGCACCCGCCTCCGGGGGCCGGACGTGGCAGAGGATGGCAGGAGGAAGACGCAGAAGGAGCATGAGATTCACGGAAAGGGCGAGAGTCACCGGAAGGCATAGGGCAGCGGCGACGGCGGGCCCTCCACTATCGGTCCGCCGTTGACCCTATTGCGCCGCCGGTTACCTTCCAAGCCTGAGATGAGCCGGCCCGACCGCACGATCATCCTGGACGCCCGCGCCATGTCGCGGGCGTTGCAGCGTATGGCGGTGGAAGTGCTCGAGCTCTCCCATGGCACCCACGATCTCGCGCTCATCGGCATCCAGCGGCGCGGTGTCGAGCTCGCCGAGCGAATCGCCAAGGTGATCGAGAAGGACGAGAACGTGCTCCTCCCCCGCGGCGCCCTCGACATCACGCTGTACCGCGACGACCTCGAGACCGTGGGCCCCAAGCCGGTGATCGGTGAGACCCGCATCCCGGGGGACCTCGCCGGCAAGCACGTGGTGATCGTGGACGACGTGCTCTACACCGGCCGCACGGTCCGCGCCGCGCTCGATGAGCTCGCCGACTTCGGCCGCCCCAAGCGCATTTCGCTCTGCGTGTTGGTGGATCGCGGCGGGCGTGAGCTGCCGATCCAGCCGGACATCGTCGGCAAGCAGGTCAAGGTGAACAGCGGGGAGCGGGTCGACGTACTGGTCGAGGAGCTGGACGGACGCGACGAGGTGGCCCTGGTGCGTCCGGGAGCCTCGGCATGACGGCGCCCCCGCTCGGCAAGGACCTGGTCGGGCTCGAACACCTCTCGGCCGACCAGATCCGGCTCATCCTCGATACCGCCGAGCCCTTCAAGGAAGTCTCCGAGCGGCCCATCAAGAAGGTCCCGGCGCTCCGCGGCAAGACCATCGTCAATCTGTTCTTCGAAGCGTCCACGCGTACGCGCATCTCGTTCGAATTCGCGGAAAAACGCCTCTCCGCCGATACCGTCAACGTGGCCGCGAGCGGCAGCTCGGTACAGAAGGGCGAGACCCTGGTCGACACCGCCCGAAACCTCGAGGCGATGCGGATCGACATGGTGGTCATCCGCCATCCCTCCTCCGGCGCCGCCGAGTTCCTGGGCAACCGGATTCGTTCCAACGTCATCAACGCCGGCGACGGCAAGCACGAGCATCCTACGCAGGGCCTGCTCGATCTCCTGACCATCCGCGACAAACACGGGAAGATCGATGGCATCAAGGTGTGTCTCGTGGGCGACGTCCTGCACTCGCGCGTCGCCCGCTCGAACATCTGGGGCCTCCTGAAGCTCGGCGCCGAAGTCGGCGTGTGCGGTCCCGATACGCTTCTCCCGCGCGGCATCGAGGAGCTGGGCGTGTGCCGGTTCCGGCGCATCGAGGAGGCGATCGAGTGGGCCAACGTGCTGAACGTGCTGCGCCTCCAGCTCGAGCGGATGGAGATGGGCTTCATTCCCAGTGTGCGGGAGTACTACCGCGTCTTCGGCGTCACCGCCGAGCGGCTCGAGAAGGCGGCACGCCCCCTGACCATCATGCACCCGGGGCCGATGAATCGCGGCGTGGAGATCGATTCGCGCGTGGCCGACGGACCCCACAGCGTGATCCTCGATCAGGTGACGAACGGTGTGGCGGTTCGGATGGCGGTGTTGTACCTGCTGGCCGGCGGGCGGCCCGAACTGGCCGACGCAGCCAAGCGCTCCGGAGGTCCCGAGTGATGCGGCCGCTCGTCCTGCGCGGTGGCCGCGTGATCGACCCGAGCCGGGGCGTCGACCAGACCGCCGATGTACTCATCCACGATGGCAA